>VOFG01000517.1_pt1 | contig 54000 bp, 65 predicted proteins | sample 5384171 | NCBI WGS metagenome assembly VOFG01 (sample SAMN12384726, study PRJNA508395) | human gut metagenome | isolation source: healthy gut F | host: Homo sapiens
CGTCCTGGTGGTAGGCGACGACCAGTGTGGTTGTCAGCTCGTCCGTCTCCCAATCCCTGATCCGGATAGTAGCGAAAATACGGCGCAGGATATGGGCTTCCACGGCTTTTTCGCCATGTGTCTGTTCCACCTGCGGGAGAATGCTCACTCCCGGCTGTGTCTTGTTTCTGTTCTGGGCAGCGAAGATTTCCTCTACCTCATAATCGAGATTGTATTTCTCGCAGATGTCCATCATGCGCCGGATGACCTGGTAATGGTAGATGCCCTGCACCGGATTGTTGTAGATGTCATTTTTTCTTTATAGGTGCGTTGAAGTGTCTCGAAGTTCATCACTTCAATTCCGTTATTCTGGAAGTCAAACTGCTGTTGTCTTTCCATTACTGCCAATGTCGTTTCCATATTGAATTGAATTTTATAAAGTTAATACTGTTGTTTGCCTCTCATCAGGTGTGTATCTGCCATCCATGGAACGGCTGTAGTGTCACGGCGAAAGAACGATCCGGGATTCCGTGATAGAGCAGACCGCCCACGATGCCTGTCCTTCCGTCGGGATAGTGTTGGGTGAAGCCGAACGAGTATGGGGCATGGTCATAGTAGAGTGAAATTTCGCTGGGACAGTCAGGATTTTCCTCCCAGCTCTTCAACCGTTCAGGCATTTCCGGAGTGAGGTGTCACCGATGGATTCGGCATAACGCTTAACATTCTCGAAATGTTCTTGATTCAGGATTTTCATGATTCATTGTATTTTATCTGTTAAACACGTCCGGCTCCGGGAGCCGGTATTTTTATTTCTCACCTGCCTGACTGTCCCGTGGCAGTACCCGCAAGGTTTGGCGAAAGAAAATACCGCAGCCGTCAGGCGAGGATGATTTTCTTTCAGCCAACCCCGCAAGGGGCCTGACATTGACAGGGTACACCGGACACGGGACTACCTTTGCAGGGTGGGAAATAAAATACACGGTAGTGTGCTTTGCATGGTCTGTGGCGATTCTCTTCCTGATTTGTTCGCCATTGCCGGACAAAAGATGTATTTTTGCAATTCTAATTTCAGTTTTATGGAAAACTATATAAAGAAAGCGGCGGATGCTTTCCTTGTGGAGCGTCCGTACGGTATGCGTGTGGATTACAGGAAGAAAGGATTCGTGCTGTTTAACCGTAACCTCAATGTGTTGGGAAATGCGGAACAGACCCGTCTGGAAGAACTGCCTCTGGAGCGGTTCAATGTGGAGGAGATTCCGTTGGAGGGTGAAGTCGTGGAGGAACACGCAGGATTTACCGATGTATTCTTCTATACCGATCTGACCAATCCCTATGCCGGATATGTGCTGAATTTGCAAAAGCTTAAAGCCTATAACCGGTTGATGTTTCCGCTGGCAATGGCGCTGAACCGTGAATTGTGAGGCCGGAAGCCGGTAGCGGTAACAGCTGCATGGAGCAGACCGTTACCGCTCCGGATTTAATTATTTGCCCTCTTTTTCTGTAATGAACGCCAGATAGGCGGACACGGCCTTATGGCATCCGGTAAAGTCCGGAGTCCGGCAGCCCTTGATTTTCCGGAAACTGACGGTGCCGTTCCTGTCAATGCCCCTCACATGCCTATTGAATGTCCCTTTGGTTCTGATATGGATGTCAAAACCGTCCCTTCCGGTGATTTCAAGGAACATTTCTCCCGTAATCCGTTCCCCGTCCAGGAATTTCCGTTTCTGTTCATTGAGCAGCCGCTGATGTTGCTCTTCCTGCACTCTGCGCTCTTCGCCTCTTTCTCCTTCTGCTCCCTGCGTTTCTGCTCCTGTATTCTTTTATATTCCTCACGGGCTTGCACCAGGGAGGGGGTATCAAGTCCGAGAGCCTCGAACACGCGGACGGAGATCAAATTGACGAAGGCTCCTCTTTCCGCACTTTGAAGCGTATCCGCAATCCAGTTCCTGCAATAGGTGGCGGCTTCCTCTCTGCAACCTTCTCCCTTGAGAAACCGGCGTGAATACTGCCCGCTGGAAAAATAAACGTTTTCAATCCGGCAGACCACATGGAAACAGTCATCGTCTTCATTCCCGTATTCGTTCTTTCTCGACAGGGGAGAGATATACATTCTTCGCATACGGCTCCAGTTCCATATAAGAAGCCACGACGGTATTCCCGTCAGACTTGTACTTGAACACTTTTGCTTTCATTGTTACATTTTTTTTGATTGTCCGTTCATATAATCCGTAATTCTCATTTCCAGTTCATCGTATATCCGGTTGAACAGTTCCTGGTACTCTTCCAGAAAAGCCCCGTCCGTATCGCACATGTCTTCGAGTGTCTTTCCATTTGCACGGCACAGCTCCGTATCGGCCAGCTCACAGACAATCTCGCTGAGCATCGAGCGGTCCTTGTCTTCGGGAAGCAGCCCTCCTTTTTCAGAAGGCAGTAATTACGGATATTGATTCGCAAATACAGGTCCGCCTCTTTCCACCGTCCATCGGGAAAAAGAGAGAATGCCTGTTTCAGTCCGTCGGGCTGTCCGCCCCACCATTCGTTCAAATTGTTCGGTTCCATATTGATAAGTTTAATTGATTACTGTCTGTTTGGTTTGCCATTGCCGATGGGCGGTGATGTATTCCTGGCGTTCCTTCTCCAGTAACGCTTCTGCTTCGGGAGTGTAGCCGATAAAACGAATGTAACCGCCGTTATAGCCTGTAAGCTTGCACCGAATACCGGCTTTCTCCAATTTGTCGATCCGTTTCTGAGCCAGTTTCGCGCTTGAATAATCCTTCGGCCAGAAATAATGCTCTCCGTGTGAGCCGTAATGGTCTTCTCCGAGTATCATTTCGCCGGAATGCCTCCTGTGTTCGATGAAATCGAAACGGGCTGTGCCCAACGCCTGCCTGATGGCCTTATGTGCCGGACCTTCGGGATGCTTGAACACTTCCGGCTTGTCCTTTCCCTTGCAGTCAAGTTTCGGCAGTTCCACCTTGTAAGGCTTCCGGTAACTCCCTATAGCCAATGTCAGGTAGAAATTGGTATGGAAATAATCCGTCATCGCATCGCTGTCATCGAAGTTGTATGACATGACAAAGTCACAGACATTCAGCATCACCTCCTTGGCACGGTCTGTAAGATCGGGGTTCCGCTCTATGTTGTAGTGGTTGATATGATCCTGCACTTTGCCGGATTCCCTGGTGAACGCCTCAAAGTCCGCACTTATTAGTTTGATGTAAATGGAATTGTAGTTCTCCCGTCTGACGGAGAACTTATATCTCGGATAGGTTTCCTTTAGCCAGGTTCTCACAAGTTCTACGATTTCAGGGGCATGTTGCCCTTTGTAGTTGTGACCTTTCCAACGGTATTCATTATACACGTACTCGGTATATTCCTTTGCCGTGGCACCCGGATAGTCATGTTCATACCCGGTTGATGCGGCAGAGACATCCGGTTTGTCTTTCCAGACTTCAAAGAGCCTTTCAAACTCGGTGTTCACCTGTTGCATGATGGCAGTGTCACCACCCTTGTCCGGGTGGTGCTGCAATGCCAGACGGCGGTATTCCTTCTTCAGGTCCGCCAATGAATGTATGTTATGAAAATAAGCCATAGCTATAGGTATTTATGCCCCTGCGAGGCGGTTGATAAAATATTCCTGGTTGTCAAGGTCAAGCCCGAGGTTGCTGCACGCCATTTCGATGTCATCTTCCCTCAGGTCGTCCGCCTCTTGCAACTCGCGCAGGTACCGGATTTCAGAATCCAAGTATTCCTGCGCTTCCATATGGCTGCAACTGCATGAGTTGCTAATCTGTTCAATGATGTTAATCTGCATATTATTCGTTTTTAGAATTATACCTGTTGTAAATTTCCCGTTTATGTTCGTAGTCCCGGCTGTTCCACCATTGGTCTGCCGCATCAATGAATGTCTGCGTATTTTCTGAAGGCGGAGAGTCACAGACTTTCAACCCTGTGATTTGTTCCTTTGTTTCAAAACCGCACGACTTCCACCAACCCTGCATCTTTTGTGTGAACTCCGCCTTAGTACAGAAAAAGACCTGAACGCCACATTCTTCGCACCATTTCCCATCGCACCACAGCCCGTTATTGTCATCATGCACATATCTGATACGTTCATCCGTATTGGCGTTTATCCATGCTTGGATTTCCAACTGCCGTGAACCGCATTCTTTACAGACAAGGATGTCGGAATCGTCCGGCTCTTTTCTGAAAGCCCTGCCGTCATAGAGTGTAACGGCACGTTCCACGAGTAGTTTCTGGTTGTTTTCCGATAACTCGGCAAAGAACCGTTCCGCCGCACCGAATATGGACTTGTCCGCCAATGCGGACCATTTATCCCAGAAGTGCCGGTACATATCTCCAAATACGGCCTTGCATTCTTCCTTGCTCCAGGCGTTCCACATATAGTAGAAGAAGCTGGAGACTGCATTTTCCGCTTGATATTTCATTGTTCTTCAGTTTGTGGTTCTACTTTTTTGCTCTCTTCCAGTTGCTGCCATACAGCCTCATACATTCCGGAAAGCCAGTCGATGTTACTGGCTCCGAGTTCGAACGGGCTGTAACATTCCACTTCATCACCGCTTTCTTTCTCTTCGGCAAGGACGGTCAGGCTGCAGTCCGTTACCCGGAGTCCTGTCACCCTGCATTCGTAGGGGGCTCCGTTCTTGCCAAACCATATCACCCAGACCGGGTCATAATCCTCTTCCGGAAACCGTATCGCATTCATGGCATGGTCATGGAGCAACTGCCGTATCGCTTCGATGATGTCTTTTCGCAGTTCTTCGATCCTGTCTCCGAATACCGACATGGGGGATTTCCCGCCTCGCTGCCTTACGGAGAGAACCTGGAAGTCCGGATGACAACCGAACTTCCAGTCCGTCACTTCATCGTCATCCGCGTTGTGTGGATGTTGCCGCCCAATACCAGACCGCAGTCTTCCGCCACCATGCTTTCCGCTTCTTCACGGTCTTCCGCCACCACTGTGTAAGTACCCTCGAAGATGTACCTTACTTTTACATCATATTTTCCCATAATCTTCTATGATTTGATTGTTGATCAGTTGATTTTATCAGGATACAATGCGAACCGCATCTCCGAAAAAGGAGTCGTCCCCCCCATATACATGCCGGACCGAACAGTCGTATTTGGAACGTTCGTCATCTAGCCAGAAGCGGAAACCATGATAGTCCTTGACTTCCAATTTCAGCTTTACGTCCCGTTTCAGTTCCATTTCAAGCAGGCTTCCACCACCATACGTCGAACTGAAAAGTCCGCAACAGTTGCCTTTGGGGATAATGACCTCTTTCAATGAAAAGTCGGCTTCATACAGCTCTTTCAGGCTTACCCTGCCGATGTAAGTCAGCAGGTTCGCCCCGCAGCAGGAATTGATAAGTTCCTCGTAGAATTGTTCGTAGGAAACCTGCTCCTTGCCGTTCCGGTTCTTACGGTTCGGGAAACGCCCGTAAGCCCTGTAGCCGTGCTCTGTCAGGATTTTCTTTACTCTCGCCGGATTGAGGTTCAGGCTGTCCACCATGTCCCCGAAGTAGGATTCCTCGTACCTGTAACCGCCTTGCGATTCAAACCGGTTGGAGTTGATGCAGTCATAGTTGGAAAGCATCTCCACACGGATAGGAATGTCGTCCGTGTGCCTTACCAATTCCTTCACCACGTCCGAATCGTTGCGGCTGTAAATCTCGTCACGGATTTCATCTTCGTATTCATCGAAGAAGTCATCGACCGCTTCCCCGTCAAAGTCATGGAATACGGCACATTCCTCTTTCAGTTTCGCAATAATCTCACGGACAGCTTCCCATTCGGCATCGCTGTACCACTCGTCTGCCTTTTCCCACAAATGTTCGCGGCTCTTGCTGTCAAGGCATTTTTGAATCAGTCCGCAATGGTTGTCAAGGTTGTCATTGTAGTCCGTCCATATTAGTGTATAGGCCGGTTCCATCAGGGATTTGATGAAATCCAATGTCAATGTTTTCTGTTCATCCATTTCTGTTACCTGTGTACGGCAGGATTCCTTTTCCCGTACATACCGTTATAAATGACGGAAGCGGCCTTCAAGCCGCCTCCGTGTTGTTTCCTAACCATACAGTTCCTTCACGATCTTGTCATATATTTCCTTTGCCATTTCCGTATTCCGGTTGAAGTGGAAATAAGCCGTGTATCTGTATCCTGTTCTTGGCACTCCTCCGCACTGCTGTATTGCCCTGTCTATCTCCCAGTCGATATCACCTATGCCAAGAGATATGCTTGTGCCATGCAGCATACACCGTGCGAGTTTCAATGCGGAATCTGTCTTGTCTTCCTTGCGCAACCGGTCGAAAGCCATCAGCGCGATTTGTCTGTTTGAAATCTTTATCTCTTCCATATATTTTGCATCTGTTTGGGTCAGACAATCCCGGTAAGTTGCCTGAATCGCACAACTATTTCATTGCATTTGCTTTGGGCAAGTTCCTCATATTTTTTGCAAATGGCACAGTATGCCTTCCAAGGTTGGCCTCTAAGCTCGTGCTCGTATGAGGACCTGACCAATTCCGGATATTCTTCAAAAAGTGTCTTGAATGCTTTACGCCATTTGCGCCCTTGCCACAATCCGTTTGCTATCAATGTTATGAATTCAAACATCTGTTCGTCTGTTTTCACATCCAATGCATAAAAATGGTCTGTTGTCGGCCACACGTTGTTGGAATGCTGCCAAGTTTCTATCTGCTTGGTTTTGGCATTGTATGCCATTCTTGTAATTACCTGGTGACTCATATTGATATGTTTTTAGTTCATTACCGTATTGTCTCTTTTCCTGTCACGGCTTGCCAGCATCCCGAAATGGATGCTGAATATGCGCCGGCTGAAGCAGAGCGGCGAGTTGTATTCCACCCGTTGCCACAGGGTAAAGTGGTTGTCGGAGAATGACCATCTGAAGTATCCTGACAACGAGCCGAATCGCGGGTTTGCATTCCTGTTTATCAGGGACCTGTTCACATCCACGATGTGCCCTGCCGTCAGGAGAATGTTCAGTATCTCCACGAACGCCATTTGCGAATAGGGGTCAACTGGCATTACCGGTCCTTTGAAGTTGATTTCCATCTTGTATATGTTTATATGCTTTAATCGTAATTGTCATCAAATATCTCGAAACGGGGAATGCCTGTGTCGAAATAGTTGCTTGATATGCCCGGATAGTACAGCAGGCTGTCATCCCCGCTGTCCAGGCAAGGCTCATCGTCGATATAGGCCGCATTTCCATAAAGTTCGATATAGTGCGCCACCAACAGGTGAGGGTCTTCCGTACTGATGTCATGCCCGTAACGGTCACACCAGTCGAAGAAACAATCCTTGTCGGGTTCCTCCAGCTGTTCCATCGCCTCCCTTATCTCGAAGAAGTTGGGGCACAGCCATTCCCGGTTGATGAGCAGGTCGGGATCTCCTCCCATCTCGCGTACCTGTATTCCGGCGTTTCCTCTTCGGGAAACAGTTCGGAGCAGGTGCACAGGAATTCCCCCATGTCGCCGAAGTCGGACATTTGCAGCAGGTTGTCTTTTTCCTGCCCCATGTCTATGAGATGCTGCGTGGTCACTGCCACTTCTGCCTGATTCAAGTCCATGATATTCTTCATTATAGTTTATGATGCGGAACCGGGGATTTCATTCCACAGGCTCCAAAGGTCCGCACCCCGGCAGTGCAGGGTTTTCGGGAAAATACCGGAGCCTCCGGCGAGGATGATTTTCCCGAAAACCGCTTGCGGCATGACCTTGCTCTGCCGGTAAGGGGGCGGACTACCTTTGCCTGTGGAATGGAATCTGCGGTTTCTCATTTGTTTTTCCATTTTTCAGTTCATTATGCGCTGGCTTCCCCAGCTGATATGTATTTTCCCTTCGCTGTCACGCTCCCTGACCAGCAGGCTCTCGATGACGGACATGGTGACGTCGAATTCCTCGAAGATTTCCGACTGTTCCTTCACTTCGCCCGTCTTGATGAACTCGTTCAGCCGCTCTTTGGTAAGCACCAGTGCCATCAGGTTCTGCTCCACGGAGTCCTTGTAGGTGACATAATGCACGTCCTTCAGCTCTTTGGAGTCAAGGCGTATGAAACGGAAATAGAACTGCTCCATCTTCGGGATGTTCCATTGCAGCGACTCCAGTATCACATCGTTGCAGGTAGGTATGTTTACCGAACTGCTCAGGCTCTGCTGCGTGCAGACCAGTATGCCGTTGATGGTGGAATCGAACTCCGTCACGATGCTTTGCCGTTTCTTGAACGCCACGTCACCCTTGACCGTGAATACGGGACGGTCAGGAAAACATTCGCGGAGACGGCTCTCGTAAAGGTCGAATGCGGCTATGGACGTGCAGCCGACAGCGACCTTGCCGGGTGTCTTGCGCACCAGCCTCTCGATGTACCTTGTCTTGTTGGAATCCCGTCGCCGGAATAGCCCTCTATCAGGTGTGGGACGGAGCAGGCCTTGATGAGCAGCTTGATCTGGCGCATAAGCCGGAGTCCGGCATCTTTCTTCGCATCTCCCGTGCTGTTGTAATACAGCTCGCAGATGCGGCAGAACTCTTCGATGATGACACGGTAAACTTCGCGCTCGCCGTCGGACGGGCTGACGGTATGTGTCCGTATCTTGTATTTTTCTCCGGCAAAGTCCCTGAACTTGCGTGTAATGACAGTCTTGCCGATAAGCTCGGCCAGTTCCTCCTTGTTATAGACATCCTGGTTCTGCTTCTCAATGCCGAACACGGTGGATTTCCCCGGACAGTGGCAGGCACGGAAAAGCACATGCCCCCTGAAAGCGGGGAACGGCTCGCCATAGTGCGGATTGTGCTCTTCCTCTATCTCCTTGTCCCTGTTCTCATGGTACACCCGGCTGCTCCAACAGACCATATTGACGGGTTGTTATACAACAGCTCGAACTGGCTGTACAGCTCGGAGATATTGTTGCGTGTGGTCGTTCCGGTGTCGAGTATATTGTATTTGAGGCGGCGGAAGAGACCGAGGATATACCTTGTACGCTGGGACGACGGGTTGGTTATTTCGTCCGACTCGTCGAAAACAAGGCACAGTTTTTCTTGAACTGCGTTTGACAAACCTTGCCAGCCCCGTTTCAGTTTTCCGAGCATGGAGGTGGAGAGCGCAAGGAATACGCCTTCTGGTACGGTTTCAAGGTCGGCATTGCTCCTTACCACCCGGAACTGTTCCCTGTTTATCGAGAGGAAGGGTATCCATGTCATATTGGTGGCGATGGCGGGCCAGTATGATGACATTCCGTACTTTGCGGAATTTTAGCAGGTATTTGGCACGGTGGTACACGGCGGCTGTCTTGCCCGAGCCTTGCTGCCAGTTCAGCAGCGCGTGGCGTTTCTGCAAGACGAGGTTCAGGTCGTGTTTCTGGAGCGTGGTGAACTCGCAGGTCTCGCCGTCCTTGTTGATGAATGCACACCGGTCCAGGTATTCTTTCAGCCTGACATCTTCCTCCATTTCCGAGAACTGCCGGTCCTGCATTTCATACTCCCTCCGCTTGCGTCGTATCAGTTTCTCCGCCGCACAGATTTGACGCATGTTCTTTTCTGTCGGCACTTCCGGTATGGGCAGTTCAGTACGTTCCAGCACGAGGTCGTTGATACTTGCCGCCTTGTGCGGAACTTTGTCAGGAGTCGCGGGGCATATTGTTTCAGTTTGAATCCGTATGAGGTCTTCACCAATGCCACTTCCTTGCGAGGTACGGTATTTTGCGAGGTGATGTACCTGCGGATGACGGCAAGCACTTTCTTCGGGGTCAGTTTGTTTTTCTCCCATTGGTTTACCTGCTCCTGCGTGGCGTTTTCAGGCGGTTTCTGGTTACGGAACTTCGTGACCAACGCTTCCGCCTTGTCTATATGTTTGTTCAACTTGGCGTGCGCCTTCAGCTCGTACATGTACTTGGCAAGTTTGTACTCGAACAGCTCAAGTTCTTCCTTGTTGATCCGGTTGGTTTCGCGCATCAGGTCGAAACGCAACCGGTGTTTCATCGCCCTTGCCTCGCCGATGCGCTTTTTCAGCTCGTCCGCCGTTATGAATTCTTCCGCGTTGTAAGCCTGCATCCCGATGTGGCCCGAGTTACGGAGAAATACCATGATTTCGTATTGAAGTCATGGACTCCGACTGCGGCAAAGGCTGACGGGCGCAACTTCGTCTGACCGACAAATGAGAATCTGCCGTTTATACCGGCTATCCGTGTCTTCTCCCAGAACCCGCTCTGCATGAAGGAACAGGGCACGATGACCATCAGGATTCCTGCCGGATTGAGCACATCGTAAGCCTTGTCCATATAGTATTCCTGCGACAGTTTGTAGTCGAACTTCAAGTTAAAAGGAGGATTGCCGATGATAACATCAAAGCGTTGTTCCGGATAGTATTGCCGGATGTCGCATTTCTCGATATGGGCTTCCGGGTAGAGGTATCGTGCGACAGACACGGCCTTGCCGTCTATGTCGAAGCCGTAGGCATTATGCGGGTTGGGCAGATGGTTGAAGAAATTGCCCATACCGCAACACATGTCAAGAACCATTTCGGATGAGACAGGACACAGCATATCCACCATGTCCCGGCATATTTCATGCGGGGTGAAGAACTGTCCCATCTCGAACTCCTTCTTCGCTTCGGCATACTCGTGGTAGCTGGCAAAGTCGGACTGTTTGAGGTTGTGCAGTCCTCCGATACCCGTATAGCAGTTGTATATACTCTCCGCCGGAATGAGGTCCTTGCCGGAGTCTATGGCGAAAAGTATCTTCTCGTTGACTTCGGCACGCATACCTTGCGGTATCTGTTGGGGGATGATGGCATACATGACTTTATCTGTTTATCGTTAAAAATGAAAACACCCCGCAAGGAATGCCTTACGGGGTGCTGTGTAAATCTTATCATGGTCAGTTTTCTCTTGGGGTGATTTCATCCAGATGCAGACGCTTGAAACAACTTTCGGCTGCCGCGCTGTCCTTGAACCGGACATCGATACGTCCGTTCTTGTAAAATCGGATTTGCTCGGCATTGGTGGTCGTAAGGTCGTACCAGTCTGTGACAGAAATGTCGTTGTCATCAAAACGGATAATCATCTTTGAATTTCCATTCAGTATGTCATCCGCACCGTAGGCAATGCCGGCACACAGGGTTTCCAGTTCTCCGCCGTAGTTGTAGGAGATTCTGTTCCTTTGGTTGTATTGCATGGAAAAATCGTCGAAACGGATGATTTCGGGAAAGATTATCTTGTCCTTCTTCAACTCCGTCTTGACTTTGCTCCAGTATGCCGGTCTGACAACTTTGCTCAGGCGTGCGAGCAGTTCTTCCACGGCCGTTTCCCGGAAACTCTTGCCACCCAAGTGTTCGATGACTACATCTACATATGTGTCAAAACAGGACGGAAGCCCATCGGAAGGGTCTTTTCGTCTATTTTATACTCAGGAACCGACACGTTGTAAGTTTTATTAAAATAGGAGATAATACGGTTAGCAAAGTTCGCGTTGGCGTTTCGGTTTTATCCACCAGGTCGTTAATCAGGTCGAACGGCTTGAACTCGTTGTGTGAATAGTCGTCCCTGTCGTTATGGTAAGTGTAGAAATCACGCATGGAAACCTTGCCGTTCTCCTCGTAATGGAACTTGCGCTCGGCTTGATACTGTTCCGCCTCCTCCTTGAAGACGGCGTACCAGCGGTCAATCTGGTCGAGTGTCTTGTAAAGCAGGTTTTGCTGTGTCTGGCAATAGACACGATCCTGTTCCGTAATCTTGTCCTCGTTTCTCACTTGTACGCTCAGAATACCTTGAAGCAGGTCGGGAGCGTTGCCGGCCTTGGGTGCTGTTGTTGTCTGCATATCTGTTGGATTTTAAGTGTTAGGAATTTTGCGGTTTGATTCGGTGGAAATAAGTGATGTGCTGTTCCATGTCCTTGACTATCTTGACCCGCTCGGGATGGAAGTTGAGCCTCCGTTCTTCGGCAGGGGCATCAACCGTTTCCCATTCGGCAAGGGGCAGGAACACATATTCCCGGTGGAAGCACCATAACACGATTTGATTATCCCAATTTCCCTTGAACACCGTTCCTTCGTAGTCCTTCAGGAATTGCCGGAACTCGGCTTCGTCCCGAAAAGCGATGTCAAAGCCTTGATAGAGATTGCCGTTTTCCGATTCCTCCCTTTTGTGTAGGTAGAACTTCCGGTAGGTCTCGGTCGTGAAATCTCCATACCTGGGATTGGGTTCGGCATAAAACCATAACGGTACCTTAGCCAGAAATGACACCGAACCGTTGGCGCAAGCACCGCAATGCCCCCAGTCCTTGAACACCCCTTCCGTCCATTTCAGGAATTTCAGTTCCTCCGGATTCACGGAGTGGAATGCGCCTCCGCTGACACTCAGACGGATATTGTCGTCCTCTTCCCACACGAAAGGCACATACGGCTGTTCGCATACGGAAAGATATCCTTCTTTTGCACTCCTGCTGTCAATAAGGGCGTTTCCGTAATAATCCCCGTGTTCGGTTACATATACCAGCCTGTCTCCGATTTGAGGTGTAATCTTGGAGCGTGTCCGCTCAATGAGTTCCACATAACTGTTGGCCATATCCACATCTTTCTGTGTCAGCCAATGCTGGTGGTCGTATGAAACATTCCGCTCTCTGAGTGTTTCGATACTGTACTTTTCTTTTGTTACCTGCTGTGACATAACAATTTATTTTTAGTGATCCGGCTTTTCGGGGCCGGAGTTCCCGTAACTACAGGCCATAAAAAGGTCGTGTCCCGTACATGCAAGGTTGGCGGGAAAAATACCGCAAGCCCTCCGGGCGAGGATGATTTTTCCACGACACCCGGAGGGCTTGACCTTGCTTGTACGAACAGGACACGGGTTACCTTTGCCTGTGAGTTACGGGGATTCGGCTACGGTATGGCTGTCATGTCCGCTGTATATGTTTCTTGAAATGACCGTGATATTTTATGCCCGAAAATTACCGGCAATCACGAAAAAATGCTACCTTTGCATCAAGAAAAAAGAGTTATTTGAAAGCATGAGGAATATAGTGATTCTAAACAGCTTGGAATTTTCTTATCCGTTGCCCGTTCTCATGCGAGTTTTCTACAAAGCGTTGATAATCAAATAAGATACTTCAGATTACAACAAATATAATGAAAAAAGCCGCAACCCGAAGGATGCGGCTTTCAAACTATATAATCTTGATTGATTAGCAGTTTACAGATGCCATATGAGCGATCAGGTCAAGAACCTTGTTAGAATAACCGATTTCGTTATCATACCAAGAAACAACCTTTACGAATGTATCTGTTAAAGCGATACCAGCTTTAGCATCGAAGATAGAAGTACGAGTGTCACCTAAAAAGTCAGAAGAAACTACTGCATCTTCAGTATAACCCAGTACGCCTTTCAGTTCGCCTTCAGAAGCTTCCTTCATTGCAGCACAGATTTCAGCGTAAGTAGCCGGTTTAGCCAAGTTAACTGTCAAGTCAACAACAGAAACGTCCAGAGTCGGAACACGCATTGACATACCAGTCAGTTTACCGTTCAGTTCAGGAATAACTTTACCTACAGCCTTAGCAGCACCTGTAGAAGAAGGGATGATGTTGCCAGAAGCAGCGCGGCCACCTCTCCAGTCCTTCATAGACGGACCGTCAACAGTCTTCTGAGTAGCAGTTGTAGAGTGAACAGTTGTCATCAAACCGTCTGTGATCCCCCCACTTGTCATTCAGAACCTTTGCGATAGGAGCCAAGCAGTTAGTAGTACAAGAAGCGTTAGAAACGAACTGAGTACCTTTAACATATGATTTTTCGTTTACACCGCAAACGAACATAGGAGTTGCATCCTTGGAAGGAGCAGACATAACTACGTACTTAGCACCTGCATCGATATGAGCCTGAGCCTTTTCCTGAGTCAGGAACAAACCAGTAGATTCTACTACGTATTCAGCACCTACTGCATCCCACTTCAAATCAGCCGGATTGCGTTCTGCTGTTACGCGGATTTCCTTACCGTTTACGATCAGCTTGCTGTTTTCAACGTCAGCTTCGATAGTTCCGTCGAACTGACCGTGCATTGTGTCGTATTTCAGCATGTATGCCAAGTAATCAACCGGGCAAAGGTCGTTAATACCTACGATCTGAATATCGCTTCTCTTTTGAGCAGCACGGAAAACGAAACGTCCGATACGGCCGAAACCGTTAATACCTACTTTAATCATTGTAATAAAACTTTTATGGGTTTATTAAAAATATTACTTATCTCCAATTTAACTTAACAGCCGCAAGGAAAATATATTCGTAGCACACTGTTTTTAACGACTGCAAATTTAGTCATTTTTTTTTATTGTACAGGAATTAGGACAAGAAAAAATATGCCCTCTAACATAAATTAATTGTTGCAGCTTATTTCTTTTTCTTGAAAAGTTTCTTTATTATCCACGCCTGGACTTTCTGGATGCCCCAGGCTGTCAATAATGGGCGTGCAACATCCCATGCAACAGGTAATAAGCCTTGTGCCACAGAAAGATAGTCGGCAAATCCAAGCGACATGGATGGCACTTCCGAAGTATGTACAGGCTGGTTGCTTTCCGTACCTTTGGATTTGGTTTTGTGTTAGGGAATAAGAGAGCGGAGACACCTGAAAGTAACAACGTGCCGGCGTTCTCTTGTATGTGAGAGAAATCAGCATTCAATTTCTGTTCCTGTATCGTACATTCCTGTTGGATGCGGCGACGGTCAGAAATCAGTTTCTCCAGAGGTGTCTGTTGCGGATTGTTCATTGTCTGTCGCGTTTGTTTTATCATCATTTGTTGTCAATGCGGAGATCACAACGTTTAATACTTTATTGCTGATTCTGTCTTTGTTCATAACAATAATGCCGATCAGCAGCAGATAGAGCACGGCTACCGCGCCGAATCCCGAACCTACCGAACCGAACAGATCCCCCAAGAAAAAACCTAATGCGAGGAAAATGAACAGAATCGCAAAGAAAGCCAGAAATAATAAAATAACACCATACGAGAGAACGGCAATAACCTTTCCTGTTCTCTCATATGTGTTTAATTTTAGGAGTTCGAGCTTCAACTCCACGTAAGCCGAAAGATCTTTTTCAGTTCACGGAAGATTTCACCTGCGTCTTTCTCCATACAAAATTATTCTGCTACGATTTCTTCTGTAGTTTTTGCAATTTCAGCTTTTCCTTCTTTGTATTTAGCAAGAGCTGAATTGAAGCCTTCTTTTTACTTTACCAACTACACCATTCAATTCTTCCAGTAGTTGTTCTCTTTTATCTGTTGCTGCCAGATAACCAACTGCGGCGCCAACGGCTGCACCAACTACTAATCCCAGTAATAATTTAGAATCTACGTTTTTCATAACTCTTTCTTTTTATAATGTTGCTACTAAGATAACGAATATACTTGAATGATGGTTTATTTGGACCTTAACTTTTAGGGTTAATTAATGTTATTGTTTCTGGACTTTCACCGCAGCCCAATTATTCTTCTCTGTGTGCGATAACAATGCCAATCCGTTATGTTTGCATTCTTCTTCGATGGCCGGAATGTCTTGTACATAGAAGCCGCTCATGTAAAGGAAGGCTCCTGGTTTCATACATTCGCTGTAATGGCGGATATCATTCAGCAGGATATTCCGGTTGATATTCGCAAACACGATGTCGAAGGTTCCGAATGCAGGGATCTGTTCGGCTCCCCCAAGGGCGACCTGGATATCGTTCGTGTTGTTTAGACGTATGTTTTCGAGTGCATTATTGTAGGCCCATTCGTCAATGTCGATGGCCACCACGCGTCCGGCTCCTTTCCTATGGGCAAGGATGGCCAGTACGGCTGTTCCGCAACCCATGTCGAGTAGTTCTTTGCTGGTGAGGTCTAATTTGAGTATTTCGCTGATCATCAGGAAAGTTGTCTCGTGGTTGCCGGTTCCGAATGCCATCTTCGGGTCGATGATGATATTATAGGCATAACCCGGCTCATGTTCGTGGAAGGAGGCGCGGATGATGCAATCCTTGCCGATGCGGATCGGCTTGAAATAGTTCTTTTCCCATTCCTCGTTCCAGTCCTTGCTTTCCACCAATGTTTCGGTAAAATGAATATCCACGTTTTCCAGTGGAAATTCGGCAAGTTTGTCCTGCAATCCTTTTACATTATATAATTGGTCGGAAATATACCCTTGTAACCCATTTTCGTTTTCGGCAAAACTTTCAAAACCGATTTCTCCTAGCTCGGCGGCCAGCACGTCGTTGATAATGGAAGTCTCGACAGGGAGGTGTATGTAAATGTAAGTTCGTAATAATTCATATCGTTCTTTCTTTATAGATTCCTTCTATAGATAAAAGTATATATTTTATCTTGATGTTTCACATTTCATTCGATACATTCTTTATTTATGTGTAAGAATTAGTAAAATATCCAGTAGCCTTATAAAAACCCCCTTTTGGTACAACCATATACCAAAAGGGGTTACTTCCCTGATTTTTGATAATCAGATGTCTCTTACTACCATCCTGGATTTTGAATCAATGTTGGAGTGCGAGACAATTCATCTTGCATAATCGGCCAAAAATAAGAACGAGGGCTATAGAATACACGTCCGTCATTTACCGCAATGCGTTTCATCTTATACCGTTTCCCGTCCACTTCAATTTTTCCATTTGGATCTTCTACAGGCTTCATGCCGTGTGAACAACGTTGGCTTTTAGCATACGGCCAACTCTCTGGTCCAATATAGTTTTTTTCTTTGGCTAACTCAATAGGATCATCTGATTCCATATATAAGCGTGTTGCCCAATAGCGCCAATTCTCATAGAATAATTCTACACGACGTTCGCGTTGGATATATTCTTGCATCAAGTTTGCATCAGTTAGGACAGCTGGAGGCATCGGAGCCATGAAAGAACGTTCCCTTACAGAATTGACTAAATCATAGATTTCTTGTGTGGGGCCACTTACTTTGTTCACAGCTTCTGCATAAATATAAATGAATGTCGGCAGACGCCAAATAGCAGGTCCGTTGATCACATGTCCACCTTTGTTTCTATCCCATCCGTCTTTGAACAGTTTTCTCAAATAATAACCAGAGTGAGAAGAGGCTTCCAAATAACTACTGCTCACGGCATCTTTGCCTTCGGCTGTATTCAATTGTTTACCACCATACCAAGAACCATGATAACGGATATCACGATAGAAACGCGGATCACGTTTTACGCTTTCATAAGGGTTTTCGTCATCATAACCATCTATTTTAGCTCGGCTATCATAAATAGGGTAGCCATATCCGTCAGGGCTTATGTATTCATATTCGTCGACTTGTTCCTGCAGAGGACGTTGACGGGCATGACCATTTTGGGAAGGAGGCAAGACATCGCCAGACCAGCCCGTATCTTTATCACGAGTGGTAAACCAAACCCATTCCTGTTGAATCGCATCCATGTTGTAAAACATTTGCCATAGTCGCTCTTGTACTTTTCCATTGTTTGTATTGGCATTGCCATCAACGTCTTTAAAGTCATCTGCATCCATTGCTGCCGGTGCATATAATTTATACCGAATAGCTCCATTGACATCTTTCGCTTCCAATACATCTTTTGCTGCATCGCGAGCTGCTTCCCAGCGTTTCGGATCATAAGTAGTATATTCATCTTTGAAAGCTCGTGTGTCGTTTGGCAACGTCCCGCCATTCCACAAAGGGGTTGCAGCCATCCAACGGACAATCGCCTTCAATCCTAAACAAGCCCCCTTGTCGACACGACCAAAATACTCACCTCCGTAAGAGGCGTCTACCTTTTCATAAGCGGCTTCGGCATCGGCACAAATCTTTTCGACCATACTATGAAAAGACTCTTTTTTACATACGCCATATCTTCACCTGGAACGACAACATGATCCATATATACTCCTTCACCATAAGCTCGGATTACGAGATAGTGCAAGTATGCACGGAAAAATAATGTTTCACCTAAGCGACGTTCTAAGTCGCCTTCCCGACCGTCTTTGGGGTTATCTGGAGTATTGTATTTTTTTACACCTTCCAAAATGATATTGGCACGTCGGATACCATTATATAAGTCCCACCAGTATTGTCCGCAACTACTGTTGTTTGGCATACCTTGTGAAGGTCCATAATTCCCAATGTTGAATTGATGCGGAATGGCTTGTTCATGGCTGGAAGCCGTACATTCGTCTGTCAATCCTGCAGAGCCGAAGTGATTCATGAAAATCAGCGGTCTATTTGCGAACTTTGCTCTTGCATACAAATCGGTCACCAAGTTATCGACTTGTTCATAACGAGTAAATACATCTACCTCATTTTTCTTATCATCAGGCATTCTGTCCAAGAAGTCGTCACAAGATGAAAGAGACAGGAGTAATACTCCAATTCCTATGATTGATTTTTTTGTAATTTCATTTTCAAAAGATTTAAATAATTAATATGTAATTTCGACACCAAAATTATAGACTCTCTGGATCGGATACCAGTCACCGGAGCCTTCTTTCGTTTCAGGATCCATGTCGACATCATCCAAACTGTCGAATGTTAGTAAGTTTAAACCTTGTACATAAAAGCGTACATTTTGCAAACCTGCAAAAACGAATTATGTTTTGGGTAACGAATACGCCCCACTTCTAAGTTTTTCAACCGGATATAATTTGCATTGTACAAGAATAAACTGCTGTTCCCATTTTTGTTGTTTTCATAAGCTCCGTATGTTAAGCGTGGGTAAGTTGCCACATCTTTTGTAGCTTCTGTCCAACGGTTCAAGTGCATGTGTTTCACTTTACCATATTGATCTTGTTCGTAGGATGGAAAATCCCAAACTGCGGCTCCATTCAACAATATGCTGGAGTTTAAAGAGCCTTGAAACATTACGCTGACGTCTAAGCCTTTATATTGTATTCCAAAAGGAATACCAAATTGTATTTCCGGTGTACGTGGAAATCCCATATGTGTTCGGTCGCCATAGTCATCGATTTTACCGTCTTGATTCAAATCTTTATATACGACATCACCCGGATGCAATTCGCCCCAAGGCTGGAAACCACGACCGTCATTCATTGCATTCAATTTATCCGCTTCTGCTTGATCATATACAAAGTGATCGACTACATATACAAAATGTTCTCTAATCGCCGGCCGGTCTTTTTGGCGATATTCATTTCCATAATCAACTTCATTCATGAATTTGATCTTATTACGGGCGAATGTGAAATTGGGTTTGATATAATAACGGAAATCTTTACCGATTGTGGAGTTCCAACCTAACTCGAAATCAATACCCTGATTGTCCACAATTCCAGAGTTTACAAATGGAGCGTCTTTTCCTACTATGTCTGGATATCCCATCTTGTCGCCATCGCTTAGTGTTGTGATAATATCGTATCGATGTTCTCTAAAGTAGTCGGCAGCAATAGTTAACTTCCCATTGAATAGGGTCGCATCGAAACCGACATTCGTTTTACGAGCTTTTTCCCAAGTTAAATTTGGGTTGGCGAAGTTCCCTTCTTTCAGCCCATCGTATCCAGAGCCAAACTCATTAAAGCCGAAACTGTAGCCATCACCTCCTTGGAAGAATTGAAGGTAGGCAAAACGATCGTCGTTATTATCTGAAATTTTATCGCTTCCTACAAGACCGAAAGAGGCTCTCAACTTTAAATTATCCAACCACTTCTCAGTTCCTTTCATGAATGCTTCTCGAGAAATCACCCAACCGATAGATCCTGCCGGGAACACACCGTATCGATTACCCGGAGCAAAATTTTCAGATCCGTTGTAGCCAATATTGAATTCAGTCAAATACTTGTTGTCATATGCATACGTTGCGCGCCCACTAATACCTTGATACCGATATTCTACTCGATTATCATAGGCTCGTGATGAGCGGTTGAATAGTACCATAGCGGAAACATTGTGTCGATCGAACTCACGTTGATAGTCCAATTTTAATTGACAGTACGTTTTGTTTTCCGCGGCATTGTGACTAAAACCATTACTAATCGTTTCGTCTGTACTATACCAAGGATTACCTAAGCGATAAGCTCCTGCATAAGGTTCCGTAGAATGCAAATAATAAGAGCCATATACGCTTTCATCCGGTTGGAAAGTAGCATATCTACCATAGTTCGCATAACCATCTTGACGTGTTTCCAGCACACGCCGTATCCAACGACCTTCTTTTGCGTCATACGAGATACTACCTTCAACTTTTAATCCTTTTGTAATGAAATCCAATTTGTGACCGATTGAAAACGTTCCATTCAAAAACGTTTTTTCTCATTCAAATATCCGGTACGGCTTAATTCACCTAAGATATTGTAACGATGTTGCTGGTCACCATAGAGCATACCTTTCGGATTGTTTAAGGCATACGTTTCATTGGCCGCATTACCATTGTCTTGTAGTGTAATAGGTAAATGAGGTGGTTGCGTATTTGCAATAGACACTACCCGGCTAGCGGTTGTACCTGGGGCATTACGGTCGGTAATGCGTGCACCCAAGTCGACCTTAACATAAAAGTTCTTTGTAATATCCACATCTACATTCGCACGAAAATTATAACGCTGAAATACAGCTTGTGTGCTATAATCCGCCATGTCCGTATGTTTGTAGTTACCGTCTTGCTTATAATAATTTGCCATTACATAGTAACGGGCGCGTTCGGAGCCGCCTCGGACAGACAAACTATAATCCTGCTGAATACCTGGTTTGAAAGCATAATCAAAATAATCCCAATTATATCCTTTCCCATTTTTGAAATCTTCGATAACATTTGTAGAGAATAGATCTGGAGAAGATGGATCTACCCCCATATTCATGCGAGCTTCGTTGTAAAGTTCAGCATATTGAGCTGAACCTAAATATTCAGGGAACTTAGCAGGAGAGTTTGTTCCGACTGATGCTTTGAAACTCACGGATGGTTTTTCGGACGCTTGTCCACGCTTAGTTGTGATTACGACTACACCGTTTGCTCCACGAATTCCATATGCAGCCGTTGCTGAAGCGTCTTTCAAAATAGTAAATGTTTCAATTTCTTCTGGTGCTAAATAAGCCATATCATCGCGTTCCACACCGTCAATGATGAAGATCGGTGTCTGGTCTCCATATGTAGAGGCTCCGCGGATGCGCAAGTCTGCTCCATCGACACCCGGCTCGCCTCCACTGAATTGATTTGCCATCAGACCCGGCATACGTCCGGCCAAGGCATTTGTTAAATTAGCTGTCGGACTTTGTTTCAAATCTTTTGTGGTAATCGTTGCTACAGATCCAGTGATAGTTGCTTTCCGTTGTGTTGTATATCCTACAACAACGACTTCTTCCAATGCCTTGGCATCTTCAACCATTTTGACATTTACAATTCGTTCTCCTTTCAGTGAAACTTCTTTGGGTTGATATCCCACATACGAAAAGACTAAAGTCGCTTTCGAATAAGGGGCTACGATTTCAAAATTGCCGTCCATGTCGGTTATTACTCCTGTCATGGTTCCTTTGACCATGACATTCACTCCTGGTAACGGACCGACATTATCTGAAACCTGTCCTTTTACTTTGAAACCTTCTTGATTTACACCGTCCAATTTGGTTTTGGTTGTGCCGACCAAGGGAACTACTTTTTTGTCATCTACGCCATTGCTCCCCATATTGACTTTACCATCCACCGCAAAAGCACAGGTAGTCAAACAAAAAAGTAACCCACAAGTTACTTTCGAAACTCGAGACAACGAGTTCTTTCTTCCTATTGGAAGATTACAATTCTGTTTTTGCATCTTTTCATGTATTGCTTTAATTGTTAACTAAATAAATTATATACCAAGTGAAAACTTGATATCGGAATTTTTAAAAACACATTTTATATCATAGGCCTTTTTGTTTTAATTAAAAAAATCTTGCCGTAGTTCTTGGAGAACTGAGTACAATTATATAATGCAAAAGTATTATAAATAAATATTTATCAAAAACACATCTAAATATTTCAATACAAGATGATCTTTCCTTGTTATAGTATCTTATATCGGCTGTAAAGTTAAACAAAAAACATGAACATAAAAATAAATATTATTAAGATTAATATATTTAACAGTAAATAAACAATCAAGATTTTGGTTTTGCAGAAAATCAGTTCTTGCCACCTCAACGGGCAATTTATATAACAGTTTTTGGTTCTTTATCAATTTAGGAACCCTTAATTTACTTATATTCTGCTATTCGGCTACATGAAGAAACATGTCATTTTCTGTTTTCAAAATTCATTTAAACCTCTTCATATATTGAACTTTGATTATTGGGCGTTACCTCTAAATTGACGAAGAACCAAATCCTTATTAAAGAAATGTGATATTTGATCGCAATTTTAGCAAGATCAGTTTTTCTCTCTGATTTTCTATTGAACCAACAATATAATAATCTCTTTTACCCTCTCCTAATTGTACTCAGTTCTCCAAGAACTATGGTAAGAGCTTTTTCAGAATAGAAGAATCTGGTCTCACTCATTAGGTATTTCTGTTTGGCTAAAATTTATTTGGACAGAAAGAAATTAGAGGTTTATGAAACTCTTGTAGATATAAGCCTGAGGGAAGTTTTAGGGAAAAGTATTGAAAGATACTGATGCAATACAGGGAAATCACACCGAAAACCCATCAAGTGTAAAATCATCTCTATAAAGATTTTGCAAAATAACCATCATGTAATCATAGTTTCTCTTTAGATGTTGTTGGGAGTGGCTTGTAGTGTTTTTTATCAAAATCATAAGATATAAAATCATTTTTAGAAATGGTGTCTGTGAAGAAATCGTTTCCTTTGAAAACAAAGTCATGCTATTAACAGATTAAATCGCAACGATATGAAAAAAGACAGCTTTATTGCTTCTGGTCGCTTTGGTCTTAGGATGGGCGGGATGTTCGTCCGATTCGACCGTCGAAGTGAAGAACCTCCGGTTGGAGATGAAAGAAAATCCATTGGGAATCAATGTGACGCAACCCCGCTTTTCCTGGCAGATTGCTTCCGGCAAACCGGACTTGAAGCAGACGGCCTATCAGATACAGGTGGCTGCTTCTCCTGAACAATTGGAATCCGGTGACGGGCTTTTGTGGGATTCGGGTGTGGTCCGTTCGGACGAGTCGGTACTGGTTCCGTATGCCGGGAAAGCCCTGGAATCGGGAAAACCTTACTATTGGCGTGTGAAATTGACGACCAACCAGGGGGGATACTCCCTGGAGCGATGCCGGTAGCTGGTCAATGGCCTTGCTCGATGATTCGGAATGGAAAGCGACCTGGATCGGCGAAGATTCCCTCTCCAATCCGGGTGAGGAGGTAGGGTGGCCGGTGGAAACAATAAAACACGCTTGGCCGCCCGATATCTGCGTAAAGAGTTTACGACGGATAGGGCGGTGGAAAGAGCCGTCTTGTATATTTCCGGTCTTGGCTCGTATGAGGCTTACCTGAACGGAAAGAAAGTCAGCGAGGACGTGTTTGCCCCGATGCCGTCCCTGTATTATAAACGTATATATTATAATGTATATGATGTGACAGCTTTGATGGCTTCCGACAAGAATACATTGGGAGTGATTTTGGGGAACGGCCGTTTCTTCTCTATGCGTAATCCGGGAATGAAAACATTCGGCTTGCCTCGTTTGCTTGCGCAACTTCGGATCGAATATGCAGACGGGTCGCAAGCGACGGTCGTCAGTGATACGTCTTGGAAAATCACCTCGAAAGGACCGATCGTCGCAAATAACGAGTTTGATGGCGAAGAATATGATGCCCGCCTCGAGATGGAAGGTTGGAACACGAACGGTTTCGACGACGGCGCATGGAAAACTCCCGATGTGATGGAGGCTCCTGCGGGCAAACTGACAGCACAGCAGAACCCGAATATCCGCGTACAGGAAACGTTGAAGCCGGTAGCCGTTTTTGATCGTCCCGATGGAAAGTATATCCTGGACATGGGGCAGAACATGGTCGGTTGGCTCTCTGTTAACCTGAAAGGAAAGAAAGGTAAACCCGTATCGATGAAGTTTGCCGAATTGTTGCAGAAAGACGGCTCGCTCTATCTGGCCAATCTGCGTACTGCGCAGGTGACCGACATTTATACTCCGGCTGAAGACGGTGATTTCAGTTGGCAACCCCGTTTCGTTTATCATGGTTTCCGTTTTGTGGAAGTTTCGGGACTCGATTATAAACCGGAACTGTCCGCGTTTACCGGACATGTCATTTATGACGAGATGGCGACAACCGGGCGTTTTGAAACATCCAACCCGCTGGTCAACCAGATCCATAAGAACTCTTATTGGGGAATCCGTAGTAATTATCGCGGGATGCCGACCGACTGCCCGCAACGTGACGAACGTCTCGGCTGGTTGGGCGACCGTGCGACAGGCGCTTACGGCGAAGCCTTTATTTTCAATAATGCCCAGCTGTATAACAAATGGTTGCAGGATATCGAGGACTCCATGAGCCCGGAAGGAAGCATCTCGGATGTCTCCCGAATTACTGGACGATCTATGCCGATGACGTGACCTGGCCGTCTGCCTTCTTCTATGTGGCGGATATGCTGTACCGCCAGTTCGGCGACGACAGCGCGATCCGTGCCCATTATCCGGCCATGAAACGCTGGATGGCGCATATGGAAGAGGCGACCATGAAGGACTATATCATGACGAAAGACCAGTATGGCGACTGGTGCATGCCTCCCGAATCGCAAGAACTGATCCATTCCAAGGATCCTGCCCGCAAGACGGACGGCGCTATTCTCAGCACGACTGTCTATTATGATTTGCTGAACAAGATGATCGGCTTCGCCCGTATCTGCGGACAGGATGCCGATATCTCCGGCTACGAATCCTTGGCCGCTAAAATAAAGGCGGCTTATAATGCCAAATTCAATAAGGAAACGGCGGAGTATGGCAATAATACGGTTACGGCCAACATTCTCTCATTGCGTCTCGGACTTGTGCCGGAAGGATATGAAGGAAAGTTTTCAGTAATATTGTGAAAAAAGACGGAGGAGGATTTTAACGGACATGTAAGTACCGGAGTCTTGGGAATCCAGCATCTGATGCGCGGACTTACCGAGTACGGGCGGGTCGATATGGCCTATAAGATCCTGACGAACGAGACTTATCCGAGTTGGGGATATATGATTAAGAACGGTGCGACAACCATCTGGGAACTTTGGAACGGCGATACGGCTGATCCGGCCATGAATTCTGCCAACCATGTGATGTTGCTTGGTGACCTGCTGATTTGGTACTACGAAGACCTGGCCGGCATCAAATGCGCTCCCGATGCAGTCGGTTTCAAGAAACTGGTGATGGAACCTGTTTTCCCCGATGGCCTTGACGAAGTTTCCGCCTCGTACGGTTCGGTCTATGGAGAGATCAAGAGCGCATGGACTAAGAAGGGAGGCGACTTTAGCTGGGATATCACTTTGCCGGGCAATACGTCGGCGATCGTCCGGATTCCGAAGAAATACAATGTGACGGTCGGTAACTTGCCGGGTGTGCGCAGAGTTTCGGCAACGGAAGGATATATGGAAGTCGAGATCGGTTCGGGAAGCTATCATTTTGGAAAATAGTTTCGAAAAGATTTGGATGATATATCAAGAAACCGTAATTTTGCACTCTGAATTCTGCAGGAGGTAAACAAGTGATGCTTAGAAGTGTATCCACCTCCGGGACATAACCTGTTTAAATATAAAAAAGACAGATGTACGTAATCGTAGAAATTAACGGACAACAGTTCAAGGCTGAGCAAGGCAAGAAGTTGTTCGTTCATCACATTCAGAACGCAGAAAGCGGTGCTGTTGTGGAATTTGACAAAGTGTTGTTAGTTGACAACAATGGTGAAGTTAAAGTAGGTGTTCCTACCGTAGAAGGCGCAAAGGTAGTATGTGAAGTGCTGTCTCCGCTGGTGAAAGGTGATAAAGTGCTGATCTTCCACAAAAAGAGAAGAAAAGGTTATCGTAAATTGAACGGTCACCGTCAGCAGTTCACTGAAGTGAGTGTAAAAAGAAATTGTTGCTTAACGTTTAAAGGAGAAAAGAAGAAATGGCACATAAGAAAGGTGTGGGTAGTTCTAAGAACGGCCGTGAATCACAAAGTAAAAGATTAGGTGTTAAGCTTTTCGGTGGTGAGGTTGCTAAAGCTGGTAACATCATCGTTCGTCAGAGAGGAACAGTTCATCATCCGGGTGAGAACGTAGGTATCGGTAAAGATCATACGTTGTATGCATTGGTTGATGGCGGGGTAACTTTCCGTAGAGGCAAGGAAAACCGTTCTTTCGTTTCTGTAAAAAAGTGGTAGCAGAAGCATAAGTATTGGTTTTATATAGAAAATAAGAAAAAGGATATTCGCTTGGCGGATATCCTTTTTTTATATCTTTGTCAACATCATGACTCGTAGGAATTTTATCATACTTTATATCGGAATACTGTTGTTTTTCTGGCTCTAACATCGTGTGGCAGTAAAAAACAATGTAGTTTTACCTTCTGATTTCAAGGGACCGAAGGAGCTTTCCCGTCTCTATGGTGTCCGCCTGACTCCGAACGATAATATATTTTTATACAATGAAGGAGCCAGATGGCTTGGCGTCCCTCATCGGATGGGTGGATTGACAAAGAAAAGGAGTGGATTGCTCCGGTTTTGTGGCGATTGTGTTTCGTGAAGTCTATGGAAAGCAGTTGGCACGTTCTTCGGCTGATATGCTGAAGCATAATTGCAAGAAAGTCAGCCGTGCCAACCTGAAGGAAGGTGATCTGGTCTTTTTCCGGACGGGCAAAGGAAGGAAGAAAGTGCCTAACCATGTCGGGATCTATCTGAAAAATGGTAAGTTTATCCATACCAGTACATCGAACGGTGTGATCGTCAGTAGCCTGAGTGAACCTTACTATGTCCGGACATGGCTTACCGGTGGCCGGGTGAAGAATTTGTGATTTCCTGTGAATCACTCGATTATTTTATGTAAAGACGACTATAAAATAGATGAAACCGGGTGGTTTTTATTGTCCGGCAAGGCACTTTAGTTGCCGGACATCCCCTTGTTGCCCCCTTTACACCCGGATGTACCGGCTCCCTACACCCGGATGTAAAGAATGGCAACATGGGGGTGTTTACGGAATTATGTGCTTGTTTCTGCCGAAAAAGAGAGGGCTTTTGTGGAACGAAGAACCGTATTTCGCCAATTTAATATCTATTGTACCTGTTTTTACATTTGTTTGTTCAATTGTTCTATATGCTTTTTGAAAGGAAAAAGATATCAACGGGTTGATTTTCAGTTATATGATAAAAAATACCATGTTTTAGGAGTGATAGAAGAGTGATAGAGGAAAATGTCCTGTATCATTGCCTGTAACAATTGAATATCAACAGATACAACCTCTGTAGTGATAGAGTGATAGATGATTTGCAGAAAACTTTGCATGTTAATCACTATCTTGGAAAATTTTGATGCGGTTGCCCTGTTTATGCGTCGATGATAAATCATAAATCATAAATCTTGATTATCTTTGCAACTCAAATAAAAAAACATCATTAAAGTATGTTGACGCTTAAAGTAATTACGGAAGAAACAGATCGGGTGATTCGCGGTCTGGAAAAGAAACACTTTAAAGGTGCACAGGAAAGCATTGCAAAAGTGATCGAATTGAACGATAAAAGACGTGGTGCGCAAAATCAATTAGATAAAAATCTGGCAGAGGTGAACCAGACTTCGAAAACCATCGGCATGCTGATGAAAGAAGGTAAAAAAGAGGAAGCCGAAATTGCTAAGCAACGTGTTGCTGAGATCAAGGAAGTCAACAAGGCTATCCAGGCCGAAATGGATCAGGCGCCCGAAGATATGCAGAACTTGCTCTATACAATCCCGAATGTTCCTTACGACGAAGTGCCCGAAGGTGTGGGAGCTGACGATAATAAGGTTGAAAAGATGGGCGGTATGGAAACGGAACTGCCGAAAGACGCACTACCCCATTGGGAATTGGCAAAGAAATATGACCTGATCGATTTTGACTTGGGAGTGAAGATCACAGGTGCCGGTTTCCCGGTTTACAAGGGACAAGGTGCGCAGTTGCAGCGTGCGCTGATTAACTTCTTCCTGGATGAAGCCCGTAAATCCGGTTATACGGAAATCATGCCGCCGACAGTTGTGAATGCTGCTTCCGGTTATGGTACGGGCCAGTTGCCTGACAAGGAAGGGCAGATGTATCATTGCGAAGTGGATGATCTTTATCTGATCCCGACAGCCGAAGTCCCAGTTACTAATATCTACCGTGATGTTATCCTCGATGAAAAGCAGTTGCCGATCAAGAACTGCGCCTATACGCAATGTTTCCGTCGTGAAGCCGGCTCTTATGGAAAAGATGTGCGTGGACTGAACCGTTTGCATGAGTTCTCTAAAGTGGAATTGGTTCGCATTGACAAACCGGAACACTCCAAACAGTCTCATCAAGAAATGTTGGATCACGTAGAAGGCCTGCTCCAGAAATTGGAACTTCCGTATCGTATCTTGCGTCTTTGTGGTGGCGATATGAGTTTCACGGCTGCCCTTTGTTTTGATTTTGAAGTTTATTCAGAAGCCCAAAAGCGCTGGTTGGAAGTAAGTTCGGTTTCTAACTTCGATAATTACCAGGCAAACCGTCTGAAATGCCGTTATCGTGACGAGAATAAAAAGACACAGCTCTGCCATACGTTGAATGGCAGCGCATTGGCTTTGCCGCGTATCGTCGCAGCCTTGCTCGAAAACAACCAGACTCCCGAAGGCATCCGCATTCCGAAGGCGTTGGTTCCGTATACGGGATTTGATATGATTAAGTAAATAAGTATAGAAAAACTATAGGGTGGTAAAAAACGGTCGGTATCTGTTTGACAACGGATGTCGACCGTTTTTTGGTAGCGACAAGCATCTATTTTCAAAACACCGGTGATTCGATTTTAAAACATATATGCTTTGCAATCAAAACATCGGTGTTTTGATAGATAAGGAATTGTACCAAATCAGATGAACAGATTTACATTCGCCTCTTCTGCCCGTTCGAGATAAGAAGCCACGCCGCCCAGTGTAACATTGTCCATCAGTTCTTCTTTTTGCACGCCCATGACATCCATGCTCATGGTGCAGGCAATCATTTCCACGCCATTGTCTATGGCTTGTTGGATCAGGCTTTCCAGGCTGTCGATTCGCTTTCGCTTCATGATGAGGCGCATCATCCAGCTACCGGCGCCTCCCATGTTCATTTTAGACAGTTTGAGTTTGCCACTGTGTGTCGGAAGCATCCAGCCGAACATCTTGCCGAAAATATCTTTGGTGACTGTTGGTTTATGCTGTTTCTTGATCACATTCAGTCCCCAAAAAGTAAAAAACATGGTTACTTTCTTCGGTCGAAGCCGCTCCATTGGCAATGACAAAGGACGCTAACGCCTTGTCCAGGTCGTCGCTGAAGACGATCAGTGTCTTGTTGTCGGCATTGTTCCGAGAAATCTCGCAAGAAGCTGTTTTCTCCTGTTTGCGGATGGTGGCGGCGACCACCCCGTTTTTTGTTTTCCAACGCAACCAGCTCTGCACCTGTCATCTTGCACCAGGAAGTGACATCCTTGCCGAAAGCCTGGTCGGTGGCAGTTATCTGAAGTTGTTCGCCGATCTTCAACGCCTCGTAGTTCTTTTTCAATTGCATCACAGGTCCGGGACACATCAGTCCGCAAGCATCTACTTTCAACAGATTGATCTGGGAATCGGAGTTTCCATAGCTTGTGCTTTCCGGTATTTCCGGCTTGTGGGAAACGATCTCTTTTATCGGTGCGGTCGCTACGCTCCATGTTTTGTATCCTCCGGATAGGTTGCGCACATGCTTGAAGCCATTTTGTACCAAGATGCGATAGGCCAGGTAACCACGCAGTCCGACTGCACAGGTTACGACGATCGGTTTCTCCTTTGGCAGTTCGTCTAAATGTTCTCGCAATTCATCTACCGGTATGTTTATAAATCCGGGAATCGTGCCTAATTTATATTCGTCGTGTGTACGGACATCGATTCGAATCGTATCGGCCGGAAGTTCTGCGAGCTCGCGCCATTGGATGATCCGGGACTTTTTATTCAAAATATTTTCTGCAACGAATCCGGCCATATTCACGGGATCTTTAGCTGACGAATAGGGAGGTGCATAGGCATGTTCCAATTCCGCCAGGTCGTGGACTGTACCGCCTCGCTGTATCACTTGTGCCAGCATCTCGATACGTTTGTCTACACCGTTGAAACCGACAATCTGGGCGCCTAACAATTTCCCGTTTTCCGGAGCGAACAATATTTTTGATGGACAGGGGAACGGCTCCCGGATAATATCCGGCATGAGAGGCCCCATGTGTGTAGGAAGAGATATAGGGTATATTGTTCTGTTGTAATAACTTTGCATTCGCACCGGCTGCGGCAACTGTCAGGTCGAATACTTTCGCAATGGAAGTTCCGATTGATCCCGGATATTTCTTTTTGTTGCCGAATACGATATTGTCTGCCACGATGCGTCCCTGCTTGTTTGCCGGCCCTGCCAGCGGAATAAGGGCCGGCTGTCCGGTTACGAGATGGCGTACTTCGACTGCGTCGCCGAGGGCATATATATCGGCATCGGAAGTTTGCATATAATCGTTTACGGCGATGCCGCCCCGTTCTCCGATGGCGAGTCCCGCATCTTTTGCCAGTTTGGTTTCCGGGCGTACTCCGATGCTCAACAAAACCATGTCGGTAGCGATCTGTTTGCCGCTGCGGAGGTGTACGGTCACACCACCGTCTTTTTCTTCAAAGCGGCTGACACCATCTTCTAAGTGCAGTCCGACTCCCTTATCGGTTAGTTGTCGGTGCACGATTGCTGCCATCGAGAAGTCCAACGGAGCCATCACTTGGTTGGCCATTTCTACCACGTCGACCTGTATACCTAAGTCGTGCAGATTTTCCGCCATTTCCAGTCCGATAAAGCCTCCACCCACAACAATAGCACGTTTCGGATTTTCAGTATTGACATAATTCTTGATCGTATCGGTGTCCGGCACATTGCGGAGCGTGAATATCTTCTTGCTTCCGATCCCTTCAATACCAGGCCGGAGCGGTTCGGCTCCCGGTGAAAGTACCAGTTTGTCGTATGTTTCGGTGTATGTCTCGCCTGTGGATAGGTTCTTGATTTCCACTTCTTTTTTATCCGGACGGATAGCGGTTACCTCCTGTTCCGTGCGAATGTCAATCCGGAAACGGTCTGTGAAACCTTTTGCTGTCTGTACGAACAGCTTTTCTCGGTTGTTGATCGTGTCACCGATATAATAAGGTAGGCCACAGTTTGCATACGATACATATTTTCCTCGTTCGAACAAGATGATATTGGCTTTTTCATCCATTCTGCGCAGACGTGCTGCAACGGTAGCTCCTCCGGCTACTCCTCCTATAATCAGGTAGTTCATGTTGTAAAAATATTATTTGTATTATACATATTTGTTAATGGACAATATTGGGATAAAAAAGGTTCAACCTTTTTCCATACAAGTTTTCAGTTTCTCAAACAATCCGTCGAAACACAGTTCTGCATTCATCATCTGCTGTATTTTTTTCTTTTCCGCCAGGAGTGAGGGAGAAGCACATCTGCCGTTTGTCGTTTTTGTTGATGTTGCGGCGGATATAACCTTTATTCTCTACGGCTGTGATCACTTTCGAAACGCGTGAGTTGGACAGACCTATATATTCGCAGATCATACCTGCGGATTTCGTTTCTCCGTCTTTCAGGCAGCAGAGCAGCATGGCCTCATTGATCGTAATATCGTGTACCTCCGCGAAGGTTTTCTCGAACTGGTATAAAGCTTTGTATATATCTTTTATTGCACAAATTGATTCCATATTCTTATATGTTGTTGATGGGTACAAAGATATATAATATTTTCAATATAAATAATGTTTAGTGGAAAATATTTTGTCTGGTGATAAAAAGAGAGTGTGTTTTGTGGAATAAAAGGATGCATGCTATTATCTGAAAGCATGCATCCTTTTGAAATAATTTTTGCCGGATGAGACAGAGTCTTGTTTGTTTAATCTCTGTTGGAGAAATATTTCATGAACTGCGAGCGTTCATACATCGCAGGATTGGAGATGTTGGCATAGTTTAGTTTGCCTTTAAACTGGTCAAGCGACTGATAATGCGCTTGGTGCATCCATTCTTCAATACAGGTAAGCACCTGTGAGATAATTTCTGCTCCATGTGTATAGACGGCGCTACACATCTGTATGGCGTCGGCTCCTGCAAGCAAGCATTTGATGACATCTTCCCAATCGTGCACTCCAGTAGAGGAAGCGATGCTGATTCCGGGTATCTTACCTGAAACGATTGCTGTCCAGCGAAGCGTGTCACTCAGGTCGGAATGGTTACTGAAAACGTTACCTGAGACAATTTGCATATTGTTGATGTCGATATCCGGTTGGTAAAACGGTTGAAGAGGACGATTCCGTCCGCCCCGTTAACTGTCAGCGTATGGGCTACAGCTGGAATATTACCGACCATTTTGCTCATCTTGATCATGACAGGGATCGAAACAGTTTCTTTCACTTTACGAATAATGCTGACATACAAGTCACGCATGTTTTCACTGTTGTATGTGAGGTCTGTTTCCAAGAAGAACACGTTTAGTTCCAAGGCATCAGCACCTGCTAATTCGATCTGGCGGGCAAATTCGATCCATGCATCCGATTTATAGCAGTTGATACTTGCGATAACCGGAATGGTGCATAATTCTTTCGTCTTCTGGATCAGTTCCAGATAATCGTTTATCTGATTCGCCTTTACATAACCGCGTATGTAATCGGCTGCTTCGGGATAGTCCGAATCCTGCATCAGTATATCGCTTTGTATTTCAATCTGCTCTTCGAAGAGTGATTTCAGTACGATCGCACCTGCACCGGCTTTTTCAAATTCCTTGTTTCGTTCCGCGTTGTTTGTCAAACCGGAACTTCCGACGATAAGCGGGTTACGGAGTGTCAGTCCCGCATATTGTGTTTTAATGTCAATCATGTCAGATTCAATTATGTTCAACGATTACAAAAATAGAGAATTATTTTCTACCTTATCTGTTCTTGCTCTTTAAAATGGTTAAAACTCAATATTCCCGTTCTCCGAAAATGCTGGTTCCTATGCGTATCATCGTACTACCTTCGCGGATGGCGATCGGATAGTCGTGGCTCATTCCCATTGATAATTCGCAAAAATATTCGTCACCCTTGAATACCGAGTTTTTCAGTTCAGTGAAAAGTTCATGGATATTATGAAACTCATTTTTGATCAGAGATGTGTCGTCGGTGTTGGTCGCCATCCCCATTAGTCCGCATATCCGGATGTAGGGAAGGGCTTCGGGCAACAGATTGTATAGCAGTTCACGGCATTCGTCAGGACTGAAGCCGTGCTTGGCTTCTTCTTGCGCGATATGTATCTCCAACAGGACACGGATGATACGATCATGTTTAGCCGCTTGCTTGTTGACTTCCTGCAAAAGTTTTAACGAGTCGATACTGTGTATCGTGTGGATGAACGGGGCAATGTCTTTTTACCTTGTTGCTTTGCAATGGGCCGATAAAATGCCATTCGATGTCACTGGGCAATACTTTTTGTTTAGCTGTCAATTCTTGGGCCCTGCTTTCACCAAATACACGTTGTCCCGCATTGTAGGCTTCCTGCAATGCCTCGACGGATGGAACTTGGAGACCGCTCCCAACGTGACACCTGCCGGCAGCGATGCTTTCAGTCTTGTTATATTTTCAGTGATGTTCATGCTTCTCTTGTTTCCGCCTGTTTTTCTGTTCGGCAATCAGTTCTTCCTCTGATTTCTTTTTTTCCGCAGGGACACTGTTGGCGTCAAAGGAAAGACATCCATCAGTTGGGTTTCTGTAACGGAGGCGATGGTATAGTCGGCAAGCGTTCCCTTCATTCCGTCTTCCAATACGGCGATGGCATCTTTCAGGTTAGACGCCTGTGCCAGCATCTGTGCAGCTGTTTTCTTTTCGGCTCCGCTTTTTTCATCGAGGGTGATGAAGTAAACCTTGATCTTATAGAAACGGTCGCCATTTTCGTTGAAGAACAATTCTGACAAACGGGCGCGTTTGATGTCTGTCACAGTAAATTCCCCGGATACGAAGGGGCGGATTTCTTCGATGATGCGGGCTTCCGCTTCCGTGAACGACAGGGCGTCGACCAAATAGGGTTCCGTCACTTTCTTTTGTGCTCCATTCTCCATGATCTTCTCGAAGGAGACTTTGCATTCAAACCAGTTATGCATATATTTATATGTTTTATAATGTCTGTATTTTTATTTCAAACCAAGGTACAAATATAACGGCTATTCGGGAATTAAACAACCGGAACGGATTTCTTTGTCAATTATTGGATCGTAGTGAACTTTTTGCCACATGCTCCGGTTATATAAGCGTAGTGTGTTTTTTCATGGTATTAGATTTTTAGATTAGTAATAGGTTGTTTTGTCTGGTTCGAGAGGAATAGGACAAAAGTTCTAAAATATCAGAGCCGGAAGTGTAGGAATTCCCCATACATTCCGGCTCTTTTATGTTTCAAAACCCATCGTTTCTTCAATTTCAAGGCAACATGTGTCTTCCCCTACTGCTTGTTTATAAGATTCGACGTATCTGTCAAAGGTAAAACAATTATTTTTTATTCTCTAATTTGTAGTATAATATTCAATAAAGATTTTGAAATAAAGGGAGCTAGAAAGGAAATGTGCAACTCGTAATTGGGTGAAAAGGGAAATATTCACTTTATCGGAGGAAAGAATAAAGCATACAAAACCTGCTGCACGCTGGTGGTACAGCGTGCAGAGGTATTGGATTATTTAGTATGCAGATCATCTTGCCCCGTCGGGCATGCCGTATTGACTGATAATAAATTACCTCAAAAACAATTTATTAAGGTTACATAGATTAACATTCAGACAATTAAGGCCATGAAGGTCCGATTACTTAATATATCGATATTTCCTCCAGTCCGGGAATGTGTTCCGCAGGAAATCACGCAGAGTCTGGCGGTTTACTCCGAATTTTTCGGCGATTTCGTTCATCGAGCATTTCTCATTGATCATTTTCTTGATGACATTTTCTTTTCCGGACAACCTGACCTGCATGGTCTTTTTTGCCTTTCGGACGACCGAGTTTCGTGCCTTCCGCTTTTTACGCGCAAGTGCTTCGCGGGTACGTTGTGAAATCAGATTGCGTTCGATTTCTGCACTTAGGCTAAAAGCGAAGGCCAGAATTTTACTATTGATATTATTCCCTAATTCATAGCGTTCTTTGACTGTAAGGACGATGATATCCCGTTCCATACATTGGTGAAGGAAGCTCATGACTTGCATCAAATTACGTCCAAGCCTTGATAGTTCTGTTGTTACAAGCGTGTCTCCTTTACGAATTTGTTTTAATAATCTGCCAAGTTGGCGATTCGATACACTTGTTGTTCCGCTGATTGTTTCGTCTACCCAACGTTCGATACGGAAACCTTTCGCTTTTGAATAGTTTTCAATCTCGAAGCGTTGATTTTCAGTACTTTGTTTATCCGTACTGACTCTTACATAACCGTATATCATACTATCTGAATATTAAATGAATAACTAAAGATACTTCAGAAATAGAAATGAAGGAGGGGATTAGTATTTACCAACTTTTTTATTGTCGTGTGATTATAAGAGTGCATTCCCTCTACAAAGGTGGATATAATAATTTAAACGAAACAGCCTCTGAAAGTAAAAATTAAATTAAATTTTACGCAGTGAAAGGGGAAAGGAGTACATTTGCTGGAAAGAATAGTAGGATATGAAGAAATTATTGTCGCTGCCGCCTAACTTGGTTGGCAGTTTTCACGAGATAGCTAATGCCGATCCGGCAGACTGGTTTTGTACGTCTGATCCTATAGGTGCCCGTCTGGGATCGGGTGGAGGAACAACTTGGTTACTTGAGGCTTGCCGCCGGGATGACGATACTGCTGGAACGTTGTCGACAGGAGAATGGCTGGCGCGTGAAAAGCGGATTTTATTGCATGCCGGAGGGCAGAGCCGACGTTTACCGGGATATGCACCTTCGGGCAAGATATTGACACCGATTCCGGTGTTCCGGTGGGCGAGGGGACAGAAATTATCTCAGAACCTCCTTTCGCTTCAACTTCCGTTGTATGAGGAGATCATGCGCAAGGCGCCGGATTCGCTGCATACGCTGATTGCCAGTGGCGATGTTTATCTGCGTAACAGCGAGCCGTTGCAAGAGATTGCTGAGGCTGATGTTGTCTGTTATGGTTTGTGGGTGGATCCTGCACTCGCCACTCGCCACGGGGTCTTCGTGTCGGACCGCAAATCTCCTGACCAGCTCGATTTCATGCTTCAAAAGCCCACTCTCGATGAGTTGGGACGGCTGGCGGGGACGCATCTCTTCCTGATGGATATAGGTGTCTGGCTGCTCAGTGACCGGGCGGTGGAACTCCTGATGAAGCATTCCTACGAATCGGATGGGAAACAGATGAAGTTTGGTCTTGCTCTTGGGGGCATATATAACCGTTGACTGTCGTACCTTTGCCGGGTGGTGAGTTTTATCATTTGGTACAAGCCGGGAGCTGATTTCCTCGACGCTGTCGGTGCAGAATCTTGTGCGCGACCAGCGGGCGATCATGCAGCGTAAGGTGAAACCACATCCTGCCATGTTTGTTCAGAATGCCGAAGTTTTTTGTTCGCTGACCTCTGATAATTCAGAACTGTGGGTCGAAAACAGTTTTGTCGGGAAACGATGGACGCTTGCCGATCGGCATGTGATTACGGGTGTTCCGGTGAACGATTGGGAGTTACACGTTCCTTCCGTGTGTGCATTGATGTCGTGCCTGTCGGTGATGAAGGATGGGTGGCACGCCCGTATGGTTTCAATGATACTTTCAAAGGAAATACGGCGAATGAATCTACTCTTTTATGGGGCGTGCCATAGTGGAATGGTCTGCGGAGGGGTATCAATTTGCCGGCCTGTGCCGACATACAGAATGCGGCCTTATTCCCTGTCTGCCGGGTATGGACGAGTTGGGGGCTGTGTTACGTTGGATGGTATCTGAACCTTATCTGGATGAAGGACGCAAGGTGTGGGAAGTAGCTGAAAAGATGTCTGCAAACAGGCTTTCTGATTGTGCAAATCTCCGCCGCCTGTTTGCTCAGCGCGAAGCGTTCAGGAAGAAAAACTGGTCGATGCTTGCTGCCAATCATGACAAAAGTATTTTCTATCAGTTGGATCTGGCGGATGCTGCCTCCGGAATTTGTTGCCGGAGGAATTATGTTGCCTAAGGGTTTACCAGCGGATGCTCCGCTGATGAAGCGTGTGCATGACCATATGTTTCGTGCCTGTGTGCTGCAACTTTCAGGAGATGAACGGGGCATGGTGGAACAGCAGCAGGCATTCTCGTTGTTGCGTGAAGGTTTGATCAATACGATTGCTGATGAGAAACAGATGCCTCGTCTTAATGTCTATCGCGATCAGATTGTTTGGGGGCGCAGTCCCGTGCGTATCGACTTGGCTGGAGGATGGACGGATACCCCCCCTTACTGCATGTATGCCGGTGGTAATGTCGTGAACGTGGCGATCGAGTTGAACGGTCAACCACCTTTGCAGGTTTATGTGAAACCGACTCGTGAGTTTCGTATCATTCTTCGTTCCATCGATATCGGGGCGATGGAGTGCATTTCGACTTGGGACGAACTGCGTGATTTCAACAAGGTCGGCTCTCCTTTCTCCATCCCGAAAGCGGCGTTGGCTTTGGCCGGGTTGATACCCGAATTCTCAGCAGGCTGATATGTTTCGTTGGAAGAGCACCTGAAAGCATTCGGATGCGGGTTGGAAGTGACGTTGTTGGCTGCGATTCCTGCCGGTTCTGGCCTGGGAACCAGTTCGATTCTTGCGGCTACGGTATTGGGTGCATTGTCGGATTTTTGTGGCTTGGCGTGGGATAAGAACGAGATTGGTAACCGGACGCTGATCCTTGAGCAGTTGCTCACGACCGGAGGAGGCTGGCAAGATCAGTATGGAGGGGTGTTACATGGATTGAAACTATTGCAGACGGGTGAGGGTTTCCACCAGAATCCGTCGGTGCGCTGGCTTCCGGAATATCTTTTTACCGAACCGGAGTATCGTGTCTGCCACTTGCTTTACTACACGGGAATTACCCGTACGGCGAAGGATATTCTTGCTGAAATCGTACGTGGAATGTTCTTGAACAGTGGTTCCCATCTTCGTCTGCTTTCTGAAATGAAAGTGCATGCATTGGATATGTACGAGGCAATCCTTAGGGGTGATTTCGCTTCATACGGGCGATTGGTCGGTAAGAGTTGGGAACAAAACAAGGCACTTGATGCCGGGACAAATCCGCCTGCTGTGGAACGGCTCATTTCTCGCATCAAGGATTATGCATTAGGCTATAAACTTCCTGGTGCTGGCGGAGGTGGCTATCTTTATATCGTAGCCAAAGACCCGGAAGCCTCTTTGCAGATCCGCCGCCTTCTCACGGCAGATCCGCAGAATGACAATGCCCGTTTTGTCGAAATGAGCTTGTCGGATAAGGGATTGCAGGTGAGTAGATCGTAATCCGAAAATCGCAATCCGGATTCTGGATTGCGATTTTCGGATTACGTTTCAGATCTCGGCGACGGAGGGATTGCATATTCCTTGATGATCAGATATCCGCATCCCCCGATGAAAGCGAGGAAGATGAATGCTACCAAAATCAGTAATTTCTTGGGAGAGGAAGCTTTGAGAGGAACAGTTGCCGGTTCGATAATGGTGTAGACCGGTGTCTGTTCCTGTACTCGGAGTTTATCCTGTTCGAGCTTTTGCGCTAACGTGTTATATACATTGAACGTAAGAGTCATTTCGTTGCGTAAACGCTCTTGCTCGGTGCGGTAACTGGCGGAGATAATGTTCTTGTTACCGTCTTCAAAAGCTGCATAAGCCTGCTGTGCTTTGTAATAGGCACTGCGGGATTCTTTTAGCACTTTTCTGTAAATTCCAGATCTTTCTTTGCTTTCTGCGTCCGGTAATGTGTGATATAGGTCTGTAACTTTATCACGATACTGTGCGCCACGTCTGCTGAGATCAGCGGGTCTTGCATGCTGACACCGAGAGTAACGACTTGTGTTTTTTATCGACATAGACGGTGATGCGCTGGCGTAGGTTTTTCAGTACATCCTCTTGCTTGTGGGTGAGTTGGAAGGGATTGAGATCTCCATCGTTCTCTTCGTTACCGGAGAAGAACGAACGGAGGGCTGCTATTCCTTTTAGGGGCGCTTTCATAAGGATGCTCCACCAAGCGAAGCGCTGATGGCCGGCTATGTAATCATATAGAGTAGTCGTGTACTTTTTCTCCTTGTCGGTTACCTTTTCGGGAAAGAGCTCCAACAGAAAAGGTGTACTGTGCACAATATCAGGATAGAGGTTGGGTGACAAAGCATCCTGGCCGGAGGCTGAACCGAGGTCTATTCCTGCCATGGCTGCCAGTCCGCCGAGGTTGCTCATCTTGCTTGTGGCATCGGTGGTTTCGGGAGCCAGTTTCACCGTTGTGGTGAATTCTTTGGGTCTGCTGAAAGCAATGATGAGTCCCGCCACTGTTGCAATTCCGCAGCATTTTATGAAGAAACGTCGTTTTTTCCACAGGTAGCCGGAGAGGGCGATCAAATCGATCTCCGATTGTGGAGACGATGGGGTATGATTGTTTTTGTCCATTTATTTACTTTAAAAGATTGATCATTGATGTTATCATTGCTGCCATTGAGGTGACGGAACTGCCGACACTCATGATTTCTGCCAGGCTTGCTCGGCGGTCGCGTTGTGTCTTGGCGGGGACTACGATTTCGCAGCCAGGCTCGACTTTGGGGTAACGTTTGAAGAAAATCATTTTACGTTGTGTGGTCGCCACTTTTCCGTTCATGTAGATAACGATGGGATATTTGCGGGCAATGTCGTTGTAGCCGCCAGCCTGTGAGAGACAGTCACGGACGTCCATTCCTTTTGTATAGGTCACACTGTTAGGATAGGTAACGGAACCGCTCACCTTCACCGTACTTTGCTGTTGGGGGATGTAAAGCACATCTCCGTCGCGTAACACTAGGTCGTCGGCACTTCCCGGATGGGCGAGCGCTTTTTGTAGGTCGATGCCTACGGGATACTCCTTCAGGTTGGCAAGCGAAACGGAGATCGAGTCACGACTTTGCTTGCTATTGTTACTCAATTGTAAGAGAGTTTCGATTTGGCGCAACTCATCTGTCGTCAGTTTACGTTTTAGACTGGCTCCCCGCACATAGGCGTCTGGAGTGATGCCGCCCGATTGTGCAATCAGTTCGCTTAAACGCGTATTCTTTTTCTTTAAAGTATAGTTGCCGGCAAAAGTAATCTCGCCTCCGACTTTCACTACTTGTTGCTTTTGGTAACCAGGTGAGAAACGGACGAATACTTCGTCGAATGGTTCGAGGGTGAAAAGCGTATCGCCGGAGGTTACTGCCAGTCCTTCGTCGAGGGTGAAGTTAAATGTCTCGGCTGTCTGGTTACTGCTCCGGGTGGCGGACGGATCTTTGAGCCGTCGTGCCACTTCTACGTTGATGATTGAGGCTGCTTCGCGCAGGCCGCCGGCGAGGACGATAACATCCTCTACTGTCAGATTCTTGCGGAAGGGCAATACGGTATCGGGAGCGTTGACTGCTCCGCTCACTTTGACGGTATAAGGTTCATGGAGGTCAAACAGGGAAGGGATATATAGTTGGTCCTCCTTCTGTAGTTCGATGTCAGGAACCTTCCCGTTCAAAATGTCTACAATATTGATGGCGATAACCGAACTGGTGAAGTCTGGGTTGAGCCTTGTGATCTGTGCGCGTCCTACAAATTCGTCTCCTTTAAGTCCCGAAGCCTGTTCTATCAATTGTTTGACAGTATGTACGTCGGACTCAACTCATATTCGCCAGGACGCCAGACTGCACCGGAAATGATAATTCGGTTATCGTAGTAGGGGATGACTGAATCCACCATCAGCGAATCGCCGTCTTGCAGCACAAATGTTTGGAATTGTTCTTCGTTAACTGTGGCAATCTTGTAGCGGTCGCCGGCTTTGCGTTTCACTCGTATACTGCCAGTGTAGGCATCTCCTGTAAAACCACCTGCCATGTCGAGCAGGTCGGCAAGTGTCTCTCCTCGTCGAAGTTCGTATGTACGGTCTCTTTTCACTTTACCACCGGCGGTGACAAGCTGTTCGTAGGGACCGATAATGATCATGTCGTTGTCTTCCAGACGTATATTCGTTTCATATTTACCATTCAGCAGATAGTCGTATACATCGAGGCTGGCGATCTCTTTGCTGTTCCGGTATACTTTTATGTTTCTCAGTGATCCGATATCGTTTACTCCTCCTGCTGCATAAAGGGCGTTGAAAAGCGTGGCGAGAGATGAGAGTGTATAGGTCCCGGGTGCGACGGCTTCGCCGACAATATTGACTTTAATGCTGCGAATTTGCCCCAGTCCGACAGAAACGAATGTGTTAGGTTGACTGCCGTCAAGCGTTGCCATGATTTTACCCAATTCCTGCCGGATGCGATTCTCTGCCGCCTCGATAGTCAGTCCGCTTAGGGATACGGGACCGACATTGGGGATCAAGATCGTTCCGTCGGGAGAAATACTGAGTTTCAAGTTCAGTTCGAATCTCCCCATACATTGATCAGCAACTCGTCTCCTGCTGATAGAACATAATTTTAGGCGTCGGCATATTCAGATCCGGTTCGAATGTCAAATTCTTATCGGAAAAGATCTCACGCCCAAAAACAATATTTTCCAAAGGCTGCTTCGGTTTATGTTCGTCGCGTTGCTCCGTCAGTGGGAGTAGTGCTTGCTGAGTAGGATGGGAACGGTCGGATACGGTATTTTCTGTAGCAGGCTTAATGATTTGGTTGATACCGGTTTGTTCTGTCCTGTGTTTGGCTATTTCTCTTTGTATTTGTTCCTCTGTCATCCCGGCAGCACGGGCTTTATCAATTAATTCCTGTGGGATTTGTGCCTGTATGGCAATTGATATTAGCAGGAGCAGGAATCCAATGATACATTGTGGCAGATACCGTTGTCTTGTCCTTTGACGACCTAACGGCTTTCGATGGCATAATACAGCTTGTTTTTTGTCAAGATTTTTCATATTACTTTTTCTATTGTTTGAACGATTCGTTGGCTTGCAGTTCCGTCTCCATAGGGGTTTACTGCTTGGCTCATACGGTTATAATAGGTATTGTCATCCAGTAAGTGGGACACTTCAGTTACAATCCGGGCGTAATCTGTTCCTACTAACTTCACTGTCCCTGCGTCAAGTGCTTCCGGCCGTTCTGTTGTGTCACGCATGACAAGCACCGGTTTTCCCAAACCCGGAGCCTCTTCTTGTATGCCTCCGCTATCGGTTAGGACAAGTGTCGACTTCTCCATTAGATAGACGAAAGGAAGATACTCCAAAGGCTCTATAAAGAACAGGTTAGGGAGATAAGCATTTCCGAATATTTCGTGAATGGGCTTCCTTACATTTGGGTTCAAGTGCATAGGGTAGACAAAGTCTACCTCCGCATACTGCTCTGCCAGAGTCTTTATTGCCCGGCATATTTGGATAAATCCATCGCCGAAGTTTTCCCGGCGATGACCTGTTATTAAAACCAGTTTGCGGCTGTTTTGTTCGGCAAGTGGAGTTGTTTCATAACCTGCAGACATCAGTTCGGTGTCAAGTTGCTTAAGTAGGGTATTCATTTCTTCCGGCCAAGGACTGTAGATGTTGTGCGTGCGTAACCCTGCTTCTACATGACCGACCGGTATTTGTTGGTAGAAGGCCGCGAGTGCTGAAGCTGTCGAAGTTGTGGTATCTCCATGGACCAGGACGATATCTGGTTTCGCTTCCTGCAGAACTCCTCTCATTCCAGTCAGTACCCGGGCTGTTATATCGTATAGGTCCTGTCCTTGCCTCATTATGTTGAGATCGTAATCGGGTCGGATATTAAAAAGCTTTAGGACTTGGTCCAGCATTTTCCTGTGTTGTCCGGTAACACAGACGATGGTTTCAAATTTATTTTTTTCTGTTGGAAAGCTTTTTACTAATGGTGCCATTTTAATTGCTTCAGGACGGGTACCGAAGACGAGCATTATTTTCTTCATGTTGTTTCTGTTTAGATTTTTCCAGTCTTGACCAGTATCAAGAATTTGATTAAATGTATTTGTCGTTTGATGCGCGAAGGTTGTTTCAATAGGCGGTATGCAAATTCGAGATTGTGCTTTATCCACCATTCGGGTGCTCGTTTCACGTTCCTGTATAGACGTCGAAACTTCCTCCTAATCCTTGGTAAATTGCGGGATGTGCCTGATACATTTTTTCCATCAATAACTCTTGTTTGGGTGATCCCATTGCAACGAATATGACATCCGGCTGTTTTGTCTTGATGTCTTCGATCAGTTCTTCCTGTTCTGTCTCTGTTTGTATGTATCCGTTACGGTACCCCGTTATCTGTATTCCGGGAAAGTCTTCTTTCAATCGGGAGATGGTCTTCTCTATTACGGGCTGTTTACTCCCCGACCAAGTAGAAGGTTTTTTCTTTTTGATACAGAGTTGTTATAATCTTCAACCACAGTTCGCATCCCGCGATCTTGACGGCATCCACGGCTCCGTGCTGCCGCACTGCCATAACTGCTCCTATGCCATCGCAATATCCAATATTCCTGTTCACAATATTTTGTATTTGCTCGTTCGCATGCAGTATCTTCTCCGCATTTATCGCTACTAATATCCCTTTATGTTCCTCCACATATTCCAGCAAACTGGAATCTGAGGGAAAGGGGTGGACTTTTTATTCCGTTTAGTTGTATTCTGTTGTCGTTCATGATTGTTGCATTAATTGTCCGAATTTTTGGTCTGAATACCTTCTTTGATTATTCTGGCAGGATTACCGGCTACGATGCAGTTGGCAGGTATATCTTTTGTAACGACAGATCCGCTTCCGACAATTACGTTATCGTTAACTTTTACTCCACACATGATGATCGCATTTACGCCAATAAAGCAACGTTTACCAATGTAGGTGTCGGCTTTAGCAGGTTTGGAAAAGTCATGAGCTAAAATAACAGCTCCAGATGCAATGAAGCTTTCTTCTCCAATGTGTACTCCTTTGGGATTACTTTTTATCGAGTTTGGCACCAAATGAGAGTTTTGCGCTTTTATCAATATTCATTTGATAGATTCGTGTATAAATAAAATGCATCCCGAAGGTGATACAGTCTCTGATTATTTCTCTGATTTTTACTATCATAGTTGCTGTTTTAAACTGGTGATGTCAATCCATTTACTCATTTGATCTGTCAGTTCTGGGGTAATATTACTGATGACGTCTGGAGTAAAAGTCATTTCTCCAAAGATAGGGGATCCGTTGATAAGATATAAATCTACTCTAACGAAAGGAAAGGGTTCAGATAAACGTGAAGCAATTGATATCATTTCTTCTAATGCGCCTGGACGAGGAATTATATCTGATATCGGACAGCGAGAATTTACAAATTCAGGATAGGCATTCCAATCCATGTCATAAACCATAACCGAATAATTATGTGTGTTTTTCTTCCCTGTCTGAATAAATAACGACATATTTAGGAACTCCATTAAAGCAAAAAAATTTGTAATCGATGAGTGATTGTTCGCTTTTTTTTTGTCTGCTCCATAAATTTTTCTGCAATAATAAGAGGTTCTATCTGTGTATAATGCAATTGTCCGGTTAATTCTCCATATGGAAATTTTAACCATTTATTTGATTTATGATTTGTCTCTTTTATATTTAGGATATTTTTATCCTTTACTATAATATTTGTTGCACAGCTATTTGTCGTTTTTTAATACAAAGGATTTAGGCAATAGGCTATAGTCGATTTCTATAGCTGAATTGTATATACCATAAATTTTGTTTACATATTGTTCTCCGCATCTATCAATCACATATTCTCTTACTCTGTATTTGCCGGCTAATTTACTCCACATAGAAGTGTCAGAATAAAGTGATAGCCATAGAATTTTTTCCATAAATGACTGTGGCTTCTTTAGATTGGGGAACTTTTTATAATCTTTACAATATCTGATCTTCCAAATTATATTGGGAAATTTCTTTAATAAAGGGGAGAATGGAGTTGCACTTTTATAAGAACTGACTTGATAAAAATATTCATATGAATTTTTATTGATTAATATATGTTGAATTATAGATTGAATTTAGAAAAATGTAGTTCTATTTTTCTAATGATTGATATAGATGATCCAATTGTTTTTCTATTGCTGGAGGATAGAATTTTTCTGCTTTCTTTCCAGATTGATGTCCCATTTCTGAAAGATATTCTGGATGATCGATTAAAAATAGGATTGCTTCGTAAAGTTGTTTCTTATTTCCAGGTTCAATAAGAATACCGTTAACATTGTTTTCAACAAGATCTGTAATACCTCCAACTGGTGTTGCAATTATGGGCAGTTGGTAGGACATGGCTTCAAGAATGGATATACCAAATGATTCAAAAATAGAAGGATGGACAAATATGTCAGCAGTTCGGAATAATTTTTCTTTTCTTTCATTGTCTACCCATCCATGGTATTTGATAAAAAGAAGAAAGTTGATGTTGCTGTATGAATTCATTCATAGTTTTTGTATCTCCTGTACCTCCAATATGGTAGATAATTTTGTTTTGCAACATTTCTTTGTTTTTCGCAAAACATTCTAATACATCAAATATTCCTTTTCTACTATCTATGGCTCCAATGAAAAGAAGATGGAGCTTTTGGTCGTTCTTTTTAATGGGACCAACACTGGGCTTATAGGTGACATTGGGAAGGAGAAAAATATTATTATTGAGTTTTTGTTCTTTTAAATAATCGATAAAATAATTAGAAACAGTCACCAATACATCTGCTTTATGGCAGACAAATCGAACAAAAGATTGGTGATTCTCGTAGAATTGTTCAAATTTTGCTCCATGTATATGTAAAATGACTTTTTTTCTGAAAACTTTAGCACAAAATACATAAATCGATTGACGATAAAAATCAGTAAATGATGCTGTATGTATATGCACAATTCGGATTGGCTTGAATATACAATAATAGCAACATCGTAATAAGGCAGATATGCTTAATGCTGTTTTCTTAAACAGATTTCCTTCTTGATGTGAAGCAATGAAATTAAATTTCTTGAACATCTTTGAATAAGATTGTATGAGGATTGCAATCCCTCCTTTGCCGTTTGTGTCAGTTCCTATAGTTAGGATATTTTTACTTTTATTGGATATCATGATTAAAATAAAGATGATTACTAATTACCCAGTAAACTCCTAACAGTGGAGCTAATTGAGTTGAAAAAAAAGCATGTCCTGCTGTATAGGCGATTCCTAACCATAGTATACTTCCTATACTTGTTATAAATGATAAAGAATTCCGACTTCTTTTTATAAAAAAAGGTCGGATGAACTGGAATACTAAAAAAAGTTGTGCAAGGATGATAAGCCCTCCCAGAACAAATCCGAAGGATAATATGATATCGTAAAAATCAGATTCTATATTTTTTACTTTTTCTTCTGGGTCGTATATGCTTGCTACAGCAAATCGTCCTCCTGAAATACCCTTACCCAAAAGAACCTCTGTTAAGTTGAATTCAGAAATAACTTGTTTACCGGTATTGATCAATTGCTCTCTTGATGATACTAACGAATTAGCTGAAAAGCGTTCAAGTGTAAAATTATCATATTGAATAATAGTTTCATATGTTATGATAGCAGAATATACGATAGCGATTGACATACAAAATATTATAAGTATCCGGGTTTGCCATCGGAGCTGAATAAGGCTGTCTTTGAAAAAAAAGAAATAGCCTAAGAAAAGTCCCCAATCTGCCAGAATTCCAATAATACCGACACGAGAACCGATAAGAATTGTTCCGACTGATGCAATAAATGTCAGTAAAAAATAAAATACATTCCGTTTGTAAAAGGAATACCAAATACAAAGTAATACAGCTAGAACCATATATACTCCCAATGCATTGCCGTCTGCGTAATATCCAGAGTATCCGAATCCAAATTTATCACTGTATGAAAGAATCCCGGTTTGTGTAATCATAGAGAATATATTAATTGCACCTATAAGTGAAGTTGTATAAACAACAAGTCTGATTAATTTCTCAAGGCTGAATACTTTACGGTAATAATAAAAATAAAAAAGGATGCAGAAGGTGTAGATAAACTTGAATAGATAGTCTATGTCCATTGCTGCATCTATATATCTTCCTGTAAAAGACCAGATAGCAAATGCCATTGAAATTAGGATTGTAATAATCCAAAATAAGAGAGTTAATAATGTGCTTAAATTTTTTTAGTAAAAACTTCATAGTTAGGCATAATATGAATCCTCTAAAAGCTATTCCGATTGGTAAATGAACTCCTTTAAATTCCTGGATGTATCCATTTGCTGAGTCAAAAAAAATAGAAATGAAAAATAATATAAAAAGGAAGTACTTGTATATAGAAGTTGTCTATGCTTATGGAGATAGGCTTAGCTATTGTAAATGTTTTCATATTCTTCCGTTATGTGTTTAATTGTAAACCTCTTGGCATTTGCAATGCCTCGTAAAATTAATTTTTCCCTATATTTATCATCTGAGATAAGTTTTTGAAATCCTTTTCTAATGGAGCTTACATCATAAGGATTGATATAGTGAGCTGTATTTGCTGCTATTTCTGGGATAGAAGTTATTTTACTGGTTAGTAAAACTCTTCCAGTAGCATTGGCCTCTATTATAGGCATTCCAAAACCTTCATATAAAGAAGGAAAACTGACGATGTCACATTCTTGGTATAATCTAATGATATTTTGAAAGGGAATATCCAAATAATTTTTATATTGGATATGATTCTTTTTAATTGCTCTATATGTTCTTGTTTTAAAATCCCTACAATGATTAGTGTACAGGGTATATTGCGTAATGCTTTTATTGTGCGTAGCAGATTTTTGCGCATGCCTGTTCCAATATGGAGGATATGAGATTTTCTTTTCGGAATTCTTTTGGGTGAAAATGAATAACTTCATTATAGGGATTATAGACAATGCTGATTTTATTTTTTACTCTTGGAGTTATCTGTTTGATTTCATTCGCTGTATATTGGGAAATACAGGTGATATGTTTGGCAAAATGATTAGGCAGAATGAACCAGAACCATTTTCTAATAAATCGCTTTAGGAAAGATGATGATTGTAATAGAGTTCCTGTATCATGCCAAGTGAGAATTACATTACCTTTTAAAAATAGAGAGATATAAGCTATTTCAGGTGAAAAAATGTGATTGATATCTCCTTGGTGTTTTTGAGCGAACCTAATATTTCGAATGATTCCTTTCCAGGTATTTCCGTGTTCAGGCAAAGTAATAACTTTTAATCCTGATATTCGGGATGCAAGCGAATATGCCAGTTCTTCTATACTGTTAAGTCCTGTCGACTTTTTACGTAAAAATAAGGCCTTTGAACACATTGTTATGATTTTGTAGTTTGAATGGTACGAATTGCTTTTTTTGTAAATAAGAGAACGCTCAGCCGTCTTTAGTCCGACTGTCAATAGTACGATGGTGGTTGAACTTACAGTAATAATACATATAAGTATAAATCCGGTGAATGTGTCAGGAATATATTGGGACAGCCCTGTCGGAATAATAGCTGCAAGTATGAAGACTAAGAGACTTCGACCAATCACTTCTATGATGAAGTTGGAAATATGCATAGGTATTAATGCATTAAGTATCCATATTCGTGCTATTAAAGCAATGAGTTCTGTCAGGATAGATATATACATGACTGTATAAGGTGGATATCCGGATTTTAATACAATATAGGATATTGGTATATCCAGCAATGTAATCCCTAAAATTATGGTTTGAAATAGTTTTATTTTTCCTTTTGCTTGTATAGCAGTGGCTACAGGTCCAGTTATACTGTTTATTAAAGTTACAATCAATACCAATCGTAAAAACATGACAGTATATTCTGGTACAATACCTAGCCAAAGATGTAATATATAAGGAGTTTTGATAAGTACAGGTAATGTTAAATACAGTAAGAGGAAAAATGAATAACGGGAACTATTATGTACTAATACCATCATTGAATTTGTATCTCCCATTGCATATCGTTTAGTTATTTGCGGTTTCATTGCAATTTGGAAGTTTGATACAAAATTATAAATTCCGGCATTTACTTGATAGGCTACACCACGTGCAGCGTTTACTGCAGGTCCGAAAAATAGATTGATTAGTATATTTATTCCTTGCATTTTGAGTGAATATCCGATGTTACCTAAAAAGCTCCATCCGGCAAAGCTTAACATTTTATGTAGTAATTGTTTATCTATGTCATTTCGAAACTTACATTCTTTAAAATACTTTTGCAATATAAAGTATACGTGATGCTTACCAATAAAGTGACGAAAGACATTAAGATTGCATATAAAATTAGTTTATCTGACGCTGAGCCCTTCAAAACAAAAAAACAATCGCTAATTGTAATATAACTTCAAGTATACTTACATAGGCATATACTTTCATATGTTCGTGGGCTACTATACTGGCATTATAGGGAACGCTGAATATTTTAATAATGAATGTCAGGATTGAGAATTGGAACACCCAATTTGCAGCAATTATTCTTGAAGTTGGTATATTCATTTTATGATTGAGAAACCATAGACCTACTGTTTCTGCTAATATAAGTAGGAAAAAAATAATAATCAGGTGAATGATAAGAGATGTAGAAAAAACTTTTTGCAGTTGTTGTCCATCATTTTTCCCTAATTCGTAGGTGAGAAACCGTTGAGAAACATCAATCATTCCCACATTTAGAAACTGGAACATTAATACAATGCCACCTACTACGTTGTATATGCCATAATCATCAATTCCCAAAACATTTAAAACGACTCTGGATGTGTAAAGTGATACTAATAGGATGACTAGTGTCCTGAAATATAAGAATAATGTATTTTGAGCTATCCGTTTGTTCGTATTGTGAGACATACTTTTTATTCTATAATTTCTTAAACACCCCGCAAAAAATCCAATATCACTTTTTTCTTCGTTGTGAGGTAATGTTTTGAATTCTTTGTGGGAGACGAGGAAGGCGCCGATGTCGGCGCGGGTGTAGGCGGATTTGTAGTCGGTCAGTTTGAAGACTGGATGTTCGTGAACGTTGGGTTCGACGATTAGGATGTCGGTATCGGCTGAACGTTGGAGAACTTTCGAGGTGATGTATTTGGCTGGTGATTCGCGCAAGTCGTCGATATCAGGCTTAAAAGAAAGGCCCATCAGAGCTACTACTGGTTTACGATGATGCTCAAGGAAGAAGCGGAGGATGGCGTTTTCGATTTTTTCGGCGCACCAGAATGCTTTGTAATTATTGATTTCGCGTGCTTTCGAGATAAGTTGCGACTCGTAGGGAAATTCGGATGTCAGGAAATAAGGATCTACGGCGATGCAATGTCCTCCCACGCCCGAACCTGGTTGCAGAATGTTGACACGCGGATGTTTGTTGGCGAGTTCGATCAGTTCCCAAACGTTGATACCTGCCTTGTCGCAGATCAGCGACAGTTCGTTGGCAAAAGCTATTTGGACGTCACGTGACGAATTTTCCGTCAGTTTGCACATCTCCGCTGTCCGAGCGTTTGTCCGGTGGAGTGTCCCTCTGACGAAGTGGCGATAGAATTGTATCGCCTTTTCAGTTGATTCGGAGTTGATTCCTCCGATGACCCGGTCGTTCTGCATCAGTTCGTAGATGACATTGCCTGGTAAAACGCGCTCCGGACAATAAGCGATATATATTTTTCCTTCCAGTTCCGGACGCAAAGCGTAGAGCAGATGTGCCATCTTTTCGGTGGTCCCGACAGGTGAAGTCGATTCGATGACGAAAAGATCCCCTTTCTTAAGAAAAGGTGCGACCATACGTGTAGCGGCTTCGACATATGAAATGTCCGGTTCATGATTTCCTTTGAACGGAGTTGGTACGACGATCAGGTATACATCGCTTTCTTCCGGAACATCCGATGCTTTCAGCTTACCGAATTCCATGACTTTCGAACACAACTCCTGTAATCCAGGTTCCACAATATGGATAATACCTCGGTTTGTCATTTCCACTACTTTCGGATTTACGTCGACTCCGATAACTTGAATGCCGCTTCCGGCTGTGATAATAGCTGTAGGTAGGCCGATATAGCCCAATCCCATAAAACATGCTTTCATTATTTGTATTTTTTCTAAATTCGTTTAACCCACTCTTTTCCGTTTAAAAATTCTTTTTTGTTTCCGGCCTTTTCAAACCAAATGCTTAATACCACCCAGATCACGATGTCGCCGGCAAATACGATATTGATATTCACGAACGACACGAGCAAGATATTGAGGCTACTGAATAGACTGGCGATTACAACGATACTGATCATCGCCTTGTGTTCGCTCATCCCCATATCGAGGAACTTATGGTGGATGTGATTACGGTCCGGTTTGAATAGTGACCGATGGCTGCGTGCCCGTACGATCATCACACGCACAACGTCGAACATTGGTACGATCAGTGTCGAGAAGGCGACCACGATGGCACCGGCGGAATAGTGTGCAACATCCGGATTGTAAGATGCATAGCGGATGGCGAGGAATACCAGAATATAGCCCAATGTCAAGCTCCCCGTGTCACCCATGAATATTTTCCTCCCGTGATCAGCCTGTCCGAAGACGTTGTAATAGAAGAAAGGCACCAGCACTCCAAGAGTCGCGAACGACAGCAGAGCGTATATCCACATTCCGTTAATCAGAATAGACTGCCAAGCACGAGTAATGCCGAGCCAGTCAGCCCTGAAGCCAATCCGTCGATTCCGTCGATCAGGTTGATGGCATTGGTGATAAATACAATTACGAGGATAGTAAGCGGAATACCGATCCATGATGCCAGTTCGTGTATTCCGAATAACCCGTAGAGATTGTTGATCCATAGTCCCGACAAAACAGGTAGAATTCTGAAAGAGTATGTGTGAGTAACCATAGCGGTATTTGCTGTCTGTGCATATATTCCGCGCAATAGAGTGCGGAAACAAATGAGAGGGAGAACAGGATTGACGGGGCGAAAGACAATCCTCCCAGCCTCGGGATAGCTTCTTTATGTACCTTCCGACTGTCCGGAATGTCGAAAAGTCGCTTTTTCAGCGCGACGACCAAAATCCTCGGAATAATGATCATCGACATCAGGGCAGAGATCGTGAAGGCCAATAGAATCAATAGGTATATCATATAACAAATTTCGGTTTATATGTGACAAAGTTCGTCAGTCACATTAGATATGTTCTGGCGATTGTCCACTATTCTTATAGTTTGAGAAGTAACAAGAGGCAGGAATAAAACGTTTTGTCTTTTGATTGTAATTGTGGTATTTTAGAAACCGTTTCCTAAAAATAATGGAGAAAATACGGAGGGATGGGATTTGTATAATACGGAAAAGAACAAGAGGTATGGGTTATGATTCAACCTATGCCCGCAAGTCATTTCCTAAGCAGAATGCATTATAGTATGTTAATAAGGAAAAGAATATTTAGCGAGTGCTAAAATGCTGTTTTCGGCAGTGGTGAAAGAGCATTATATGGCCTTCTATCGCCTCAGTGTGTGAAGGTCGGTATTCAATGAAGCATTCTTTCGCATGAACCATCTGTCTGGCAGTTATCCGACTTCTTTTTCATGCCAATCCATTTTTAATTTCATGCCAGTCTATTCGCAAATGCATGCCAGTGCATATAAAACTCCATGCATGTTACTTAATGGATGGAGTTTATCGGCTTTGCATTTGTCCTGTAATTATAACCGGAGACATCGGTTTGACGTTTTGGAAGATGTGTCAAATTGACATTACCGGACGCGGATGACGCAGAATACCGATATTTGACACCCTCAGGGAATTTATTTTTTCTCAACAACTTTTTGCCTAACCACTTTCTTACCGGTTCGTCGTAAAGTTTCAGGCAGAGGTAAGCCAAGGCGATACTGCCGGCGTAGACCACTATTGCCATAGGCCAGATTTCTGCGAAGGTATAGAGTTCGTTGTCGATTAGCCAAGCATAGAATAGGTACATGATCGGGTAGTGGACGGCGTAGAGTGGATAGGATATATCACCTAAGAATTTACATATTTGCGTCGAACGTTTGTCCGTAGTTTTGCCGGAGGCTCCAAGCCAGACAAGGACGGGGAAAATGAGGATGATACAAGCTGCCTCGAATAGTCCGTTGAGGCTGATAGGAGCAGTGTCTACTTTTATGTAAGGCACACAGAAGAGGATCAGTAGAACGATCGAGCAAATCCAGAAAGCACCTTTCATTTGGAACGGTTTAAACTTGCGGGATAATAACATTCCTAACGAGAAAGGAAAGAGCATACGTAGAGAACCTCCGAGGAAATTCACGCCGTCAAGCGTCCAGCCTACACCGATCATGTCATATCCCGAAACATCGAATAGAGTGAATCCGGCAAGCCCTGTCCCCAAAAGAACGACGAGTACGGTCAAGGCTTTAGTGGAAAGGCGGTGAATGAAAACCGCGTAAAGGATGTTGCCGATATATTCGAAAAAGAGCGACCAGCTTGGACCGTTGAGCGGGAACATTTCGCCATTGCCGCGTACTTCATATCTCGCACCGGGTAGGGCGGGAATGAAAAACATCGCACAGAGCGTGGATAGCATCACTGCTGAGATTGCCACATGTTTACCGTCCCATTGGACACTGCCTTGTATGAGGAAAGCGATCGCTCCCAATATCACTCCCATGATAATCATCGGATGGAGACGGATTAGGCGACGTTTGAAAAAGTTACCGGTAGTCATGGTCTTTCCCAAACGGTCGTCATAGGCGAAACCGATCACAAAACCTGAAAGGAT
>VOFG01000794.1_pt1 | contig 54000 bp, 85 predicted proteins | sample 5384171 | NCBI WGS metagenome assembly VOFG01 (sample SAMN12384726, study PRJNA508395) | human gut metagenome | isolation source: healthy gut F | host: Homo sapiens
TACGAGTATCAAATTGCTCAGCGAAGATTCCGAGGTCGCTGAGGCCATTCCCAGCCGCTCCAGACCGGATGCCTCGACGAGGCGGCGCTCTCGCTTCGGCTACCTCACGGAACAGGATGAGTACGTCGTGATGATGAGACAGGATAGTGGGAGAAAGGAAGCTACCCTGCCGATGGAACGGTGGTGTATGAGGGATGCGGAAGCCGATGATGCGAGTCGAAGTAGTCGATCAATATGTGGTCATCCGTGAAACCCACGAGTTTCCTATAGTAGGTGAGTGGACACGTGATCGGCGAAAGTTCTTAAAAGTGCGAACGTATCCATGTCCCCGCGGGAAAGCATCGCACAGGGCGAATATGACTTCCGATAGATGCCCTTGACCTACAAAGGTTCTCAAAAGGCGGTTGCAGATCGCCTTTTTGATGTTCTTTCGCCGTTTTGATCTTGTGTCCCGCTCAATTACAACTATACTATATGCTATCAGCGGGACGGAAAGCGGCTCGCGACCCTATAAGAGGAGACGTTCTTAATGACATTCCATTGCCTGATAGTCGGAGCAGGGGCTATACCGATTACGCCCTCATTCAAGGCGAAATGCGATGCCCTGCTCGCCGACAAGACCGATATCGAGATCGTCTCGGGCGGTGCATCCGGTACCGATGCCATGGCCGAGCGTTATGCGCATGAACATGGCTACTGTTGCAGATTTTTTCCCGCCGATTGACGCAGATATGGTAAACGAGCAGGTTACGTAAGGAACCGCGAGATGCATTCATATCTCCACCCATGCCGACCGCGGCGTGATCGCCTTTGGATGGCAGAGCAAGGGCACCGCCCATAGCTTCGCCCTTGCGAAGGAGTTCGATAATCCGCTCAGGGTTATCAGAATCGAATCATGCCGCAGTCCTTCGGCCACGTAAGTTTCACATATGCCTCATATCGATACGCCGTTAAGTCAGCCAAATGCTAATGGTCTGCCGATTGCTGTGCTAAGATTAACGTCAGTTAATGCGCTTCCCCCAAGGCGCCGAAGACAGGAAATGAATCGATGCGGTTCCGAGAGAGCCTTTTCGGCTGTGCTGGAACCGTTGGCACAGCTGCGCGTGCTTAAGAATTGCCCAATCGGCCGCGGGGACGCATCCGCAACGCATGTAGGAAAGGATGCTAGATGCCGTGAACCGAAAAGGGCGGCGCCCATGAAAATCTCAAGTCGAAAGACCAGACGCCTGCTGAACTCGGCATCGCCTTTGCCGTTGCCGTCGGCGCACCGTTCTTGACGCATGTCGGCCTCCGAGTACTTCGGTGACTCCGCAGCCGATCAGTTTGTTACGTCGGCTCAGACACCCGATGGAACCTCGACTTCAAGTCAGCCGATTTCGATTCCCGAATACGCCGGCAACCCCTCCGTAGCGCTTTCGGACACGAGCGGTTTGTCGCTTAAATCGGCGCCGGATGATCCGATCCTTCCGGATCTTGATTCAAGCGGCAGATGTGGCGCGGTGGAGATGGTCGTGTCCCTTGAGACCGCTCCATCGCGAGGGGAGAAGCGCGGATCTATCGGCATGGTCAAGCCCACGGGCTGGCATACGGTCCGCGATGATTCCCCTCGACGGCAAGTACCTGTACAACCGTTGCCACCTTATCGCTTGGTGCCTGTCTGGCATGAACGCCGAGAAGCGCAATTTGATTACCGGAACCCGCTACATGAATGTCGAGGGCATGTTGCCATATGAGACAAAGGTGAGCGATTTTATTTTCGCCGGTGGCGGTCGCGTCTACTACAAGGTGACGCCCGATTTCCGAAAAAGGCGAATTGGTTGCCCGTGGCGTTCGTATCCAAGCGTATTCCCTTGCGGACAAGGGAAAGAGCATCGATTTCGATGTGTATTGCTATAACGTCCAGCCCGGCTACAGGATTGACTACGCCACTGGAGAGGCGGTAAAGGTTAAATGACGGAAGAGACTGAAAACAAGCCATTGTCGTTCCTTCCATGGGGTGCCATTATCTACGCCGCTATAATCTTGGCGGCGGTCGGTACCGTTCTTTTTGATTAGGGCATTCGTGATCGAGCCGTTCAGCATTCCTACTGAATCGATGTGCGACACGATTGAGGTCGGGGGATAGCGTCCTTGCGGAGAAGGTCACACTGGAGCTCTGGGGGGAACCGTATCGCAGGGGCGATATTATTGTCTTCGAGAACCCTGAGAAGGTCCCTGAGAAGGACGTGCTGTGCAAGCGCGTCGTCGCATGCGGGGCGGGCAGACGGTCGATATGAGAGACGGATCGGTCTATATCGACGGAAGGAAAATCGCGGAGGATTACGCCAAGGGCGATTCCTACCCCCTCTACATCGGGAAAGCGAAGCGGATATCCTATCCCTATAAGGTCCCCGAGGGTGAAATCTGGGTCATGGGCGATAACAGGGAGAACTCCGCCGATTCACGCTATTTCGGATCGATTCCCGAGGACAGCGTGATCGGTATCTGCGTCATGCGCTATCTGCCGATGAACCGTATTGGTTTCCTCTGAAATGGTTCAAGAGACGTGATTTCTGACTCGCCACACTTTCTGCGAACCAAGTCGGGCGAGACTTGCGGTATCGAGAACTGAAAGTCCGGCGAAGATTGTTTATGTGTTTGGCTCATTTGGCAACGCTCGCGATAGACCCAATTGCTCCACTCGTTTCAGGTAAAAGGGCAAACTGCGGCACGGTAAAATCGACTTTTTCGCCATCCCTGGAGTAAATCATGCCTTTGCCAATCAATCGATTGCGCAAAGGGCATGATAGATGGAACCTTCTTTTCCCATATAATCTGCTACATCCGCAAGCGTGCAGGAAATTCGGAGCAGTGCGCCATGGCGCTCAAGAACTGCTTTTGTTTTTGAGTGCATCGATTGTAGTGCCTGCTGAAGAAATGCTCGTCGAATCGTTTATTGGATAGAGGGAGGCATCCGAGAACCGTTTTCAAGCGTAATGCATTTGCTATCTGATGATGTCCATACAGTCGAACAGATTTCCTGAATGAAGAACGGATATCCTTCTGAATAGTTGATGATTGCATTAAGCGCTTCATCGGAATAGCTTACGTTGAGCTTTTGCGCGGGCCGAACAATGGCCTCGACTGCACTGTCATAGGAAAGGGGTCCGATCTTCATGAAGTTAAACTGTCTTTCGGAGTACGTCTTGGCTTCACCTAGCATCTGTGTAAGATTGGGCAGACCGGCACAGTAAAACATAATGGGAAGTCCGAGCTGGGTGGCACGATGAAGCGCATAGGCGAAAGCGCTGAGCTCATCTTTTCCTGCGAATTGCAGCTCGTCGATTCCTAATAAGATCTGCATCCTCGCTATTTGAGCGAGTTTTCCGATTGCGATGAGGATATCGGTAAACTCGTCAGATAGATTTTGGGTCAAGGTGAGGGATGCTTCGAGAGTTTCCTCATTGAACTTCACGGAAGGGGACCCCTCATTTGGGTCGATTGACCGTACAAGCGAGGCAGATAGCGAACGGCATCGCGAGGCTAAAGGGACGAGCAGGCTCCCTTTCCCCTCAAGTTCAATATGGTGTACCAAGACACCTTCATTATTGGCAATCGATTCGATTGCATTGAGCAAGACACGTTTTGCCGATGCCCCTCAAGCCATATAGTGCAATCGACCGGCTTGGATAGCCTGCGGTAGGGCTTTGATCTGAGATGAAGCTGTTTCAAGGATATTATCGCGCCCGGCAAGGTATTTTGGCATTACGCCCGCCCCAGGGGTATATGGATTGCGATAATCGATCATAGTCAGATCCTTGAGAAAACAATGGTCCGCTTCATGTTAAATGGAGCCAACGGATTGGCGAAATGTTGACCAACATGCTACATCATACCAAGATGTTGATGAGCTGAATGGGCATCAGGAAGCCGAGTTGCTGCGCTATCTGCCGATAAACCGTATCGGCCTACTCTAAGACATATAGTTTGGCATTTAGGGGTAACTCAAAAGGGCATCCTTTAATGGATGCCCTTTTTGTAAATCTCTTTGTTATTATTCTCATCTTGATCTTGCATCCCATGCCATATTCAACTATACTATATATCAACAAGCGGAACGAAAGGCGTTCCGCAAACCGGAAGGGAGATACCCCATGAAGAACTTCACGATTAAGGTCACTGAGCACAGGGGGGTCTGTTCGTCGTCGAGGGCAAGGACGAAGACGATGCGCTGGAGCGCTTTGGGTCGGATCATCGAAACCGACTTTTTCTGGAACGACTTCGAGAATGGTAGCGAGTATTCCCTCAGCACCGAAGTGGAGCTCGATGATAGCGGAGACGATCCGGTAGCCGAATGGAGCGACGAGGACTATCGAGATATGTTCGATAACTGATATCGACTAAAGGGCATCGGTTTACCCGATGCCCTTTTTCATGCTATTTTCCGTGGAAGATCTTGCATTAAGCCCCATATACAACTATACTATATGCTATCAACAAGCGGAACGACAGGCGTCCCGCAAACCGGAAGGAGATACTCCATGATTACCTTGGTAAACGGCAAAGGCGAGAAGGTCAACGGCTTCCAGTTCTGAACTGGGACGAGGCGGAGAGCTATTTGTCCGAGCAGCGAAGGAAGGGCACGCGCGGCCTGTATCTGCAGGGTAATTTTGTCGAGCCGGCTACCTACGATGGGGCTTATTTCATCGTCGTCGGCTTTGCCGATGATTGCGGCTTGGACTACAGCATGAGTTATCAAGGCCAAGCATATTCCCTGCCCAGATGAGATCATGGACTGGATTAAGTCGGATATGGATAAGTTCGGATATTCCGATATCTTCGAGTATTACGTGACCGACGATTACGACGTATATTCGGGCTATGACACCGAGAACATCGATAGCTGGCCCGTCTTCGGGGAGTAGTCCATCAACCAAAGGCGGTCGCGAGATCGCCTTTTTCATGCTATTTTCCATGGCTGATCTTGCATCCCGTCCTATATTAAACTATACTATATGGCAACAAGCGGAACGATAGGCGTCCCGCAGACCCGTAAGGAGTTCCTTAAAATGCAAAAACAGGACTATATCGAGAAGATCGCGGCCGACATTGTCGAGGACTGGAACGCCGCCGATGCCGGCGACCAGGCGGCAAGTAAAGCGGCCAAGCAAAGCGCCATGCGTATCGCAAAGAAGGCCGCCGAGGAACTAGGTCAAACTGCCGGTTATTGGCTCTCCGAGGCGCAATTCCGAGCGGCAGACCTGTATTAGGTCTCATTGCAGGGGAGGCGCCGCCATATCGACTTGGCGGCGCCTCTTATCGTCGACAGCCTCAATCAAGCGTGAATTGAACGATACGGGCGTGCATGCGTGAGACCTTGCATGCGATAGAAAGGTGGTTCTAGGCTGATGTTAGTTCTCAAGAAGGACGCGCTGGTAAAACTTCTCGGTGATGAGCTCTACGGAATCGAATTGGAGAACGAAATGCTTCAAGATCTCGAGAATCGCGCGACCGAGAGGCGCGAGACCCTCGATATCGTTGGGAACCTTTGTGATTCCTATGGATACGATCGGCGTGAGGTGCAGGCAAAAGCCCAAACCCGGCTTAAGAGACTGCTTGCATGCGGGGACGGAAAGAACGATTGGGACCCTTATGCCTATATCAAGTTGACCGAGCTGTCCAAGACCGTTTTAGGGCCGGTGCGGGGCTGAAACGGTCGCGCGAGCCGAATATCCCGGCTTATAGGACAAAATCCGGCTTATAGGACAAAATCCCATACCGGAGATTTAGTCAAAGGCGGTCGCGAGACCGCTATTTTTCGTGTCGTTTTCCCAGATAGATCTTGCATCCCGCTCCTTATTTAACTATACTATATGACAACAAGCGGAACGAGAGGCGTTTCGCATACCACAGAGGAAGGTAACGACAATGACCGTAATCAAGCTAAAGACTGATGGTGAGCTCTACAGGCAGCTCGCTGAGAAGCTCGAAAGCCAGATGGAGGCACTTGTGCCGTTCGAGGATGAGACGTTTTGATTCGGTATACTAAGCGGGTATACTTACTAGGGATGAAAGGAGAACGGTAGTGGTCAGAGTACACGGGAACGCTCTCAAACATGGGCTTACCAGCGAGGAAGTCGCGTATGCGTGGGAGAACCCGATTAGGTGCCGCCAGCGAAATGGAACCGATGACCCGCCGCTCTGGATTTCGGTCGGCTCGCTTCCCGACGGAAGGTTTGCCGAGCTGATTGGATTCATGGATATCGACGGCGTTTGGTGCGTGTTCCACGCGATGGTGCCGCCGACGAAGAAATTCAAGCGTGAGCTGGGATGGAGGTAGACATGAACGGAATCGTTGCCGAGAACGGCAAGGTCGTTACCGACGAGATGATTGCTGGCTGGGGAAAGCGTCCTTGAGCGCGATGAGTGGCCCAGCGGATGGGTCAACGTCGGCGAGATCGTAGAGGGCAAGCTCCCGAAGGCCGCACCCGAGACCGTGACGCTGTCTCTCAAGGTTCCAGTTGCATGAAGCGAGCTCTTGAGAAGGAAGCGAAGGCCGAGGGCAAGTCAACGGGCGCATATGCCCGTGGACTCCTTGCCGATGGCCTCATGGCCATAGGGTGAATAGGTAAAACGTTCGCCCGGTCTAGGCTGGGTGGGCGGTAGCGAAAGGGATTGACCCCAACGGCGGTGACTCAAGGCGATCGGAAACGATCGCCTTTCCCCTTCCTGTTTTCCGCAATTGATCTTGCATCCCGCCCTATATTAAACTATACTATATATCAATAAGCGGAACGAAAGGCGTTCCGCGGCCCGAAGGGAGATACCAAATGAACCCCATCGATTCCAAGCTCAAGAAGATCCTCGCCATGATTGACGGTGCGACCTCCGAGGGCGAAGCCAGGGCGGCATCCTTGCCCTCCAGCGACTCCTCGCAGCGAACGACATGACCATCGAGGATATCGACCTCACCGACGATGCTCCCGAAGTCAACGAGTCCGCAGAGGAGCTCGGCAAGCGCGTCCCCGAGTGGGTCAAGGTTCTCGCATATGTTATCGCGAAGAACTACCGTTGCCGCTACTACATGCAGACGAGCCATGGCGCCTGCGACTATTGGACCGGTCGCCGCTCCGTTATCGGTACCCGTTTCGTCTTCGTCGGTGAAAGTTAGGACGCCGTTGTCGCATCCGGTTGCTTCCGCGCCACCAAGCATGCGATCGAGAACTGCTTCAAGAAGTTCTGCGACATGCGTTCAAAGCAGGACGGAACCAAAATCGGTCGCCGTGCCGGTGTGAAGAACAGCTATTGCCTCGGTTTCATCGAGGGCCTCGAGAGCTCCTACCGCGAGCAGCTCGAGCAGGACGAGACCATGGCGCTCGCGATCGTGGTACCCGAGAGCGTTACCCGCTACATGGACGAGGAGCTGAACCTCAAGAAGATGAAGCGCCAGTCCATTACCGTTTCCTCCGACAAGTCGATCGGGGATGCCGGCAGGGCAGACGGCTACGGCTTCGGCCAAGGCGACCGCATTGCAACCTGCGCCTAGTGAACGGCACGGGCAGGGGAGGGCAACGCCCGCCCCTGCCCGCTCAGGCAGCTTTCTCCGTGATTGCAATAGGTCTATAGCGCGAATTTGAATGGGGATAATGCTCCATGTTATTGGTAGAATCAAACAAAAGGCATGGCTGTGGTGAGTCATGCAAACCCGCTACAGGAAGGAACAGACATGTTCGATTTCAAATGCTCAATGCAGGCCCAGCTCGATAATCTATGGCTCAAGCCGGAAGATCTCGCCCGCGGTCTCGATATCCGCGTGTCCAGCGTACGTAAGTGGCTCGATCCCGAGCTCGATTGCGTGCCGGTCAAGGATGCCTTTGATTGGGTATACGCTCAGACCAAGAAGCTCGGTGACCTTACGATTCAATGCCTCAATGAGGCAAATGGATCCCACGAAGTTCGGTCAATACATCCTCCCATGGTATCGAGATGACGATTTGCCCGACACGGAGCCTGTGGGCCTTCACAATCTCGCAAGCAGCTTGGTCGCCGATCAACTCGATGCGAAGGATATGGAGTACTCGTTTGTCTATGCGTGCCGTGACGATGAGTGGATTGAGCTGAATCTGGACTCCTTCCCCGATATCGATCCGAAGGCTGAGTTTGCCGCTCAGGCTGATATCTTGGGGGGTTCCTACGTCTGAGATCGCAATGGCATTAGGCATCACCGGCCGTTCGGTTAAAGACTGGAAGAACCCCAAACGCGACGATATGCTACCTGTCGACGATGCGTGGGACTTCCTAGACGACTTCGCTGAGAAGCTGGAGAGCCGTACTTCCGAGCTTCTCGAGAGTAAGCCCGACCCGATGCCGTATCACCCCATGACTCGACAGGGAACGCTCACGCTGCAGGAGCGAATCGATAACCGGGCCGCGCTTGCCGCCTCGAAGCAGATTATGGGAGACGGCGAATCTGTTGTCGATTTCGCATACGTCATTGACGAACAGTAGGGAGAGAACCTATCTATGACCATAAGCGACGGGATGATCCGAGCTGAGTTGAAGACTTTGGAGCAAATGGAAAGGCAAAACGCAAGTGCGCGAACTGTCTCTATTGCAAGTCCGGGGACAATGTACGCGACAACCTGCACAGGCCCGAAGATACGGCCGTTGAATATCTATGCCACCGTAGGGAAGGTCACGAATTCGAAACCGCCCATTCGAACCGATGCAATTATTGGAAGAAGCGGCTTGACGGCTAATCCTAGCGCCGCGTTTTCACATCCTCGCGCGGTTTGTTTTCATCAATCCCGCGCAGGTCGAACTGTCTGTTTCCACGTTTAAGTATGAGCTGCCAGCCGCACGCATCGCAAATATTGACGAACTCATCGATGGTGAATCGCGTGTTGTTGTGCAGACGCGTCGACAGACTGCCCTTCTGCTTGCCGGTTTTAATGGATGCATCCGTTAGCGTCATGCCGCAGTCTTGCACCATATAGCGAATAGCGTCGGACGAACCGATTCGTTCAAGCACTGAAAACCTCTTTCAGATATACGATAGTCTATTTCGATTATAGCCAATCTAGAAATCTTCTAGACGCGGCGAAGCGATTCGGAGCAGTATACGGCGCTGAATTGCAGCCCTGTTGCGATTGGATCTTCCTTTCCGTTGCCGCTGCGGCATGTCATTTGAATATATCCAGGCTGTCCCAAGATGTAGAAGCAAATTCCAACATTAGGAGGACAGATGGATAACGACACCCAATTCGATTCGGCATCTATTCGCATGGCGTATTTCGCCCTGCTCTTGAGCGGTCGAAAGTACGACAACTTGGAGCTTGCCGTCGCCCAGGAAATGCTGAAGCTAGACCGCCTTGCTTCTGAGCGCTCCTTGCCGTCCATGGTCGGCCGCTCCGTCAAAATTGCCGCGACGATTACCTCGATTGAATTCGAGGAAACCTCGAAGCGCTATCTGATTAAGTTCATTGCAGACAACGAGGACAAAGAAGAGCGAGTCCGTTCCGAGCGCATGGACTCCAGCCACAAGGATGCAGTAAAGAAGATTTGGGGACGAGATTTGGTTGGCCACCGTGTCATTATTTTCAAATGCAAGGACAGGGCTGGATCCAAAGAGGCTCCCAATGGCTATCGGATCGCTCCGTATTGCATCGCCCGCGGCAAGGTGGAGTAGCTAAAGATGAAGCAGCCGAAACTTGAAGACTTGAATCTGACCACAATTATCGAAGCCGAGCTCGAGAAGCGCAACTGCGATGGGCTTTACTCTCCATGCAATCGCTGCGAGTGCGGATGTTCCCTGTACGGGACTTTTCTCCTGTGGAAAGGCGTGTGCAGATTGTCGGCCTGGCATGCAGCATCCGGGTACGAGCGATCTCAAAATCGTCTCAGTCGATGAGTATTGCGAGATCGTTGACCGAATCGAAGCCGAACGCAAACGCCTTGAGGAGAAGCACCGCGCTGAGGCGGCGGCAAAGAGGAAAGCCGAACGGCTTGAGGCGAAGCAAATTAAGGAGGAGAACGCCCTTAAAAAGAAGCAAGAGCGTCTCGAGAAGCGAAAGCAATTCAAGAAAAGTCTCCGTGCGCGTCGCGAAGCGTTGGTTGCAGATGTTTCTGCCGCCGTTCGCACGAGTATTCTCTGCAAACTCTTGAGTGGTGTTTCGATTGGCTCGATCGTATTCTCGGTTGTCTCGATTGTCTTTTTCGAGGTTATCAAATACGAATGGATTGGTTCCGCGGCAAAGGCCGAGGCGCTTGCAGCTGTCTATCTGTTCCAGAAGCTGTTTATGTTTGAGGCGATTTACGTCTTCGCCATCGTCGCGTTCACAATCGGTTTGATATTCGTTCGCGTCTTGCGCGGCGATTGTAAGGCAGATTTTGAACTTGGCAGCAGGCTGAAAAGGAAGAGAAGGACGATCAGTTCTTCTTGTAGGCCTTCGGAACTCTTGTCTCTAAAGTGATTTCAGTGCCAGATTAAGGGCCAATCCAAAACGGATTGGCCCTTTTCGTACTTGTTTCCAGTGACGAATTCGGAATCTGAAGCCGTTTTCTATGACTCCAAAAGATGCACAACGCTATTTAACAAGTCATTTCCCTGATGCTAAACCGTTCGAGGTGCGACACTACTGCGACAGAGGTGCGACATTTTCCCGGCCGAGTATTACGTCAAAAGATAGCTTGGTTCTTCCTAAACGTACTTCGACAGCGTTTATCATCGCTGCAATTGTTTGATTTCCGACTATCGACTAAAGTCTTACCGATTGCCGCGCAAATGGTTTTACCGATGTTAGTTAGCTTAATCCCACCTTCAAAACAGATCTCTAATAAGCTCAATGACATTCTTGATAACACGTCACCCCATACTCAAAAGCATTTACAACGTACTCAATTTGGTTTACATGTTCATACTCGCAGAGCGTTCAAGTTGTTTTTGGACCGAGCGTCTTACGAATCGGAATATGTCACGACTCCAAATCATCGTCACGACAACATCCAAAAATCAAACCGGAAATCGAATTGAAAGGCATGCGGGTGCCTTTAATGGCACTCCGCGGTATTGCTGCTTGTTATTATTCTCATCCTTCTTTCAAATAGAATGACAGTCTCAACTGAAGAATCGTGACACTCAATTAGAAAAGATATCTTGGCAATTCAGCCCGTTTGATTTCTACGAATCAAACGGAATCTATTCATCCTTTCGTACGGATTGCCATTTACCCCGCGGCCGCCTGTACTGCGTACAGGCGGCAGGTGCAAAACGGCCTTTGCCAATTGTGAATGCCGTTGCGGCAACACCCAGCCGAGCCAAAGTACGTGCCCCAAACTACCCATAAGGCCATTTTGCACGCCAGCTTCGTTCAACGTCAGACATTAGAAATGTCAGACATTGAACCTGCGGCAAAGCCGCAGCTGGGGCCACTAGTGGCCAGCAAGCGCTTCGCTCCCGCTCGCTTGCCCCACGCGAAATGTCTGACAGGTCTGTCAGACATTGTCAGACATTGAAAATGCCTGACACGTGCGTGGGGGACGGCCGCTCGCGAAGCTCAACATCGGCCGTATGCAAGGAGATCCGAAATGTCAGACATTTCGCCAGATGAAGTAAAGCAGGAAGTCCAAACCGCCGTTTTGTCAGACATTACCCCCGGCGCATCCAAAATGTCCGACAGCTCGCCGGCCCAAACGCCGCCCATCGCTCCGCGCTATGAACCGCCCGCCTGGCTGCAATCCGAACAAAACGCGGCCGAAGTGTCCGACATTTCGGCCGTCCAGCCCGCCACCCGCCGCATCACAGTCCGCCTTCCGACCGCTGACCTGACCGCTCTCGATGCCCGAGCCGACGCCCTTAACGCCAGTCGAAGCGACTACCTCCGCACCCCTGATTGCCCTCCCAGTGACGCTCGACCTGACATCCATTCGCCGCGCCACACCGGGCACCGAGTCGCTCACCCGTCCGCTAGGTTCAGACATCGCCCTCATCGATCCCGCCAACCAAACGAATAGTTTGGCAGTTCAGGCGATTACCGATAGCATGCTCGAATCGATCTCCAACGAGGTCCGCGCCATCGGCGTGAACTATAACCAGGCGGTTCGCGCCCTAAAACCGAATCCTCAAGAAGTACGGCAACCATCGCGCCCTCTCGCAAGATGAACGAGTCGAGATCACCGAACTCTACGAACGCCTCTCGAAAAACAGAACAAGGCGATCTACGAACGCCTCAAGACCCTTGCAGCCGATGTCGAGTCCCTGTCCGACACACCGTCCGTCAACCTGACCGCTATCGGTCTCTCCCAATCTGGGGCCCCTATCAATAAATACGAACCCGAGCGCCGCCGCCGTATCCGCGGCAAGAAGCATGGGCAGACCCGTCCTGACCGAATCGAGGAAGGGGGCGACTCATGACCTATATGAAGCCGCTCTCCGGTCACAGCTCAGTCAAATGGATCCGCTACTACCTCTTCAAGAACGACCGCGCCCTCGACAAGGACTTCCTCAACCTGACCGACCGTGACTGGAAGGGGCGGGACTGGGCAAAGGTTATGGATAGGACCCGAGAGATTTTCGGCAACGATAAGCCGGTCAAAAAGGACAGCAAGGTCCGCACCTACGAGCACGTAATCATTTCGCTCGACGAAAGGACAACGGCGTGGAACTCGATGACTTCCGCGATTTCGTGAACGAATGGGCAGCCAAATGGTTCGACTCTCGCGGACCAGAGGGGAGGGCATCGGTCGGTTCGAGGTCGCAATCGCCTATCATGATGACAACACGGCCCGTGAGGCCGATGGTAAGCAAGGCATCCTGCACGCGCATATCGTCATCAACAATACCGAGCTCGAGACGAAACGACGAATCTCCGGTCTACTCACGACAAAGGTTGTCCAAGCGATGCGAGCCGACTTGCAAACCATGTCGCTCGAACGAGGCTGGCATGCGTTTGCAACTGACGGCAAGTCCTACACTCAGGCCGAGATGGAAGCAAAGGGATTAAAGGTCTCTCGCGGTAAGAGGCTCGATCGCGCTATGGCGGCGCTCGACAACGTGCTCGCAAACGAGGTGAGGGGCGCCCAAATCGATGACTACGGCGAAGCGATGCAGGAACAGCTGGATGAACGCCTTCCGATCGAGAAATTGATTCCCGAGACATACGCAGACAACCAGAATGCCAGCCGGCGGGCAAAGGTCGGCAAGTCTAACCCGACCAATCCCGATGAGGTTGCCGGCCTTTCATATACGACCATGAAGACTGAAGACGGCCGAGCGATGCGCTTGGTAGTCCCGCGTGGTTTTGGCGATTCGGACACCATGGCGGAGCGGCAAATCGGGACTCGAGAGGGCTGGTCTTGGAAGGACGACATCCGCGATCGAGTGGACGTCGCTATGCGAGTTTCAAGGGTCCCGTCGATTTCGCCTCAAAACTAGGCGAGCTCGGCATCAAGGTCAACTACAACCGCGAGGGGCGATCTTGTCTACCATCACCCGAGCGACCCTACGTCCAGAAAAGTCAAGGGATCGACGTTGGGCAAACAGTACTCAGCGACATCGATAGAACAGACGATGGCCGAGAAGTATGCCAGCCGCCGCCAACGAGCCCACAACCTACCGGGCCGTGAACGCTGGATGACCGATGAAGAGCGCTCTGCAGCGATGGCAATCGCCAAAGCGGCAACGCCCTGCACCCGCGAGGGGTGCGGAACTCATGGGTCGCCTGAAGTCGACCATCGAGCAAAATGATGCCGCCCCGCGCAATCAGGCGAACCGCGGCTCCAGCATCGAGTATCCGTCTTCCCTTGCCAGCTCGCTTGGCATCGAATACCCAAGGCTTCCTCGGCTGGCGACGGCCGCCGTAAGAAGATGACCGAAGAGGAGATTCTTGATGCGATGGCCGACATGCGCGATGAGAAGGGCCATGGTGGCCTCGCTGCGAACAATCCAACGGGCACTTCTTCAAATTCCGGTAATTCTCAGCGTCAGGAAGATGCGACCGAGATCCAGAAAACCAAACATCACTAAGGAGTGAATATGATAATCGCCATCGAATACAAGAATGGCCGTATGAAGGAGTTCGATACGAGCGCTTTCACGACAACCAATGCCATGAGTGCTGGTGACAGAACGGCCCGAAACGTCTTGACTGAGCTCGACTTACGACTTGATCTCGTGGATAAGGTTGGCTTGAGGCTGGACTTCTATTGGTATGATGCGACACCTCAAGGGCAGTCTATCAAAATTGATGGACTCACGGATTCGATGGGAAACCCCGTCTGCCTCACGTCCGCATCACGCCGCTTGGGCACTTCTGTACTTCTCTGTTCCCGTGAGGGCATCAAGCAGATTTCCCGCATCATCGTGCAGCGCGCGAACGGGACGGCCAATGTCCTTTGGCGTCAGGGTTCGGGCGATTGGCTCATCAACGGGGCGAGGTTCGAGGCCCAGCGCGTACTCACCTACACGGACAGCAATGTTTCCTCAACGAATTCTCAGGCAGTGTTTGTATTCAAGTATATGAAAGAGCTAACCCATCGATGTCCGATAAGGCAATCTGCGACCTTATCGGATACCCTCTTGCAGCCTACATGGAGATTCAGAAGGAGGAGGCAAAGAACGACGAGAAGAAGGTGGGAGCAGAGCTCATCGACCCGGCCGTCGGGGAGGATCCAGACTATCCTCCGACCCTTCCGATTCGACCGCTGACTCATCCCTCGGGAAGCATTTCGCCGTGGAAGACGACGATGATGCCTTCGACGATGGTGAGAACTCCGTGTTCGATGTCTGACATTTGCCACGGCGACCTCATTCATGATATTTTGAGCGTACTGGCGTAACCCCAAAGCGCCATGAAACAGGAGAGACGAATATACCCCCGACCGCGCGAGGCGCGGCCAGCTAATCCCAACTTGATTACGTGTGACTGACTCGGTATGACTCGGCTCGTCTCTCCGCTCGTCCTGACAGGAGATGACAGGTTTTGCAGAAGCGCGAAGAGACACGAATGCAAGAGGTTGCCGAAATCGGATCGGAGTGGTTCCGATGAAGTCGGCAGTCAAGGTAAGCGAGGCCATAGCAAGACTTCGCAAGCACGGAGACACGGCAGAGCTCGAGGAGGCGATCGACGATTTCCTCGCAGCCTATGGAGAGCTTCGCAGCGAGTTCTATTACGAGGACTCCGAGGCCCAGGCGAATGCCAAAACGGCCTCGACGCTTCTCGAGGCCATCGACCGCGGCCTAATCGAACTGCCCCAGACCGATGACGGAATCGTCATCATCCCCGACATGAAGCTACGCCTGCCGGACGGTGCGAAGCTCTACGTCAACTCAATCGAAATTGAATCCACCGCGACCGGACGCGCCCCGATCGTCCACTTTGAGGACGGCTCCTCTATCCGCTGTCGCCGCGGCTCGGGCGTCCAAGATCGTCCGGAATGCCCCTGGAGGAGGAGCAGAATGACAACTGAAAGTGAAGCCCCGCTCGCTTGGCCGTTCCGCATCCCCGTTCTGCGCGTCTTCCTGCTGCCGTTCGTGCAAACCAGGAAGCGTGACCGCCTGCTGCTCGTCCTGCTCGCCTGCATCATGTCCACTGCAGGCTTCCCTCATGCAGGGGAACGGATCGTATGACAGCGACGGCTGGTTCCTGCTCGCCACGGGAAGGGAAATCGTAAAGAACGGTATCCCGTACGCGAACCCGTGGTCCTTTTCGTCCTACAGGCCGATTGTCGTCCAGCAGTGGCTGCACGATGTTTTGCTCTACGGTTCGTATACCCTGGCGGGATACGCCGGCACGATACTCTATCAGGCTATCCTAGCAGCCCTAGTCGCGCTCTCTATAACCTTCGCAATCCGAGGATTTGACGATAGAAGCCTGACTTTGCCCCGCCTGCTCTTCTGTATAGGCCTCGCTCTTTTTCGGGGCGGGAATCTACATCTCAGTCCGTCCTACGGCATGGTCGATGGTGTGCATGTGCCTGACAATCGGCGTCTGCACCCGCTGGCGGCGCACAGGCGACTGGCGCTACCTCATGGCGCTGCCCGCGATCACGGTGCTGCATGTCAACATGCAGTCTGCTATGTGGCTCCTCGATGTCTTCATCGCCGGTTGCTTCCTGCTGCCCAACGATGTCTCAAAATTCAAAACAGTCACCCCCGAGGAGATGCTCAGCGAAATCTTCCCCCTCAGCATCGCCCTGGTCGCGATGCTTATCGCGTCCTTCGCAAACCCCTACGGTGTCGATGGCGCACGCTACGTGATATCCTCGATGGGGGCGGCATCGTACGGAAACGTTATTTCCGAGATGAAGCCCGCCTTCGAGGCAACCAAGGGCTTCTGCGCGATCTTTTTCGCGGCCGGCATTATACCCACGGCGCTTGCGGCAGCTTTCTGTCGCAAGCGCATCGACTTGCCTATGCTCGTAATCGTCCTCGCCACCTTCATCGCGACGATACTCCATTGGCGAAACATCTGGACCTTCTCGATCGCATGCGCCCTCGCGTTTGCGAGCATGCTTCCGAAGACGGGGACCCGTCACCCTTGAAATCGCTGGAGACGGCGAAATCCATCGCCCTGATAGCCTTCCTTGCTGCAATCGGCCCGATAGCCGGGAACTGCTATGTCTGTGCCACGAACAGCGGGCAGTCCTGCTGGACATCCTCCGAACGCTCTGCAGATTCCTTGGTGAAAGAGATTGACGAAGGCGGCTTTTACGACCCCGTCGTATACGCAGAGGACCCCGTCATCTACAACTACCTGGAATGGAAGGGAATGAAAGTTCCCTTTGACTTGCGCCCCTGAACTCTGGGATGAGAAGGGTGTCATGGGAACTACTTCCCCGTACCGCGACTACGTGGACGGCATGCAATCGAAAAAGGCAAAGCTGTCCCCTCACCTCCAACGGCTTCGACTACTACATCGTCTCGAAGGATTCGGCGCACTGGTATGAGAATAACCTGAGCCTGAAAGTCGTGAACGCTACGGATACGCTTGTCTTGCTCAAGAACGCGGGATAGGGAACTGAAGCTCGCCCCATAGCGCTACATCGATGATGTTGCGGACTACAACAGGAAGGTGACCTCCTTCACGATGAACATTTTGCCCATGCCATCGGCTTCGATGGCATGACCCAATCACAGGGCGGCCGCCGCGACCGCGAACGTCCCAATCGTTGACTTCATTTGATATTCGACCGTAAAACCCAACCTTGATATAGCCTTCCGCCGATGCGAAAGACTATACTATCGTTAATGTATCAGCAGGCGTTCCCCAAGCGCCCCAGAAAGACAGGAAGTGAATATGGCAGCATTTGAAGACCCGCGCGAACACGGCTTCGACTCCAATCTCGTCAAAACGGCCCTGATGTCACGCGAACAATTCAGCTCCAAACCCCGCAAGCTGATTCTCGGTATCGACATGGGAATCGCCGGTGTCGGGGTCTGCCTCATGGACGAGTTGAACCACGAGATCGTCCTCATGGCGACGCATCTGTTCGATTGTCCATGGAATCCGAAAAACAAGACGAGCCTAGCATCGGCAAGGCGCCAGGCGAGGTCGCAGCGCCGCAATATCGCTCGCCGCGCAGCGAGGAAGAGGCACATCCGCAAGATTCTTATGGCTCACGGGCTCATCCCCGAAAACGCGACAGCCGAATGGTTCTCCATCCGCAAGGGCGATCAGGACAACATTCAGTTGCGCGTGAAGGGCTTGAGTGAAGTCCTCGACAGTCGCGAGCTGGCTCGCGTCCTTTACGGTTTCGCTGGTCGTCGAGGCTACATCGACCACGGCAAGGCTGACAGCGACAAGGATGCCGGCAAGGTGAAGAAGGCATTGAAAGCCAACGTCGAAATTATGGAGGCCAACGGCTACGAGACGTTCGCCCAATACCTCATAACGCAGCCGAGAATCCGCAATCGCCAAAATGACTACTCCCATACCATCGATATCGATATGGTGGTGGACGAGGTTCACGTGATTTTCCGCCATCAACGCGAGCTGGGAAACGAGCTAGCCACTGAATCGCTCGAGGGAGAATACCTCGCCGCCCTTCGCTGGCTGACGGATACGACCAAGCGCGACCGGATCATCTATTCTAAGGTTGGCTACTGCACCTATCTCGGCGAGCCGATTAAACGCGGACCGAAATCATCCATCTCATCCGAGATGGTCCGCGCCTACCAGACGCTCGCGAACGTCAAGATCGAGCATATCGGGTCAGTCGCTACGCAGATTTCGCCCTTGACGCGCAACCAAATCGTTCACGACCTGTTCAAGGTCTCCAAGAACCCGAAGCCTCTGAAATGGTCCCAGCTGCGCAAGAAACTCGACCTTGCGGATACCGACACGTTCGCGGGAGTCCGCCAATCGGACGAGGCAAAGGATGTTTGCGTCAAAGTTCCCGCATGGAATGTCCTCTGCTCGACTCTCCATGATCTGAACCCGGCTCTACTCAACCGCTTGCACGACGATGTCGACCTCGCCGATGCAGTATGCGCTGCGGCGACGTTTGCATCCTCATCCGAGTCTTTCGCCACCCGTATTGCCGAGCGCACCGATGGGTTGAAGCAAGAGGACATGGAGGCGCTCCTCGAGCTGCCCTATGGCACGAGGCTCTTTACGGGATACGGCTCGACCAGCCTGAAGGCGCTCCAGATGCTCCGCGATGCGTTCGAAGACACGAACATCAATCGCCTGTATGATGCCGAGGTCGCAACGGGGCTATACGATGCGCGGAAAGCCCTTTCGGCCAAGCGCAACGTAACCGATGACGGACTCCTGAAACCCTATTCGAGCTATTCCCCGATCTGTACCAACCCTGTCGTCCTACGCTCCCTGCGCCCAGCTTCGCAGGATTATCAACTCTATTATCAGGCACTATGGCCTACCGGACACGATTCGCGTGGAGGTAGCAAAATGACCTCAAGCGCACTGAACACGAGAAGAAACTCATCACCAGCGGGAACATCTACAACCGCAGGACAAACGAAAAGGCCAAGGACGATATCGTTGAGTTCTTCGGGCTTAAGAGCACCGACCATGTAAAGGGCAGGGACTTGGAGAAAGTCCGACTGTACAACGAGCAGGGCGGCAGGATCCCTACACGGGTCAGGGCATTGATTTCGGTCGCATGCTGACTGAAAAGGGTTATGTCGAAATCGACCACATCCTTCCGTTCTCGCGTTCCTGCGATAACGCGAGAACCAATAAGGTTCTCGTCCTGATGAAGTCGAATCGCGACAAGTCGAACCGTACGCCCTACGAGTGGATGACCTCGGGCGAACCTACCGCACCGAACTGGGATGAATTCTGCATCCGCATGGAAGTCTGGGCTAGCGGCAAGGGCCGAAGCACTACTATTCCTCGAAACTCGCGAAGCTGAAGGAAGATAACTTCACGAATAACATCGACTCCTTCATCAGCCGAAACCTGAACGATACCCGCTACATGTCCAAGGAAATCGCGAAATGGCTCGCCGACTGCCTTCCTTTCCCCGATGACGGCCGCAGGCATGTCTTCTGCGTCTCGGGCGCTGCGACGGCTCTCATGCGCCGTATCTGGCGTATCGGAATCCTCGACGATAATGGAAAGAAAAACCGAGAGGATAACCGCCATTACGCCGTCGATGCTGCGGTAATCGCCGCCTGCACGCCCTCGATCGTCAAAGGGCATCGCCCTCGTCAGCGAGGAACACGCTACGTACCGCGATGCCGACCGCCTGCTGAACCGGTCGCTGCCCTATTCCGAGTACAGGGATCAGGTTAAAGCATGGATTCCCTGCATCGTCCCGACCTATTCACCGAACCGCACCGCAACGGGGGCTCTGTTCGAGGAGAACACCTATTCCTACAGAGGGGTTAACGAAAAAGGCAAGGATCTCATAAAGAAGAAAAAGGGCAAGCTGGGTCCCTGCACCACCGCATGGAAGGATGGGAAAGGCTCAGCCAAGGCCTACGACAAGCAGTACAGTCTACTTGCCGTTTATGATGAATCGACCTCGCGCTGGCTAATAGACCCCCCTCTACTACATCGACGTGCAGAAGCGCAAGCACGAAGAGCCGTTCATGCGGAAGTTCTCGAAGAATCTGTCGATTGACTATTGGGAGAAGATTCCGCTGACTGGAACCGAACGAACGCTATTTTTGAAGCCGGGAGTCGTTCTGATGCAAGACGGTCTGGTGGGTCGCCTGCACTCCTACGACATCTCCGACAACAAAGTAAGGATGTATTACGCAAGAGGGGAGACTTCCTTCCAGAAAACTGGACCCCTGGCAGGCGAAAAGTTTCCAACCTGTTCGAAGTGGACAAGCGATTTGAAGGTCATGCAGGAGGACTGCTTGGGTCTCTGTTGGCTTGAATTCCTCGCCGAACGGGCTGGCGACTGCTAGCTGCCAGCGGTAACCATGACGGTAATCATGAGAACGGGGACGGCGCTAAAGCGTCATCCCCGTTCTCATTTAAAACGTCAGGAAAAGCTGTGTTCCCGGTGTCTCATTTCCCCCAGAACCCGAAATCCCGGTGTTGACGAGGATCTCCCTGTCGACATACTGCTTCTCCGTGAACTGCATCGCCACGACATGCCCCGCCGGCGGGAGGTTTTTCCTCAGCTGCTCGGCATGGGCTTCCGCAGATGCCCTGCTGAGGAGATTTCTCGAGTAGATGCTGTTCTGCTCCCTGATGTACCCGTCATCTTCAAGAAAACGCCGGAACTTGATGTAGGCGTCTTTGTTTGACTTCGTCTTCGTGGGGAGGTCGAACATCACCAAGAGTCTCATGATTCTCATAGCCTTCCTCTCGTTATCAAGTTATCCGGTGTAGCCATTTCCAGACCGATAAGCGTTGGCAGCAGAAGCTGATCTGAATCCTTCAGCTCAATTGCCCTTCTCAGGGATTCACAATAGAAATCGATAGCCGTCTGGACGGGCATTTCCTTATCGTCCAACAGGACGATAACCGAGGTGACCTTCGTCAGCGTTTCCTTGTTCGTCCTCGACAGCGGTGCCAAGATATTCTCTTTGACCACCATGAGGTCTACGACGGCTCGAAATGGTTCGATGAAATCATCGACCAGATTGAATGCATTCTCGGCGCTATGGTGATGGATGCCGCGCGATACGAGCCATCCGTGCGAGACGGCACATTGCGCGATGCCTGTCCTGAGGATTGCGTACCCGAAGTTCAGCGGCGCGGTCATAGGACCTGTCCATCGCGATCCATAGGGGAGCAATTTAGAGAAGTATTCGCCGGCTGCCGCACCCTCCCGATGCGTCTTGTCATTGCTCTGGACATCCCTGGCATAGTTGAGGATTTTCTCGACATCGCCTGGCTTGCCACCGCAAAGCCCAAGGCACGTGCTTGGTTCTCGATCTTCCTGCGGGTGATTTTCGCCCAAAGTTGGTTTATGAGCGGTTTCGAGATAGCCAACTGATGCTCTACGATTTCCGCATGCCTTGAATGTGCGCCTATCGGGAGTGCCAGGCCGTTAGGCATATGGTTGGAACCGCAGAAAAGAACGCCTATCCCCGCATCATTGATTTGCTCCATAAGCGATGCCGTAATCGAGACTTGGGGGTTGTCGATTATGATGACCCAGATATCGGACAGGGGAATTTTATCGAGGACTTTATCCTCATGGCGTTCCTTGATGACGAGACACCTATCCTGGACGCAAAGGTACTTTGGAGTGCTGATCGTGACCGTCAATAACATAGGTGGCTCCGTTTCCTGGCATCTTATGAGATACGGACGGGGTCTTTACGTATGTAGACAACTAATCGATAATGTTATTGCCGAAGTGGCAGGTTTTATTCACCAATGCATCATATTTGGTAGCCTAATTATATAAATATAGGCTGCAAAGTTGAGACCGCGACTTGTTAATGGAGCCCAAAAGATGATTAGATCGAGGGCATACGTTGGCGATATTTTCCAGAAAACCGTCTTCTCTGAAAGGTAAATTCGAGTGCTGAAGGCCGTTTTGCTAAAGGGGTTTTTTGAGGTTTTTAAATCAAAAAAGCCCCTGCTAAAGGGGCTTTTTTGACGGAGGGCTATTTTAGCATCTAAAGGAATGGCACTCCGCTAGGGCACAACTACTAGAAACCCTTGAAAGCCATTTATTTTAGCATCTAAAGGAATGGCACTCCGCTAGGCTTCAGCGACGGCGCGGCGGTCTACGAATAGATTTTAGCATCTAAAGGAATGTCACTCCGCTAGGGCTTGACCAGCATGGTCGCCGCCGCAACGTCAATTTTAGCATCTAAAGGAATGGCACTCCGCTAGGGCGCGACACAGCTCATCGCGGACGCGGCGCTCATTTTAGCATCTAAAGGAATGGCACTCCGCCAGGGCTTCACCTACACCTACCGTGCCCTCATGGACATTTTAGCATCTAAAGGAATGGCACTCCGCTAGGGCTATACCTTTGGCTACTTTTGTCCCCCAGCAATTTTAGCATCTAAAGGAATGGCACTCCGCTAGGGCGGTGCAGAGTGCAAGGAGGAAGACGAACAAATTTTAGCATCTAAAGGAATGGCACTCCGCTAGGGCTAGACGGCCTTAGCCCCGATATCGCCATGGATTTTAGCATCTAAAGGAATGGCACTCCGCTAGGGCGCCCGCCTGGGTGGCCCTGCCGCCCATCTTATTTTAGCATCTAAAGGAATGGCACTCCGCTAGGGGCACCTATGGCCGCGATAGGGGTGCTGCGTGTATTTTAGCATCTAAAGGAATGGCACTCCGCTAGGGCGAACCGAGCGATACTTATCCAAAGTCCTGTATTTTAGCATCTAAAGGAATGGCACTCCGCTAGGGCGGGCGCAAACGCCCCTCCGCGGTTGTTAGATTTTAGCATCTAAAGGAATGGCACTCCGCTAGGGCGGGACTCCAGGGGGAGAGACGCAGTATTCCGATTCTAGCATCTCAAGGAATGGCGTTCAGCTAGGGCCGTAGTGCGCCCTTATCATTCTCCTCACAAATTCTAGCATCTCAAGGAATGGCACTCCGCTAGGGCGGGCCATGACGGTCGAGCAACGGAATAAGATTCTAGCACATCAATGAATGGCACTCCGCTAGGGCGGCCCTCTCACAATTCGGGTTGCCGTCATTCTACCATCTCCCGAACATCCCACTCGCCCCGCAAAGCAAACGGGGAGCCCCCAAAGAGCTCCCCGCAGCACCACGCCTAGGCAGAAACATATCGCACGGCAAAACCCTACCCACGCTCCTGCTCGCCAAGCACGTCCCCGCAATCCTCATGCTCGAACTCCGCCTCGGCGCTTTTTGCATCGCAGATTTCATCGAGAGACTCGCCAGCATCTTGCGATGCCTTATCGCCGACCGGCCAACCGTAGACCTCGCAAATTGCAGGCACAATGTCCTGCAAACAGCCCTGCTTCTCGGCAAGCGCGACGATCACATCATCGAAGACGGCATTCTTGTCGAATCCGTTATCCCGCAAGAACTTGTCCGGTCCATCGCCGAAGAGCCTTTCAATCTCCTTGACGAAATCCTTATCCACGAGCTTTACGATATGGTCTTCCATCTCTCCGGCGTAACCGACGGATTCGCTCGCAACCAATTCGCCGCCCTTGACCGACAGCTCGATAGCATCTCCGCCCATCTTCTTATAGAGGGTTTCAAGCAGATTGCCGGCATTGCCGATAGGAACGTAAGGATGATATCGACGGTAGTAATTAAGAACGCAATATCCGTCATCGTCTTTGATAAAAGGGATGGCATCATGAACGGCAATGTGGGATAAGTTTCTCGCTTCGTCACCGAGCCAGTCCTTTACGCTCGTATCGGCACGTTCGGCCAGCTCATCTTCGAATCGATCGTCGATGATTGCCCCGATGTTCTCCTCATCAGCGAAGTCCCGATACGCTTGGATGAAGTTGATGGTCTCCCTCGTGGTTCTCCATGGCGTTGGCGATGGCATCATCGATAGCCGCTTCCTTGACGGCATCGACAAGACCCGAGGGAATCGGGATATCGCTTGAATCGCAAAGGCCCAATGCCGCCTGGACTTCGCCGATCCAGTCTTCCTTGATGCATTCCTCTTGGCCGTCATGCGCGATGGAGTCGTTATTCCAGATGACGTGCTTGTCTTTTTTTTCCATAGTGCCTCCTAAAAGCAGTCTTACCTGCCCATCAGTTTGTCGGGCAGACAGGCCGCGAGGAGGCCATGGGACAGATATAGAAGCAGCCGACCGTGTTGACCACACGAACGGCAAAACGCTCTCGCCACTCTGCTGGAAAATAGACTAGAGTTATGAATGATTTAACTTGAACAGTAAGGAGTGTACCAGTAGTTCACTAGTCAACTGGAGCTCCCAGGGGAATAGAAATGGTATAGCTCCGATTTGCTCCCTAGGTTTTTTCAGGAATTTCCGAAAAACCGCCAAAAGAAAAGGGGACCGACGCATCAGCCCCCTTCAGGTGTCGCCCTAAGGCTTCCACCGCAATTGATTTCATTCTAGGCCTACCGCGCTACGAAAGATTTCATCCTAGGCCTACCGCGAGCCGAGTCAATGCTCGGAAGCGGGGAGAACCCTACACAACCGAGCGCTGTCGATTTGACCCCACCAAAATCAAAACCACCCCTAAAAAGTGGTGGTTTGCTCTTAGGGTATAACCCTTGGATTTCCGGCACGCGTCTAGTAAGGCGCCGGCCCTCACGGTTCGGGCCGCACTGCAGATTGACCCGTGGCGGGCCGGTCAAACCGGCGCTATTTGCGCCCCGGCCCCCTATCGAAGGGGTCCTCGTACTCCTTGACGCTCAGCCGGTCGAGCGCGATGTCGGCCTTCTCCTGCTCCCGGATGTACCTCGCGATCGTGGCCTCGTTCAGGCCGACGGTGGACACGTAGTAGCCCTCGGCCCAGAACTTCCTGTTGCCGAACTTGTACTTCATGTTCGCGTGCTTGTCGAATACCATCAGCGAGCTCTTCCCCTTCAGGTAGCCCATCACGCTCGACACGCGCTGTACTCCGGCGGTATCGCCAGCAGCATATGGACGTGGTCGGGCATCAGGTGCCCTCGATGATCTCTATCCCCTTGTATTGGCAGAGCTTCCTGAAGATCTCCCCAAGGTCGGACCTTATTTGGTTGTAGATGACTTTGCGCCTATACTTCGGCGTGAACACGACGTGGTACTTGCACATCCACTTCGTGTGCGACAGGCTGTAGGCCTTCTGGGCCATACGCCACCACCGCCCTCTCGACTCGTTCCCTTGCGGCCTGAACAATCGCAAGTGTCCGGCGAGGGGGCGGCTTTGTAAAGCCGTTTGGCCCCACCCGCATAGCGGGTGGTTTCTGATGCGCCGCGCTGCGCGCGACGCACAGGCTAAAGCCTTTAACAAAAATGCTTGGGGGCAAGCCTCCAAGCATTTACAAAAAGCGAAAGCCATGACACCCGCACTCTCGATACAACATACGGAAGGCATCGCTTTCACTGAAGATTTTACCTCAATAATTCCAGTCTCGTTAACCGAATTAACGAGACCCTATTGCCGTTCGGCAATCTTGATTATCAACTTCATTGAATATTTTCCACATTCATCCGAATGTACGGATGAATGTGGGAACCTGAACCTGAGGGAGCCGGGCCGGCTGGGCCCGGGAGACGGGGAGACGGGTATGTCCGAAAGAAGAAAGTGGCTCCGCAAAGGCGGGTCCTGAGGCCTACGGAAGGCTTCATAACGAGGCACGAGCGGGACACGGTCCAGAGGATGCTGGAGCGCGGGCACGCAGGGAGATCGCGGGAGTTGGCAGGTCGCCCTCGACGGTGAGCGCCGAGGTGCGTCGCAGGTTCGTGACGGCGCCGAAGGCCAGGCGCGGCGAGCGCGTGGACGCCTCCGCCGACCCTTGTCGGCGGCCTGCCCGCGCCTGCCGTGGCCGCGCTGCTGCACGGCCGTACGGTACCGCGCGCGATCGGCTGCAAGCGCCGCCCGCACGTCTTCTACGAGGCCTGGCGCCGCGCCGCTGTGTGCCGACTCCCGGTCCCTCGCCTCGTCCAGGCGCGATTGACGCCGACGAGCCGCCGCGGCTGTGCTGGAGGCGATAAGGGGCTGTTTGCGCCGGGGCTGTCGCCTGAGCAGATGGCGGCGCGCAACGGCGGCCCGGTGGACCTGTCGCCGTCGACCATCTACCGCTGGGTCTCTCGCGTGCAGGCCCACGCATGACCGGCGGAGCTTCAGGTGGTCGGCTACAGGTCGAAGAGCGCCGCGGGCCGGGCGGCGACCCGCCGTCCGCCCGCAGGTCGCATGCCGCCCTCGCCCCTCGGGAGGACGCGTGCGCCGCGGCCTGGGAGATGGACACCGTCGAGGGCGCCCAGGAGGACTCCGCCTGCCTGCTCACGCTGCTGCACCGCCCCAGCAGGCTGCAGCGCGCGCTGCCGCTGGCGGAGAAGACCGCTGGCGCGTCGCGGCCGTCCTGGGCGATATCAGGGAGGTCCTCGGCGCCGACGGGACGCGCTGCGTGTTCCGCGCCGTGCTCACCGACAACGGCGCCGGGTTTCGACGAGACGCTACATCGCGCGCTGCTCGGCGAGGGGCCGGGCGACGAGGCTGTTCACTGCGACCCCAGGCGCAGCGACCAGAGCGCCTGCGAGCGCAACCCGTCGAGATCGGGAAGCTGCTGCCCAAAGGGCGCCGGAATCAGGTTCGACCGGCTCGTCCAGCCGACCTGGGCGCTGGCCATGTCGCACGTGAACCTGAGCCCGCGGGCGCTCGGCTTCGCGACGCCCGCGCGCGCCTTCAGGGCGATGCGCGCTCGGGAGTGACGCGGCGGCGTTGGCTGGACGCCTACGGCGAGGATGGCGCTCGGCGATCTCGACTCGACGCCGGGGTCGAGGCGCGCGCGCAGAGGGCGATGCCCCGCTGGCCTAGCCTAGAGGAAAACGGAATAGACGGACCGACCGTCCGGCTGAGTTCAGGAAGAGGCGCCGGGCGGCGGGCGGAGCATGGCCACCGGACCCATCGAAACACATCTCCACCGTTCCTTCAACTGTAATGGCGCCCCCTGACCCCAGGAGGGGCCGCAATAGAGAGGCTGTGGCGAACGCTCCCACCAGTAGCCACCGTTTATGCTGATTGACAGACCGCTGTTACTCGAATTGTTATTCGTCACCTTCCCTTGAAGGCCTCGTATTGGGTGCCCTCGGAGGAAGTCCAAGGACATTTGGATGCCCAATAGGAGGTTGGGACGAGCTCGGAGTAACTGAGCAGGAACAACTTGTCCGAGGTGGCCGTCACGGCGGCGTTCGCATCGGCTCCGTCGACGTTGTTCGTCAGTTTCTTGACGGACTTGACTTCGACTGGAAGTCGGCGGGCATCAGATCTCGCCGTCATTCATCTTCGCTCGAAGCTCCGACTTCTCCCAGCCACCAGCAGCGGAATTTTCGGCGTTCATGCGATAATTGCCAACTGCTTCGTTCGTAGTCAAAAACGTGAGACCAGCCTTGCCGCTACCGTCGGCGATCGTCATGGTTAATGCCGATGATTCGGTACTCGAGCGTCTTGCCATTCGTGAGCTTAATCGACCATTTCGTATTCGCGTCCATGGCGGCCTTCGCCTTGGCGTACGCCGGCGATGCCTCGCCCTTCGCGGCGATGTCCGCGGCCACGGCCTCCTGCTCGTCGAGCGTCCAGTCCTTGGCGTCCTTGGCGACGGCCGCCTGGACGGTCGCGGAATCGGCCCCTGTGGAGCCTCCGCCGGTCGCGCTGCCGCCGGTCGCCCCCCGCTGTTCACCGTGTTGCCGACCAGGTTGAACTGGTTGCGGATGGCCCCGGCCAAGCCGGGTCCCGCGAACACGATCACCAGGCCGATGATTGCGATGATCAGGACGTACTCGATGATTGACTGGCCTCGGAGATTGGCCGCTCTATGAGCGCCCCCGAGGCGAAAATGCCGCTGCATGCATATGCGGCTCCCTTCGCTCAGGGTTTGCAGATACACCGCCGAGCGTAGGGCAGGCGTGGCAATCCGCCCCGGTCTTGCCGCAGCGGCATAAGGCATTTCAGCATGGCAATGCGTAAGGCTAGAGGGTATAGCCGTGTAGGATCGCGGCGGCACCGCTTAGGTGCGGCAACGCTGACTGTAAGGGAGAGCGAAAGCCCTCTTTTTCATTCAATTAGCTTTTCTCCTTATTATTCTCCTTCTCCTCCAGCGCTCATGCGCCGCTTCTCATCCACGCCATTCCTCAAAATCGAAAATTTTTCAGTTTTGAGGAATGGCTATCCGAACTCAACGCTCATGTCACAGCAGGTACAGCTAAAAGCTGCCATTAACCGCAGATTGCCCGACATCTGCTGCGACAACTCCGACAGACTGCGACATCCGCCACGCTTACCCCTCGGGTCGCGAATTGTCGCCACTTTATGAATCCTAGATTCTCATTACGCATATGTGGAATCTTGCCTATTATGGGAATCACCGAACGGGAACGAGAGTTAGCATCTCAAGGAATGGCACTCCGTTTGGGTAAGAGGATTCATCCCGTAGGATGAATCACTCGCGGAGTATATCCTCTCGGTTGGTTTTGAACGCCAGCCGAGGGGTGATCTCCTTTTCAAATCACAATCTCTAAATCAAAATCCCTGAGAATAGATCCTGATAACCCCTTTCGATTTGCCTTACAATAGCCGATAACCTCCTATCGTTGCGCCGTTATTCCTTTTTGGGATAACGGCGCGTTATCTTCTGTTATACTTAAGTTATCGATAAGGCGTACCCCAAGCGCCTAGCAAAACAGGAAGATGACAACATGCCCCAGAATCTATACGGTTCGCGTGCGTCCCGTTTCCAAAATGGTGCACGTCATGCCGACTGAAACCCAAAATGCAAAAGCCCAACCATCAAGCACGATCATCGCGCCGCAGCAGGAGACAATCGTCCTGACCGCCTGCATGCGCTCGAAGGACGTCCGCGAGGATGTCCTCCCAATGCTGCTCGAGGACGATTTCGTCAAGTCCGACCATCGCACGCTGTTCCGTGCCATCCGTGCCATGCACGAGGCGGACTATCCGATCGATGAGGTCTCCCTGCTCGACTACCTGAAATCAAACCGCAAGCTGGATGCCGCTGGGGAGAGAAGACCATCCTGCGCATGTTCGAGTCCGGATATGCCCCTGCTGTCCTGGCAGACCGCATATGACGGGCTCATCGATGCCTCGAGGCGCAGGTCGCTCGTCATGGCCATGAGCAGGATCGAGGCCGAGGCATACGAGACCCCGACCGACATGAAGGCGTTCGTCTCGAAGATCGAGAACTCGGTCGCGCAGGTGACCGAGCGCCGCGACATGCGGCCCTACCGCCATATCTCGTCGTTTCTCGGCGCGGCCGTGGACGAGGTCCGCCACCTCGATGAAGTCCCCTTCGATTCCACAGTCGTTAACACGGGCTTCGCGACCCTGGACGAGATACTTGCAGGTCTCCGTGCAGGCCAGCTCATCGTGGTGGGAGCCAGACCTGCGGTCGGCAAGACCTCATTTGCCCTCACCCTCGCACTAAATGCGGCCCGTCAGGGCGTGAGGGGTCGGCATCTTCTCCCTCGAGATGTCCGGCAAGGAACTTGCCCAGAGGATCATCTGCGCAGAGTCGGGTATCTCGATTTCCCATTTCCGCATGGGCGACATCCCCAAGACCTCATGGGATGCCGTCTCTGCAGCCTGCTGCGATATCCCCGGCAACGACGTCGAGATCGAGGACAAGGCGAGCGTGACGATGGGGACATCCACGACCGCGGCACGCATGGTACGCGGAGCCGACCGCGGGCTGATCATCATCGATTACCTGCAGCTGATTTCATCCGCGAGCGATGGCGCCAAGTTTCAGAACCGAGCTGTCGAGGTCGGTGAGATAAGCCGTCGGCTCAAGGTGCTTGCCAGGAACTCGGTGTTCCCGTCGTGACGCTGGCGCAGCTGAGCCGCCAGGCGGGAGGGCCATCAGGCGTCCCGCGGCTGTCTGACCTTCGCGAGTCCGGCTCTATCGAACAGGATGCGGATACCGTCCTGTTCCTATCGCGCGACCCGGACGAGATTGAGGACGAGAAGTCGGGTTCAAGGCAGGTCATCCTGTCGGTCGCGAAGAACCGCAGCGGCCCCACGGGCGATATCGACATGCTGTTCGTCCCCACGAGTACGAAATTCTACGAGGTTGGGCCTAGGAAAGGAGAACCGTGATGACTAAGAAGAAGCGCAGCCGAAACTCGACCAAGGTTGTCGGCCGATGCCTTGAATCGGATGCCCACGCCCAGACAATCGACGAGGGCTTCGCCTTTCTCGACCGCCCGATAATCAACCCGCGCGAGGCGCTTGCCTACCAGTGGGCGCTGCGAAACCTTGCGCTGGGCAATATGCGGATCAAGTCGGAGAGCACGCGCGAGGCAATCGATTTGGGCACGAGCTATTACTCGAAGGGTCGATTAGGGTGAAGGCGCATATCCTGTGCGGCATCGCGACCGATATCAGGTTCGCCTCCGATGACCCCGAGGCGAATATCGACCGCATCATGATGTCGTTTGTAAAGGTCTTCGACGAGCGGGGGCATTGTTGGCGCCCAGTCGATTCCCACATCTGGCTGTTCGTGGACAAGCTCACCGTGCGTCCGGGCGAGGGCTGGGAGAACCGAAAAGAGGGGGAGGGCTTCGGTGTCGCGCTCGGCGACCGCGTCGTCTTCCTTGCCGAGGACAGGATCTATGACGGACCGAAGGGGATGCGCCGCCACGGCGTGGGCGAATGGTCCATCCTCTCCTCGTGTCTCATGTTCGGTATAAGCGGCAAGAAGGGGAGTCGGATTCGCCAAGTGCCCAGAAAGGTAGTCAACGACGGCTACCTGATCTACCTCTCGAAACGGGGGGAACAGGTCGGCTTCACGTTCGTGAATAACTCCGAATGGCAGGATTGCCAGGAGCGCTGCCGCGCCGCAGCGGAGAAGGAGCCGTGGAGCCAGACGGCCTATCTGGAACAGAACAGACACCCCCTGAGGAGATAGAGGAGAAACCAATGGAGAAAAGAAATGAAGAGTCCGCGTTGTTCCCGAGTGGTTCTGGTCGATACGACCAGAACCATCAACGGGCATACTGTTTTCAAATTCTCGATCGATGCCGAGCGGGCGACCACGGGCTTCATCGAGAGGGACAGCCGGAAGGACGGCTCCGTCATCTGGCGCCCGTATATCCGCTCATCGACGCAATCTGGCTATTGGAACGCCGGGTCGATGAAGCAGTTTGTCGACGGGTACAAATCGGAAGAGGATGCGATGGCAGCTCTTATCGATGAGGCACAGGAGGTTCTTTGGGGCGACTGATGGACGGGAACGAACCCAACCGGCTGCACAGGCGCCTGAAACGCGCCTTGGCGGCCAAGAACATCTCCCAGCGCGAGCTGGGCAGGAGAATCGGTGCGACGCAGGCAAGCGTCTCACATTATGTGAACGGAAGGCAACTACCCGGGGCGGCAACCCTCTTCAAGATTTGCAGCGAATTAGATGTCTCAGCGGACTGGCTTCTGGGACTGAAACGAAAGGAATCGGAAATGAACGAATCCATCTGGACGACCGAGGGTGATGCGACATGGCGTACGACAGACAACTGCTCGTTGGTTGCCCGTATCGTAACGGCAGAGGACGGGACACTCGAACTGGGAATCCTCGAGGGCGACACCGCCTGTGAATTGTTCGCCCAGCGCTTCGACACCATGAATGCGGCCAAGAAGCATGCAGACGGAATCCTTGGGCGAAAGCCGCAAAGGGATAGGGATATCACATTCATCGAAAATGAGCTGGATGGCGTGCTGAGCCCCAATATCTCTGACGAGGACTATCTCGCCACCGCGACGCTCGATTGCGAGACGATGCGTACGCTGGTCGTGCATGCCCTGCCGATCTGCACGGGTCCCAACAACCAAGAGGTCGCCGTGACGCTCGCAATTTCCGGACCCGATGGTATCGAGATGGAGACTGAGTGCGAGGAAGCCGCCTTGAAGCAGGCGACCGAACGCGCCGTATTCCTTTCTGGGATTTGGTCGGTCTACGCATCGCCGCGCGATGCGGTAGCGGCCGTGAAAGAACTCATCTCCACACTCGGGAGGTTCTATCCTTCGCTGGTTAGCTAGACCGATCGCGCTATCTGTCAGCGGTTCCCCTATCGGAGGTTTCCCTTGCCGCAGCGTTTGCCGCCGTGAGGGAGACCTCTTCGCTTTTATCGCTCATCATCTCATCGAGAGATTCCTCTTTCTCCTTATTATTTTCCTTCTCATCGTTATCGAGAATCGGACTCACCTTTTCGCGAAGCGACTTGGCGAACTCACCGACCTTATCACGGCCGATTGTCACATAGGTCTTCTCACTTCCGTCGTCGAGAGCCAGTTTGATGTCATATCTGCTGTTGAGCATAATCTGGAGAGACCCGCTGTCCGCAGCGCGGTCGAGATACTTGTCTACCACGACCACCTTGGTCGTGAATCCGTCAAGGCTGTATCCGCCGACCTTTACGCCATCGGGCAATGCGATAGTGACCGAATTGAGCACCTGCCCGTACTGGTTGGTTTTACCTTCCCGTCCTTATCGGACATGGGTTCACTTGCAAGAATGTTTTCATAGGGGATGACAACTTTCGGGTTATCGAACTTGACGTCCTTCGACAGCTTTTTGGTGCCGATGAACTGCCCATCAAGGGGTCTCTTTTCATCGGAAACAGCCTTCTTGTCAGATGCAAGAGCCGGCTGATCTTTCTTGCCGGTCGGTTGAGGAGCGCTTTCGCGGCTTTTGCCCATCGGTTTCATATGGTTGCCGCGCTCGGCCGTCTGGGCATCCCTGCCCTTCGGTATATTGATAAGCCCCTCGCAGCACTTCTCGAGATTGTTCACGAACTCGGCGATCTTGTCCTGACCCACGGTCAACTCGATGGCCCGACCGTCCTTGAAGCCACTGAGCTTCAGTGGACGAGAATCGTTGAACGAAGCCTGCAGGATGCCCGACTTCTCCGCACGCTCAAGATACTTATCGGGATTGACGATTTCGACTCGCAGCCCATCCATGCTGTAGCCGTCCAGCTCCATCTTTCGGGGGAGACGGATGACAATGCAAGACATGTCCTGTCCGTAGCGGCTCGTCACTGCAGTTCCGTCTCGCCGCATCGCCGCCCGGAGGAAATGACGCTCGAATAGGGGATATTGATGACCATCTTTTCGACCTTGTCGGGTCTGTCTTCGGAGGCGTTGCCGATGACCTGCCCCTTCTGCACGGGCTGAAGGTCGGAATCGACGGGGTCAACTCGCTTCACGCGCCCGATCCCGAGTTTCTTCAGAAAATCGAATCCGCTGAGCGGGGTGGCTTTCTGGTTGCTGTTTTTCGGCATGATGTCTCCTCGTTTCTCTTATTCACCAATGAGGTTATCTATTGGTAAAGCGGATAGCGGGGAAGGGACGAAAGAAGCTATACGGTGGGACGATAATCCTTAATTAACTTGACGGCGTGATATACTTTTGTTATCATTAGGGTCGTAACCGATAGATAGATGCGCTTCCCCAAAAGGCGCATCGGACGGGAGTTTGACGATGTCAGATTTCACTAAGCCGAAGATCCGCTTGCATGCGGTCAACATTCGCGAGCAGTTCGTGGCGCCGCTGATGGATGGCAGGCTCAAGGCGATAACGCGCCTGAACGGGCGCGGCTATAACACTGGGGACTACCTTCGCTTCAGAGTACTGCCGATGCAGTACTCGGATGTCCAGTTCTCCATGACCACGGATGGCGAGCGCGATGCGCTACATTATCGCTTCTACGAAATTACGTTTGCAATGTACGGTAAAGGCCTGAAGGAGGGCTATGTGACGCTCTCCTTGGAACTTGTCCGTGACCAGAGAACGTTGGATGCCATTCGATCCGAAATCGAAAGGACAGCCAAGAATGGGCAGAAATTCGCAGATCCGCTCGATGCCTACGCAGATCTCTTCGACACCGCCTATCCTGAAGGTTATGATTCCCAGTATATGAAACGTCACGCGCAGCCCAGTCTGGACAGTATCGCCGAGGTGGCGACCGAGGCGGCGTCCGACGCGGAGCGACCGCTCAGTTGCTAACTTCAAGGAGTGCATCATGCAAGCCATCGTTCTCTTCCTATCCGACCCCTATAACGTGGCCGGCATTCTTCTATTCACCTACATCTATTTCATGGTCTGCAAGCGGATGCTGCACTTCCGCGCGTTCAACGTTTGGAACATCAAGACCAACCCTAACGCTTGGTGGCGTTTCGACCGCAGTTCCATCAAGTACGCCTATAAGGTCGGTCGCCGCCATGTCCCCAAGAAGATCGAGGGACTTCTGCATCATGGTCAATCGCGTGATGTACCGCCACGAGATTCTGGTCAAGCTGTACGGAGAAGACGGCAACGATCTCCATATGCCCACTGTCTGGATGAAGAAATCCGACCTGACTCGGAAGGAACGCCTGACCAAGACGCTCAAGTGCGTCCCCGTCAGCTCACCCGATAAGCACGGCTTCGCGTTCCTTACTGAGAACCACGCCTACGTCAGCGCCGTCGAGACACTTGCTGGAAGCTCCCGCGCCGGCGGCAAGACCTGCGAGTACGTCTCCTGTACCACTACGAGATGATCCAGATGCCGCAGGAGCTGTTCATGGAGGACGAGGTCGTGAAGGCACGCGTCGAGCGCCTGAAGGAAGACCACGCCTTCATCGTCCGCCATTACAAGCGTGCCGCCCTGTCGTATCGCTTGGCCTATGGTAGCTGCCTGCCGCTCAAGTACTTCCTGCCCCATTACCAGTACAGCCCCATCAGCCATGACATGGCTATCATCTAGGCTCTGTCCGCACCCCCTTCTATAATCATCCGATATCTAGACTAGATAGGAACCTGATATGAATACCGATATCAATCCCGAGGACTTCAATAACGGCACCGGCGCCCACGATAGCGAAGAGGATGTTTTCATATGATCCCACAGACCCAATCGATGCCGGCACCACAGCCGAGCTTCCCATCGCTCACGAACTCGAGGACGCGTTGGCCCCCGAAGACGATGGCGATGCTTCCGAAGCCACCCAAAACCCGAAACGCCCTAGTGGACTGAAGCGCAAGCTCGTCGCAGGCGGCGTTGCGCTCGCCATCGTGGCGGCGCTCGGCATCGGCCTGTCGCTGAACCACGAGGCAGTCAACATTCCCGATAACGCCCCCATCGCATCCGCTGCCGGTAGCGACTCAAAGGACGCCAAGACCTACACCGCCGCCGTCACGCTCGAGGCTGACGGCTGGAACGATGGGGACGGAGAGTTCTCCTACGAGGTCGTCGATGCCGATGGCAAGGCGGCGGCGAAGGGCGATATCGCCCCCGGCAAGGACGCGTCCGTCGACCTGCCCAAGGGAGCCTACGCGCTGAACGTCACCTCCATCCCGACAGCCAAGGACGGAAAGACCACCTGGCTGGTACCCGATGCCGTCGATTTCGTCGTCGAGGGCAAGGGGGCATCCGTCAAGGTGAGCCTCGCCAAGGTCGACATGACCGATGACGCGGCCGTCGACGCTGCGATCGAGAAGCTCCCCGAGGAGGAGCGTGCCGCAGCCAAGAAGCTCATCGAGGCGAAGCGCGAGAACCCGAACGCCGATACCGTGGCGGCGCCTGGCCAAGCCGAGCAAGGCAACCGTCCAGCAGGCCGCCGCAGCCAACAGCGCTTCTGGCAAGACCGACTCGAAGCCGGCATCCAAGCCCAGCTCCGGCTCCAGCTCGAACAAGAACGACTCCAAGCCCGCGTCGAAGCCCTCCGGGTCGAACAAGAATGATTCGAAGCCGTCTTCCGGTTCCAACAAAGGGCGATTCCAAACCCTCCGGCTCATCGGGTTCGGGCAAGGACGACAAGCCCGCATCCAAGCCCTCGAACTCGGGCAATTCCGGAAGAAACTCAGGATCCGATTCCGGCAGCTCTAAGCCGGCTGAGCCCGAGAAGGTCTGGGGCATCGTGACCCCCGCATGGGATGAGCAAATCTACCACCCCGCCGTCACCCACACCGAGACCCAGAAGCAAAAGGTCGGCGTGCAGTATATGGCGGATGACGGAACATTATTCGATAGCGAAGATGCCTGCTCTGAATATTGCTGGGATAACGGACTTCAGTATAGTTGTCTGCCCAAATACCAAGAAGTCACCATAACCGTGACCGACCAGGCGGCATGGACCGAGACCGTCCACCACGAGGCCGTCTACGGCTGGGTGAACAAGTAGGATGTCCGAGACGGAAAGAGATGTAGGCTATGTCGCCACATACCTTCACCCATGGGCTTGTAGGCGGAACCAAATCAGACGACCTGAAAGCGTCGACATCGACAGGCTTCGAAGGCAGCTCGAACGGAAGCGGGATTCCTTCGAAAAGTCGTTCACCAGAATCAAATGAGAGACCCGCTGGAAATGATTCAGGAGGGACTCAATGACCAAGGAGCACCTGAACGAGATCATGGCGGGGCTTTGCCGGAAACTGAAGATCCGGAAAAGTGACCTAGTCGCAGTCCACGAGGCCGGAATGGTCGCACAGGGCATCGACAGCAATGCCATCCCATACGGATTGGACTTCCTCCTGTTGAATGGCACCGAGGACGGTACCGTGCGTGAATTCACCTTCGATGGTTTCGATATTCGCCTCCACGCGCCAGAGGAATTCGGGGCAGATGAATCCATCTCCTTGGTCGCTCCCGAGGGCATGGATTTCCCAGCCCTCGCCCCAGAGGTCATCTTAAAGACGATTCACAAGTCTCCGAGCTGCAAATACCTGATGGAGCAGAGGGCCGCATTGGCGGAGCTGCTGCACTTCAACGATATGGACGATGACGAGCTCCGCCAATTCGCGGCCCACGTTAGGCCGTGATTCCATGGGATCCGATGGAGGCGACTTCGGACACATCGCACCCTTCTAAGAGGAGCCGATGGCATGACCTACTTCCTGAAAGACTGCGGGCGTGAAGTCTCGCCTCCCGCCAAAGAGAGGAGGATATCGCACGCGCCGCCGCCGAGACGTTCGCGACAAGACCCTACATCAGGTTCGCTCTGTTCATTGAGCCGTATGCCGACGGCAGCGGGGACGATAGCGTCGAGCTGATCGCCGTCCCCGACAGGAGGTTCGGCGTGCCGCTGGTCCCGTGGGCGGCCACGGGGTGCGAGGAATTCGCCTACGACTTGGTCGCGGCTCTCGGCAGGGACGTCGACTGCTGCTTGGATAAATGCGAGCGGGCGAGACTCTCCCTCATCCACCGCACGCTCACGCCGATATACAGGCGCCCCGACTCCGCGATCGAGCCCGCCGACAGGTATCTAACCTCCGCGAGGGCCGATGCCATGATTGCCTCGAGTGCGCTGCGCTGCCACCGAATGAATGCCGACCACGTCGCCAGGCACGCTGCGCGGACGGTCGGGCAGAGCCTCCTCGCGGCCACCTCGGCATTCGGCGGCAAAGACGACCCGACGGCGGCGCTCCCGGACATCCTCGACGGCGCAATCGGATGCGGGGTGCTTTACCGCAGGGACTGGATGAACCAGGCGGCCGGGCGGCTCGAAGCCTGGATGTCTGCCGCCGAGAGCGGAGCCGATATAAGCGGAGGAAGCACTGGAGGCGGCGTGCCTTGCGAACCGATTCGCCGACAAGTTACTCGCAGACGGCCGTCCCGCCTTCCATATCGCGGGGCAGCGGTTGCGTTAGGAAAGTCGACTTGATGTCGAAGTCCCGGAGCATCGGGTCATAGCTGAGCGACATGTCTTTCGTGAGGAACGGTTGGCGAATAGATTCTTATTTTGATATGTCGAATATTCTACTACCTATTGGTAGTAGAATATTATCGTAACGATTGGAGAAACATGGTCCGCATTCACCAAAGAGTCCGTGAGCGACACCCCCGAGCTCGATGACAGCGATGTCGAGACGGCATGGGAGAACTACCGCTTCGCGGCCGTTCGCATACCGGGGAACAGGAGATGCGGACTGGCTACGACCCGCATGGTCGGTATATCGAGATGGTCGGAGTCCTCTTGGCTGACGGTGCATGGCTTGTCTATCACGCCATGACGCCGCCGAGCAAGAAGACGCTGAAGGAGATTGAGGCCGCGAGAAGGAGAGGTTACTGATGGGTTTAGGCTTGCAAACGGAACCGTAATCACGGACGAGGACATCGAGCGCGAGTGCGCGGAGTATGAATCCGGCTCTTGGACGGGAACTCTGACGAGCCTCCGCGTCGGCCGCCCTAGGCTTTCCGATGGGGAGGACAACGCCAACCTGTCCTTCAAGTGCCCGAAAACTGGTGCCGACCTCATCGAAAGGGCGGCCGCCGCGTGCGGGATGCATAAGTCTGAGTTCCTGCGTTCGGCCGCTATCGAGAAGGCCGAGAAAATCCTCAGATCGGCATAAAACCCATTAGAACGATAAGGGGGCGGAGAAAATCTCCGTCCCCCTTTTTACTTCCTCCTGACGCCCACCACGCCGTCCGAGACGACCTCGGTCCAGCGGATGTAGCGTACGGTATCGGCGGTCATCTTGACCGCGCTCGCGGCACGTGCACGGGAGCGCGAACGTCCCGACACGCCTGTCTCGGAGACTTCTGCAGCCGCATTTGCCTCGTCCGCATCGAGCCATGCCTCGCACTTGTAGGTGCGCCACTGCCCGCCGCCGATATTGCGGTATGCGGTCGCGGGAACCGTGATGTGGGCGAGTTCGTCCCAGTAATAGGCCGTGTGACCCTCGCCAGAGTCGTTGATAGCGGCGAGCTCGAACTCCTTTCCCTTAGCATCGTAGCCTCTGTGCTTGGGCTCGGTGAAGGTGGGGATGAAGCCGGGATGCGCCTCGGCACTCTCCTCGGGTAGTACCCTCATGTCCCAGCTGGAATCGAGCGCGACCGAGCCGGGGGCATACTCCGTGCGCAGCGTGCAGCGGTTGCGGCCGTACAATGCGGTGATCCCACTGCCTGCCGTGCAATTAGAGATCGCTTCATCACTCAGCTTCATATCCAGATGCCAGCCGGTGAAGCCGGTCGAAGGGTTGATTCGAAACGGTCGTTGAGGTTGCAGGTAGGTTCAAGCTCGCTTTTGGCAAGCTCAGCCGGAAAAACAAAATTACTGCCAGTCAGATAACGTTGGGACTTATACAGGAGATGGTTTTTGTCGGTGCCATCCTTGTAGAAATAAAACTTTCCCATCCTCACGCGAGTCCACAGATACAGGTCCCCGTTGACCTTCTTGCTAACGAACTTCCCGCCCTTGAAGATGCTCGGATCCGAGCAATCGGCATCTCCCTCGTACCAGCCGTCCAGGCACTTGTCGAGCAGGCTTAAATCCTGTCCCTCGTCGCGCATGACCTGCTCGATGGCGCTGTGCGCATCGGAGTAGTCCTTCGCGTGCTCGCTCGCGGTATACGTGCTGCTGAGGGTGATGTAGACCGTATGCACCTCCTGAGTATCGCCGAGCGTGTCAACGACCATGAAGTGGACGACCGACTGGAGCCGCGTGGGCGGGTTGTGGTGCTGCTCGATACCCTCGCCGACGACTACGGTGCCGAGCATACGGTCGGTCCAGACGCGCGTCTCGTCCGCATTCACGGTCGTGATGCCCATCATGGCCGCAGACCACAGCCATACGGCATCGTCACCGCTGGCGATCTTCTCTGTGACCTCGATCGTGTCATCGAACGAGAACTCCTTGACGAGGCGGGACCCGCGTGGCTTGAGGATCAGATGGACATTGAGACCGCACATCTTCGCTGAGCCGGTGCCGCCGCTGGTTGGCGCGGCGGAGCCGTCATTGTCCGCATGGCCGCAGGAATAGACGGTCTTCCTCCACTTGCCGTCGATCGGGATGGAACGGTAGCAGAGGTCATAGTTCTCCGCGAGTTCGCCGGTTAGCCAGATTTTCACCTCGGCGATAGGGGAGCCGCAGATTTCCTGACCGTCGGCGCCGGTGACCCAAGTGGAGGAGTCCCAAGGCCTCGCCGCATAGCATATAGACCCGCCGAACTGCGAACCTTCCACATGAAGGGCGAGGTTGTAGACAGAATGCCCGCCGTGCGGGAATCCGATATGGCGGTGTGCCGGCGCCTCGGTCTGCTTTCCCCACGTGGAGACGAAGCAGTGAGCCATGATGACGGCATCGTCATCGTCGGGAATATCCACCACGTCGCGAGTCACATACCAGCGGTACATAGGCTGCGGCGGGAGATCCTTGCGGTTAACCACGTTATGGGCCCAACCGGAGGGGGTGAGGTAGGGGTCTCATTGGAATCCGGCATAAAGCCGACGCATTCGACCTCGTCACCGATACGGGCGGTCTTCTTGCTGTTCTTCACATAGCCGCCGCACCGACCCTCGATGAGCTTCCACTGGGCGTTCTTTTGGGAACCCCATTCGCCTGGCTTGGCATAGCTGCAGACTCGGACCGCACCGCGGTTCCCGGTTGCTCCCGCCGTATCGAGGCGCTGGCCGTCGGCATCGGATGTGATGAAATAGCATTTATGGTTGGTTTCGCTGGTCTCGGCCGGCTCATGGCACACCCACCAGGAGTTCTCCCTGCCGGAAGACTGGCGGATGTCGTAAATAACGGCGGTACCGGCTTCCATATTGCCACTCTTCCAAGCCTGGTTGACGTCGGCATGCCAGCGGTTGTTGAGGGTGTGGACCAACTTGGGACCGGCGAGATTAGCCAGGGCGAAGGTGAACGTCCCCACGCCGTCCTCGAGATAGGGCTTGAACATAAACAACTGGTTGATGCCGCCGTAATCCTCCCAGAAGATCAGGGCGCGTTCGTTGTCATAATTGGTGATTGGATTTCCGCTGGCATCGTAGACGCCTTGGCGGAGGTCGACTCGGGCATCGGGCATGACGAGCGGCGCAAGCGAGAAGATGCCGCCGTACAGCGTCACATCGTTGTTGATTCGAATGGCCTCGGTATCGATATCGATGTTGCCCGTGACGCTCCTGAGGTCCTTTTCATACGGCGCCTGACCGTCCCTGTTGTCCCTCATCACGTTGTTGATATCGACTTCGGCTCGAAACGTGTTCACGGCGGGGGCTGCCGCGCGGCGCAAGAAGAACTCGGGCTTGGTGTAGGTATAATCGTCGTAGCCCACATCAATCCAATCCGAATTATTTACACTCTGTCGCGCTCCCGCCGATAGGTTGAGCATATCGCCCTGAAAGGTCGAGAGTTGGGCGTTGTTGAGGAAGAGGATGCCGTGGTTATCGTCCATATTGATGTTCATCCAAAGGCGGCGAGGGTTCTGGCGATTGATGTCGCCGCAGGCCATATAGGGATGAGCTTTGATATGGTCGTAGAGTTCGTTGGAGTAATCGCACTGGACGAGCAGGCAGAGCGAATATCGGAGCGCCTGCAGGGAAATGGAGTTCCATCCTTGGTTTGTGTGTTTGTCGGCGGCGACCCAGGAAACCCATCCGCAGGCATATCCGAGACCATAGTTCTTGGCATTGGTGGTGCAGTCGGGATGGGTGATGCAGTGGATATAGTCGCCGGAGGTGAAGGATTGCCCGAATGCCCCTCTGCCGGGTGTGATGTGGTCGCCGCGGAACTCCAATTCATTCGCAAGCGCCAATCGCGCGGGAACGGCACCGAGTCCGGCTACCACCGCCAGCGCCGCGAAAAAATCCTCGGCGTGAAAAAGGCATAGTCTCGAAACGGGTCTTTAGCGAGTTCCGTCTTGTTGTCTTTACTCATCTGTATCCCCCAGACCAATAGAAAGAGAGGCGCAAATCGGGCTGCAAAGCAGCGCGGTCGCGCCGACAACCAATTCGAGTGCCGCTTCCGTGTATAGACCGCGCGAGAAGTTGATGAAGGCTCCCAAGACTTGAATCAGCACAATCGCGAGAGCGGAAAGGCTATTGCTTCTCACAGCCGGGATAAGTAGGAGAAAACCCGTGAGCGGGAGCCAAAGGGTATTGAAATTGAGAATGGAAATCATCGCGGAGATTCGATTTTCGCCCATGCGGCCGCCGGTGGCGAAATCGATGCCGTGCGCGAGATTCTCGATAAGGTAAAAGCGCCAGTGCCGATGGATGGCAACAGGCCGATAAGGCTTGCCAAGAGCCCTCCCTTGAGGACGTCGTGGTTCAGAAGATGTTCGTAAGGATTGGATTTCATATCATCCTCCGCTTTCTCTTGCGATTTTTTCCGAGGATACTCATTACGTGACAGAGTCGCCCCGACTTGCCGCTGCGGCAACTGCGCCATCGAAGCTGCTAAAATGTGCTCGAAGTGAGATTCATTTGGAGGAACTCGGTGATTTACATCCTTATGGCGGCGGTCGCCCGCTTTTAGCCATCGCCTACATCGTCTATCGCATCCTCGACCTGCTGGCCCGTAGGAAGTTCGCCCAAAGCTACGCCGCCTGGGAACCCGACCTCGAGCAGTACTATCGAAAGCATTCATCCCACCCGCAGCCGGCAGGGTGCCATACCGATAGCGAGACGCAGGATAAAACGAAAGAATCTGCGAAATCCTAGAAGATTTATGCAGGATGCAGGGGATGCAATAGGGGACAGGTCCAACTGATCGCCTACCGACAGTCCGATTCCCTAACAAGCCCTAGGTCCTCGGACAGCTCTGCCTCGTCACGCTTCGCTTCGAGCAGTTCATCCAGCCCCCGCTCATCGAACAGCTCGGCCACGCGGTCGAAATCTAGATCGTGCCACTCGGTGTTCCCGCCGATGCTGTCGCGAAAGGCATTGAAGCAGACCACATGCGACCGCGCGGCTAGCTCCACTGGGCAGGTCTGTTCGGGCTTCATTCCCCAGTCCGCGGCCTTATCGGGTAACTCATAGCCGATCATCTCGCGCTTGCTGCGCTTCGCCAGAAAGCGTGTGCATCTCTCCGGGTGAAACGCCTCGTAGGCGAGAACGCTGCTTGCATTGCACCCGAAACGCTCCGCGAATGCATTTTCACGCGCCTTCATGAAGCTATTCCACTCTACCGCAGCGCCCTGCACTTCCGCCGCTTTCTCATCTCGCTCGGCAATTTGGTCCGGTGTCATCTCGGGGAAGTCCGCACAGACCGCATCCTCGTTCAACCCGAAAACTCGGTCGCGCGTGCGAACCGCCCCGTATGGTGCCAAGACTTGTACTCGAGATAGGTTTCAGCGAGCTGTGACCTGCTCATTGTCTCGATTTTCGGATCGTAGGCGAGGTCGAAATCGGCGCAGTAGTCCTTGATCGCGGAGATGATCGCGCCGCGCGTCCACTTGGACATCGGCATCTCGCCCGACTCATATGCCTGGCGGGCGCGGACGCTCATGGAGGCCCCCGCGTACCCGCTTTGCCCGTAACCTACGGCTCCCATGGCTACCACTCCGTATCGTCGTATGAGTTCTGCCAGTAATCGTCGTATAGATCGTTGCGCTCCTCTTCGAGGCGCTGGTTGTAGAGCGCCGCCTCGTCCTTCTTGTAGCAGATGTACTCATCGAGTTGCGAGGACTCGTTGTCCCACTCGTCCTGTTCCCTGCGCTTCGAGCTTTGTTTCGTGCTTTCGATATATCCGAGCGCGGACACCCCCTGAATACGGGCCGCCGCGCCCGCTGAACAGTTCGGTGACTTCTTCGCATTCCGCATCGGAAAGAGAACATTCCGCCCCCTCGTAGGGGTCGTAGCCCACGATGACGATATCACCGTAAAGCACATCGGCCGGCTCGCCGGCTAACACGGTCTGCTCGGTCAGGGGAGACACGCATCCATCGTCCGCCATCTCCTGGGTACCCCAGATGGCGCGGTTTGCCGCGCAGGCGGAGCGACCGGCTGCGTTGACGTAGACGCAAACGGATTCGCCTAGGGACTTATCTGGCAGCTTGCTGGACACATTGGTGATCCTCTCGCCGAGAAGCTCCTTCAACGCCTCGCCGCAGTTTCCGTCCTCATCAATCGGAAGGTCGATCTCGCGGCATTTGGCGTTTACGGGAACCAGCACGGCACGCAGGGCATCCATCATCGCTCACCGCCGACAAGGGCATTGTCCTCAGACCTATCGGTGTCGGAGTTTACTAGCTCCGCCTCGTCACATTTCGATTCCCCGAGTTCGTCGAGATTGAATTCTCGACCCTGCTCCGCGAGCTTCTCATCGAAATGCTCGGCCACCTCGATGATGTCATCGAGGTCGTAAATCTCATGCTCGTCGTTGTAGTAGAACAGCTCTCCTACGCTGAGGTCGGGATGGTCCACCACAATCTGGGCGAAGCGGTTCATGTCGGTGATGGGGTCATCTATGCCGAAGTCGTGCCAAGAGTACTCGGAGAACCGCCCGTGGAGCTCATAGTCGCACATGACGATATCGCTCGGCTCAACTCCCTCAAAATCGGCGAAAGCCCTTGAGGGCATCTTGGAGCTCACCCGCATCCATCGGCAGCGTCAACGGCTGCGAGATATCGACGCCCGCCTCGGCCATCTTGCGGCTTTCGGCATAGACGACGATGCGGTCGGCCGCGAAGTCGCGGTCGCCCTCGAAAGCCGCCTGCTCGAGCTCATCCAAATCGAATCTCATCAAGTCGACGCCTTCGGAATTGCGGTCGAAGATGCCGCTGGGGGTCAGGCAGACTTCACCACTGGACTCCATCTTAGCACCCAGCGCCTCGGCGGGAACGTTTGCGAGAAGCTCGACAACTCCAGCGAGGCTCGCATTGGCGCCATCGGGAAGTCGGCCGCCATTCATGCAGGCATCGAGTTCCTCAGTAGCATGGTCGATGAGCGTGAGTCCGTACGCCCGTTGCAGATCGACGGGAGTCGGATGCTCGTTATCTACATCAACCGAATAGCTCATAAACGGTATCTGTTCTGCCTGCATGATGACGTTGCCGACCATGAGCGGGTCGACAGGGACATCGAAGTTGTCACAGTAATCGCGAACCGCATCGTAGTCGATATCGGGATTCCTCTTGACGCACTCGGCCATGGCGTTCATAGCCCGCAGGCTCACAAGCTCGTCTTCGGCGAAGTGAAACTTTTCGAGCACGCCGGAAGGCTGAATGTCCTTGATTTCGTATCCATGCGAGCCGAAACGTGTCACCTTGTCGATGACTCCTTGCAGATCGCTGGGCGCCATCGGAAGGGTGACGCTGTCATGGGGGCATGCGCATAATACGCGGAATCGTTCATCGCGACATCGACCTTGATGCATCCGATTTCATTCATCGACCAGTCTCCTTACTCTCAAATCGCGTTTCGCGACCCTCGTTTCCCTCGACGAGATCGGCTTCAGCCTGTTTCTCATCGCAAAGGTCATCCAAACTGCGTTCCAGCCCGTCTTTAGCCGGCTCCAAGCCGAGCGATGAGCCATCGATATCGATTTCCACGGCGCTGACGCGCCCGCCTGCGGGCATCTCAGCCTGCCCGCTCGCGATGGCGATACCCTGTGCACAGGCATTTTCGATGCACTTATGGCCGTACTCGTGCGCGGACTTGTCGACATCGATGCGCACGTTTGCCATCGGGATATCGAAACCTGCCTGGCGCAGGGCGCAGCGGATGGCTGCCTTCTCCTCGACCACACGGCCCACACCGCGCCCCTGAAGGCCGGTGAAACTCATTGAGGGCATGCTCGGGTGCTCGTCGATACTGACCGAAACCCTGCCTTTGCCCTCGATGAACAGGTTGCACGATTTATTGCCCATATTCAGCCTCCTTGGCTACTTGCTCTGTTCATTACTTACTGCGCCGTATTCGACTGCCGAGCCGTCCGCAACGAGATCGGCCTCTTCGCTTTTTGCTTCGCAGATATCGTCGAGGCCCTGCTCGCCCTGTTTGAGGTCGATTTTCTCCACCTCGAGCTCGGCGTTGAAGGTGATGCCATCGGCGAGCTCATATCGCTCGATGCACTGTTCTGCATCCGCAAGACTCGAGGCGACCCGCTCGAAATCGGCGGGCTTGAGAGTCTCTTTTCATATGCTCGCTTCCGTGCTCACTCACCGTATTCGCGACATCTTGGACGGAAACGAAGCCGATGGGGAATTTCTTCTCGGGATTGACTCCTGCGAGCGAGAAATCATCGGCGGCCTGGCACATGTGCCACAGGGCAGGCAAACCAAGCTCTTCGATTTCGATGACAGCCCGCGAGGAAAACTCATCGGAGAAGTATTCGATATCGGCGCTTGCGAGCGGATCGGCACCGCGGGCGATAGCCAAGCCCAGCACGAACTCGGGTGAGATCTCACCGTTTCGGAAGTCTTCGGCACTCAGCTCGGTGTCGAGTACCTCGGTATAGCGCTCGATGATTTCGGAGTAGTTGACATCGATATAGAAATCGATATATTCCGAGGCGAGCGCATGTTCTGAATTGGGGAGAAGTGCTTTACGTTTATCCAGCTCGTTATGCGCGATCTTGCCGACGAGATCCATATCCAGCCCACCGGACTCGTACAGCTCTGAAATGCACGGCTTGTCATCTGCCATGGCTGCTCCATCTCTCTGGCCGTTCTGTCTATCCCAGCGTACTTTCGAAGCGCCGCGCCCTCCGAAGGGGGGGGACGAAAGTAGCCTCCGCCCCAAAAAGAAAAGGGGGAGGGATGGAAATCCATCTCTCCCCGCATCCAATGGCTATCGGCGATTAGCGCTGGACGTTCTGGGCGCTGCGGTCCTGAGAGCCACCCTCGCGCTCGCTTGCCTCGGCGGTCTTCTGCTCGCAGAGCTCATCGAGGCCAGTCTCCTGCTCCTGGGAACGGTCGTGGTCCTGATGCTGGGCGCGGTGCTCCTCACGTGCGGCCTCGACGGCATCGGAGAGCTTCTGCGGCTCGACGGATTCATCGTGGCGCTGGCCATCCTGGTCATACTTGAAGAGGCTCACGTTGCGGTCTGCGTTGACGTATACGCCCGTGCCCTTACCGGCCTCGATGTCCGCCTTGTTCCATGGCTTCTGGAACGTAGTGAAGTTGAAGCCGGAGAGGTCCTTGCCATCGACCTTGGTGCCAGTGGGAAGGGTGCACTTCACGGCAGGCCAAGACTCGCCCTTGCCGTTGGAGATGGTGTACGGCTCGCCGTTGGCCTTCTCCGTGGCGACCCACTTGGGCGGAAAGTCGCTACGTACCTTGCCCTTGTCCATGCTGTTCTGTTCGCTCATGGTTCCTCCATCACGCGAATTGTTAACTTACTGACAAGCATGAAGCTCGGACGACTCGATTCACGCAAGGGGACAGAAGTAGCGCCTATCTCGGGATGTCCGCGATATCGCACGAGTCATCCTCTTTAATGTCGTCATCCTTGTTGCCGTACGTCTCTGCAAGCTCGTCAAGGCTGTTTTCCGTATGCGTCATGTCGCTGCGGGACGGGCGAATGCTCTTCACCTCAGCCTCGATTTGATCCCACGCAGTGTTATTGATGTCATCGTATCCACCCGAGTACCAAAGGTTCTCGCTAGCATTGTCACGGACATCACGTGCCTCATCGGCGGATAGGCTCGGATAGTATTCCTGAATGTCATTGGCAGATATGGAGAGAAACACGTTGTCGATATCGACGCAGAGGACATCGAATTGCTCCATGAGATAGTCTGCCGTCTCGGATGGAACCTCACTCTCGCGCAGGGCCTTGTCCAATGCAACCTTCAAATCGTCAAATGAATTGATTTCCAGATGCTCTGACACTGCTATCGTCCTTCCTCATAATGAGCGGTCACCGCATCGTTCCGCTCATCGCCGTTGGCAATATCCGCCTCGTCACATTTAGACTCGCACAGCTCATCGAGGCTGAATCCCTCGGAACCCTGCTCCACTTCCGCAGTGGCTTCAAGTTCCACATCCAGCGCTGCATCCAGACTTGCATCCAGCTCCACGTTAAGGTCTTTAGTTTTGAAGTAACCCTTACCGAGCTTCGGGATAAAGCAGTCTTCCACGAGGTAATCGGTTGCCTTGCTTGCGCGGCTGGCGGCCTTCAGCAACTCGCCGCCCGGATCCTTAAATTCCTTGGACCAACCCTTGAGGTAGGCGGCGGAGTTCGACATGGCATCGACCTCGTTGGCGGCAAGCGGCTTGTCATCATCGACGTTACGGAGGTCAAGACCGATGCCGTTCGCAGTGAAGACACTCGAAAGCTCGGCGATAAGCTCCTCGAAGGCATACTTCTGCCGGTTCTGCTTGAGCCCGCACTGCTCGCGGTCTAGCCTGCTGGGATGACCCGTTGAATGTCCCATCTCATGGAGCAGCGTTCGGCAGAAGGACTCGACATTGGTGAACTGGTTGCGTTGCGGGACATAGATCTTGTCCGCACCGGGCAGGTAGAACGCCTCATCGTTCGGGGTTTCGATCACGGGGCAGGGTGATGCCTTGACGATGCCATCCGCCACGAGATCGGGCTCGATCGGCTTGAAGCCCTCCACGGGACGAGGTTTTCCGTATTCTCCATCTGCTCCGCATTGAAGACCGTGAACGTGCCGACACAGCGCGGCTCGGCCTTGTAGTCAGGATTTGCGAGCGCGATATCCCTCCTCCTTGGTCTTGGGCTGCTTGAGGCGGGCGGTCGGATCCGTTCTGCTGACGAGCATGCGCTTCCAGCGCTCGATAGGGTAGCCGTGCGATCCCTTTGATGATATGGCAGCCCTTGTCCGATGCCATCTTGAACGTGGCGAAGCGTGGATCCCTGAAGCCACCGTCCCTCATGGCATACATGAGCATGGCGGTATTTCGCGCCCTGTAACTCTCGCCGGTTACACCGTTCAAAGGGGGATGGGGGAACGACCATTCCTTGACCCACCGAGATCCTTCGCGTTCCATGTCCGAGAGAAGCGCATCGAAAAGCGCCTGGCGGGCTTCCGTCAGCTTCTCAGTCGAACTCTTCCCTGAATATTTGCCATAGGTTCTCTTTGCCATGGATAGCTCCCGTTTACGCTCGGATAATCTATCTCGAAAATAAACGGGCACCACGTCACCAACCCACTGGGGGACACAAGTAGCCTTCTCTGCATATCTACGCGACTACTACGTCTACCGAGCTACACAGCTACACGCCAAGCTCCCAATAAAGCAAACGGGACGTCTCCAAAAGGCGTCCCGCAGTAAAGCTTTGACTTGTTATTATTCTTGTCTCTTAGCGCTCCCCGTTGGACATGCTCAGTTCCTCACCAAGCTCGCCATCCCCGGCGACCTCGACCTTCTGCTCCATCATCTCATCGAGGGATTCGCCGACCACAGATGGTTCGAGGCGTCTTCTCGCATGCTTTCGCAGCCTCGGAGAGAAAGTATCGAAGGACTCACCGATAAACGACTCGAACATCGTACCGATAATCTCGCGGCCTGCTCCATCCGCCTCCGTATAGAGGTCGAAAATCTCCGCAGCGGCACCGGTCTGCTCGAAATCCGCCTGCTCCATCATGTCCGCCAAGACCGTATCGGCATCGGTCACCGCAACGGCATCGGGTCATCAATCTTGTCCATGAGATTGTCGATATGCTCAATCGTTTCGGTGCGCTCATCGGTATGGTTTCTACGGGCTAAATTCCATGCTGGCTGCGGTCCGATTCGAGAAATAGCTACCGTGCGACCAAGTACAGGTTTCCTCGTCATATCCATGCGCGATGACGAACTTAGAAACTGCACCCGGAATGAACAGTAGCGCGTCATCGCCTTTCTTCTGCAGGATGATATTTGCCTTCGCATCGACGGCCTCTAAGGTTTGAGCCATTTTCTGATTAAAGTAGGCCTGCGAGATTTGTTGCGATGCTGCATAGTTATCTGCCAAAGCGCGGGCCGTCATCTGCTCTGGGTATGTATCGGTCATGTTTCTCCTCAAATATCCGAGAACGTCTTCCACAACCGATTATCGAGAAGAGTCCAAAACCGAGACCACAAGGGGACACAAGTATACTTCTCCGCATGTCTACGCAACTACGCGCCTACCGAGCTACGCAGCTACATGCCAGACACCCAGCAAAGCAAACGGGACGTCCCGAAAGACGTCCCGCAGTGGCTGCTTTTTGTTATTATTCTTATCCCTTAACGCTCCCCGTTGGATACATTTAGCTCCTCGCCGAGAGCACTACCCTCGGCGACCTCGGCCTTCTGCTCCATCATCTCGTCAAGAGATTCAGATACGTTATCAAGGGCTTTATCTTCATGAGCAGGTGATTCGTGCGTGAGAGATTTCCTCAGCTCGCCATATAGCCCGTTCTGGACAATGAGAGCGACCTCGCGTCCACTCCCCTCGAGGACTTTCACGCTGGAAGTAATTCATGGCATCCATCATCTCACCAGCAGATAGCGATTTATCTTCACCGCTTTCAGGATCGTAACCGGTTATGACAATGTTGCCGAAAAGGAGAGATGACGGTAGCCCCGAGACCACCGGCTTACCATCGATAGCGGAATAATACCCCTCATGTTCCATGCTCTCAGTTGCATAGAAAGCGCGGTTGGGCTGGCAGCTATATAGGCCTTCATCGTTGACATACATCGAGAGATTGAACGGAAGAGCATCGGGTGGTAGATAACCCGAAGCTTCATCGATTATTCCTCCACATGAGACATGATGTCTCGAGCTCCGTTGATTTCTATAGCAACGGGATCGAAGCCGACGGGAACAAAGTACAGCCTGGATTTTCCCAGAGGTATTATCCAAGCCTTCCAAGTCGAATTCGGGAATATCTCCGCCTAGGAACTGCACAATTTCATCGCGACATGTTTCAGCACTGCCGGTATGAGTCAAATCGACAGGAGCGTAGCGGGCGAAAGCACGAACACCCGCGCTGGGCAATTTATCACCGAGCATTTGTTCAAACTGCTTAAACCCATCGAGGTCATTGTCTCCAAACAGTTGCCCGCAGCTTTCAGGAGCGTCTCCACCGACACGCCGTTCAGCTCAGACTCGAGGCTGAGCTTCTTCGGGACCTCCATCGTGAGGCTGCGCCAGCCACCGGCGGAAGCACTCGGCCATGCCATGGCCACGCGAACCGAATCGCCGTTATCCACTTGAAATCCGACACCGGGATAGCTGTCACCGCATATGGACGGGATTTTAGTGATCTGGGGAATCCATCCAACTCAACTCCTAAATCATGAGAGCCTGTTTCCTTCCCTTGATTCTCAAACCCCACCCATTCCGCCGTGTCCTGCGGGACACAAGTAGAACTCTCCGCCCCAAAACAAAGCTTGGACCCCCGAAGGGATCCGCAAAAAAGTAATCTGGATTGTCTCTAACCTATTCCATCTCATCCTCATCGCCCATGCGGACCGGCTCACTCGAGCCGAACCCGAGCATCGTCAGAACACGAAACCGAAGATGACAAGGCCGATCGTGTAGCCCGTCTCCTTCCCGAAGGTGCGGGACATATCGTTCAGCACGATGATGTCCATCACGAGTTGGGCGAGGGGAGAGCGCGCCAACCGTATCAACCCAGCAGAACACCCACGAGCAGATGAGTACGATGAGGTACGCCATGAGAAACGTCCTGCCCTCATCCGTGCGATGGACGCGCTCGCACAGCTTGTAGTCGGCGTAGACGGGGATGATTGAATACCAACCCGGCATCCCGAGCTTCTCGTACACCTTCCATTTGCCTACGATGGGCAGAAGCCCGATGAAGAGCACCAGAACCGACAGGAAGACGAGCAGGGTGAATCCGGTAGCGTCGCTCATTTGGAACCCCTTTCCCTACAGGCTGCTCATAGCTTGGATGGCCGACATCGCCGCAGGCGCCAAGCACGCCGAACAGGGCAGGGAAGATCAGGAAGATGATCGGGATGAGCATCTTGGTGCCGATCTTGTTGATCTCCTCCTCCAGCTTCTGGCGGCGGTAGGTACGCACCGTCTGCGCCTGATTCTCGAGGACATCGACGAACTGGGCTCCGGTCTGGCGTGCCTGGATAAGCGATGCGACGAAGATGGTCAGCGGGCGGACACCCGCATTGTCGGCGAACTGCTTCAGGGCATCGGTGATATCCATGAAGCGGGCGTTCGCGAGCACATCGCGGAATCCTCGGCCAGCGCACCCTCGGAGTTCTCCGCGACCGTGCGAACGGCATCGTCGAAAGTGGAGCCGGCGGCCATGGTAATCGACATGAGGTCGAGTGCATTTGGCAGCTCACGCTCGATATCCCCGCGCCATTCGCGGCGCTTCTGGAGAGAAGGTAGATCTCGGAAGGATGTAGCCGACCATGCCTCCGAGGGCGGCCGCAGCCACGGTGGCAAGTCCCGTCAGCTTGGTGCCGATGAGGATGCCGACGATGATTCCCACGGCGACGCAGATGATCTTCGAGGCCCAGAACATGAGCGCGGGAGACCTTGAGGCCGGAACGCATGAGGGATTCGCGCTGGCGCTCCTCCTGCTCACGGGACATGGCACCGAACAGGGCGGAACCTTGGAAGGGCTGGCCGAACTTGAAAGCGCTCCTGCATCTCCTCGCCGCGCTGCTTGAGGGACTTCTGGTTGACGTTGCGGACGGAGATTCCGAATTTCTTCTGGACGGCGAAGGTGGTTCCGAGGCCCGCGGCGAGCGAGAGCCGGCGCCGATAAGACCGATAGTTGTCGAATCTACAATCATGTGAACCACTCCTAATCGGTCCTGATGTCGAGCATCTTGTTGGCGATGACGTAGCCCAGAATCTCCAGAAATGCGCACAGCAAGATGGCGAGCAATCCGATGAAACTGGAATAGAACTCGCGGTACATATCGTTACCGAGGTAGAAGACGATGCCCAGCGCAGGGAACGCAGACCATGAGGATGGCCGTGAAACGCGCCTGCGGGTGCGGGAGCGCACCATCTGGCGCAGCTCACAGCGCTGCTGGATGGTGTTTCCGACCGAGTCCACGATGTCTGCCAGAGAGCCGCCAGTGCGCATCTGGGCACGAACTGCGGAGGCGAACAGCTTGAGGTCTGAGGTTGTTGCGCTCCGCCATCTTGTCAAAGCGCCTTGTCGACGGGCATGCCGCGGTCCATGTCGCGGCGGAGCCGCTCGAACTCTCCCTTGATGGGCTCGTCCATGTTCTCGGCGACGGGACGGATTGCCTGGGAGAGCATCGCGCCGCCGCGCAGGTTCGCGGAGATTAGGGGCATGGTCTGCCCCAACAGCTCCTCGAAGCGCTTCTCGCTGTGTTTCTTCCTGAAGGACAGGGTGAAAAGCGGGATGAAGGCACCCAGGGCGGCGAGAAGCATGACCACGAGGCATCCATGCCCATGACGATGCCGATGAGCGGGGAACCGCCGTGCAGGCAGCCCAGATGCTCATGAACTCGTTCAGGGACAGCTTGATTCCGCTGCCCTCGATATGCTTGCGGGCGACCTCGCGCAGCTCGCCGAGGATGCCGAGCGATTTCTTCTTGGAGCCCTCGCCGTCCTCATGGTAGATGTCGCGGCGCTCGGAGAGGACGCGAAGCTGTCTGGAGACGAAGCGCCATGATGCATAGCGTCAGGACGGCGATGATGAGGGCGTAGGTGACGCCGTAGAAGAAATAGGTGACGACCGTCTGGTCCATGTCTACCACAACCCTCCGTTATCGAACCATTCGGGCTTGATCTCGATTCCGTTAGAGTAGAAGCGCTCCTTATGCTCCTCGGAGACGATGCGCGAGCCGGTCGGGCGGAACTCGCCCTTGATTCGCCCGTTGCCGTCGACGCCGGTCTTCTGGAACTTCATGATGGATCCGATGGTCGGGACGTTGCCCTGCATGCCGCAGACCTCGCAGATGTTGTTGACTCGGCGGCTTCCGTCCGGAAGGCGCTTGATCTCCACGACGAAGTCGACGGCCTCGGTGATGATCTTCATGATGGCATCGGGGGCATGTTCGAACCTGCGCGGCTCATCTGCACGAGGTTCTGCAGGCGGTCGAGGGCGGCACGCGGGTTGTTCGCGTGCGTGGTCGTGAGCGAGCCGTCATGGCCGGAGTTCATGGCCTGAAGCATATCGAACGCCTCCGGTCCTCGGCACTCGCCGACGACGATGCGGTCGGGGCGCTGTCGCAGCGTGTTGATGACGAGCTGCTGGAGCGTGATCTCGCCCTTGCCCTCGTTGTTGGCGGGACGCGACTGCAGCGACAGGACATGGGTCTTCGCGAGGGTTCAGCTCGGCCGTGTCCT
>VOFG01000979.1_pt1 | contig 54000 bp, 74 predicted proteins | sample 5384171 | NCBI WGS metagenome assembly VOFG01 (sample SAMN12384726, study PRJNA508395) | human gut metagenome | isolation source: healthy gut F | host: Homo sapiens
TATCCGCCGACGGATTCGTCCCCTTTCTTTTCCAGTCGCTGATGGTGCTCTGTGAAATTCCGGGTTTCTTCAGAGAATTCTTTCTGGGTCACCCCGTTTCGAAGAATTAATTCAAAAAATTTTTTCACTGATCATTTTGTATTTTCACCTTTTCACTCAGATTTTGTTTTACTATATCACAAAAATTCCCTGTCCGTCACTTCCTCAATGTTGAAAAAACGCCTCTTCCTGCCTGTGCGGATTTCCGTATTTTCTTCTTGCGATCTAACAAAAAAAGAAATGGTAATGCCTGGGAAAAGATGCGCCATGCAAAAAACAGCCTGAGTTCCCGTTTTTTACCACCGAAACTCAGACTGTTTTTTATGCGTTCTGTTCCGCTTCCACTTCCGGTTGATCTCATCCTCGCTGTCGGCCATTGCCTGCAGGGTCATAGTCAGTAATTTTTCCAGCGGCCAGCCAAGCTGATCGGCGCCCCTCTCAATGACCTCTCTCGAACATCCTGTTGCAAAGCCTTTGCTCTTATATTTCTTCTTTAAGGATTTCAGTTCCATGTCTTTTGTGCTCTTCGAAGGCCGCATCAGCGCGCTGCCCAGATCAGTCCCGTCAGCTCATCTGCTGCAAACAGATCTTTTTCCATCTCATGCACCGGCTCCACATCCAGTGTGACGCCACACTCAATGGTAATGCCGCAGCCATGGGAAACGACACCATGAATGATATCTTCCGACACGCCGCCTTCCCGCAGAAGCTCCGGTGCTTTCAGGCAGTGCTCTGCCGGATACAGCTCAAAATCAATGTCATGCACGGCAGTCCGACAATACCCCAGTGCTCCTCTTCTGCCCCATAGCCAAGCTCTCTTGCATACCATTTCATCACGGCCTCTACGGTAGCGCATGCTGATATGGAAGGGATCTTTGTTGTATTTTTTAATAACGTAAATGCCTCATCTCTTGTAATTTCACTCATGCTTGATTTTCTCCTTCCCTTTTCTCTTTCCAGAATCACCTGGATTAGATTTGAATTATAATTTCGTCCATTATAATCCTATATTCATAGCAATTCAATAGGTTTATCAAGACTTTTTTTGTACATCATATAAAAAGGCGCCGTTCCCTCACCTTTCAGAGAGAGGGGCACAGCGCTTTTCTTATTTTTTCAAATTCTACGCTTTACAGCAGTTTCGGTTTCAGCCGCACATCGAAGCTGATTTCGGTTTCTTTCAGCTGATATTTTTCCAGCAGCATCGGTCCGCAGCTTGCCGATCCGATCCCGGCCTGGCGGTAGTCGATGCAGAAAACAGTGCTTCCGCACGGCCGAAGCTCATAGTTGTGGGCTTTCGCGGTCAGCTCCTCCTGCGTGTAAATAGATGCCTGGAATGAGAAGGTTTTCTCGCCCACTGCCGTCAATACCGCACGATCACTGGCAAGACTTGCATAATCGCAGTCGTAGTGGCTGCCGTTCTCCTGCGGGCGGATATAGTCCTCCTGCTGTTCTGCCGGTGTGCTGTGGAAAACGCCGTGATAGCTTGCCTGGTGCTTATCCACATAGCTCTCCACCGGACCGAGACCGCAGTAGGTCAGTTTTGCAAACGATTTCTGCAGGAACAGGCGCAGGCCAAAACGCGGCAGAACCGGGAATACCGGGTCTTTCTTTGCTTCTACATGGACATCGGTCGTTCCGTCGCTGTAAATTGTCCATTTGATCACACCTGCAAGGATCCGCTGCAGAGCCGGAGACGAAATCGAATAGCTTGTCTCGATCTCCACGCAGCCGTTTTCTTCTTTTTGCCGTTGTCTCATACGCCCGCGTCACGGTGCGGTCATACTGAGCACGCATCCAGGTATTCTTGATATTGCGGTCATTGTCTGTCGGCGCACGCCAGATGTTCAGCTCCATCGGGCGGTCGAGCAGATTCTGGTTGGCATAGCACATTTCCTCGAACAGGCCGGTGAACTTATTATAGGTATAGCTGAACTGTTCCGTCGATACCGTCAGATAATGATCGTCCTCTTTCCATCCAAACGAAGCCGTTCCTCCGGGCGCTTCATCATCTCTTTGCCTTCTGGTTCTGATTGTCTTTCGTTTTCACCGGAACTTCTTCAAATCCCAGTTCGAACTGCTCCGGCAGCACCTCAGTGGCCTGTTTCTGATACCAGGTAACCTTCAGCGCACATTTTCCCTGCTCCGGCACGGAAATGGCAAGCGGAATCGTCTTCTCACAGCCTGCCGCAAGCTCCAGCAGTGCTTCATCTGTAATCTTGCCGCTCTCCGTCACTTCGCCGTCCACAAGCACCTCATAGCCGAGCACAGCGTAATCTTTCAGATTCACAAAATTCATATAGTTTTTGATGGTCAGTGTACCCTTTTCGGCATCATATCCCGTCACGCGCACCGGACGATACACGTTTTAAATTCCATCAGTCCCGTATGCGGTGTGCGGTCCGGATAAACAAGTCCGTCCATGCAGAAGTTGCCGTCGTGCGGATACTGTTGTGGTCGCCGCCGTACGCGTACATCTTCTTTCCCTCGATCGTTTTTTCCCATATCAATTGCGTGGTCGCACCACTCCCAGATAAAGCCGCCGCACATCTTCTCCTCGCTGTGGATCAGTTCAAAGTAGTCTTCAAGATCTCCCGGGCCGTTGCCCATCGCATGGCAGTATTCGCACATGATAACGGTTTATGGGGTTCTCCACCAGCTCTTTTTTGATCTCCTCGAGTGATGGATACATGCGGCTGTAGAGGTCGAGGTTGCTGTAATCGTATTTCTTCGTGGATCATCCACATACCGTGCCGACTCATAGTGCGTCAGACGCGTCGGATCAAATTTTCGTCCACTTTAAGGCCGCCTCGAAGGTACAGCCGTATGCGCATTCATTTCCCATCGACCAGATGACAACGCTCGGGCGGTTTTTATCGCGCTCCACGCAACGCTGTGTGCGGTCTACGGTTGCCTCTGGTAAATACCGGATTGTTCGCAATTAGTTTATTCCAGTTCTTCGCATACTCTTCCCAGCTCGTTTTCCAGATAAATTGCCTCTGTGCCGTGGCTCTCATTGTCCGCCTCGTCGATAATGAAAAAGCCCAGACGGTCATAGAGCTGATAAAAATGCGGCGCGTTGGGATAATGGCTGGTCCGGACAGCATTGATGTTGTGCTTTCATTACCTTCAGATCCTTTTTGATCTGTGCCTGGCTGATTACAGAACCAGTCACCGGATCGCTGTCGTGGCGGTTGATGCCTTTCCACTTGATCTTCTTTCCGTTAACGTAAATCACATTTCCTTCACAGTGGATTTCACGGATTCCGACGCGTTCCGTAATTGTTTCATATCCGGTACAGAATACCATCTGATACAGATATGGATCCTCGGAGTTCCAAAGATGCGGGTTCTGCACCGTAAATACTGCTTTCATCTGCAAAACCGTATCGCCGCCAAACGGCTCGAAGCTTCCTGTTCCAATCAGATTTCCGTCTCCGTCAAACAGCTTTGAATTTCCGTCCTGCACCCCGTTCTTTTTCCGAGGAAATCGGCACGGATCTCAATTCTGCAGATTCTTTTTCCCAGTTTTGTCTTGATGAAGTAGTCATATAATACGTATTCTGGCCGTTTTAAGATGATAAACATCTCGGAAAATGCCGCTTAACCGGAATTTATCCTGATCCTCCATGTAGGTTCCGTCGCACCATTTCAGGACAAGCACAGCAAGGCAGTTTTTTCCCTCCCGGATCACCCTCTGTCACATCAAACTCACTCGTCGCATGAGATACCTGACTATAGCCGACGTATGTTCCGTTCAGCCACACGTAAAGCAGGAATCCACACCCTCAAAATTCAGGTATGCTTTCGGTGGAGCACTTTTTTCACGCTGATACGTAAACTCATGGATATACGCACCGCATGGATTATCTACCGGCACATACGGCGGATCCAATGGAACGGATACTGTACATTGGCATACTGATGACTGTCATATCCATAATTCTGCCAGTTTCCCGGCACCGGAATCATCATACGATTCCAGATGTCCTCTTTTTTCTGAAAAAATGGCTCATTCAAATCATAAACACTGGTAAAATAGCGGAATTTCCAGTCGCCGGAAAGCAGGCATCCGGTCAGACTCCTCCCGGTTGTGCACCAACGCATCCCCATCGGCGGGATGCCGGAATGTAGTAGGCACGGTTCGGCATGGTATTCACATGCAGGTGATCGAAATCTTCGAAATATTTTGGAACAATCATCTCTTTATTAAGTCCTCCTTATTCTGTCTTTTTTCCAATATCGGCACCGAAAACACGCGGTCCGGTGCCGATCAGATTTTCTGTTATTCTTTTACTTTTTCCATGCAGGAAGAACGCCTTCGTAATTCATGCCATAACCGTAGTCATAGTTATGTCCTTCGCTGTCAATATAGGTTTCCATATCCAACGCACGGTCCTCGCTCTGCTCTCAACCGCATCCATATCCCTCGGCATCTGGATCGGCAGACGGCCGGTCGGGTTGTAACCGCCGAAGACAACGTCGAGCACAGCGGCTCTCGAAACACCGAACTCTGCGACGATCGCATCGGCTTCGGCTTCAAATTCATGCATCACCATCGGGTTGTTGACGGTTGCGCAGACGATCACCGGCTTGTCGCCCATCGCGCGGCGGCATTCGAGAATATTGTCGAGATCAGCCTCGTTGTAGGCAGTGTTTGTCTTTCCAAGATAGCTGCGGTTCGTGAAATTCTCGCGGAAATCACCGCCGGCAATGCTCACCTCACGCGCTTTTTTTCGCCGTATACGGGCGGTACTGCAGTGTAATCGGCAGATATCCGTTGCCGCCGTTCGCAAGATCTTCGGTGGAATACGGGTTGCATGCCGGGCTTTCGATAAATACCAGCGCCACATCGGCCTCCTCCGGTGATGATACGCGTGTACCGTACTTGGACGGCAGTCCATCCGGCAGCGGATCTTCGGTTTTTGCCGGCAGATCGATGCGGAAGAACGCTTTGGACGGTCCGATCTTTCTCTCCGGAATATAAACCTTCAAACCTTTCTTCAGCGGCAGCACACCCTTCTGTCCTTCCGGTGCGCGTTTCGCACTGTTTTTCAGCAGGACGATGGATTTCTGCTGTGCCTCATAGCCATGGCGGCAGAACTCTTCGCATCCTACAATCTTTGCGGATTCTTCCGGATCAAGATACGGATCCTCAAACAAGCCGCAGTGGAAAATGTTGATCAGAAGACGTTTGGCGGACAGCTCCATGCGCTCACGCATCGCTTTCTCGCCGTATTTCTCACAGCCGATCTTATACGCCTCGACAATCGGACCGGACTCGCTGTTTCCGCCGAACTGGTCAACGCCGTTTGTGATCGCCAGCAGACACCGTTCTGCCTCGGTCATATCCTGCACGCCGTAGCAGCGGCTTCCAAATCCCTCAATCGTCTTCTCCGGATCCTGGGTGATGCCCCAGTCGGTGCAGACAATGCCTTTGAATTCATATTTTCCGCGCAGCAGATCCTTGATCAGGTACTCGCTGTAGGAGTTTCCGACGTTCTTGCCGTTTTTTCTTGTCCACGCCGTAGGATACGGTGTAGTACGGCATAACCGCGGATGCGCAGTCGGTCGGTCCGTCCAGGTGGAAGGCTGCCTCGGTAAACGGTTTTAAATGCTCCTCAAAATTTCCGGTCGGATAAACGGCAAACTGCCCGAATGCATAGTGTGCATCGCGTCCGGCCTCTCCGGTGCCGCCGCCCGGCCAGTGTTTGACCATCGTGTTGACGCTGTCTTTTCCCCAGCCGTCTGCTTCCCCTTCCGTTGTCTGCATACCGTCACAGTACGCTTTGGTAAGCTTTTGGACATCTCCACTTCTTCGCCTAACGTATCGACAAAGCGCATCCATCTCGGCTCGGTGCAGAGGTCGATCTGCGGTCCAAGTGCCGTTGTGATACCGAGTGCCCGGTATTCACGGAAGCATCTTTTGCAAACTGTCCGGCTACTTCCGGATCGAAGCAGGCTGCAAAACCAACGCCCTCCGGCCATTTGCTGATCTCGCTTCCCGCCGCTCTTGAACTCTGCGCCGGAATCCTTTGCTCCATTCCGCGGATCAGAGAGAGGTTGATCGGAATACCATACGGCAGTGTCTCTGCCCGTTTCTGCAGCTCATTGCTCCATTTTGCGGAAATCTCCGGGCTTTCTACATTCGTCAGCAGAATATGACGGATGTGTTCGTCCTCCAGAAATTCCTTCTGCTGGTCAGAAATGGCATACGGCTCTTTGCCGGATTCGAGATACGTTTTTCCGTCAAACGTTCCCTGGAATGGTCCGCCCGGCATCGGCGGTACCGCCTGGTGCGGCGAGTACAGCATAAGGCCTGCAATCTCTTCAATCGAAAGACGGCCCGCAAAGGTCTGCGGCTCTCTCCTCATCGGAGAGGCGCCAGTCCTCGTACGGCAGCAGTTCGCCGGTTTTTGCCAGGTCTTTAAAGTAATATCCATCTTTTTCCAATACCTTTACACCGGACTCCTCTGCCCAGGCGATCGTTTTTCCGCCCTCCTGGCGGATCCGGTGGATTCCGTTTTTTCGTTGTTTTCTCCATAAGTTTCCTTCTTTTCCCTGCTGAATTTATTTTAATGTAAATACCGCACTGTTTTCCGTCGTGCTGCTGTCACCGACAAATACGGTAAACGTTCCAGGCTCGCTTCCAAAAGTTCCGTCGAGACGGTAGTAGCGCAGATCTTCTTCGGTAATATAGAAGGTCACTTCCTGCTCTTTGCCCGGAGCAAGCTCCACTCTTCGGAAGCCTTTCAGCTCTCGCACCGGACGAACCACATCGGAATAATCATCACGGATGTACAGCTGTACAACATCACAGCCAGCCGTATCACCTGTATTTTTCACGGTCACATGCGCTGCAATTCTGCCATTCTTATCCATCTCGTTCTGATCCAGTGTTACCGCGGAAATATCAAACGTGGTATAGGAAAGTCCGTAACCAAACGGATACAGCGGTGCGTTCGGAATATCGAGATATTTGGAGCGGAACCGCTCTTTCATGCCCGGCAGATTCGGTCTTCCGGTGGAATACTCGTTGTAGCTGACCGGCGCCTGGCCCACGCAGTACGGGAAGCTCATCGGCAGATGGCCGGATGGATTTTTCTTTCCGGTCAGAACATCCACAACGGCACTTCCGCCCTCTGTTCCCGGGAACCATACCTCGAGAACGGCTTTTTGCTTTTGCACTGATCTCACGCAGATCCAGCGGGCGGCCGTTGAACAGAACGACAACCACATTCGGGTTGACGGCCAGCACTTTGTGGAACAGCTCCATCTGAATCTCCGGCACATCGATCATGGCACGGCTGGTCGCCTCGCCGCTCTGCAGATAATGCTCACCCATCGGCATGACCACGAGATCGGCCTCTTTTGCTGCCTGTAGTGCGCTCTGCTCCATGGCAGCAAGCTCTCCCTCACTGTATTTTTTCGGTGTCGTCTCGGTAAATCCGATCAGCTCCACATCGTTTCCGATAACCGGGCATCCTTCTGCATACGTGGTGCGTGATGCGTCGAAGACTTTCCCGGCTGCTTCCTGAATCGTCACGCAGTCCTTGCTGTCGCCGGTGAAGGACCAGCTGCTCTTGATTTCATGATTGTTGGTATACGGGCCGACAAATGCGATCTTTTTTCGAAGTGTCGAGCGGCAGTACGCCGTCGTTTTTCAGCAGGACGAAGGATTCCTCCGCTGCTTTTTTTCGCCAGTGCACGGTGCTCCGGGCAGAGGTTGTATGCTTTCTCTTTCTCGGCATCCGCATCTTTATATGGATTTTCAAACAGTCCCAGTTTGTTTTTCAGCTCCAGAATCCGCAGGCAGCACTCGTCAATCAGATGCTCGTCCACTTCACCTTCTTCTACGAGACGGCAGAGGTTTGCGGCGTAAACGGATGTCATCATATCAATATCCACGCCTGCCTCCAGCGCTTTTTTCGCTGCATCGGCAGCATCTTTCGAGCTTCTGTGGGCAACGGTTTCCAGAATGGCTGCAAAGTCAGAAATCAGCACGCCGTCAAATCCCATCTCGCCGCGCAGGATATCGCGCATCAGCCATTTGTTGGTGCTCGCCGGAACGCCGTTGATCGTGTTAAATGATGTCATCACCATCGCTGCGCCCGCATCAATGCCTGCTTTGTATGCCGGAAGATAGAATTCACGGAAGGTATGCTCTGAGAGCTCTACGGTGTTGTAATCTCTTCCTGCGACTGCTCCGCCGTAGCCTGCAAAGTGTTTGATGCAGGAGGCAACTTTTCCCGGTGTTTTTTTTAAATCATCGCCCTGGAAGCCTTTTACGATCGCCTCGGAAAAGCGGCTGTTCAGGTACGGATCTTCGCCTGTGGATTCCACAACGCGGCCCCATCTCGCATCGCGCACAAGGTCAACCATCGGAGAAAAGGTAACGTGAAGTCCGGCCGCGGATGCTTCTTTTTGCGGCTGCAGACGCGCACTCGCCGGAGAGCTCCGGATCAAAAAGTGGCTCCCTGCGCCAGCGGCGCTGGGAAAATGGTCTTCATGGCGTGAATGACATCCATCATGAACAGCATCGGGATGTGATGCGGCTGTTTTGCCATGTAGTCATCCTGCAGTTTTTTTTCATCGTATCGGCACCGGCTGCCGAGAATGGAACCGGCCATCTCCAGGTCTCTTTTCCGATTCCCATGTCATTTGCCGGGCCGGTCAGGACGCTGTTTTCATCCCCGAGGTAAAATGCTCCGCTTAACTGAAGCATCTGATCTACTTTCTCTTTCAGCGACATATCCGCCAGCAGTTTTTCCAGATCTGTCTGTTTCATTGAAAAACCTCCCTGTTGTTATTTTCAGAATTTTCCTGTTTCTTATATCATTTGTTTCTATTTTACGGCATAACTCTGCATAAAACAATCACTTTTTTGACCTTTTCCTCAACGATTTTAACAAAGAAGCGGGTTCCGCCGTTTTTTGATTTTCGGCAGAACTCGCTCCCTTTTTATAATTTAATTCCTTTTAATGCTGCGGCAAACGCATTGTTCACCGGCTCTTCGGCCTCTTTTTCTGTTTCTTCATATAAGCTGCCACATCGCGCTTCGTCACGCCGCCGCCCTCTTTTTTGCGGCGCTCTTGGAATTTTGTCATGCGCTCTTTGTGGCCGCAGGCGCAGACAAACGTCGCATCCTCGCCCTTTCCGATCATCTCCATGCGCTTATGGCAGACCGGGCATCTCGCATTCGTCGTGCGGGAAACCGTCTCGCGGTAGCCGCACTCTCTGTCCTGGCAGACGAGCAGTTTTGCGTTCTTTCCATTCACCGCAAGCAGCCGTTTTCCGCAGTTCGGGCACTTCTTGTTCGTCAGGTTGTCGTGGCGGAACGTTCCCTCTTCCGTCTTGATCTCATCGATCAGTTCCACCGTGTAGCTGCGGATCTCCTTCATAAACACATCGCGCCGCTTCTTTCCCTTTGCAATGTCGTTTAACTGCATCTCCCAGCTTGCCGTCAGCTCCGGCTTTTCAAATCCGCCGGAACCAGCTTCAGAAGCTGGCGTGCTTTCGAGGTCAGATAGATCTCATTGCCTTTTTCTCCAGCAGAAAGCTGCGGAACAGCTTCTCGATGATATCCGCACGGGTCGCAACCGTTCCAAGGCCGCCCGCCTCACCGATCGTTTTTACCAGGCTGCTGTCGCGGTTTTCCATGTAGCGGACCGGATTTTTCCATCGCGGAGAGCAGCGTGCCTTCCGTGAAGCGTGCCGGAGGTTTTGTCTTTCCTTCGCGGAGACTGATCTTCGGCTGCCCGATCTTCATGCCTGCCTCCAGAAGCGGCAGATTCTGCTCCCGCACCTCTTCTTTCGCCTCATCCTCTTCGTCGTACCGGTTATCCTCGTACGCCTCCTGCCAGCCTTTCTCGACCATGCGCTTTCCGCGCGCAGTAAAGCATTCGCTTTTCGATGGAAGCCTGGATCACCGTCTCTTCATATACACACGGCGGCAGCAGTACCGCAAGAAAACGGCGCACAACAAGATCATAAATGCGGCGCTCCTCGTTCGAGAGTGCGGATAACTGCACGTACTGCTCCGTCGGGATAATGGCATGGTGATCGGGAAACCTTCGCATCATTGACAAAGGAGAGCTTTCCGTTCAGCGGACTGCGCTTCGCCTGCTGGGCCAGTGCTTTGTACGGGCCGATGCTGACCGCATCCAGCCGCTCTTTTAACGTCGGCACAAGATCTTTCGTCAGATACCGTGAATCTGTCCGCGGATACGTAAGGACTTTATGGGTCTCATAGAGGCTCTGCATCAGATTCAGCGTCTGTTTTTTGCCGAATAGCCGAACCGTGCGCTCGCATCGCGCTGCAGCTCCGTCAGATCGTAGAGCAATGGCGCTTCTTTCTGCTTTTTCTTCTTTTCTACGTTCTGTAAGACAAGCGGATACCGTTTTGCCTTCTCTGCGATCTGCTTTGCCTTTTCCGGATCAGAGATTCTTGTACCGCCCGATTTTTCATCTTTCCAGGTGTAGACCACACCGCCCGCCCGCGGCCGTCACCGTGTAATACGGTTTCGGGACAAATTCACGGATTTCCTGCTCGCGCTGTGCGATCATGGCAAGTGTCGGCGTCTGCACACGGCCGCAGGAAAGCTGTGCATTGTATTTACAGGTCAGCGCCCGCGTCGCATTGATGCCGACGAGCCAGTCCGCCTCGGCACGGGAAACGGCAGCGCGGTAGAGATTGTCGTACTCTTTCGCATCCTTCAGATTGGCAAAACCCTCACGGATCGCCTTGTCCGTCACAGAGGAAATCCAGAGACGCTTACACGGCTTCTGGTTATGTGCCTTGTCGAGAATCCACCGCGCCACCAGCTCACCCTCGCGTCCGGCATCGGTTGCAATGACAATCTCATTCACGTCCTTCCGCGCAAGCTGTGTCGCCACCGCATGGTACTGTTTTCCGTCTGCGGAATGACCTTGATCTGCAGTTTTTCCGGCATCATCGGCAGAACTGCCATATTCCATTCCTTATACTTTTGTCATAGTCTTCCGGATCTTTTAACGTCACCAGATGGCCGAGCGCCCAGGTAACGATATACTTGTTTCCCGCCAGCGCTCCGTTTTCTTTTGCTGCACCCCAGTACGCGCGCAATGTCGCGTGCCACGGATGGTTTTCTGCAATTACCAGAGTTTTCATAAAATGTCTGCTCCTTTTTATAGCTCTTTATACTGTTTTACAATTTCCTCCCGATCTTTTCCGAGAATGAAGTAATAATCAATCTGTCCGTCCCCTGCGGTGTGAAGATACGTTCAAACGTCCGTACATTGCACAGCAGTGCCGTCCGGGACGCGGCGGCCGCAATGCCGTAGCCGCGGTTCGAAACAAGCAGCGGCATCCGCGCCTGCTTTCCGCCAAAGAGACGTAGCGCGCGCCTTCGCGGTCAGATCCAGCCACTCGGTCGAAAGAATGCCTTTTGCTTTCAGCTTTTCGGAACCGCTCCAGTCGAAGAACATCCATGTCATGCCGCCGTCGATCATGCGCGGCTCGTCACGCTTCTCGGAAAGGATTGGTTTGTTGTCCGGCGTCAGGAACTGCACCGCGCCGTCCTTTTTTTCTACCATGACGCGCAGCTTTTCCGTCTCGACCAGCACCGCCGTCTTCGATTCTTTCGCACTCCACGGAAACGCGGTATCTGCCTTCGGCTTCCAGTACGTGTCCTGCACTTTTGCGGTCACACCCTTTACGAAAACTGATGCGGATCACCTCCGGCGTGATCGGGGTGATGCGTAAGATGCCGTACATGCTGGCAATCTCAACCGCCGATTTTCCTTTCTTCGCCCATTTCACCGCACACTTGATCTTCGAATGGCCCTTGATGCGCAGCAGCTCGTTTTCCGGGATTGCACCGAAAGCGTAAGGTGAGGTATTCAGGCGCTCCGTCTTCTCGGCTTCTCCTGGTACCATACCTGCTCCGCCCGGTCTTTTTGCACTCTGCACTCCGGCCGTGCCCGTTCCATATTGCATTTCTGTCTGTGTTCCTGCACTCCGTCTGCTTCCCGGCGCTTTGCCGCCTGCCTTTCCATGATAAGCCGCACCAGCAAAAATAGATGACACCCCTTCCGGTGCACGCTGCTGCATTGTCTTTGCGGCAATTTCTTCTCCCGTTTCTGCCGCACCCCTCCGCGTTGCCGTACTGCCTTTTGCCATCACCGCTGTTCCGGTCGTGCTTGTATTTCAAGCGCCATTCCCGGCCTCTGCTCCGGCTTGATCACAATCCGTTTCGGTCCATGGCTGTTCCGCTCGTCCATCTCCTGAATGCCGATCGCGCGGTTCTCCTCACGCGCCTCCTTCTGCGTCAGCGAAACCTTCTCATACTCTTTCGCCTTCGTCAGCGTCTCCATGGCAAATTCCTGATTGTGACGGCCCTTGGCGCTTCTTTGGCAAGGATTCCCGTCAGTTCTCCTGTATACAGCACCGCCAGCTCATGCAGTGCCCGCGTCGCCGCCACGTAAAGCAGCTTTACCTGTCCGTCATTTTCAGGATATTTTTCTTCCGTCGGATCAAGAAGCAGCACCGCATCGAACTCAAGACCTTTCGTATATGCCACCGGGAGCACCATCACGCCCTCGCCGAACTCTGCCGTCTCGAGATCCTCCTCCACAACCGGCACGTATTGTTTCAGCTTCCGCGCCGTATCCGCCGCTTCTGCCTCATCCCGGCATACAACGGCAATCGTCTCATATCCCTGCGCCTGCCATGTCTTGATTGTCTGAACACCCGCGGCGAGCAGCGCCTCTTCATCGTCAAATGCTTCTTTCCGCACCGCCGTTCCGTGCCGCAGCACCGGCTCCGCCGGATAGATCGCAAAGTCCCCATGCCGCAGAATCTCGTTTGCAAAATCGGAGATCTCCACCGTATTCCGGTAACTCTTCCGCAGAACGCCGAACGCATCGTACGTGCCGGTCAGAATCAGCTTTTTCAGCTCCTCCCAGTCGTTCAGGCCGTAGGAAAAATGGATATTCTGCGACGTATCTCCATAATGGTATACGTACAGTCACGCAGACAGTAATGAAGCACCTGGTACGCCATCATCCCGAAATCCTGCGCCTCATCGATTACCACATGGCTCGCCTCGCGCACCGGATCTGTTTCTTTGATCCGCTTATAATATATGCAAGTGCCGCAAGATCATAGACATCAAACGAGTTTTCCGGCACTTCCACCGCTTTTCTTTTTTCTCCGCCTGCTGCTCCAGAAACTGTAAATAGAGATCAAAATGGAACCCCGCCATTTTCCATCTCCAAAAAGCCTCGTATTTCCGCTTCAGCGCCTTTTTTTCGCGCGCCGGAAACGTCACTTCTTTTCCCGAAACCTCATTCTCAAATTTTGCCATATAAGGATCTCGTTCAGCATGCGCATCTTTCCTTCCATGGAAAGTGTGGACTGCTCCCTGCAATAGTTATCAATATACTCGGCGTCCAGAAGCAATGTTCCTGTTTTTTCCAGCCGCACCGGCTCCCGCGGAATCTGCTCTGCCCTCGTACGTACGGCAGAAATTTTTCCAGATCGAAAAACCAGCCGCTTCCGCCCTTTATGCTGCATTTTTTCATCCGCGCGGTCGATGGAGGTACCATGTACTTTTCTTCGTCCCACTCCTCATACAGAAGCCGGATGAAAAGCTGCTCCATCGTCATCTGACGGATGCCGTACACATCGAGTTCCGGCAGAACGCTGGTAATGTAGTTCAGCAGAATGCGGTTGCTTCCAATGATATAGAAATCCTCCGGCCGGAAGTCCTCCTCGTAATTATAGAGGATGTACGAAATCCTGTGCATCGCCACCGTCGTCTTTCCGGAGCCAGCCACGCCCTGTACGATCAGATTCGTCTTCGGGGATCTGCGGATAATGAGGTTCTGCTCCTGCTGGATCGTCGCAATGATCTCACCGAGCACCGCTTTTTTGTTCTTCGCCAGATACTTTGTCAGCAGCTCATCGTTCGCTACCACATCGGAATCAAAAAAGTCTTTCAGATGGTCATTTTCAATCTCATACGTCCGCTTTCTTTTCAGATCAATCGAAAAAGTACCCTCTGAACTCACCGTATAGCTGCACGGCCCGGTGCTGTTCTCATAATAGACGGAGGAAATCGGCGCCCGCCAGTCCAGCACAACCGGTTCCGCCTTCTCATCGGAAATGCCGACGCGCCCGATGTAATAGGACTCTAAAAACGAAAGCCGCGGATCCTGAAAATCAATCCGCCCGAAATACGGCTTCTTTCTCTTTTTCCAGCCGCGCCATGCCGTGCTGGTACGCATTCAGCTTCGCCGTCGCGTTGTTCCAGAGCGCCAGGCCTTCCGCCTCTTTTGCGTCGTACGTCTCCATCAGATCCGCCAGATCCTCATTCGCCAGCCGGATATCCGCCTTCGCCTGTTCCAGATTCTGCTCGGCAATCCCGATCACCTTCGCAAGCTGTGCTTCCTCCTCTTCCCTCGTAAGTCCGGGAATCTCTGATTTTCTGATGCTTCTTTCCAGTTTCTCTTCTTCCACTTTGTACCTCCTTTTTTTACGAAAAACTTCTTCTACATCAGCCCGTTCTTTTGATTCTCTTATTTCCATCCCAATAGACTTTATTTTACCATGCACACGTCTCCCCCGGCAAGATACTTCACCCGCTTTTTCGTGCATCAAAAAGACACCATGCATCTTACACACAGTGCCTTTCCGACTTTTTTTTTCTTACTGAAGGTAATCCTTAAATTTCTTTTTAAATGCTTCGATATCGTTCGTATGGGCTTCCACAACCGCATCCGGGTTTCCGGCGATCATCAGGACACTCATCAGGGATTTCGCATCAAAAGACGCATCGTCCTATTTTTACGTCAACGTCGTAATCCAGGCGTTTCACCATATTTACAAATTCTTCTACACTCTCTACTTCATCAAACTTTAACGGTAACGAAATCATATTTTCTGCATCCTTTCTGCTTTTTGGTCTTTTTTCATGATTTTGAATTCTTTCTTTTATTTCCTTCAAAATCGGTCAAAAGCTTACACGATATTCCTTTTTGCTGTTTTTTCTGAAAGTAGTAATGAAATCGCCTTCATTTTCGACTGACACTAAAATAGCATACATCTGTCTCACTGCAAATATCCGTTTTAGACAAAATTCGACGTAGTTTTACAGCAATTTGCTCATATGTTCCGTCTGATTCGTTAAGTTGTTTCTTTTCCGGCACTTTTTCGTCTGATCTGACGGGCCGGAAGGCCTTACTTGAGAATCACTCTCATGAAAAGTTATTCGCTGAAAATAATATTTCGGATCTTCCGGGACAGGGTGTACGTTCCGGCATCTTTTTCTGGGTCATCATCAGAAATGTCATATTCTGCTCCGGCACGACTTCCATGTAGCATCCAAGCCAGCCGTCCCAGCCGAACTCGCCCTTGCTTCCCAGCGTTACCGCACGCGTCGGATCTACCAGAACACGCATCAGATTTCCGTAGGAAAATCCTTCCAGGCCGATCCAGTTATCAAAGCCTGCCTGCTGTACTGCGCTTAATGTGTGGCCTCCCAGAAATTTTACCGTCGCCGGACGGAGAATCTGTACACCGTTGTAGGTGCCGCCGTTCAGCAGCATCTGCGTAAATTTCGCATAATCGTCGATGGTAGATGCAAGGCCTGCTCCGCCTGCCTCATATGCCGGGCGGTACGCCATATCGTTCTGAATGCCAAGGTTATTGTCCAGATAACGGACGGACGGCTGTCCCTCCCTGCAGTCATACACCTTCGCCAGACGATCCTGCTTTTCTGCCGGAACCCAGAAATCGGTATCGTTCATGCCGAGCGGCTCGAAAATTTCTTTTTTCAGAAAATCCCCAAAGCGCATGCCGCTTGCCACCTCAATCACCGCACTCTACGACATCCGCCGACGTTCCATAACCCAGGACTGGCCCGGTTGATACAGAAGGGACTTTTCAAGACGGTTTGCAAATTCTACTGTACTGATCGTTCCGCCGTTTTTCTTCCTTAAGTCCGTGGATCACCTCCTGAAAAAAGTGCATCGGTCTGCCGTCCTGTCTCATCCGTTCCGCCGTACGTCAGCCCGGATGTCATATTCATAATATCCTCCAGAAGGATCTCCCTGCTCCGCTTTTTTTCTATCTTCCCATCCGCTGTACATACAACCGGGTTCCGGAAGCCCGGCAGATACTTGCTGACCGGATCCGCCAGATCGACGATTCCGCGCTCTACCAGAATCATCATGGCCGTCGCGGTAATCGGCTTGCTCATGGAGTAGAGACGGAAAATATTATCGCGGGAAACCGGCTTTTTTGCTTCGATATCCGCATATCCGCTCTCCAGATAAACCTGCTCCTCTCCGTCTTTGATCACCATCAGAAGACAGCCCGGTGTCTCTCTCCTTTTGCAACGGACGCATCCATCACCTGCTGCAGTCTTTTCTTTATCACCTGTTCCATGGTATGTTCTAACCTCCATCTAAATTTCATTGTTTTTTCCTATTTTACCTCTCTTTTCCCCCTGTCATCTTTTATCTTGCTTTTCTTCTTCTATCCTCATTGTCTTTTTTTTTCTGAAATCTTACAACTTTTCTGAAATTAAGAAAAACCATCAAAAACCATCATTGCCCTATTCCGAAAAAATATGCTATTCTATATGTATATATATTTATGAATCTTCAGCTATTTAGAAAAACGAGGTGAACATCTTGCTGAAAACGAACGAATCCGCAGAAAATTATTTGGAAACCATTTTAGTCTTAAGTCAGAAAAAACCCGTTGTACGCGGTGTTGATATTGCAGAAGAACTTGGCTTTAAAAAAATCAAGTGTCAGCGTTGCCATGAAAAACTTAAGAGAAAAAGAGCAGATCCGCGTAACGCCGGAAGGCTACATCTACCTGACCGACAGCGGACGCGCGATCGCAGAGATGATCTATGAGCGCCACCAGCTCCTCTCCCGCGGCCTGATGAGCCTTGGTGTTGATGAGCAGACCGCCACGGAAGATGCCTGCCGCATCGAGCATGTCATCAGCCAGGAAAGCTTTGAAGCGATCAAACGTCATCTGCACATGACTGCCGAAAAATAAGCATGACAAAGAAAAACGCTGCCGGAGTTCTCTTCTCTCCGACAGCGTTTCTCTTTCCGCCCGAAAGTCTCCCATTTCTTTGCCGGAGCCTTTCGGGTTTTCTTTTTACAGCATAAAAGTATACGTTCCGCTTCCCAGTTCCACGGTATCCGCCGGATCCTCCGTGTTTTAAACAGGGTTGCCGTTGTATTGACCGGAATCGTAACCTGATACTCTATTTTGCCACCTTTTCCGCTCCCATCCGGCAGAAATCACGCCGTACGGGCTGTCTACGGAACCTTTCATAAACTCGAGCGGGCCCGGCTGCGGTTTCAGCAGAATGTGCTGATAACCCGGTTTTGTCTCGTCTCTCTGGATACCAAGTCCTGTGTGATACAGCCAGGAAAGAACGCTTCCGAGAGAATAATGATTGAACGAGTTCATCGCATTCTGTCCGCCGAAGCCTTTTTTCCTTCGTGTAGGAATCCCAGTGCTCCCAGATCGTCGTCGCTCCCTGGGTCACCGGATACAGCCACGACGGGAATGCCGTCTGCAGCATCATCTTCCAGGCATCCCCCACAGCGCCCTGCTCGGTCAGCATCTGGTTCAGAATACCCGTTCCAAAGAATCCCGTTCCGACCGTATAGCCGATCGCTCTCGTCTTTCGGATCAGATGCTCTCCTATTCTCTTTTCTGTCTTCTGCCACACCATAAGACAGTGCAATTGCATACGAGCACTGCGTATCACACAGCGTTCCGTCCGCATTGCAGGTCTTTCCGGAATCCGGAAGTACAAATGTCTCATTCAGAATTTCTTCACCTTCGCAGCAAGCGCCTCATACTGATGCTGCTCCTCTGTTCTTCCGAGCGCACCGGCAATCCGGCTCATCAGATCGGCTTCTTTATAATAGAATGCATTCCATAAAAGCAGCAGATCCGTCTCTTCCGGTGCCAGCCAGTCGCCAAGCGGTCCGATCGCCGGATTTACCTTCGTTCCCGGCAGACCCTTATCCTTCATATAGTCCATATATTTCTGCATGCCAGGATAAAATTTCTCCAGTGTGCGGATATCCCCATACTGCTCATACAGTTCCCACGCCATAAAAAATACTCGCACACTCATACGTAATGCCGCCGAATCCGCCGCCCACTGGTGCAATCTCCGGTACTGGCCTTCCGGTGTCTGTAGATCACGCATCGCCTGCAGGTTCCGCTCATAGAATTTCTTCAGGCTGCTGTTGCTGAGCGCCGTATGGCAGAAAATATGCGTATCGCCCGCCCAGCCCATGCGCTCATTTTCTGCGGGCAGTCGGTCGGAATGTTGATAAAGTTGCATTTCTGTGACCAGGAAACATTCTCGGCAAACCGATTCAGCAGTTTATGGCTACTCGTAAGGCTTCCATGGAATTCCGTCACAGAAGAATACTGAAGACTCTCTACTTCTTCCAGCTCCGGCGCATGCTCCACACCGCTGATCTCAATATAGCGGTAGCCGTGGAAGGTAAACTTCGGCTGGAACACCTCTTCCCCGCCGCGGCAGATATAAACATCCGTACTCGTCGCATCCCGATAATTTTCCAGCATCATCGTGCCTTCTTTTCCGGCATACCCGGCAGATCCGGATAAAGCACCTCCGCATAGCGGATGATGATCTTTTGTGCCCGCCTTCATGCAGTGTAATCCGCGGTACACCGGCCATCTCCTGTTCCAGATCGTAGAGATACACACCCGGGAACAGCTCTTTCTCGTCTTTGCCGTTCTCCGGTCCACAATCCGCACCGGCGCATCGTACTCACCGATATATTCCGGCTTCTGCTCATGAACCGCCGGCCAGGACCGGCCAAAGCCCGGCATCGTGCAGAACTCTTCGATCATGACGGTATCCACAACAACTGGCTTTTCCCAGGTGCTGTCATCAAACTCCGGCAGAGAATAAGTTTCGTAAACCTCTGCCCGGCGCGCATCGTACTGCTCTCCGGCAAAGTAGCTGGAAAACAGGTAAGTGACCTTCTCCGAAATACTTCCAATCCTCGGTATTTGTTCCAAAGACCTCGCGGCTGCCGTCCTCGTACTTCATGACAACCTTGGCAAGCAGACTCTCCTTGTCTCCAAAGTAATTGAAGTTCTTCACCACAAAGGTCTGTGCCTCGCTCCACCAGCCCGATGCCAGCGTCACGCCGATTCCGTTTCGGCCCGGTTTCATCAGCCCTGTGATATCGTATGTCTGATAGTTCATTCTGTGGTCATACTGTGTCAGACCCGGACGCAGCAGATCTTCCGTGATCTCCTGTCCGTTGATCCGGCAGTCGTAGATACCGCGCGCAGTAATATAAAGGCGTGCCGATGCCAGTTTTTTCTCTTTCTGGCAGGAAATACACGACCGCAGCATTGGAATTGAATGATGGGACGGATCTGCCGTAATCTGGCTGTCTTCTACTTTAGTATCCGTTTTTCCACCGGAATCTGATCCGCAAAGATACTTTTTCCCCCATCCAGCCGTCCTTCCGGCGTCTCACGAACAATTTCCGCGGATGGTTTTCTTACGTTTCTTACGGTCAGATTCTTAAAATATCCTGTCGTCCCTTTTCCTGCATAAAATCCGATCTCATTCAGTCTCGATACGGCAGCACATCGTTATTTCCTCTCGGATTCAGCTGGCGGCCTGATACTTTCGTTCCAAAAATCCATGCTCTTCAATGGCATCCACGAGGATGCCGTCGACATAGGCGTATGCCACATTGCCGTCAACCTCTACGGTCAGCTTATGAAAGGCATCGGCATTCTCTGGTGTCAGGATTTCCTGTGTTTTCTCTTTCCAGTTGACCAGTTTCGTAACGGCAAACGGTTTTTCCGCTGTATCCTCCGGCGCATAGCCCACACGGTAAATTTCGAGGCGTGCATCTCCATCCTCAAGGCACACAGCATAACGGATATAGTTCTCCCTTCCATGCCAAGCTCATTTTTCGTATGGTCGTTCAGACGGAAGTCATTGGCTCCAAAGACGATACCCGCTTCTCCCCTTCCCGCCTTCCATCCGAAATTCACTCTCGATCGTAAAGACACCGCGGTTTTCCGCGCATACCGTCGCATGCGGTGCGCCGATCCACTCAGCTCCCTCCCATGCTGCATACAAAGAATCCATAAGGCCTGTCTCGAAGGAACTTTCTGCTTCTGCTTTTCCGCCGTGGTTATCCCACACCTCTGCTTTTACCTCATATTTGGTACAGGGCTGCAGTGCTTCTCCTTCATAACCAATCCCTGTTGATACGCCGGTTTCCATTTTTCCGCTGTCCCACAGTATCTTCTCCGGTGCGCACAACGATCCGGCATGCGCTCTGCATCAGATTCTGTTCTCCTTCTTCTGCCGTCAGCAGCCAGGAAAATGCCGGTTTTTTCTCATCCAGCCCGATCGGTGCCATCTGATCTTCAATCAGAATTCTCTCTATCTTCATTTGGTAACCTCCCATTGCAAGTTTTGCCTTCTTTGCTGATTGTATTATACCGTCCAGCAGCTATTTCTGTTAAGATCAGTTTTTGCCCAAAAAGCGTCTTTATTTGCATCTTTTCCGGTGTTATAATAAAAGAAAATTACGAAAGAGAGGTACCATCAAATGAAAGTATTATTAATCAACGGAAGTCCTCACGCAAAAGGCAGCACTTATACTGCCCTGCACGAAATGGAAAAAGTCTTTACAGAAAATGGTATTGAGGCGGAAATCGTACATATCGGAAATAAAGATATCCGCGGCTGTATTGTTGCCTGCGGTGCCTGTTCCAAGCTCGGAAAATGTGCTTTTTCCGATATGGTAAATGAGGTTGCTCCGAAATTTGAAGAGGCTGACGGCCTTGTTGTCGGAAGTCCGGTTTATTATGCATCTGCAAATGCAACACTTATTGCTTTTCTTGACCGTCTGTTCACAGCACACACTTGACAAGACCATGAAAGTCGGCGCTTCGGTTGTCTCTGCACGCCGCGGCGGTCTTTCCGCTACCTTTGATGAGCTGAACAAATACTTCACCATCTCCGGCATGCCGGTTGCATCGAGCCAGTATTGGAACAGCATCCATGGAAATAATGCGGACGAGGCACAGCAAGATCTCGAAGGCCTGCAGATCATGCGTACCCTTGCACGGAATATGAGTTTTTCTGATGAAGAGCATCCAGCTCGGAAAAGAATCCTTTGGTCTTCCGGAAAAGGAACCGCGCATCGGCACAAACTTTATCCGTTAATTTATCTGTTAAGCAAGATGCCGTCTTTCAGACTTTTTCTATGTCTGGAATACGGCATCTTTTATAGCTGGAAGAAATTTTATACACGAAAAAGCCTGCTTCCGCAGACTTTTTAAAGCGACCCGGATCGGGATCGAACCGACGACCTCCGCCGTGACAGGGCGGCGCTCTAACCAGCTGAGCCACCGGGCCAGACATATACAGAATATAAAATATGGAACTAAATCAGGGACTCGAACCTGGGACCGAGAGCCGGTTGCTCTAACCAACTGAGCTTTTAAATTCAAAGAGCCGATTTACAAATCAGTCTGCCAATTGAGCCACATCGGCATACATAACAAATATTTTATATTCAGTGACTCCGACGGGAATCGAACCCGTGTTACCGCCGTGAAAGGGCGATGTCTTAACCACTTGACCATGGAGCCATATTTACTTTTTGAAAGAACTGACCTGTAAGAAACTCTTACAGGTCGCATCGACTCCCCGAGTTGGGCTCGAACCAACAACCCTTCGGTTAACAGCCGTGCGCTCTACCATTGAGCTATCGAGGATTATTTAATTGAAGATATTTGATATACCTTCAAAACCGCATACACTACACATCTATCATTCCATTTTTGTGAACACAACCAATCAGGTCAAGCCCTCGACCGATTAGTAACAGTCAGCTCCATGCCTTACGGCACTTCCACCTCTGCCCTATCTACCTCGTCGTCTTCAAGGGGTCTTACTTCTTCAGAATGGGATATCTCATCTTGAGGGGGGCTTCACGCTTAGATGCCTTCAGCGTTTATCCCTTCCCGACTTGGCTACCCGGCCGTGAACCTGGCGGTTCAACCGGTACACCAGAGGTCAGTCCATCCCGGTCCTCTCGTACTAAGGACAGCTCCTCTCAAATATCCTACGCCCACGCCGGATAGGGACCGAACTGTCTCACGACGTTCTGAACCCAGCTCGCGTACCGCTTTAATGGGCGAACAGCCCAACCCTTGGGACCTACTACAGCCCCAGGATGCGATGAGCCGACATCGAGGTGCCAAACCACTCCGTCGATGTGAACTCTTGGGAGTGATAAGCCTGTTATCCCCAGGGTAGCTTTTATCCGTTGAGCGATGGCATTCCCACTTAATACCACCGGATCACTAAGTCCCTACTTTCGTACCTGCTCCACCCGTCGGTGTCGCAGTCAAGCTCCCTTCTGCCTTTGCACTCTTCGAATGGTTTCCGACCATTCTGAGGGAACCTTTGAGCGCCTCCGATACCCTTTCGGAGGCGACCGCCCCAGTCAAACTCCCCGTCTGGCATTGTCCCCCGGCCTGATAAAGGCCGCTGGTTAGAAGCCCAGCAGCACAAGGGTGGTATCCCAACAATGGCTCCCCTGAAACTGGCGTTACAGGTTCACAGCCTCCCACCTATCCTGTACATGCACTGCCGGACCCCAGTACCAAACTGGAGTAAAGCTCCATGGGGTCTTTCCGTCCTGGCGCGGGTAACCAGCATCTTCACTGGTACTTCAATTTCACCGGATGCATTGTCGAGACAGCGCTCAAATCATTACGCCTTTCGTGCGGGTCGGAACTTACCCGACAAGGAATTTCGCTACCTTAGGACCGTTATAGTTACGGCCGCCGTTTACTGGGGCTTAAATTCAAAGCTTCGCTTGCGCTAACCTCTCCTCTTAACCTTCCAGCACCGGGCAGGCGTCAGCCCATATACCTCACCTTTCGGTTTTGCATAGACCTGTGTTTTTGCTAAACAGTTGCTTGAGCCTATTCTCTGCGGCCAACTCTCGTTGGCACCCCTTCTCCCGAAGTTACGGGGTCATTTTGCCGAGTTCCTTAACAATGCTTCTTCCGCCGGCCTTAGGATTCTCTCCTCATCCACCTGTGTCGGTTTACGGTACGGGTATCTTAAAAACAATAGCGGCTTTTCTTGATTCATGGCTCACACACTTCCCTACTTTAATTCGGTCCGCATCACGCCTCTGGATTGCCACACGGTTTTTCCTATGTGACTCCTCCTTCGCTTGCACGCGGCTTTCCGTTCCGCGCCTGTGCTCTCCACAAATGTCCCCACAGTTCTGTTTTAAGATAGTGCAGGAATCTCAACCTGCTGTCCATCGGATACGCATCTCTGCCTCTCCTTAGGCCCCGACTTACCCAGAGCAGATCAGCTTTACCCTGGAAACCTTGGATATTCGGCCGAGAGGATTCCCACCTCTCTCTCGCTACTCATTCCGGCATTCTCTCTTCCTGGCACTCCACAGCTCCTTCCGGTACTGCTTCGTTGCGCCAGCAATGCTCCTCTACCATACCATGCGGTATCCTGTGCTTCGGTGTGGTGTTTCAGCCCCGGACATTTTCGGCGCAGGACCTCTCGACTAGTGAGCTATTACGCACTCTTTGAATGTGTGGCTGCTTCTGAGCCAACATCCTAGTTGTCTTCGAAATCCCACATCCTTTTCCACTTAACACGTACTTTGGGACCTTAGCAGCAGGTCTGGGCTCTTTCCCTTTTGACTATCCAACTTATCTCGTATAGTCTGACTCCCGATGAGCATCTTTACGGCATTCGGAGTTTGATATCCCTTGGTAGCTTTGACGCCCCCTTAGAAATTCAGTGCTCTACCTCCGTAAGACTCCATCGAGGCTAGCCCTAAAGCTATTTCGAGGAGAACCAGCTATCTCCGGGTTCGATTGGAATTTCTCCCCTACCCACACCTCATCGCCACCCTTTTCAACGGATGTGCGTTCGGCCCTCCACTACCTCTTACGGCAGCTTCAGCCTGGACATGGGTAGATCACCCGGTTTCGGGTCTACTCTTACTGACTCTGCGCCCTCTTAAGACTTGGTTTCCCTTCGGCTCCGTACCTTAAGCGCTTAACCTTGCCAGTACGCGTAACTCGCCGGACCGTTCTACAAAAAGTACGCGGTTGTGCACATAAGGCACTTCCACAGCTTGTAAACACAGGGTTTCAGGTTCTCTTTCACTCCCCTCCCGGGGTCCTTTTCACCTTTCCTTCACAGTACTATGCGCTATCGGTCACTGAGGAGTATTTAGCCTTGGAGGGTGGTCCCTCCTGCTTCCCACAAGGTTTCCCGTGTCTCGTGGTACTCTGGATCCTGCCAGCCTCTCATCAATTTCGCCTACGGGATTTTCACCCTCTCTGATCAGATTTCCCAAAACTGTTCGGCTATTGATTCGAGTACCTTATGCAGTCCACAACCCCGCGGTGCACGCACCACGGTTTGGGCTCTTTCCATTTCGCTCGCCGCTACTTTGGAAATCGAGGTTTCTTTCTTCTCCTCGGGGTACTTAGATGTTTCAGTTCCCCCGGTTCCCTTCCATACGTTATGGATTGGCGTATGGATACTTGAGGTTTGCTCAAGTGGGTTTCCCCATTCGGATATCTCCGGATCAATGGATATTTGCTCCTCCCCGAAGCTTTTCGCAGCTTATCACGTCCTTCATCGGCTCTCAGTGCCAAGGCATCCACCCTGCGCTCTTAATGCTTGACCTGTATTCTTGGTCCGCTGCCATCATAGCGTTGATGACAGGCTTTTGTGTTCTCTGCTTTAAAAGCAATTGATTCAATAATCTTTCGATTATCTCTCTGGTTTGATAACATCACATGCTCTCACATATGATGCCTCGGATGTCTTTTCCTATCTCTAACGTTTTAACGTTTTCAATATAGATTGTATATGCGGTTTTCAAGGTACATCTTGCTGACTGATTTGTTTCATCAGTCATTAGAACTTAAAAGATTTCCTGCTTTTTGTGAAACACACTTCTTTTAAACTCTAATCACTGGTAAAACCAGCTCTCATCAGCACTTCCCTGCTGTTATGGGTTACTGCTTTCTGATGGGACGAAGCTGTTTTCGATTTCATCGACCCATTTTGCAAGGCAGGTGTCTTTTGATTACGTCCCCGTTTGAAGCTGGCAGCCACCTGCTCTCCCACACCGTCTCCAGTGCAGTACCATCGGCCGCTTAGGTCTTAACCATCGTGTTCGGGATGGGAACGGGTGTGTCCCCTAAGCGCATCGCCACCAGCAGTAGTTATCCAGTTTTTGAAACTGTAAAGTCTGCGGCATCTTTCGTTTTCTGTTTCTTATGTCTCTGTCTCTTCTGCCGTTCCTTAATAACTAAACAGTGAAACCCATTCTTTACTTGTTCTTCCTTAGAAAGGAGGTGATCCAGCCGCACCTTCCGATACGGCTACCTTGTTACGACTTCACCCCAGTTATCAGTCCCGCCTTCGGCAGCTCCCTCGTGAACGGTTGGGTCACTGACTTCGGGCGTTACCAACTCCCATGGTGTGACGGGCGGTGTGTACAAGACCCGGGAACGTATTCACCGCGACATTCTGATTCGCGATTACTAGCGATTCCAGCTTCGTGCAGTCGAGTTGCAGACTGCAGTCCGAACTGAGACGTTATTTTTGGGATTTGCTCCACCTCGCGGCTTTGCTTCCCTTTGTTTACGCCATTGTAGCACGTGTGTAGCCCAGATCATAAGGGGCATGATGATTTGACGTCATCCCCACCTTCCTCCAGGTTATCCCTGGCAGTCTCCACAGAGTGCCCAGCTTTACCTGCTGGCTACTGAGGATAAGGGTTGCGCTCGTTGCGGGACTTAACCCAACATCTCACGACACGAGCTGACGACAACCATGCACCACCTGTCTCCAATGCTCCGAAGAGAAGGTTCCATTACGGAACCGGTCATCGGGATGTCAAGACCTGGTAAGGTTCTTCGCGTTGCTTCGAATTAAACCACATGCTCCACCGCTTGTGCGGGTCCCCGTCAATTCCTTTGAGTTTCATTCTTGCGAACGTACTCCCCCAGGTGGAATGCTTAATGCGTTTGCGGCGGCACCGAAGAGCTTTGCTCCCCGACACCTAGCATTCATCGTTTACGGCGTGGACTACCAGGGTATCTAATCCTGTTTGCTCCCCACGCTTTCGAGCCTCAACGTCAGTTACTGTCCAGCAAGCCGCCTTCGCCACTGGTGTTCTTCCTAATATCTACGCATTTCACCGCTACACTAGGAATTCCGCTTACCTCTCCGGCACTCGAGCCAGACAGTTTCAATGCAGTCCCAGGGTTAAGCCCTGGGTTTTCACATCAGACTTGCCTTGCCGTCTACGCTCCCTTTACACCCAGTAAATCCGGATAACGCTTGCCCCCTACGTATTACCGCGGCTGCTGGCACGTAGTTAGCCGGGGCTTCTTAGTCAGGTACCGTCATTATCTTCCCTGCTGATAGAGCTTTACATACCGAAATACTTCTTCGCTCACGCGGCGTCGCTGCATCAGGGTTTCCCCATTGTGCAATATTCCCCACTGCTGCCTCCCGTAGGAGTTTGGGCCGTGTCTCAGTCCCAATGTGGCCGGTCGCCCTCTCAGGCCGGCTACTGATCGTCGGTTTGGTGGGCCGTTACCCCGCCAACTGCCTAATCAGACGCGGGCCCATCCCATACCACCGGAGTTTTTCACACCGAGCCATGCAGCTCTGTGCGCTTATGCGGTATTAGCAGCCGTTTCCAGCTGTTATCCCCCGGTATGGGGCAGGTCACCCACGCGTTACTCACCCGTCCGCCGCTCAGTCAATCAAGTTTCAATCCGAAGAAATCATCTTAACTGCTTCGCTCGACTTGCATGTGTTAAGCACGCCGCCAGCGTTCATCCTGAGCCAGGATCAAACTCTCTGATAAAAGATTTGTTCCAAGTTCAAAATCAACATACTAGCTAATTTATCCCTTTTACTGTTTTAAAGGATCTTTCGATCGTTTTGAATTACTTATTCAGAACTTTCGAGGATGTGTTTCACTGTTTAATTATCAAGGATCTTTGCTGTTCCGACTCGGATCAGCTTGTTTATTTTATCACAGAACTTTTCGTTTGTCAAGAACTTTTTTAATTTATTTTTTGAAGCTTTTTCGAACTTCTTTGCTGTTCTCTCGATGAACAGCTATGGTATCTCCTATTCCCAGTCCATTCCGTTCCGCAATCCCATCACTGACTACCGCTTCTTCTGCATTCTGCGGTACATGTCCTGAAATCAGTGTAACTACAGAAGAAACAGAACTAAAATACTCGACAGGATCAGATGATCCCTCCACATAAATATTTTCTGTTCCATTTTTTCTTCCTGTCCGTCCATAATTTCAGCTGTAAAGTTATCCGCCAGAGCAGCTGTCACCGTATTACAGCTGCCAAACCGAATTCTTTCATCAGCGCAGAGTTCCAAATATTTTTGATGTGAAATCGAATTCACACCGCGCGGCTCTTCACTGTATATCTGACGCTCATTCGATACAAGCACGCTTCCTCCGATGCTCGTCCGAATCTCCCATATCCGTTCCCGACTTGCCGCGCGGATACATAAGCCAAACAGGATCAGGATGGATAAAATCAGGAAACTTAAAAACATCAGAATTGTATTTTTTTATGATAGGAAATACTGCGAAATGCTCTTTTGATCCAGTTCATAAAAACTTTCCCTCCCCCATGTTTAATCCTGCAATTTTTTCTTTTCCAGCCGTACCACCACATCTGCCTCCGCGGCAAATGCTTCCGAATGTGTAACTGCTATTACACATTTCTTATCTTCATGAGCCAGCTCTTTGAAAATTTTCACAATGCCAGCCGCCGTATCAACGTCCAGATTTCCCGTCGGCTCATCCGCAAGAATCACCTCTGCATTTGTCGAAATCGCACGCGCAATCGCTACGCGCTGCTGTTCGCCTCCTGAAAGTTTATTGATATTGCGGTTCATCTGATCTTCTGTAATTCCCATTCGTGTCAGAAGTTCCCGCGCCCGTTCTTTTTGTTTTTAATCGGAGTTTGACGTAATTTCCATTGCCGCCAGCACATTCTCCAGCGGGGTCAGATAAGGCAGCAGATTATACGCCTGAAACACAATTCAATCTTGCTGTTTCGATATCTTGTATAGCCAATTTCCCGGATATCTTTTCCTTCAAAGCACGCAGCCGCTCTTAGGTTCTTCCAGCGCACCCGCCAAAGTCAGCGTCGTTGTTTTCCCCGATCCAGAAGGACCAACAATCGTGTAAAAAGTACCCTTCTCAAATGAATAGCTGGCTTTATCCAAAATATCAATTCTCTTTCCGCCGCTCTCGTAAAAATAGCTTACCTCTTTTAATTCCAGTTCTGCCATATTGTTCCTTTTTCTACTATAATCTAGTCGCCTCTACATTTTTCCAGTTCTCACTTCCGTAAGAAACCCATCTTTTACCAAATATACTTTATCAAATTTTTCCAGTTTATCATAATGATGTGTAATAAAAATCACAGATTTTTCCGGCATTTCTTCTGTTATAATTTTATAAAGATAGTCATTGGCTTCTACATCAAATCCACTGGACGCTTCATCAAAAAGCATAACCGGCGCATCTTTCAATAGTGCCCGTGCAACCACAAGCTTTTGTCTTTCTCCTCCTGAAAGAAATGCTCCATCATCTCCTATTTGTGTTTTTCTTTTTTCTGGAAAACGTTGCAAGTATTTTTTCACGCCACTTTTCCTTAGTACCTCATTCAGTTTTTGTCTGTCTGCTTTCCCCTCCAAATCTATATTCTGCACAATGTCCCCCAAAAACAACGCTGATTTCTGACTCACAACAGAAAAAAAGGCTTCGGTATTCTGATAATTTTAGCACTTTTTATATTTTCACCATTACATAAAATTTCTCCTTCTTCCGGTTCATAAAATCGTAATAGTAATTCCAAAATTGTTGATTTTCCACTTCCATTTTTTTCCAATAATAGCCACTTTTCTCCCGGCTCAAGTTTAAAAGATACTTTCTTTAACACTTCCCTATCCTTTGTATACTGAAATCTCACATTTTTAAATTCTAATATTGGCGAAATCTCTTTTTTCCACTCTTTTACTTCCACTTCGTTCCTCTTCCATATTCAAAAATGTATAAAGTCGTTCAGCGGACGGTTTGACACTTGCAAAATGCATACGCAGATCAATTAAACTATTTACCGGTCTTGTAACATAACTAGAATAAGAAACAAAAGCAAAAACTGAACCTATGGAAATTTTCCACGAACACCAAATATCCACCAACTAAATAAATAAAATTGTTACACCACTCTAAAACAGCATCCCCAAAAATATTCCATGTCTCAATCATGGTTCCTTTCATTTCAACCGCTAACGATTTACAAATCTGTTTTAAAAATTCGCATTTTCTTAATTCATATAGATTCCACAATTTAATTTCTTCCACAGTATTAATTGTATCGCCAAGCCATCCTCAAATTGTTGCTCAACTTGAATATACATTTTCATGTTTTTCTCACGCTTTTAGCAAGACATTTTACTAAACGTATTTCACTGGAATTACTATCACTACAATGCATAACAGTTCAGGACTCAACAGCATAAGTCCAGCAAGTCCACTAATTACACGAAAAACATACGAAAAAGCTCATCACTACATATCTATCTGTCATAGACGCAACCTGAGATACATCGCATTGTAACATTTGCACTATTTCCATACTATTTTTCATTTGAAAATAATGTTTTTTAAATGCAATAATTTTCGAAATACATTGCAATACAAGTTCTTATAGAATGAATTATGTATTTCTGCAAAAGTTTTTGCCTGCACAACTTCAATCATTAAATATACCAGCACACAAACAAATAAACCGGCTACTCCATTAACAATTTGGGGCATATTTTTTCGAGTATTCCGATGTCTGTGATCTGTTTATCAATAATGGTTGCAGAAATACAGTTACTGTAGAAACAATAGTGCTTATACTCAAAATACCTATTTCTTTTTTATATTTGAGTAACTCTTTTAAAAAAATATAAACATTTATTATTCTCTATTATTTTCTTCATTGTTCACAAATATAATATTTTTAATCCTTTAAGCAAACACTGATTCCTATTAGTCCAACCATACACACCCCAAGAAATATGTCCATCAGACTATTTTCCCACTTTGCTTTTCTCCACTCGAAGGAGCCTTAAAAATACTTTTTTCAAAGCCTGTATCATTTTATCAAAATATTTTTGTCCTATAACCTCTTCTTTCGTTTCATTCTCCTTCTTCTCAAGCCAATACTGGATCGAAATTTCCTGCATTTCTTCACCACCATATTCGGCTCTTTGATTATCTTTTGCAAGTTCTTCCGCTATTTTTTCCGCCAAAAATCTTCATCGCACTATCTTGACTTTCTTCATAGGGTTTTCCAGCTCCCAAAAATAAAAAATTGTCCTACTTTCTCCACGCTATCTGGAATCCGTATTTTTGACAAAGAAGAGCAATACATAAAGGCATTATCACCAATGCTCTCTAAACCATCATAAAAATAAATCTGTGTGATTCTAGTTCCCTGAAATGCGCTTTTTCCTACCTTTTTTAGTGTTTTTGGCATTACAATGCTGATAAACCCAGCAGTTGTATCACTGTACTGACCATCTTCCGCAAAGGCAGATTCCCCGATTTCAACAATGCCTTCGGATATCTGCACTGCCCGAAGATCCGTTTTTCTCAAAAAGCAGGAATCTCCGATTCTCGTCACTTCTTTCCCACCTACTTCTTTCGGTGTGACAATCACGCTTTCCGTCCCGATATAGTTTCGTAAAGTTACAGTTTCATCTTCTTCCACGCTATACTGGTAATCTCCCTCTTGGAGCCAGTCTGCCTGTAGCGAAACCTGTGTCGTTCCAGATTCCACTGCAAAAACGTCTTCCCGCCATACCAGCACCAGAACCATCGCTACGATCATTATCATTCTTTTTTTTCTTCATGAACACCTACATTCTGTCCAGCAATATAGATGCCGGGCTTTCTCTAGTTATTTTGCCGACTTGCAGAATTAATATCAAAAGGAAAAGATCTAAAATACCAAGAATCATCCCCGTCATGATTTTCCAGTTCCACTCAATGGACAAATCCGTATCAACAGTTACTCCCGTTGATTCATACGCAGCTATTTCGCTTGTCGGGAGCGCGTTTTAATATTTCCCGACAGATCTTCATTTTCCTGCTCCACTTTCTCAGCCTGATTCGAAATCATCCGATCTGCGAAATACTCTGCTGTTGGTGTCGCACACAGCGCCGCAAAAACCAGGGCAATCAAAACCGGAACCAAATTCTCCAAAACGAACTGTCCTAAAATCCTTTTTCTGTGTTCCCCATCGAAAGTAAAATTCCAATCTCACGTTTTCGCCCTTTGACTGACAGGCTGGTCAGAATGCCGAACAGTAAAATTCCGGCAGTCACAAATCCTACGATCATATATCCTATCAGACGATTCAATTTTTTCAACAGGTTTCGCAACCATCTCATACCATTCCTTGTTTCGAATCAACTGATAGGACCATTCTCCAGATTCCAAATCCTGCTGTGATATTACCATTGGCTTTACGCTGGAACGTATTCCATTTTCATCGGTCTGTACAACATCATCCACACTTCCTATTTTTATTTTGTTTTTGTTTCTTCTATGAATGGTTCAACTGATTTTGTATCTTTCAAATAGACCGTAACTGTATTAAATCCCACATTTTGAATTTTTAATGCTTTCATAGAATACTCGCAGAAAATATCCAGTGGAATAAAAAATTAAATTATTGTGCCAGTCATTCACAACGGAATCGGACTGATAAACCTCTGGGGTTCTGTAAATGCCTCGAATTTTGAAACTAATTTCTTCCGGGGCACTTACTTTATAGTATTCGATCGTTCCCTGCTCCATTTTATATTTAACAGTATCGCCCACATGGAGATGATTTTTTTCGGCGTATTTTTCTCCTACCACAGCTTCGTATTTGCCCCGTTCTCCGTAGCTCAGTCCGCTTCCTTCCACAATCCTGTAACCCTTTGCCAGAAAATAGGTATCGTATGCGCAGTCCAGTGTTCCAACAGCCGTCATCGTATACATGCCTGAATCTTTCAGATAACCTTTTAGGCGCTGTTGTGTCTCCTCGCTGATATATGTTTCCGTATCCACCGGATCAAGCCAATATGTTCCCGCTTCCATGGTGTACCCCCCTGAACATAATTGCTGTCAATGAACTTTTCTACGATTGCGGACGGGATCGCATATACAGTACATGATTTTCCAGCTTCTCCCTCGGCCGGCCCGCGCAGAGTAATAGAGTTGGCCAATGTTTCCTGTGCTCTTTTCACTTTATTTCCACTTGCAATTCCAATCATCAGCATAGAAAATATCGCCAGGAAAAAGTACTAAAAACAGTATGATATACATCAATGTTTTCGCAGGAGTACTTCTTAATTTTCTGCTTGCTCTTTTCAACATATTCTTTCTTCCCCTATATATTTCAAAATGCGACAAGCTTATGTTTTAATTTTCAAGTGTCCAAATAATCCTATCGCTCAATTTTTTCTATTTGAGAATCACTTTTAATATCAACAACTGATATTTTTTCAAATGCTCAAAATCCCTTTCCTTGTCAATTAATTTTAAAAAACACATCTTTTTTTGTTCAAAACTCGCATCCATATCAATTGCAAATTCTGATATTCAATATCATTAATTGTAATATCATATCTTTTTGAACCTCATCTTTAACATGACTAATAAACGCTTCTTCATAGCGCATATATGGTAGCATCAAAACACTATAATCTGGTTCTATTGCACACATAAACAATTGTGTAGTAATGCCAAAATCATTAGAATATTGTGGATTAAACGAGAGACATGCTCCTGGTATCCCAACAATTACAATATCATAATCTTGTTCTAACCGCTTTACAGCCGCATTTATATTTATAATTATCTCTTCATTCTATTTTTCCCATTTAAATATTTCTTTTCAAAGCAAAATGTATCTTTCCCAATTAATCCATTTAATCCAGAAACAATTGCTGCAACTTTATATCCTTTTGTTTCAAACATTTTTGCAGTTCTAATTCCATTTTCAATTTTCCACTATTTTGTGTCAAACCCAAAACGCAAATAACCGGAATATTTATCTTTCTTACTCTTAAATCGTCACACTTTTTTTTGAATTTTTAATTTTTTAGCAACAACGACATTTTTCATAATGCTGATCTATCTCTAAACTGTTCCTGATATTATTAATAGAAACTATCGTTATGGATTTCTGCTTTTGCTGTTTTCACCACGCTCTTTATATATTCAGGCGATGCATCGTGCCAACTTTCAAGAAGAATTAACACTTCACATTCTTTTATAATATTACCTATTCCCTCCTCTATTATTATCTCACTACCATCACAACGTTGAATTTTTTTCCCGCAAAGTCCCCATGCTTTTTATTGAAGCAATATGCATAATTTCACCATATCTACATTCATGTATGTTCTCAAATAGTGTTATACTTTCTTGATCTACCGGAAATATACCTACTCTTTTTAACATTTTCATTCATACTCCTCAAATTTATAACCAAGTTCTTTTAAAGTACAGTAATTTTCATTGCCTCTTCAAATCCCCTCTAACCTTCCAGCAATGTTTTCTATTTCTTTATTTGAAATATTTTTAATTGTCATCTGCACATGCTATACAAATTGTGCAATGTTGATATGCCCAACAATCCTTACACCGGTCTTGCGAATATCGTTCTATATTTAGCAAATTTAACACTTTGTTTTTATCTATTCCTTTTTTTTATATCACCTATTTTGGAAACTTCTGATATTTCACTCACTCGCTCACACGGATATATATTTCCTTCTGCTGTTACAAAAATTTTTTTCGCGCCTGGAATACAAAGGGACCACTATGATGATTTACCTTTGAAATCTCTTCTTGCATTTTTCCTCATGTTGTTTAATTTCTCTCATTTCATTATCAAATTCTTCTTTTACTGCTCTAGCCACAAATTTTTTCATTAATTCGTTTTAATTTTGAAAGAAAACATTTAAAATATTCATATTCCTGTTCTTCAACAAATTCTCCGCTAAATTCACATTGTTTATCCGTATAATTATCATTCAAAACAGATATTCTACTCAAATTTTTTTCGAAATCAGCCTATCTTTATCAAAAACTCATATATTGTTCTTAACTCATTTTGGGGATCTAACACTGTGTTGAAAGACACACATTTTTTTATAATATTTTCTGTCCATACTATATATCATTTTCATGCTATCTCTCAATTTTTCAAATGATCCTCTATTACTTCCTGCAAATATTCTATTTTTATCGTGCACTTCTTTAGGCCCATCAAACTAAACATAATTTGTATATTATTTTTAATAAAATACTGAACAATTTCTGGTGTAAACAACGTTCCATTAGTGGTCAAATTAAAATGTACCGTTCTTTGGCAATATTCTCTCTTCACATACTCAACTACTTCTTTTATCAATCTGAACATTAATAATGGCTCTCCGCCATAAAATGATATATATGTCTTCGCTAGACATCGAATGCCCATACAAATAATCTACTGCTTCTTTTGCAGTTTCCCAGCTCATTTCTTTTTGACTATGATTTCTATTTTTGTAATCACCAGAATAAACACAATAACTGCAACACAAATTACATTTTTTGTGTCACTTGCAAAACTAACTGATTCATTCTATTTTCTAAATAAGATTCTAAAAGTCCGTAGCAAAATGTTTTACCTCTCCTACCCGCATTCTTTTCAAATATCCTTCATTTATTAGCTTTTTCTATTTCTCTTTCCGCTTTTTTTCATCCCAAATATTGTTTTCAAAAAATTATATGTTTCGAAAGACACCTGAATAATTTTATCAGTATTCACATCATATACATAATATTCTTTTGCAGTTTTGAAACAATGAATAAATGGTTTATGCATGTTCTTTTCCTCTTGTTTTATATGCTATTTCTTTGTTAATCAATTTTATTATGTCATCAAATGTATCAAATTTTTCCAGCCACAATATCTTTTTCCTTAAAATGAATATCAAATTCTTTTTCTAACTCCACATATACATTTATCAAATCTCTTGCGCTGAATTTTTAGATCATTTTCCTAAAAGCTTTTTGATTTTTCCAGTCTTTTTTCTGTTCTAAATTTCTATATTTATTTAATATATCTTTCACTTTTTCTTCTATCATTTCTATTCTCTTTCATCAAATCTACTATTGTCAGCATTTTTACTCTACAACAAACATATCAACATTTTAACAAACGCTATTTCAAAAGGATCTATAATACTTCTAGCCATATTCTTAAACGATTTTTATAATGCTTAAATCAACTTTTAAACTTATCCTCTAATTAAAATGAGGGACTACAACTAATTAACACTGTAGCAGCCCTCATCTTTCTTACATTTTAGTGATTAGCATTAGATCCAAATACACTTGTGTATAACTGATTCTGCGCCTGAGCTTTCTGAACATAGGCAGACCCACACGTGAAAAGCATGTGCATGAACACGGTCCATTTGCATAAACACTCACATTATTTCTTCCCTTATGTTCTTTCTTTTTAAGCGTTTTCTTCATTTGAATACCTCCCTTCGAGCATAATTTTATTACCCATTGCGATCGCAAAAGTAATCCAGTAAATTTTAGTCGTCTAAAAGTTGCATTATTATCCATTTATATGCGTTATAACAATTTTCAAACTGCATTTGCTCCATCCTTGTTTTCACATTCCATCCTTTTTATCAAAACCTCAAAATCTATCAAACTATTACTTTCAAATATTTTTTATCCGTTTGAATAATAAGCACATCTGGATTGTATATTGTATTTACTGCCATTATTAACGTCTGTCACATTCCCATGCGTATAAAATTCTAATGGAATTTCTGCCACGCAAAGACTCTTTTAGGTTCTTTTCTGATGTTAATACTATACACTCATAGTCTTCCTTCCCAAAACACTCATATAACAACTTTGCCCCAATAACAGTACGTGTTAAAATTATCGGAATTGACCACGCTTTATTATTCACAATCCCATTCCATTCCAATTCTTTTTTCATAGATACATTTGTTTATATGATTCATAATAAATTTTTTGCATCTTGGTATGAACCTTTTTTATTTTTCCTTAAATAACATATCAAAAGCACAGTAATAATCGGACTGCAAAACTATTTGATTTGTATTCTTTCCCAACATTCTTCTTTAAAACGTCATCAAAAATTTAACTGTATCGAATTCATTTCCGAAAAAAGGAAATGATTTAGACACCGAAATTTCTTTTTTCCTGCAATTTAGCAATATAATTTCTTACCCCGAAAAACCCCATCAAAGCATGCCGGCCATGTAGGAAAGTTTGTATTTGATAGCGCTGCACATAATATCATTTTATTAGAAACCATTTGTTTTATAATATTTTCTATCTTTTTTGCATCTATATAATTTGTTGTTCCAACACTCATATGCACAAGTTTTATCTTTTCTTTTTAAGCACCATTCTAACGCCGCTTTGAATGAATCAATGCTACCTCTTTCCCCTGTTTCCATAATTTTTATAGAGATAAATTCTACCTCTGGGCAAAAAATATTTGATGATACTATAACACTTATCGCCATGTGTTAGTTTATATCTCTTTCTAAACAGATTATCTTTTTTTCAGAATTGCACAAAACAACTTTTTTATTCTCATCAACATAGTATTCATTCTCACTCAGAAACAGCCCCCTGCTGTCCCGTCATCTATAATTACATATTTTCCATCGTTTTTTTATTTTTCATATGCAAATAGTCTTGTTCAGCTTTTCTTTTTCGTCTACATACTTACATTATATCTATATTTCTTCTTTTTTCAATGTGCTTTTTGTACATATTTTCAGTTTTTATTCATTATAAATTCACATAAATATTTTTTCACAAAAACATGTAATTTTTTATATAAATACGTATATTTATAGATATTTCTTTTCATATCAGTTCAACCCCCATATTTTCCACAACTCTCAACTTTTTCCACTAATATCCTATTTGTTCTTTCATTTCCATTCTTATCCCCTTCTATCTAGCAGATTCTTCCGCTCTCAACTTCAGAGAAAAAGCGGTCGGCGTGTGGGCGGCGGATGCGGTGGGAGGGGAGAACGGGGCGCGGGGCATTGATTTGGGTGGGAGCGGAACCTGACGCGGACGGGACGGAACGGGGGAGATGAACCGGCCACAGCCGGATTTCAAGACACTGAGTCGGGAAAACATCAGTTTTTCCTGACGAATTGTCCTTGGTGCTCCCCCGTTCCGTCCCATCCACGCCAGCTGTCTCCGCCCCACCCAAATCACAGCCCCGCACCCGGCACGTTTCTCCCCTCCCACCGCATCCGCCGCCCACACGACGTCCGCTTTTCCTCGTCCCCCCTCCCACCAAAAAACGGCCCCACAAGGAACCGTTTTTTCTCATCTTATAATACATTCTTCAACAGCATCAGCACCGGATTATTCTCCCGAATCATGCCAGCGCCATATCGCCCTGGATCTGCTTCATGCATACCATTCCCCCAGTGTGTCGCCTGAAAGCAGTACACCACCGCAAAAAGAAAATCCAGATCCACAGCACCGCACGCACGACACAAGTCCTGCTCCTCCCATGCGGTTCAAAAAGCTGATCCCCGGAATCTCCGCAATCAATTCCACAATTTTTCACCAGCAATCGTCACGAAAACAACGGCAAGCACCAGTGTCAGAAAGAAAGCGATTCCTTTCATAATCTTTTCCGATACCGCCTTCGCCGCGTAGGATGCCAGACTGTGCAGCTGTTCCTCCTGTACTCCCCACCGCGCCGCTTCCGAGGATCTGGTTCACCAGCTCCTCCGGCACGCCCCATGCTCTCCAGCCATTTCTTCTGCACATCCTGGTTTTCCCCCGACAGAAATTCATTGTTTTCAAATGTCTCTAAACATTTTCTTCTCCCATACTGCGGCAGCGTTGTCGCTCATTCAGCACATCCGTTACATACGGATTCATCCAGATCGCCAGTCCTGTCACCAGAATCAGGGACACCATGGACAGCACTGTCGGACCAGCCCCTTTCGATATCCAGCCAGCGCGGAAAGAATGCACACCGCAAGTAATACGTATCTCAGCCAATTCATGTTTTTTCTTCTCCTATTTTCAGCCGGATCATCGAAACGCCGTCCTCCTCCCGCGAGCAGATACCGGTTCTGCCCCATGCCGAGGATCTCGTGAATCTGTGTTTCGCTGACCACGCCGCTGTACTTCTTTCTTCCATTTAAGGGTATATACACAGCTCCTGCCGGTTCGTCAGCAGAATCTGTTTTTCTTCTATCTGAAGGTTCTGGTAATAGAAATCCAGATTTTCATCCGCAAGCTGTTTTCCTTTCAGATTGTAGATTTTCATCGGTACGGATGATCGTCCTCTCCCCGCGCAGAATCAGAACCACGCGGTCGTCTGCATACGCGCAGCTTAAAAAATTTCTCCATCTTCTGATACGCTCACTGTCTCTTTCGGCTTGTTCGTTCCTTCATAGATGCGGAAGCCGTTGTCAAAGGCAACCCATGAGGATGTTCCCGCGGTTTCGATCTGCGGGCACAGCATATCAGTGTAGCTCGACGAGCTTGCAAGATTGTCCACCAGATCCTCGCCCCTGCTCCCGAAATTGTAGAAAGCGACCTGTGATTTCATCTTGCCGCCGTCTTCGTAAGCGTAGGAAACCGCCATCCAGAGTCCGTCCGAAGAAAGCGAGAGATCCATCGGATAGCCCGGACTGTCCATATTCGGGTGGGGGAGGAGGCGATCTCCGTTCCATCGGTATTATAGTATTTGATCCAGCTCTCCCCGTTGTTTTCCAGAATCGCCGCAACGACGCCCTGGCCTGCAACGGATGCTTTCACGATCGGATACGACGCGGTAATTTCGCCGGCCTTTCCATCGGCATCGTATACAACAATTTTCGTTCCGTTTTTATCATAAATGGCAATTGCATCGCCGCAGGATATCATCTGCGGATTTTCCATGGTATAATGATCGCTCCAGAGGGTCTGATTTTTCCGGTCGCGCAGTTCGATGCCGTCGATGCCGCACGATCTTATTTCCGGATTTCTGAAACATATACGTATCCGGTGTCTTCGGTCTCTGTTGCCTGCAGCTGTGTCGTATCCCTGAAAAAGTACGCAGCTGAATCCATACCCTGTACCGATTCCGGCTGCGAGAATGGCTCCCGCAAAGGATTCCGACGGTGATCCGGCGTCTGCGTTTTTCTTTTTCTGTTTTTCTGCTTTATACTCCTCAAGATCCCGGACTTTTGCTCCGTTCTCCTGTTCTTCTCTGTTTTTTCCGTCCATTTCATTCCCCTTATGTTCTTTTCGGACTTATTTTCTGCCGCCCTTTCGGCCGCAGTTTGATTCCGCTCTAATTGTTACCATATTTTTCTCTATTTTGGGAGGTATATTTTCTGCCCGCATATATGAGATCTTCCACCGCGATCTGGTTCAGTTCGCAGATGTCTTTCACTCTGCTCATCGTTCCGTAATATCTCTCACTGATTTTTCGAGGCTGTCCCCCTTCTGTACGGTGTACTCCTGCCAGACCTGCGCGGCGGTTTCTGCCGTCTCACTGCCGGAAGCAGTTCCCGGGGCGGACGATGGCTCTGCTCCCGGTGCTGGATCTGTCTGCGCCGTACCGGTATTGTTCTCCGCTGCACCAGTCTGCTCCCCGCCGGATGTGCTTTGCGCTCCGCTGCCTGCCGGATCCGTTCCGGATAAATTCTGCTCCTCACTTACTGCCGCGCTCCCGCTCTCATTTTCCGTTTCCAGTTCCGTTCCTGTGCTTTCCGGTGTCGAAGTATTTTCCCCTGTGTTTCCCTCTTCCGCCGCTGATGCTTCCGCTGCACTCTCCGCCGTCTGTGTCTTCTCTCCCTGTACGTTTCCCGCCACTGCTACCGTCTGCTCCTTTGTTTTCCCCGGAAACGGCAGCGCATCTCCGTATTTCTGCGTCACCGTCACAAGAAGCGCCGCAGCCGCGCATGCTGTCATCGCATAGAGGATCGGCTTTCTGTGATCGTGTTACGGCTCCTCCCGCTCTTCTCCTCAATCATCTTCCGAAAATCGCTGACAGCGCGGTCGGGCACGCTCTCTCCGTTTTCGATCGACCGGTTCTGATTCTGATCGATCAGATACGACTGCATCGGCTCATTCTTTTCATAATAAATGTAAAAGCCTCCCGTGCTCCGCAGGGTGCCGCCCTCGTACGTATAGAAGGTTTCCTCTTTTTCCTGTCCGTTGACGCGGAACAGCGTCTTGTCATTTCCGCCGAAGTGGTTCAGATGCGCTCGGATAATCTGTTCATTCAGATCCTCCCCGTATCCCGGAAGAAAGTGCCCAGCCGAGGATCTGCTGGTTTTGAAATATTTTTCCATCACATCGTGGACCTCCGTCCATACTGCATCATCGAAGACCAGGTGATCCGGCGCCGGCTCCATCGTATGAATCGCGGCCGCGCTGCGGATAAAAAAGTAGGAAATTCCGTCCGCCCACTTAAATTCGCCGAACAGCATGGCGGCACGTCCCTCTGGTGCGGAAAAATATTTTTCAGAAAGGTTCCGACATAATCTTCCAGATAAATCCGCTCCCTGCCGTTCGTATCACCGACCTGGCGGATATTTTTCGGCAAATGAAAGTATCCCTCGTTGCCGTTCGCCTGCTCTTTGTTTTCTTTATAGACAATCTCAATCATGCTTTTCACCCCTTTTTGCCTACTTTATCACGGATGTTCCGCGAAAAGATCGTTTTGGGGCAGGGCTGTCACGGTTTTTCCGACTGTTTTCCGTTTTTCTGCACCGGAGGGCATGTCATGTTTTTTCATTGCAGGAATAGTTTATACCATATACGGTTAAACTGTGGATGATTCTTCTGAAAGGCAGGTACCGGTCATGTTTCGAAAAAAGACGCCGAAGTTTACTACATCAATGAGCGAAGCCGCAGCGCCAGCGAAGAGCTGGCGTCGCTGTTTTCTTACTGCATTCAAAAGGACGGACGCATGTTCCGTGAACTGGTATTTCTCTGCATCGGAAGCGACCGGATCACTGGGGATTCTCTTAGGACCGCTGATCGGGTACCAGCTTTCGCCGTACTGCAGCCGCGTTTTTCATGTCTATGGAACGCTGGATGACCCGGTGCACGCCCTGAATCTACCGGACCGGATTTCGTACATCCATTCCCGCCACCCGGAGGCACTGCTCGTTGCGATCGATGCTTCGCTTGGTTCGCGGCGTCATCAGGGATACATCACGATCGGAAACGGGGCGATCCGGCCGGGCGCGGGGGCAGGGAAGACGCTGCCCGAGGTCGGGGATATTTTTATCACAGGCATTGTGAATGTATCGGGCAGTTTTGAACAGCTTCTTCTGCAGACAACCCGGCTTGCCACGATTTTCCATATGGCGGAATCCATCTCGCAGGGAATCCTGCTCGCCTGCCGGGAACTTGAGGCGGCCGGGACAAGCGAACTTCTGCTTTAAGAAAAACTGCAGACAACAAAACAGGCAGAGACCGCACCGTTTTCCGGTGTAGCCTCTGCCTGTTTTCTTTTGTCATTTATTTCGAAAAATCTTATTTACAGAACTCTTTTTACCTGCTCGTAAACGCCCTCGCCGTCGAGTTTGTATTTTGCAAGAAGAGCGGCTGCCGGGCCGGACTCTCCGAAGACGTCCTGTACACCGATTTTCTTCACCGGAACCGGGCATTTCTCTGCCAGTGCGTCGCAGACTGCGCTTCCAAGTCCTCCGATCACCGAGTGCTCTTCTACGGTTACGACTTTGCCAGTCTCTTTGCTGCTGCAACGATCAGCTCCTCATCCAGCGGTTTGATGGTGTGGATGTTGATGATCTTGGCATCAATGCCGTCTGCGGCAAGTTTCTCTGCTGCTTCCAGAGCGGAGCTTTACGCAAAGGCCTGTTGCAACGATGGTGACATCCTTGCCTTCACGGAGAACAACGCCTTTTCCGAGCTCAAATTTGTAATCCGGTCTGTCGTTGATCACCGGCACTGCCAGACGTCCGAAACGAAGGTAAACCGGTCCGTTGTATTCATAAGCTGCTTTCACGCAGGCTTTTTGCCTCTACATCATCTGCCGGGTTCAGGATGACCATGCCCGGGATGGTTCTCATCAGGGCGATATCCTCGTTGCACTGATGTGTTGCGCCGTCTTCTCCTACGGAAATTCCGGCATGGGTAGCACCGATTTTTACGTTCAGATGCGGGTATCCGATGGAGTTGCGCACCTGCTCAAACGCACGGCCTGCGGCAAACATCGCGAAGGTGCTTGCGAACGGAACGATGCCTGTGGTGGAAAGACCGGCAGCGATTCCCATCATATTACATTCTGCGATACCACAGTCGATGTGGCGGTCCGGATATGCTTTTTTGAACACACCGGTCTTGGTTGCTGCTGCAAGGTCAGCGTCGAGTACGATCAGATTGTCATGCTCTGCGCCAAGTTCAACCAGTGCATTACCGTAACTTTCTCTTGTTGCGATTTTCTTTACTTCTGACATAACGCTTCACCTGCCTTTTTCCAGTTCTGCCATAGCAATTGCGTACTCTTCATCGTTCGGAGCTTTTCCGTGCCAGCCTACCTGGTTCTCCATGAAGGAAACGCCTTTTCCTTTTTTACGGTCTTTGTGATGATGGCGGTCGGCATGCCTGTTACGGTGCGCGCCTCATCAAATGCAGCTTTCAGCTGATCGAAATCGTTGCCGTCCGCTACGTTGATTACGTGGAAGTTGAATGCCTCGAATTTTTTGTCGATCGGGTACGGACTGTTGACATCTGCTACGTTTCCGTCGATCTGAAGTCCGTTGTTGTCTACGATCACAACGAGGTTGTCCAGATGTTTTGCTCCGGCAAACATGGCTGCCTCCCATACCTGACCTTCCTGAATCTCACCATCGCCAAGAAGTGTATAAACACGAAATGCTTTGTTCTGCAGTTTTGCACCGAGTGCCATTCCGACTGCTGCGGCGATTCCCTGTCCGAGGGAACCGCTTGACATATCAACGCCCGGGATATGTTTCATATCCGGATGTCCCTGTAAATAAGATCCCAGATGACGAAGGGTCAGCAGGTCTTCTTTCGGGAAGTAACCTTTTTTCAGCCAGTGCTGCGTAGAGTCCCGGCGCTGTGTGGCCTTTCGAAAGTACAAAACGATCGCGGTCCGGATCTTTTGGATTTTTCGGATCAATGTTCATTTCTTCAAAATATAAATATGTAATATATCGGCTGCAGACAGAGATCCGCCCGGATGGCCGGCCTTTGCTGCATGAACGCCGCTGACGATCCCTTTGCGGATCTCATTGGCCGTCTTCTGAAGTTCTAACTTGTTCATGTCTTTTCTCCTTGTTTAGTTGATCGGAATCAAAGCTGGAAATATCGCTATTGTTCACTTTGTTCACAATACCATATTTCCAGCTTTTATGCAATCATGTTTAGGTCTTATTCGCCGAATACAGCTTTGTAGTCAGCCTGGAATTTTGCGATTCCGGCGTCGGTCAGAGGATGTTTGGTCATCTGTTCAATTACTTTATATGGAACTGTTGCAATGTCTGCACCAGCCAGTGCACAGTCTGTCACATGGATGGGATTTCTTACGCTTGCAGCGATGATCTCTGTTTCGATTCCTGCTACTTCGAAGATCTCAGCGATCTCACGGATCAGGTCAACGCCGCGGGTGCTGATGTCATCGAGTCTTCCAAGGAATGGGGAAACATAGGTTGCACCAGCTCTTGCAGCAAGTAATGCCTGGTTGGCGGAAAAGATCAGTGTCACGTTGGTCTTGATGCCCTCTGCGCTCAGAACTTTAACTGCTTTCAGACCTTCTACTGTCATAGGAATCTTAACAACCATGTTTGGATGGATTGCTGCAATCTCACGGCCTTCTTTGATCATGCCTTCAGCGTCTGTTGTTGTAGCTTTCACTTCACCGCTGATCGGTCCGTCTACGATCTCGGTGATCTCTTTGATGACCTCTTTGAAGTCACGTCCTTCTTTTGCGATCAGGGACGGGTTGGTGGTAACGCCGCAGATAACGCCCATGTCGTTTGCTTTTTTAATGTCCTCTACTTTTGCTGTGTCGATGAAAAATCTCATGTTGTTTTTTCCTCCCATATTCATACTTTCGTAAGGTTTCGGGGCCTGTTGTTTTCCGCAGAACGGCTCCGTTTTTCTGTTATCTCCAGTATAGATATGTTTGGTTTTTCCGTCAAGTCGGCCTCATTTTTATTAATTAATTTTATTATTTATAAATACTATTTTATAAATTACTCTGGCGGATTTTTTCTCATTTTTTCCGGTTTTTCCTTTTCTTTGTGTTTTCCCGGTTTGCGCCGGAGCTGTTTTATTCAAAATTATTAATAATAATTTCAGCCGTCCTATTTATTTTTTAATTTTTCGGTTCTTGCATACGAAGTGCTGCGCCGCACGATCAGTTTCGGTTCATACTCGACATGATACGTGCTTAAGGGTTCATTGCCGTCCTGGCTTTCCCGAAGAGACTGGATTTTCCGCAGGATGATATCGCACGCATCGCGGCCCTTCAATGGCACATAGTGGTCGATCGTCGTCAGGAAATCGAGCGGAAGCTGGAATAGACGGTGTTGTCACATCCCACTACGGAAATATCCGCCGGAATGCGCAGTTTGCTCTCGAGCACGGCGTCCATGATCCCGAACGCTATCATATCATTCATGCCGACGATTGCCGTAAGGTTCTTGTCCTCGCGCAGCAGTTCCTTCGTCAGATAATAGCCCATCTTGTACTCAGAATCCATGCTCGGGATCACCTCGTCGAGGTCCTCATCCGCCGATTTGACGATCACGCCGTCGCCGTATCCTGCCTCCTCAAAACTCGCGCACAAAGCCCTCCACGCGTTTCAGGCGCAGGCCCTGTTTGGAAGTCAGCGGAGGTGAAACAAACGCCACATGCCGGTGTCCCAGTTCCAGCAGGTGGCGTGCCATCAGCCTGCCGGGTTTTGCATTGTTCAGCTCGACCGCATCAATTTCCAGCAGCTCTTCTCGGTTGTTGATGATGACAAGCGGAATCTCCGCGGCCAGCTCCTCCACTTTTTCCTTGCAGCTTCTGCTCGGATTGCAGGTGTAGATAATGCCGCGTGGGCGCACACTCTTCATCATCCGAAGATAATTCTCTTCGATTTTCAGGTCCCTCTGCGTATTGCAGACAAAGACCCCGTAATTCTTCTCTTTTGCAACTTCTTCGATGCCGTGCAGCAGCATCACATAGTAAGGATTCGTCAGCGTCGGACAGAAGACGACGATCAGCTTGTTGCCGTTCGACTCTCTTCTCATCTTCCGCCGCGGAATCTGGTAGCCCAGCTCTTTGCCGCCGCCTCCACTTTTTCTACTGTTTCCCGCGAGAACGAAACGTTTTCCCGCCGGTTCAGGATCATGGAGACCGTCGCCTGGGATACGCCTGAGGCTGCTGCGACATCACTGGATGTCACTTTTTTCTGCCCATAATTACAGCTCCGTTCTGCCCTCTAACGCACGCAGAAGGGTGACTTCGTCAATATTTTCCAGATCACCGCCCACCGGAACACCGCTCGCAATCCGTGTTACCTTGATGCCGGTCGGCTTGATCAGCTTGCTGATGTACATCGCTGTCGTCTCGCCTTCCAGACTGGAGTTTGTGGCAACGATAACTTCCGAGACATCACCCTGGAGACGCTGCATCAGCTCTTTCAACCGGATGTCGTCCGGCCCGATTCCCAGCATCGGGGAAATGGCTCCATGCAGGACGTGGTAAACGCCGTCGTATTTTCCGGTTTTTTCATATGCCGCAAGATCCTGCGTCGTCTCCACCACCATGATCACGCTGTGATCGCGCTTGACATTGGCACAGATCGGGCAGAGTTCCTGGTCTGTCAGTGTATAACAGCATTTGCAGTACTGAACGTGGGATTTTGCTTCTGTGATCGAATCGGCCAGCCGTTTTGCCTGGTCGGCCGGCATATTCATGATATGAAATGCCAGCCTCTGTGCGGTTTTCACACCGATTCCAGGCAGATGGGACAGCTGCTCGATCAACTGATTGATGTATCCGCTGTAGTAATCCATCAGAACGGGAATCCTCCGCCCATGCTGCCAAGTCCGCCGGCGAGTTTGCCCATAGCTTTGGCTGCCTCGTCCTCAACTTTGCGCAGTGCTTCGTTGGTTGCTGCCATGATCAGATCTTCAAGCATTTCGATGTCATCCGGATCTACGGCATCTTCGCTGATTTTAACTTTGGTTACTTCTTTTTTACCGGAAATGGTTACTTCTACTGCTCCGCCGCCTGCGGTTGCTGTGAATTCTTTTTCTTCTAATGCTTTCTGGTTCTCTTCCATCTGACGCTGCATTTTCTGCGCCTGTTTCATCAGATTGTTCATGTTGCCCGGCATTCCTCCCGGGAATCCTCCTCTTTTGCCATGGGTAATATCCTCCTGAAAAAATTTGTTTTTAATCTATTCTTCCCCGTCGTCGAAGTCGCTCTCGTCGTCCTCCTCGACCGGGATTCCATGAATCGCCTGCGTCAGTGCATCATCCACGGAAATCGTGGAGAGCGCGGCGTTTGCATGCTGGTCTGCTAAAATGAGCTGGACCTCTACGGTTTTTCCAGTCATCTGTTCAATAATGGTGCGGATCTCATCGGCTGCCTCCGGCCGCTCAACGTAGATGGATGCGAGCTGGTCTGCAAACTCAACAAACAGTTTGGCGTCACCCGTCTCGCTGTTGTATTTCGGAACGGCGCTCTGCAGAAACTGGCGGAACATGCCGCTTGTCTGGCCGACAATTGCCTTCCAGGACGCGCTGATGCGCTGTAAATCCGCCGGTGCGGCTTTCACTGGTGCCGGTGCACTCTGCGGTGTTTCTGCCGCCGCATAGCCGTCTCCGGCCGCTCCGGAGCCTCCTGCACTGCCGTTTCCTGCTCCCGGTGCATTTGTCACCATCATCGGGATTCCGCGCTCCATTTTTTCTTCGAGAATCCTAAGACGCTCCAGCACGGATTCGAGGTTCTGCTCCATCTGCGGTTTGCAGAGTTTGACGAGCGCCACCTCGACGAGCACGCGCTTCTGCGCCGCATAGCGGAGCTGGCCGGAGAGCTCGGATAAAACGCGGATATAGTGGATCAGCGTCTCATCGTCTACCATCGTGCTCTCTTCTTTTAAGAGCTTCAGGTTTTCTGTAGAGACGTCGAGCAGTTCTTCGGTTTCATCTGCGCTTTTTACCAACAGCAGATTCCGCAGATACCACGTAAAGTCGGTAACGAACTGTCCCAGCTCTTTTCCGCGGTTTAAAAAGGGTTTCCAGCGTGCGGATGCTTCCCGTTACACCCCCGGCGAGGATCGTGCGGAGCATCTGGCTGAAGATTTCGGTATCAACAGTTCCGAGAACTTCAAGAACTTTATCGTACGTCAGCTGCTGCCCGAGGTAGAAGGCGATGCACTGGTCCAGGAGGCTTAACGCGTCTCGCATGGAGCCGTCGCCCGCCTTTGCGACGTAGCGGATGGCTTTTTCTTCGACGTCCACGCCCTCTTTTTCCATCAGTTCACTAAGACGCGCCGCAATGGTGTCGATCGTGATGCGGCGGAAATCGTACCGCTGGCATCTGGAAAGGATCGTCACTGGGATTTTGTTTGCCTCTGTGGTCGCCAGGATAAAGATCACATAGGACGGCGGCTCCTCAAGTGTCTTTAACAGGGCATTGAACGCTCCGGTAGAAAGCATATGCACCTCGTCGATGATATAGACTTTATACCGTCCCTGTGTCGGCCGGTAGGCTACCTCCTCACGGATTTCACGGATGTTGTCGACACCGTTGTTCGATGCCGCGTCGATCTCGATGACGTTCGTGGAAACACCCGCCAGAATCGCCTTACACGTCGGACATTCGTTGCACGGGCTTCCGTCCACCGGGTGTTCACAGTTTACCGCCCGGGCCAGGATCTTTGCCACCGTCGTTTTACCTGTTCCGCGGGTTCCGCAGAACAGGTACGCATGACCGATGCGGTCCGCGCGGATCTGATTTTTTAATGTTGTTACAATGTGATCCTGTCCTTTTACATCCTCAAAGGTGGAAGGACGGAATTTTCGGTACAGAGCAGTATAGCTCATAAAATTTTTCTCCTTTTATTGCATCGGCATGGAAGCCTGCCGCCGGCAGTTTCTTTTAGACAGCAGTGCAACAGAAGAACGGAGACCTTGTTCTTCTTGCTTTAAGGCCTCCGTTCTTTTTTCCTTGCCTTTTTCGGGAACGCATCAATCGCCGAAGCTGATTCCCATCCGTTTTGCCTGCAGGACTTCCTGTGCATTCGGATCTACGGTCTTTAATTTTCCGGCGCACTCGCCCAGCGGAATTTTCTTTACTTTTCCGTTGACCATTCCGACCATGTAGCCGTACTGTTTGTCCAGAATAAGCTGTGCTGCCTCGGATCCGAGTCTTGTGGAAAGGACACGGTCATACGGACACGGGCTGCCGCCCGCTGCATGTGGCCCGGTACGGTGACGCGGATTTCCATGCCTGTCTTTGCCTCGATCTCTTCTGCGATCTTGTAGGATACGGACGGGTATTTTTTGCGATTTCTTCCTGACGTTTTTTCAGCTCTTTCTTCGGAAGTGCTGCGTCTTCTTTTGCAATTGCACCCTCGGCAACGGCAAGAATGGTGAATCCGCTTCCGCGCTCTTTTCGTCTGTTGATGGCCTCGCATACTTTTTTCAATATCGTATGGAATTTCCGGAATCAGGATAACGTCTGCGCCGCTTGCGATTCCGGCGTACAGAGTCAGCCAGCCTACTTTATGACCCATAACCTCTACGATAAAAACTCTCTGGTGAGAGGAGGCTGTTGTATGGATGCAGTCGATCGCATCGGATGCAATATTGACGGAACTGTAGAAACCGAAGGTCATATCCGTTCCGTAGATATCATTATCGATGGTTTTCGGAAGATGGATAATATTCAGTCCTTCCTCTCTCAAGAGGTTTGCTGTTTTCTGGGTTCCGTTTCCGCCAAGAATGACAAGGCAGTCCAGAAGGAGCTTGTGGTAGGTATGCTTCATTGCTTCCACTTTGTCCAGACCGTTTGCATCTGGGGTACGCATCAGCTTGAACGGCTGACGTGAGGTTCCGAGAATAGTTCCTCCCTGTGTTAATATACCGGAAAAATCTTTTGCACTGAGCATGCGGTAATCGCTGTAGATGAGGCCTTTATAGCCGTTCATGAATCCGTATACTTCGAGATCTTTTACATTGTTTGCAAGGCCTTTTACGACTCCCGCGCATGGTCGCATTTAATGCCTGGCAGTCTCCGCCGCTTGTTAACAGACCAATTCTTAACATATGACTTTTTCCCATCCTGTTCTTTATTAGATTTTCACGACTGCTTCTTGTTTCTTGGCAGTATTATGGAATGTTTACATTATACCCTATTTTTTCGTTCTCACAATAGTTCGGGGAAGAAAGCGCGGGAGTTTCTATTTTTGTACGAAAAAAAGGAAGTCTGGGGTTCAGGCTTCCTTGGATTTTCTTTTTTATGCGCGCCGCACTTCGAACTCTCACCACGAACGTTACTCCTACAGCCTACTCGGCCCAGGCACCCTCACGGCACACAGGAGATTCCACTTAGTGCTGCTGCATTCCTGCCCTGACACGGTTCATGGAGTCCTGTTGCGTAAGACCCAGACGTCAACGTCACTTATAGAAGGCAGCTTCGCAATGAAAAGCCCTCGGATTGGCATCACCCCCGCTGTAGCGGATTGCGGGTACAGGGCACCGCTATCTCCCCGGCTGCGCATTGTTTAGTATACGGGATTTCGGAGGGGATGTCAAGGAATTTGTGAATTGAAATATTGGTATAGCACGAGTATAATTTATAGTAAGGCCAGAAAATAACGCAAAAATTCAGTACCGCAGAGTGTGAACGACTGCTTTTTCATTATTTTCAAAATTTGCTATCGATAATTTTTTGAAAATGATACATTTTTTTCTTATAGAAGGAGGATGGACGAATGATACGAGTTACGGTCTGGAATGAGTTTCAGCATGAGCGAACGCAGGAGAAAGTGAAAGAGATTTATCCGGACGGGATTCACACCTGTATTGCAAAGTTTCTGAGACAAGAGGAGGAGCTTTCGGTTCGGACGGCTGTGTTTGACGAGAAGGAGCATGGGCTGACGGAAGAAGTGCTGGCAAATACCGATGTGCTGGTGTTCTGGAATCATATGCTGCAGGAGGAGTTCTCGGACGATAATGGCCGAGCGGGTTCGGCGTCATGTGCTGGCCGGAATGGGGCTGGTAGTCCTGCATTCAGGGCATTATTCCAAGATTATGCGGAAGCTTCTCGGAACAAGTATGACGCTTCGGTGGCGGCATGGGGATCGTGAGAGACTGTTCTGTACGTGTCCGACCCATCCGATCGCGCAGGGAATTCCGGCATGGGTGGATATTCCGGAGGAAGAGATGTATGGGGAGTTTTTTGATATTCCCAAACCGGATGATGTGGTATTTACGGGATGGTTTGCAGGCGGTGAGGTGTTCCGCAGCGGATGCACCTTTACACGTGGGCTGGGCAAAATTTTCTATTTTCAGCCGGGACACGAGGAATACCCCATTTACCATATGCCGGTGATTCAGAAGATTATCAAAAATGGGGTACGCTGGTGCGTTCCTGTAGTACGAAGACCGGCACCACTGGATAATGCATGGGTGAATCCATCTACGGAGGAAGTGTATCTTTCTTCACACCAAAAATAGCAGCTGCAGTTTACCGATATCTGTATCCCGTTTGATTTTTCAAAACAGGGGTCTGATTTCACGATCAAAAATGTTCTGCAATACGCGGATGGAATCTGTGTACACATTGCATAAATCAGGAGGAAATGTTATATGAGAAAGCTTTCCGTTTTTACGAACACATTCTACAGGCGTGTGAGCAGTCCGGTAAGACGATTCCGGAAGTGCTCGCGTTCTGCAGGGAGCAGGGAATTTCGGCTGTTGAGATGAACTACAGTCTGTTTTGCATCAGAAAAGAGGTCATTGCCCCTGATGCTTTCCGATGCGGGGCTGGTGATCAGCTGTATGCATGAAACCTTTGATTTTTCCCATGATGCGGATCTTGGCAGAGCACAGCAGATGCTCGATACTGCGGCATCGCAGCAGGTTTCGCGTGTCCTGTTTGTTGCAGGCGCGCTTGAAACTGCTCGAAGCGGCAGAGCTTTGCAGCCTGCAGCAGCACCTATGAGGCAACGTGTACTTTTATGGCCGAAAACAAGTCGGTGCAAAATATCGTACATGCGCTTTCCTCACTCGCCGAATATGCGGCTTTGCGTGGCGTTACGATTACCTTAGAGGACTTTGACGGTTTTTTACAGCCGTTTGCACGCACATATCCGCTGCTCTGGTTTATGGAGCACGTGCCGGGGCTGCGGTATACGCTTGATATCGGAAATTTTGCTTTCAGTGATGAGGATGTTTCGTATGCTGCCTGGCTTCTGAAGGATTATATTGTCCATGTTCACTGTAAGGATCGTGCCGAAAGCCCGCTCGTTCACGGACGTTTCTGCCGCGGCCTTGGCCAGACACCGGCCGGAACGGGATATCTGCCGATGGCAAAGCTTTTACAGATTTAGAAGCGTGCGATTACGACGGTTATCTCGCCATCGAGCATTTCGATGCGCCGGATCAGTTATCGTTCATCGAACAGTCCGCAGCGTTTCTGCGCCAGTGGGTTTCCGAATAATTCCGCCTCTTTCATAAGCGCTCTGATTTTCGGAAAAAATTCGTATTTCCGGGGAGAATTTCAGCAAAAAATTATGTCGAAAAAAAATTTTTACTATCTTTGGTTTTTCGTATCTTTTCCTTGCTTTCCAGGGAAAACATGGTAAACTAAATTTGAAGCTTTTTGAGAAGGCATGATTCGAAAAGCAAATCTAAAAACAAGAGGGTTTTAAAGTAATGGAGAAATTATTATTCCGCAGGGTTACAAATCTGCATTAAACCTCCACGATACACAGGTGGCAATTAAACAGTAAAGGATTATTTCCAGCATGAGCTGACACATCGTCTGCATCTGCTCCGTGTAACAGCTCCACTTTTTGTACAGCCGGAAACCGGCTTGAATGACAATCTGAATGGCGTAGAACACCCGGTTTCTTTTGAGTTAAAGGATCAGGGTACCAAGAAAACCGCTGAAATTGTTCAGTCTCTGGCAAATGGAAACGGTATGCACTTCACAAATACGGCTTCTCTGAGGGAGAAGGCATCTACACCGATATGAACGCCATCCGCCAGGACGAGGTGACCGACAACATTCACTCCGTTTACGTGGATCAGTGGGACTGGGAAAAATCATGTCCCCGGAAGAACGCAATCTTGATTTCTTAAAAGAGTACCGTAAAAAGATATCTATGAGGCACTGAAAACACGGGAAAACATATGGCAGACCAGTACGACTACATCGAAACCATTCTGCCGGATGAAATTTTCTTTATCACTTCCCAGGAACTTGAGGATCGCTATCCGGATCTGACTCCAAAGGAAAGAGAGTATACAATCACCAAAGAAAAAGGTGCTGTCTTTATTATGCAGATCGGCGGCGTGCTTGCTTCCGGAGAGCGTCAGGACGGACGTTCCCCGGACTACGACGACTGGTCCTTAAACGGCGACCTGATCGTTTATTATCCAGTGCTTGACATCGCTCTTGAGCTCTCCTCCATGGGTATCCGCGTCAACGCAGATGCTCTCCGCGCTCAGTTAAAGGGAATGCGGATGCCAGTCCCGCGCGAAGCTTCCTTCCAGAAATCCATTCTGAACGGCACTCTCCGCAGACAATCGGCGGCGGTATCGGACAGTCCCGTATCTGTATGTTTTTCCTGCGCAAAGCGCACATCGGAGAGGTACAGTGCTCGGTATGGCCGATGGAGACACGAGAGGTGATGGATGTGATGAATATTCAGCTTCTGTAAGATTGGTTTCGAATAGACTATTACTGTAAAAGGGATACGTTTCCTGTCCGCCCGTTTTCAGGGTATGACAGAAACGTATCCCTTTTATATTTTCCTGCATTGTTGCTGCATTTCGTCCTTACATCAAATCTTTTTTTCTGCTTTTTTGCGGTTTCAGAACCGTTCTTCCAAAAGCTCAAGCAGTTCCTCTCTCTGAAAGGATGCTGTCTTAATTTCATCACCGGAAAGGATCTCTTCCGCCAGCTCTTTTTTCATCTGCTGAAGCTTGATGATTTTTTCCTCGATGGTTCCTTTTGCAATCAATTTGTATACCGTCACAACATTTTTTCTGCCCAATACGATGTGCACGGTCTGTCGCCTGATTTTCAACAGCAACATTCCACCATGGATCGTAATGGATGACGATATCCGCGCCGGTCAGGTTCAGGACCGGTTCCACCTGCTTTCAGGGAAATACAGAATACAGACGTGTCATCCCGGTTGAACTGTTCCACCATTTGTGCACGCTGCTCTTTTTTTCGTGCTTCCCTGCAGGACAAAGTAGCTGATGCTTTCTTCCTGCAGACGCGCGGTCAGGATCTCGATCATCGAAGTGAACTGGGAGAACAGCAGGATTCTGTGGCCGGATTCCACGGCACTCTGAATCAGCTCGATGCAGAGATCGAGTTTTGCCGAACCGCCTTCGTAATTTTCGTAAACAAGCGCAGGATCACAGCAGAGCTGACGCAGCCGCGTCAGTTCAGAGAGCACCTGGAACCTGAATCGGCAAATTCTTCCTGTC
>VOFG01001252.1_pt1 | contig 54000 bp, 36 predicted proteins | sample 5384171 | NCBI WGS metagenome assembly VOFG01 (sample SAMN12384726, study PRJNA508395) | human gut metagenome | isolation source: healthy gut F | host: Homo sapiens
TAGACGCTGGATGGAGTGAGAAGCCGTTTGTTTTTCATCACCGATCCACTCTCTCACTTCCTTCAATATCGGACTTTTCATGGGTTGGTTCTCTATAAGTCGGAGCAGATTGGCATACGTTGCTAATATCTGTAGCTTCTTTCCGTAGACAGCTTGCATTTTAGTGATTTTACTAGTGAAACAAAAGCTGGCAAAAACAAAGCATAACCATAGAATACCGAAAACAGTGAGCGGAATAATGCCTGCGATAGCCAATGCTATACATAAGATATTTATTCCGCCTGCCAATAGCGGTAGCATGCGGAAGAAAATATTTTTTCGGAAGACACTGGGACTCTTAGCCCATGCCTTTAATTCATCTTCATCAGCAGCTTTTCCTTTATAGAGCAGTCCCAGAATACGGAATTCTTGTCGGAAGTTCAATTCCAGTGCCAGTTCGCGGATGGCTTCCTGTCGGGATTCTATTTCTTTCTTATTTTCCAGATGCGTGCCCAGCCAATTGGCTAACAAACTCTTTCCAAGTTGTGTGCAGGTGCGGTTTATATACTGAAAAAGGGAATGTGGACCAAATACATCCAGGTCATAACTGTACAGGTGTGCCGGATCGATAAATTCTGCTCCATCTTCAAAAGAGGATGTGTTATAATTCAGCGCTGAAAGTTCTTGCTCATTGATTGCAATCTTTTTTTCCAGATAATCTTTCTGGTGAAACAGCCGGTTGTGATACTTTATCAATAGGATAAAAGGCAGAAGTGTAACAGCAATGATCCCCGTTAATACTATCCAGCCTGAGGGCCAGAAATATATAACTCCCGCAATTCCTGCAACAAATAGCAATAATCGCAGTGAGCCTATGCGGTAAATCTTGTTTTGTACTTTATTTAGCTCCGAACGTCCTTCTTCAGCAATGTGCTGGTAAGTGGCGGTTATTTCATTGATTGTGTAAATCCTTAATCTTTATAGGACATGGAGATAACCTTAAGTAAAACATTGCCTTCCTATCCTTCCTTTGTCGAGGGTATCCGGCGGGCACCCGACCGTGGCTACACCCTTACCCCTGCGCAGACGGCTACGGCATTGAAGAACGCTTTGCGCTACATCCCCAAAGAGCTGCACGAAACCCTCGCTCCGGAGTTCATGGAAGAACTGCGTACACGTGGACGTATCTACGGCTACCGCTACCGCCCGCAGGGCGACCTCAAAGCGAAACCCATCGACGAGTACAAAGGGAACTGTATTGAAGGCAAGGCCTTCCAGGTGATGATTGACAATAATCTTTGTTTCGACATCGCCCTTTATCCGTATGAATTAGTTACCTATGGTGAGACGGGACAGGTCTGTCAGAACTGGATGCAATACCGGCTCATCAAGCAGTACCTCGAAGTGTTGACGCGCGAACAGACACTGGTCATCGAAAGCGGACATCCGTTGGGGCTTTTCAAGTCCAAGCCCGAGGCGCCCCGTGTCATCATTACCAATGCGTTGATGGTGGGGCTCTATGATAATCAGAAGGACTGGCACACCGCTATACAGATGGGCGTTGCCAACTACGGGCAGATGACTGCCGGCGGCTGGATGTACATCGGTCCGCAGGGCATCGTGCACGGCACGTTCAACACGTTGCTGAATGCAGGCCGTCTGAAACTGGGCATTCCGCAGGACGGCGATTTGCGCGGACGCTTGTTTGTTTCTTCCGGTCTGGGAGGCATGAGCGGTGCGCAGCCCAAAGCTGCCGAGATGGCAGGGGCGGCGGCAATCATTGCCGAGGTGGATGCTTCCCGCATCGAAACCCGCCATACCCAGGGCTGGGTGGGACACGTTACAGATTCTCTGGAAGAAGCCTTCTCGCTGGCTCGACAAGCCATGGACGAGTGTCGCCCGGTTTCTGTGGCCTATCACGGCAATGTCGTCGATTTGCTGGAATATGCGGTGCAGAAGCAGTTGCACATAGATTTACTTTCCGACCAGACTTCCTGCCATGCCACCTATGAGGGCGGTTACTGTCCTGCCGGACTGACGTTTGAGCAGCGTACCCATATGCTGCACGAGAATCCGTCGAAATTCCGGTGTCTGGTGGATGCTTCCTTGGAGCGTCATTTTAAGGCTATAAAAAGGCTGGTGGAACACGGCACGTACTTCTTCGATTATGGGAACTCCTTCATGAAAGCCGTCTACGATGCCGGCGTGAGCGAAATTGCTCGGGACGGAGATGATAAGAACGGCTTCATCTTTCCCAGCTATGTGGAAGACATAATGGGACCGGAACTGTTTGATTATGGTTATGGTCCGTTCCGCTGGGTGTGCCTCAGTGGAAAACATGAAGACTTGGTGAAGACCGACCGTGCGGCGATGGAATGTATCGACCCTACACGTCGCGGGCAAGATTTGGATAACTATAATTGGATTCGTGATGCGGAGAAAAACAACTTGGTGGTAGGCACGCAGGCTCGTATTCTTTATCAGGATGCCGTGGGACGTATGAATATAGCTTTGCGCTTCAATGAAATGGTGCGTAAGGGAGAGGTCGGCCCCATTATGTTGGGACGCGACCATCACGATGTCAGCGGTACAGACTCTCCATTCCGTGAAACATCCAATATCAAGGACGGCAGTAATGTCATGGCAGATATGGCGGTGCAGTGTTTTGCTGGAAACTGTGCGCGTGGCATGAGCTTGGTGGCCTTGCACAATGGAGGTGGCGTAGGTATCGGAAAAGCCATCAACGGCGGTTTCGGCATGGTGTGCGACGGCAGTGACCGGGTAGACGAAATCCTGCGTTCCGCTATGTTGTGGGATGTGATGGGTGGTGTGGCCCGCCGTTCGTGGGCACGCAATCCGCATGCCATGGAGACGAGCGAGGAGTTTAACCGTACGCATGCAGACGGCTATCATATCACGATGCCGTATGTGGCTGATGAGAAGTTGGTGCAGAAAGTGGTGAAGGAGTAAGTAAAGTGATGATTTCATTTTTTAGACGCGGATAACGCGGATTTTTTCTTTCAAAAGAATCCCGACGTCTCTGTATTCCGATAAAAAGAATTCGCGTCATCTGCGTCTGAAAAATCAGAGTATATATATTTTTTTTTAAAGAGCATTATGAATAAGATTATGGAATGCGTCCCCAATTTCAGCGAAGGGCGCGATTTGCAGAAGATAGATAAGATAGTAGCTCCTTTTCGGGGCAAACAAGGTGTGAAACTGTTGGATTACAGTAACGATGAAGACCACAACCGCCTTGTGGTGACCGTAGTGGGCGAGCCGGAACCGCTTCGTGATGCTGTGCTCGAAGCTATCGGCGTGGCGGTAGAGCTGATAGACCTCAATCACCATCAGGGACAGCATCCTCGTATGGGTGCTGTAGATGTAGTACCTTTTATCCCCATCCGGAATGTGACGATGGAAGAAGCCGTTGCCCTCTCGAAAGAAGTGGGCAAGGAGGTTGCAAAACGTTACAATCTTCCCGTCTTCTTATATGAAAAGTCTGCTTCTGCCCCTCATCGGGAGAATTTGGCTGCTGTCCGTAAAGGGGAGTTCGAAGGTATGGCCGAGAAGATAAAGCAACCGGAATGGCATCCCGACTTCGGACCGGCCGAACGTCATCCCACCGCAGGCACAGTGGCTATCGGTGCCCGCATGCCTTTGGTGGCCTATAACATCAACCTCAATACCCCCAGTCTGGAGATAGCCCATGACATCGCTAAGAAAATCCGTTTCATCGGCGGAGGACTGCGTTATTGCAAGGCAATGGGAGTGGAGTTGAAGGACCGCGGCATCACGCAGGTATATCAACATGACGGACTATACCCGCACCGCCCTCTACCGTGCTTTCGAACTGGTGCGTGTGGAAGCCCGCCGTTACGGTGTCAGTATTGTGGGCAGTGAGATTATCGGTCTGGTGCCGATGGAGGCCTTGATAGATACAGCGTCCTACTATCTGGGATTGGAGAACTTCTCCATGGAGCAAGTCTTAGAAGCACGAATGTAACCGAATTAAATAGTACTAACTTAATTCCCCTCCCTACGGGGGAGGGGTTAGGAGAGAGGCTTTATGACAGAAAACCTTATTATATTCAATACCCGTGTAGTGACCCCCCCTCGGCTTTTCTGCCCGTTGCGGCAAGGAGATGGAGCAACTGAGCATCATCGACAATGCTACGGTGGAAGTGACCGATGGCATCATCACCTACGTCGGACCTAACCGTGGAGAGGAGCGTGACGGCTATTATCAGCACTACTGGCATTACAATGCCCGCGGCAAGTGTCTGCTACCCGGCTTTGTGGACTCACACACACATTTTGTGTTTGGTGGCGAGCGTGCCGAGGAGTTCTCCTGGCGTTTGAAGGGAGAGAGTTACATGTCCATCATGGAACGTGGAGGAGGCATCGTGAGTACGGTGAAAGCTACCCGTGCATGTAATTTCATCCAGCTGCGCAGCAAGGCGGAGGGCTTTCTGAAGCAGATGAGTGCTATGGGAGTGACTACCGTAGAGGGAAAGAGCGGCTACGGTCTGGACAAGGAAACCGAGCTCCTGCAGCTTCGGGTGATGCGTAGCCTTAATAATGACGAGCACAAGCGTGTAGACGTTGTCTCCACTTTTCTCGGTGCACATGCTGTGCCTGCAGAATACAACGGACAGACGGACGAGTACGTGGACTACATTATCCGCGAAGTGATGCCCGTAGTGGTTCATAATAATTTGGCAGAGTTCTGCGATGTCTTCTGTGAGCAGGGCGTTTTCTCCATCGAGCAGTCCCGTCGCCTTTTGCTGGCAGCCAAGGAAATGGGACTTGCCTTGAAACTCCATGCCGACGAGATTGTACCATTAGGGGGTGCCGGACTGGCTGCTGAACTTTCTGCCGTCTCTGCCGACCATCTGCTGCATGCTTCGGATGCGGACATCCACGCCATGGCCGACAAGGGAGTTGTGGCGACCCTTCTTCCGCTGACAGCCTTTGCTTTGAAGGAACCCTATGCTCGTGGGCGCGAAATGATTGATGCTGGTTGTGCCGTGGCCCTTGCCACCGACCTCAATCCGGGCAGTTGTTTCTCCGGTTCCATCCCCCTGACATTTGCCTTGGCGTGCATTTATATGAAAATGAGTATTGAAGAGGCCATCACTGCTCTGACCTTGAACGGTGCGGCCGCTCTGAACCGTGCGGACAGCATTGGTAGCATCGAGGTGGGCAAGAAAGGAGACTTCGTAGTGCTCAATACGGATAATTATCACTTTCTACCTTATTATGTAGGTATGAATTGTGTCAATACCACCATAAAGGGGGAGTGCTTTATCCTGTACTTTAAGAAGTGCTGATATCCCCTCTTAATCCTTAATCTTTAATATTTAATATCATGTTAGTTGATTTGACAGTAAAGGAATTTTTGAATAAAGTGGCGGGTAGCGATCCCGTCCCCGGTGGCGGTAGTATTGCCGCTTTGAACGGTGCTATTGCTTCTGCTCTTGCCGCTATGGTTGCTAACCTCACCATCGGTAAGAAAGGTTATGAACTTCACGAAGAGCTGATGCGCCATATCTCCGGAGTTGCCTTGCAGCAAAAGGGGGGCTTTTGTAGAAGATATAGACCGCGACTCTGAAGCCTACGACAAGGTGTTTGCCTGCTTCAAGATGCCGAAAGCTACGGATGAGGAAAAGGCGGCGCGCAGCGCTGCCATCCAGGAGGCTACCAAGTTTGCCGCCCTTGTTCCCATGCAGGTGGCACGCAATGCGTATGAGCTGATGACGGTTATCATGGATGTAGCTCGCCTGGGCAACCGCAATGCCGTTACGGATGCTTGTGTGGCCATGATGTCTGCCCGTTCGGCTGTGCTGGGCGCACTGATGAATGTACGCATCAACCTGGGTTCGCTGAAGGACAAGGAGTTTGTGTCCAAGCTCCAAAGTGAAGCCGACGAATTGGAACGCCTGGCTTGTGCGAAAGAAAAGGAATTGTTGGACGAAATCAATCAAGAGCTGAAAGTATGAACAATGTCTATTATGTAGGTTCCGGTGAGTTGACCTTCGACCTCATCGAACGTATCATCAATGAAAACCTGAAACTGGAGCTGGCTCCGGAAGCCAAGCTGCGGATACAGAAGTGCCGCGATTATCTGGACAAGAAGATTGCGGAGTCGGAAGAACCCTTGTATGGCATTACTACCGGTTTCGGTTCGTTGTGCAGTAAGAGCATTTCGTCGGACGAGCTGGGCACCTTGCAGGAAAATCTCATCAAGAGCCATGCTTGCAGTGTGGGCGAGGAGATACGCCCGGTCATCATCAAACTGATGATGTTGCTCAAGGCGCATGCCCTCTCTTTGGGGCATAGCGGTGTGCAGGTCATCACCGTGCAGCGCATCCTAGATTTCTTCAATAACGACGTGATGCCTATCGTTTATGACCGTGGCTCACTGGGCGCCTCCGGCGACCTGGCTCCTCTGGCCAACCTCTTCTTGCCGCTTATCGGTGTGGGCGATGTCTATTATAAAGGAAAGAAGCGCGAGGCTATCAGTGTGCTCGATGAGTTCGGTTGGGAACCGGTGAAGCTGATGAGTAAAGAGGGATTGGCATTACTCAACGGTACCCAGTTTATGAGTGCCAACGGTGTCTTTGCCCTTCTCAAAGCCTTCCGTCTCTCCAAGAAAGCCGACTTGATTGCCGCCCTCTCCCTGGAAGCTTTCGACGGGCGTATAGATCCGTTTATGGACTGTATCCAGCAGATTCGTCCACACAAGGGCCAGATAGAAACGGGTGCCAACTTCCGCAAACTATTGGAAGGCAGCGAGCTGATAGCCCGTCCCAAGCAGCATGTACAAGACCCTTATTCGTTCCGTTGCATCCCTCAGGTGCATGGGGCCACGAAAGACGCCATCCGTTACGTGGCTTCCGTCCTGCTGACGGAAATCAATTCTGTGACGGACAATCCCACCATCTTCCCCGATGAGGACCGTATCATCTCGGGCGGTAACTTCCACGGCCAGCCGCTTGCCATTTCCTACGACTTTCTCGGCATTGCCCTGGCAGAGTTGGGCAATATATCCGAGCGGCGCATCGCCCAGCTTATCATGGGGCTGCGTGGACTTCCGGAATTCCTTGTGGCCAATCCCGGTCTGAACTCCGGTTTCATGATTCCGCAATATGCTGCCGCGTCTATGGTAAGCCAGAATAAGATGTACTGCTATGCCGCCAGCAGCGACTCCATCGTTTCCTCCAACGGGCAGGAAGACCATGTCAGCATGGGTGCCAATGCAGCTACTAAGCTTTATCGCATTATGGACAATCTGGAGCATATCCTTGCCATCGAACTGATGAATGCCGCTCAAGGCATCGACTTCCGCCGTCCGGCAAAGACTTCTCCCGTTCTGGAGCGTTTCCTGCACGAATATCGCAAGGAAGTCCCTTTTGTGAAGGAAGACATCGTGATGTATAAGGAAATCCATAAGACAGTCGCTTTCCTCAACCGGACAAAGTTTGATTATTAGGAACTTCCCAATAAATCTGCCAGAAACATAATAATTATTAATCTGTTAACAATAAGAAAGGAAACTTAATTGGCGAATTGAGTTTTCTTTCTATATTTGTCCCGTTTTATTCCGATAATGAATAAAAATAGTTTTAGTTTAGAAAGGGAAGAAAAATGGGCGAACACACGAAGCATTCAACATCACGGGTGGAACTGAGGGAACGTATCATTCTGGCCGCCGTAGAATTATTTACAACAAATGGAATAAAAAGTATCACGATGGATGAGATTGCCGCATCTTTGGGTATCTCTAAGCGCACTCTCTACGAAGTTTTTCCGGACAAGGAAACCTTGTTGGAAGAATGTATCCTGAAGTCCCAGAAGGATGGTGATATTTTTGTGAAAGGAGTAATAGAGACTTCCAGTAACGTATTGGAAGTTTTGTTGAGATGTTATCAGTGGAGCATAGAGCGTTTTCATGCCACGAACAAGAAGTTTTTTGAGGATATCAAGAAATATCCCAAGGCTTATCAGTTGATGAAGAACAATCGGAACCGGAGCTCGGAAGATACAGTGAACTTCTTCAAAGAGGGCGTGAAGCAAGGCATTTTTCGTGATGATGTGAATTTCGCCATTATCAATCTGCTCGTGCGCGACCAGCTCGATTTGCTGATGAATTCGGACATCTGCAATGAGTATTCTTTCCTTGAAGTGTACGAATCTATCATGTTCACTTTCTTGCGCGGTATCTCTACGGAGAAGGGTGCCCGTGTCCTGGAGGACTTTATCTGCGAATATCGCAAGAATCAGGTAAAGCCGGATGAAACGAAGGAGTAGTTTTAATAAATAATCTATTTTTGATTTATGAAGATGCAGAGATTTTGGGTAGGAAGAGCACTACTGTTGGCAGTTGCTGTGCTGTATGCCGGCGGCTATGTGCGCGCACAAGAGGCAAAGGATACCCTGACCCTGACCCTTGACCGTGCCTTGGAGATTGCTTTAAGCGACAATCCTACCATAAAGGTGGCGGAGGAAGAAATTGCTTTGAAGAAAGTGACTCACAAGGAGACCTGGCAGAACTTGCTTCCGCAGGCAAGCATTGACGGTACGTGGAATCATACCATCAGTGCGGCACAGATGAATCTTGGTGGACAGTCGTTCAAGATGGGTATGGACAATTCGAATACGGTAAGCGGGGTGCTGAATATCAGTTTGCCCATATTCGCCCCTAGCGTATATAAGGCCATGTCGATGACGAAGACAGACATTGAACTGGCTGTGGAAAAGTCACGGGCTTCTAAGCTGGACTTGGTGAACCAGGTAACTAAGGGTTACTATCAGCTGATGCTGACGCAAGACTCCTACGATGTGTTGCAGAAGAGCTATAAGCTGGCGGAAGACAACTACAACATTGTCAATGCCAAGTATCAGCAGGGTGCCGTCAGTGAGTTCGATAAAATCAGTGCCGAGGTGCAGATGCGCAGCATTAAGCCGAATGTGATTTCGGCGGGTAATGCCGTGACGTTGTCCAAGTTGCAGTTGAAGGTACTGATGGGGGTAACGGCCGATGTGGATATAGAGATTGCCGACAATCTCGGCAACTATGAGACGGAGCTGTTTGCCAATGAACTGAATCAGCCCGCTGCCAATCTGAACAATAATACGACGATGAAGCAGTTGGACTTGAACCGGAAGATGCTCAATCAGAACATCAAGTCACTCCGTGCCAACTTCATGCCTACTTTGGGTATGAACTATTCTTACCAGTACCAGTCACTCTACAACGAGGATTGGAACATCCTCGATTATAATTGGAGCGGAAGTTCCGCACTGATGTTTACGCTGAGTATTCCTTTGTATAAGGCAAGCAATTTCACCAAGCTCAAGTCCAACCGTATTCAGATACGTCAGTTGGAGCAGAACCGTCTGGACACAGAGCGAAAGCTGAACATGCAGATTACCAGCTACCAGAACAACATGGCTGCCAGTTCCGAGCAGGTTGTCAGCAACCGCGAGAATGTGATGCAGGCACAGAAAGCTGTGCAGATTGCCGGTAAACGCTATGAGGTAGGCAAAGGTACGGTGTTGGAGCTGAACACTTCGCAAGTGCAGCTTACGGAGGCCGAACTGACTTATAATCAGTCCATCTATGATTATCTGGTTGCGAAGGCTGACCTTGACCAAGTGCTGGGAAAGGATTATATTGCAGAGAACTAAGAATGAAGAACTAAGAATGAAGAATAGAAATAAGAACAACGATATGAAAAAAGGTTTTCAATGGATGGCCCTGCTGGTTGTTGCCATGCTGGGGGCATGTAGCGGAGGTAGTGATAAAGCTGCTGCTGAGAAGGTGGACGAAAAGCCGAGGGTGAAACTGGCCGAGGTGTCGTCCCGTCCCGTGGAACAGATTCAGGAATACACCGCTACGGTGGAAGCCGAAGTAAAAAACAATATTGCTCCCTCTTCTCCGGTGCGTATAGACCGCATTTTTGTGGAGGTGGGCGACCGCGTGTCGAAAGGCCAGAAGCTGGTCAGCATGGATGCTGCCAATCTGAAGCAGATAAAATATCAGTTGGACAACCAGCAGATAGAGTTCAAGCGTATTGACGAGTTGTATAAGGTAGGCGGTGCCTCCAAGTCGGAGTGGGATACCGCCAAGATGAATCTCGACATCCGTGAGACTTCCTATAAGAATCTCTTGGAGAACACCTCGTTGCTCAGTCCCATTAACGGGGTGGTGACGGCACGCAATTACGATAACGGAGATATGTATAGCGGTGGAGAACCGGTACTGGTAGTGGAGCAAATCACTCCGGTAAAACTATACATCAACGTATCCGAAGGCTACTTTACCAAAGTGAAGAAGGGCGCTCCCGTATCCGTGAAAGTAGATGTCTATGGTGACGAGGAGTTCGAAGGCAAAATCAGCCTTGTTTATCCTACCATCGACCCGGCTACCCGTACTTTCCCGGTAGAGATACAGCTTGTCAACCGTGATCAGCGCGTACGTCCGGGAATGTTTGCCCGCGCCACGCTGAACTTCGGAACACAGGACCACGTGGTTGTTCCCGACCTGGCCATTGTGAAGCGTGCCGGTTCAGGCGACCGCTATGTCTATGTCTACAAGAACGGCAAGGTGTCTTATAATAAGGTAGAGCTTGGCCGTCGTATGGATACGGAGTATGAGTTGATTTCCGGTGTAGACAATAACTCTCAAGTTGTTATTGCTGGGCAGTCTAAATTAGCCGATGGTGTGGAAGTCGAGGTAGAAAAATAATATGGTAATGTGATAATATGCTAATGTGCCGATGTAGCTACATTGCGCAGCCAATTAGCATATTAGCACATTGGCAAATTAAAGAATTAATCTTATGAGTTTATACGAAGGAGCGGTTAAGAAACCGATTATGACCTCGCTCTGCTTCCTGGCAGTGGCTATATTTGGTCTGTTCTCTCTGTCAAAATTGCCGGTAGACCTTTATCCGGACATCGAGACCAACACCATTATGGTGATGACGACCTATCAGGGTGCCAGTGCCTCGGACATCGAGAATAACGTGACCCGTCCGTTGGAAAACGTGCTGAATTCGGTCAGCAACCTGAAGCATATCACTTCCCGTTCGTCGGAGAATATTTCCGTGATTACGCTGGAGTTTGAGTATGGATATGACATAGACGTGCTGACGAACGACGTGCGTGATAAACTGGACATGGTGAGCTCCATGCTGCCCGATGAGGTCGAAACTCCCATCATCTTCAAGTTCAGTACGGACATGATTCCTATCCTGCTGCTCTCCGTGCAGGCAGAGGAGAGCCAGCCGGCTCTTTACAAAATATTGGATGACAACGTGGCGAATCCCTTGGCGCGTGTGCCCGGTGTGGGTACGGTGTCCATTTCGGGTGCCCCCAAGCGTGAGGTCAATGTATATTGCGACCCCAATAAACTGGATGCCTACAACCTTTCTGTAGAAACTATCAGCTCTATTATCAGTGCCGAAAACCGGAATACGCCGGGCGGTACGTTTGATGTAGGTAGCAATACCTATTCGCTGCGTGTGGAAGGTGAGTTCAAGGATCCCAAAGAGATGGCGAACATCGTGGTAGGTACGCACAACGGTGCTTCCGTTTATCTGCGCGATGTGGCAAAGATAGTGGACTCAGTGGAAGAGCGTGCACAGAAGACGTATAGCAACGGTGTGCAGGGCGCTATGATTGTGGTGCAGAAACAATCGGGTGCCAATTCTGTAGCCATTTCGCAGAAGGTAATTGATATGTTGCCACAGTTGCAGAAATCATTGCCGAGTGACGTGAAACTGGGTATCATTGTCAATACTTCCGATAACATCTTGAATACGATAGACAGCTTGGAGGAAACCATTATGTACGCTATGCTGTTCGTTATCTTGGTGGTGTTCGTTTTTTTGGGGCGTTGGCGTGCCACGGTCATCATCTGTATCACCATACCGATGTCACTGGTTGCCTCGTTCATCTATCTGGGTATCATCGACGGCGGTTCACTGAATATCATCTCGCTCTCTTGTCTCTCTATTGCTATTGGTAACGTGGTGGACGACGCCATTGTGGTACTCGAGAATGTAACGACCCATATTGAACGGGGTTCCGAACCGAAGCAGGCAGCGATACATGCCACGAACGAGGTGGCCATCTCCGTAATTGCATCTACGCTGACTATGATTGCGGTATTCTTCCCATTGACGATGGTAAGTGGTATGTCCGGTGTGTTATTCCGTCAGTTGGGATGGATGATGTGTGTGATTATGACGGTTTCCACAGTTTCAGCCTTGTCATTCACCCCGATGATGTGTGCGCAGCTTCTGCGTTTGCAGAAAAAGCAGAGTAAGATGTTCGTTACGCTCTATACGCCGATTCAGCGTGCGCTGGATGGTCTTGACGTGTGGTATCAGAACCGGTTGAACTGGGCTGTGCGCCATCGTCTGACGGTTATGGCAGGCTGTGCCGCATTCTTTGTGGCAAGTCTGTTCTGTGCCAAGTATATCGGTACCGAGTTCTTCCCGGCAGCAGACAATAGCCGCATCGGTATCAACCTTCAGTTGCCCATCGGGGCCCGTGTGGAGCGTGCGGAAGCGTTGGCTTCGGAACTGACAAACAAGTGGATGACGCGCTACGGAGATATGATGAAAGTTTGCAACTACACCGTGGGGCAGGCGGACTCCGACAATACGTTCGCTTCCATGCAGGACAACGGTAGTCATATCATTAGTTTCAATATCAGTCTGGTGAGTCCGGGAGACCGTGACGTGACACTGGAAACCGTTTGCGACGAAATGCGTGAGGACTTGAAGGGGTATCCCGAATTGGACAAGGCGCAGGTTATTCTGGGCGGTAGCACAGGCGGCATGAGCGCCCAGGCAAGTGCCGACTTTGAGGTTTATGGTTACGACTTCACCGCTACGGACAAAGTGTCAGCCGAACTGAAAGAGAAATTGTTGCAGGTGAAAGGTGTGAGTGAAGTGAACATCAGCCGTCAGGATTATCAGCCCGAATATCAGGTGGACTTTGACCGTGAGAAGCTGGCATTGCATGGCTTGAATCTTTCTACTGCCTCCAACTATCTGCGTAATCGTGTAAATGGTGCTTTGGCATCTTATTATCGCGAAGATGGTGACGAGTACGACATCCGTGTGCGTTACGCTCCTGAGTTCCGTACAAAGATTGAAGATTTGGAGAACATCCTTATTTATACGCCTTCCGGTGAGGGTATCCGCGTGAAAGACCTCGGCAAAGTAGTCGAGCGTTCTGCTCCTCCTACCATCGAACGTAAAGACCGTGAGCGTATTGTTACTGTATCTGCGGTTATTTCGGGAGCACCTTTGGGCGATGTGGTGGCCGATGGTAATGCTATAATTGATAAGATGGACCTACCAAGTGGTGTTTCTATCCAGATTTCGGGTTCGTATGAGGACCAACAGGATTCATTCTCCGACTTGGGAACGCTGGCTGTATTGATTGTTATTCTCGTATTCATTGTGATGGCAGCTCAGTTTGAGTCTTTGAGTTATCCGTTCATCATCATGTTTTCCATTCCATTTGCATTCAGCGGTGTGTTGATGGCATTATTCTTTACGGGAACCAATTTGAATGTGATGTCGCTTTTGGGTGGAATCATGTTGATTGGTATTGTGGTGAAGAACGGTATCGTACTCATCGACTACATCACGCTTTGCCGCGAACGTGGTCAAGCGGTGCTTCACTCTGTAGTCACGGCAGGCCGCAGCCGTTTGCGTCCGGTATTGATGACTACGCTGACCACTATCCTCGGTATGGTGCCGATGGCTGTAGGGCAGGGTGAAGGTGCCGAGATGTGGCGTCCGTTGGGTGTTGCCGTAATTGGCGGCTCTGACGGTATCTACCATCCTAACATTGATTCTTGTCCCCGTGCTCTATTGCTCGTTTGCCGGTATTGGTATCCGCCGCACGCGTAAGAAGATTAAGAAAGACCGTGAGCTGAATGATTATTACCAGTTGCATAAGGAGAAGATGACGAAACCACGTAAACAATGATTAATCATTATCCGTTAATCATTAAACATTAATCACTAAACATTATATAGCGTGAAATCAGTATTTATAACATTCGACCAAGCGTTCTTTGAACGTATCATGGCATTGCTTGACCGCCACAACTGCCGCGGCTTCAGCTATTGGCAGCAAGTACAGGGGCGTGGCAGTAAGACGGGGGAACCGCACTATGGCAGCCATGCCTGGCCCAGTATGTGTTCCGCCATCATCACTATCATAGATGAGGCTAAGGTGGCTCCGTTGCTCGAAGCGCTCCACCGGATGGACAAGGAGACCGAGCAACTCGGACTCCGTGCTTTTGTTTGGAATATCGAACAGACCATTTAATCGGGTCTGCTCTGTCTATAACCGTTATCCCCGGAGAAAAAATCTTGTTTCTTTGGGGATAATTCTTTTTTGTCCGGAGAGATTTTTTCAACCTATATCTATATCTTTGCGGCCACATTAGGTATGGAAAAGAATTCATTGAAATATACGGGTCTGTTGGCGTTTATCGTATGGGGTGCATTGTTGCTGATGCATCTGTTGCCAAGTATTACGATGGGTGGCCGTGTGCTGAGGCGTGTGGATATCTTGGGGGACGTGCGTCGTCCTTCCAAGCCGGTGAGTGAGCCGGACAGCCTGCTGCCTCCGCCCCCGAAGGTGAAGCCCGCCTTTGTGGACACCTGCCGTGCGGGCATGACGTGCATTGAAGATTACAGCGATTCTACCATGCGTGGCATGACGCGGTTCTATCAGGCGCTCGACGAGCTTGCCAAAGCACCCCGTCCGGTTCGTATCGCCTACTTCGGCGACTCCTTTATCGAAGCGGATATTCTGACGGCTGATTTACGCGAGATGCTTCAGCAGAAATATGGCGGTTGCGGAGTAGGTTTTGTCACCATTACGTCCATGACCAGTGGCTTCCGTCCTACAGTGCGTCATTCCTTCAGCGGATGGCAGAGTCATTCTGTCATGGACTCCGTGTTCTTTGACCGTAGCAAGCTGGGAGTCTCCGGACATTACTTTATTCCGAATACCGGTGCTTATGTGGAACTGCGGGGGCAGAAGAACTATGCCTCCCGTCTGGATACTTGCCAGCGTGCCAGTATTTTTTTCTATAACCGTGGCACAACCACCCTTTCTGTCCGCGTCAATCGTGGCGAAGCAACTACCGAGACTTTTGAGCCGATTGATGATTTGCAGGAGATGACGGTAGAGGGAAATATCGGTTCTGTCCGTTGGACGGTGGAAAGTGCGGACTCCACCTTGTTTTATGGCCTTGCCATGGACGGTACTTCCGGCATTGTGCTGGATAACTTCTCACTGCGTGGCAGCTCCGGCCTCTCCCTCCGTTCTGTTCCCGTGTGGATGATGCGCGAGTTCAACGAGCAGCGACCCTACGACCTGATAATCCTGCAATACGGACTGAATGTGGCTACCGAGCGCGGACGGAATTACGACAAGTACATTGCCGGCATGCAGACAACGGTGCAGCATCTCAAGGAGGCCTTTCCGCAAGCAGCCATCCTCATAGTCAGCGTGGGCGATAGGGACTATAAGACCGAAGAAGGGGAGCTGCGTACCATGCCCGGTATCAAGAATCTGGTTCGTTATCAACAGAATTTGGCGGCGGATGAGGCTGTCGCTTTCTGGAACATGTTCGAGGCTATGGGTGGGGAAGGCAGTATGGCAGAGATGGTGCATGCCAAGCCGTCACTGGCCAATTATGATTATACGCACATCAACTTCCGTGGTGGAAAGTATCTTGCGGGATTGCTTTATGAGTCTTTGATTTATGGTAAGGAACAGTATGACAGAAGGAGGGCCTACTATGAAGAGGAGCCATAAGGAGGATTCACGATTGTACGATTTACGATGTACGATTTGCTGCGCGGTGCTGGTGCTGATTGCGGCGATAGGGCCGCTCCATGCACAAGATGTATTGCCGGGCAGCCTTTCGTGTCATGTCGGCGGAACGGATTGTGATACTCTCTGCCTCTATTCCCAACGTACGGATACGGTGTCTGTCCCTTTGATAACTTTTCCCGCCGCATTCCGGCAAATGAAGGAGAATGTACTTACCGACAGTCTGGGTATTCTTAATCCTTTCTGGGAGAAGCTACGTCTGTCCCGGCTGGGCGCTTCCGCTGATACGCTTCGCATCGTACATGTGGGCGACAGCCATATACGCGGCCATATCTTCCCCCGTACCACCGGTGCGTTGATGCAGGACACTTTCGGAGCAGTCTCTTATACCGATGTAGGTATCAACGGTGCATTTTGCATTACTTTCACCCGTCCGGACCGTATTGCTGATATTGCGGCTCTGCATCCCGACCTGCTTATTCTTTCCTTCGGGACGAACGAAAGCCATAACCGCCGTTACAATACAATGCTGCACTATCGCCAGATGGACGACCTTGTACGCATGCTTCGCGAGAAACTGCCGAATGTACCGATGTTGATGACCACTCCTCCGGGCTCTTACGAGAGTTTCCGGCAGCGTCGCCGTCGTCGGACCTATAAGATTAATCCGCGTACTGCCGTTGCCGTGCAGACTATCCGCTGCTATGCCGATGAAAACGGATTGGCGGTATGGGACATGTACGAAATACTTGGCGGTACCCACCGTGCCTGCCTCAACTGGCAGGAAGCCGGATTGATGCGTCCGGACCATGTACACTATTTGCCGGACGGTTACCGCCTGCAAGGCGAGCTGTTCTACCAGGCCTTGTTAAAAGCTTATAACGATTATGTGGAATATTGACGAATTTTTATCCGGATTGAATATAGACTTGGACCGTTTGCGCGATGTCTTCACTTATGACCCGCAAGCCCCGATGATATTCAGCAGTGGTATTTTCCTCTGGCTGTTTGTCGCTTTTATATTGGTTTATCTGTTGTTGCAACGCCGGACGACGGCGCGTTTGCTGTTTGTCACCTTGTTTTCCTATTACTTCTATTATAAAAGTAGTGGCACTTATTTCTTCCTGCTTGGACTGGTGACGGTCTGTGACTTTTTCATTGCACGCTTGATGGCACGCGAGGCTATTCCCTGGCTACGTAAGGCATGGGTTGTGTTGAGTCTGTTCATCAATTTGGGATTGTTGTGTTACTTCAAGTACACCAATTTTCTGGGCGAAACTTTTGCCTCGCTGACGGGAGGCACGTTCACGACAATGGATATTTTCCTTCCGGTGGGCATCTCTTTTTTCACTTTTCAGTCGTTGAGCTATACGATAGATGTGTACCGTCGCCAGATAACGCCTCTGACCAGTTTGTTGGATTATGCTTTTTATGTTTCTTTCTTTCCCCAGTTGGTGGCGGGTCCTATTGTACGTGCCCGTGATTTCATTCCGCAAATCCGCCGCCCGCTGTTTGTCTCCAATGAGATGTTCGGACGTGGAATCTTCCTCATCGTGAGTGGGCTCTTCAAGAAAGCGGTTATATCGGACTATATCAGCGTTAACTTTGTAGAGCGTATTTTTGATAATCCTACTCTTTATTCGGGGGTGGAGAATCTGATGGGTGTTTATGGCTATGCCTTGCAGATTTATTGCGACTTCTCCGGTTACAGTGATATGGCTATCGGCATTGCCTTGTTGCTGGGCTTCCATTTCAATATCAATTTCGATTCCCCTTATAAGTCCGCTTCCATTACGGAATTTTGGAGGCGGTGGCATATTTCGCTTTCCAGCTGGTTGCGCGATTACCTTTATATTTCTTTGGGAGGCAACCGGAAGGGGAAAATCCGCCAATATGCCAATCTCATCATTACCATGTTCCTGGGCGGCTTGTGGCATGGCGCTTCGTGGAATTTTGTACTTTGGGGAATGATGCATGGCGTTGCGCTTGCAGCCCATAAGTTCTGGATGACGCTTACCGGGCGTAAGAAGGGGACGGAGAGCCATGGCATCCACCGCTTCTTCGGAGTGCTTGTCACTTTCCATTTTGTTTGTTTCTGCTGGATATTCTTCCGTAATGCGGAGTTCTCCACATCAATGGATATGCTGAAGCAGATATTCACTACTTTCCGTCCGCAACTCTTCCCGCAGCTGGTAGAGGGTTATTGGGAAGTGTTTGCACTGATGGCATTGGGCTATCTGCTGCATTTTGTGCCCGACAGTTGGGAACGTGCTTGCACAAAAACAGTAATCCGCCTCCCCTTGTTGGGAAAGGCGGTACTGATGCTTGCTGTAATCTATCTGGTCATTCAGATGAAAAGTTCGGAGATACAGCCGTTTATCGGAGATACAGCCGTTTATCTATTTCCAGTTCTGATTACTTCTTCTCGGTCGCTGTGGAGTCTGCCTGCTGTCGGAAGGGTTCCCGGTAGTTGAGCCCGTCTCTCCGGTAGAGGCCGATGAGTCCGGCCAGTCGGGTAGTGAAGTTTGTATAATCTTTCTTTTCCAGTTGTGTCCATTGTACTTCGGCAAGGGCGGCCATACGGGGGAGAACCATATACTCTACCTGTTCGCTGGTCGGGATGTATTCTGTCCAAAGGTTGGCTTGTGTGCCGAGTATGTGCTTGGCTTGTTCTTCGGTCAGTGAGGCGGTAGGATTCAGACTGTATACTTTCTCCAATGGGACAAAGCCTCCGATGGCAAATGGTTCGTGCCGGGTATCCTCACTTTGGTAATAATCAAAGTAGCAATAGTCATTGGGTGTCATTATCACGTCGTGTCCCAGTTGGGCCGCCTTGATTCCTCCTGCCGAGCCACGCCATGACATAACAGTTGCGTTGGGGGGCGACGTCGCCTTCCAGAATCTCATCCCAGCCGATAATCTGGCGTCCTTTACTATTGAGGAGCTTTTCGATACGTGTCATACAATAGCTCTGCAGACGGTCTTCGGCAGTATGGTTCTTGTCGGCTTTCAATTTTTCGGTTCTGATACGTGCCTGGCATTTGGGACACTTTTCCCAACGGGTGCGGGGAGCTTCGTCACCGCCGATGTGGATGTATTTGGAAGGGAATATGTCAATGATTTCGGCCATGACATCTTCGAGGAACTGCATGGACTTTTCGTTGCCGATGCACAGCACATCTTCGAATACGCCCCAACGTGGGCACACTTCATACGGTCCACCGGTACATCCCATTTCGGGATAGGCGGCCAGTGCGGCAAGCATGTGTCCGGGCAGGTCTACTTCGGGGATGACCGTGATATAGCGCTCCCCGGCATATTTTACGATTTCTTTGGCTTGCTCCTGCGTATAGAAACCGCCATACTGGGTGTTGTCATACTCTTCGGTGTTCCGGCCGATAACGGTACGGTCGCGCCAGGCGCCAATTTCCGTCAGCTTGGGATACTTCTTTATTTCTATTCTCCAGCCTTGGTCTTCGGTGAGGTGCCAGTGGAAGGTATTCATATTGTGAAGTGCCAGCAAGTCTATGTATTTTTTTACGAACTCAATGGGAAAGAAGTGGCGGCCCACATCGAGGTGCATGCCCCGGTAGCTGAAGCGGGGTTCATCCTGGATGCTGCCGGCAGGCAATAGGATAGAGGTGGCTTTGGTTTCGGCAGGGATTGATTTACGCAGGGTTTGTATACCGTAGAACACTCCGTTCTCGGTCTGTCCGTTTAGGGTCACCCGGTCGGCTTTGACGGTCAGCACATAGCCTTCCCGGTTGCCGATAGCCGGATCCAGTCCCAATGTGATGGCGCCTTTGGGCGCTTCGCTCCCCGGGGCAAGGGCTTCTGTCTGGAGGGTGCGGCCGGTGGACTGGCTGATGTATTCGGCCAGAAACTCGGCATTGCGTTTCAAAAGTTCATTGTTTTCGGGGTAGGCGATGATGGTACCGTCATTCAGGTTGAAGGGGGATTCCTGACTCAAGGCAACCTCCTGGGGCAAGGGAATGACTTGATAGTTGGCTGTTGTTTCTACTCCGCATGAAGAGCAGGCCAGGATGAGAGTGCCTGCAAGGAGCATGTGTGTAAGTTTTCTCATGGCATTGAACTGATTAAATTAGTGTCTGACAAATATAGAGAAAAAATACTAAAGAGGCAGAGGATAAGGGGATAAATGCATGCTCATACCTCAGTTCTTCTTTGCTCTGTACTCCTTGGGTGACATTCCCGTGTGTTTCTTGAAATATCGTCCGAAGAAAGACTGGTCGGGAAAACGATATTTGTCGGCAATCTCTTTCAGTGACATGCCGGTGGATTGCAGCGCCATTTTCAGTTCCAATATCAGGTTTTCGTCAATGATTTCTTTGGCAGAATTTTCCGCCACTTGTTTGGTGATGGCAGATAGGTAGCGGGTCGAAATGCAGAGTTGGTCAGCATAAAAAGCAACATCCCGCTGGGTAGTACAGTACGTATGTACCAGATTTATGAACTTTTTGAACAATTCTTCTTTCCGGTTACTGCCATTGATTTGTTCCTCCGTAAAGTAACGTTGAACCTTGTCGTAGGTGTCAAGAAAGAAAATTTGCAGCAGGTTTTGTGCAATGGCTTCGCGATACAGATTTTCAGAATCGCGGTAGATGGCATTGCTTGCCGTGATGAGTCCCGTGATAGCACGAACCGGTTCGTCTTCGGTATGCGTATAGCATGCATTCTCCTTTATAAAATGTATGAAGGGCGGCTCTAAACGGAAGCATGCCGTCTTGAACATTGTCTCGGAATAGGCAAAGAAGTCCACCAGAAAATCTTTACTCGCACTTGTCAGTGAAATAATGGAACTTGGAAGCAGCGTAATGTGCGTATTGGGTACAATATGATATTTTCTTAAATCTATTGTGATAATTGCTTCTCCACGGGTGCAGAACATCAGTGCTCCATTGTTCATTTTCAGAAGACGTTCCCGGAAGAATTCCAGCTTGTCTGTTCCGGCTCTGAACGTTTCTTGTTTGGTAGTCAGTAATGGGTTCATATGTTAGATTGCTTATGATTTGCGGTTACAAAGGTACGAGTTCTTTTTGGATTGTTAAATGGCATGTTCCGAAAATGAACAGTCGTGTACCTTCAATGAAACAAATGGTTGTTCAAAAACGGCATACCTTTGCTGCCGGCTTAAAAAATGAAAGAGAAAGCCGACGTATTATTTTTTTAAGATAAAAAGTATGATAACAAAAAAGAGTATGATGAAACAGATGATGACCGTCATCTGTAGTGCAACACTGGCAGCCTGCGGCAGCGCGCCTGTCGTGCAACCCCAGTCGGAATATCAGGTGATGACTATTTCGACTACCGACAAAGAACTGCAGACAATTTATTCCGCAGCCATCCGCGGACGGCAGGACATTGACATCTATCCGCAGGTGTCTGGTACACTCACCAAACTTTGTGTGGAGGAAGGACAGACCGTGCGTCGGGGGCAAGTCTTGTTTATTATCGACCAGGTGCCCTATCTGGCAGCCTTGCGCACAGCAGAAGCCAATGTGGAAGCTGCCCGTGCCGGCGTGGCCACTTCGCAACTGACATATGACAGCAAGAAGGAGCTTTATGCCCAGAAGGTGATTTCCGAGTTTGACTTAAAGACTTCCTACAACAGCCTGCTGACAGCGAAAGCCCAGTTGGCCCAAGCCGAGGCGCAGCAGGTGAATGCCGCCAATAACCTCTCTTATACAGAAGTGAAGAGTCCGGCAGATGGAATGGTAGGTACGCTCCCTTATAGGGTGGGGACGTTGGTCAGCGCCAGTTTGCCCAAACCACTGACGACCGTATCCGATAATTCTAATATGTATGTCTATTTCTCCATGACAGAGAATCAGTTGCTTGACCTCACCCGCCGCTACGGCTCCAAGGATAAGGCGCTGGCAGAGATGGACTCTATCGAATTACAGCTCAATGACCGTTCTGTCTATCCGCAAGAAGGTAAGATAGAAACTATCAGTGGTGTAATTGATACCTCTACGGGTACAGTCAGTCTGCGTGCCGTGTTCCCCAATAAAGAGGGATTGCTGACCAGTGGCGGTTCGGGCAACGTCATCATCCCGGTACGGAAAGAGAACTGCATCGTTGTTCCCCAGAGTGCCACTTACGAAGTGCAGGACAAGGTCTATGTATATAAGGTAGTTGACGGCAAGGCGCAATCAGTTCCCGTGCAAGTGACCCGTGTGAATGGAGGTCAGGAATATATCGTAGAGAGTGGCTTGAAAGTGGGGGACACAATTGTGGCCGAAGGCGTGGGTTTGCTGCGTGAAGGTACCTCCGTCCAACCCAAAACGAATGAATGATAATTTTTAACCGATAGAATATGAACCTCAGAACTTTTATAGAACGCCCCGTTTTTTCGGCAGTCATCTCCATTACGATTGTCATTCTGGGCATCATCGGATTGTTCACCTTGCCCGTTGAGCAATATCCCGACATTGCGCCGCCCACCATCATGGTGAGCACCACTTACTATGGTGCCAGTGCGGAAACCCTTCAGAAAAGTGTTATCGCTCCGTTGGAAGAGGCCATCAACGGTGTAGAGGACATGACTTACATGACTTCTACCGCCAGCAATGCAGGGTCGGTTTCCATTACTGTTTACTTCAAGCAGGGTACAGACCCGGACATGGCGGCGGTCAATGTGCAGAACCGTGTGTCCAAAGCCACGGGGCAGCTTCCTGCCGAAGTAACCCAGGTGGGTGTCACCACCAGCAAGCGGCAGACCAGTATCTTACAGATGTTCTCTTTATATAGCCCTGATGACAGCTATGACGAGAACTTTCTTTCCAACTATATCAGTATCAACCTGAAGCCGGAGATTCTCCGTATCTCCGGTGTGGGCGATATGATGATTATGGGTGGTGACTACAGTATGCGTATCTGGATGAAACCGGATGTCATGGCGCAGTACAAGCTGATACCTTCGGATGTGACGGCTGTGCTGGCAGAGCAGAATATCGAATCGGCCACCGGGTCGTTTGGTGAGAACTCGGATGAGACGTATCAATATACCATGAAATATACGGGACGCCTCATTACTCCTGAAGAGTTCGGCGACATCGTCATCCGTTCTACCGAAGACGGCGAGGTGCTGAAACTGAAGGACATCGCCGACATAGAACTGGGTAAGGACAGTTATGCCTACAAAGGTACCATGGATGGACATCCCGGTATCTCCTGCATGGTGTTCCAGACCGCGGGCTCCAATGCCACGGAAGTGAACCGGCAGATTGACCGGCTCCTTGAAGAAGCACGCAAGGACTTGCCGAAAGGCGTGGAGCTTACCCAGATGATGTCCAGCAACGACTTCCTTTTCGCCTCTATCCACGAAGTGGTGAAAACGCTGATTGAGGCTATTATCCTGGTTATCCTGGTGGTTTATGTCTTTTTGCAAGACATCCGCTCTACGCTGATTCCGCTGGTAGGTATCGTTGTTTCACTGATTGGTACGTTTGCTTTCATGTCCGTTGCCGGATTCAGTATCAATCTGATTACGCTGTTTGCGCTGGTATTGGTGATTGGTACGGTGGTGGATGACGCCATTGTCGTGGTGGAGGCGGTGCAGGCACGGTTTGATGTGGGCTATAAGTCCTCCTACATGGCAAGTATCGATGCGATGAAGGGCATCAGCAACGCGGTTATCACTTCTTCACTGGTGTTTATGGCGGTGTTTATTCCGGTATCGTTCATGGGAGGGACTTCCGGTACGTTCTATACCCAGTTTGGGTTGACGATGGCGGTGGCCGTTGGTATTTCGGCGATTAATGCGTTGACACTCAGTCCCGCACTTTGTGCCTTGCTGCTGAAGCCTTATATCAATGAGGACGGAACGGAGAAGAATAATTTTGCTTCGCGCTTCCGCAAGGCATTCAACACGGCTTTCGAGGCGGTGGTCGAGAAGTATAAGAAGATAGTGTTGCTGTTCATCAAGCGCCGCTGGCTGGGATGGTCGTTGCTGGCACTTTCGGTAGTGCTGCTGGTATTCCTGATGAATACCACCAAGACCGGACTGGTGCCCGACGAGGACCAAGGAACGTTGTTTGTCAACGTTAGCACCGCTCCGGGTAGCTCGCTCAAGACGACAAATGACATTATAGACCGCGTGGAGAAGCGTCTGGAAGACCTTCCTCAGAAATTGCACTTGCAGAAAGTTGCCGGTTATGGTCTGCTGTCCGGGCAGGGAAATTCTTTCGGTATGATTATCGTGAAGCTGAAACCTTGGGACGAGCGTACGGCAAAGGAAGACCCAGGTGCAGGCAGTCGTCAACCAGATATACGCTCGCACGGCGGATATTAAGGATGCCACGATCTTTGCCATTGCTCCGGGTATGATTCCGGGCTATGGTATGGGTAATGCGCTGGACTTGAATGTGCAGGACAAGCAGGGAGGGGATATGAACACCTTCTTCCAGACCACCCAGCAGTATCTGGCGGCACTGAACCAGCGTCCGGAAATTTCGATGGCATACTCCACGTTCGATGTACGCTATCCGCAGTGGACCGTCGAGGTGGATGCTTCCAAGTGCAAACGTGCCGGGATTACTCCCGACCAGGTGTTGTCCACACTGTCGGGCTATTATGGCGGGCAATATGTCTCCAACTTCAACCGTTTCTCCAAAGTTTACAAGGTAATGATTCAGGCCGACCCGAAGTTCCGTTTGGATGAGGCTTCACTGAACAATGCCTTTGTGCGGATGGCAAACGGTGAGATGGCTCCGCTGAGCCAGTTCGTTACACTGACCCGTAGTTATGGTGCCGAGACTCTGAGTCGCTTCAATATGTATAATTCCATAGCTGTGAATGCCATGCCTGCTGAGGGATATAGTACGGGTGATGCCATTCGTGCCGTACAAGAAACGGCGGAGATAGCCTTGCCGAAAGGTTACGGTTATGACTTCGGTGGTATCACACGTGAAGAGAACCAGCAGAGTGGTACGACGGTAATTATCTTCGGTATCTGTATTTTGATGATCTATCTTATCCTGAGTGCGCTTTATGAAAGTCTTCATCGTTCCGTTTGCAGTTATTCTTGCGGTTCCGGTAGGTCTGATGGGTCGTTCTTGTTTGCCAAGATAGCAGGATTGGAGAATAACATTTATCTGCAAACAGGTTTGATTATGTTGATCGGTTTGCTTGCCAAGACAGCCATTCTGTTGACGGAATATGCTGCCGAGCGCCGAAAAGCAGGCATGGGATTGATTGCTTCCGCAGTCAGCGCAGCCAAAGCACGTCTTCGTCCTATCCTGATGACTGCACTCACCATGATCTTCGGTCTGTTCCCGCTGGTGGTAGCTACCGGAGTAGGTGCTAACGGTAACCGTTCGTTGGGTACGGGTGTAGTAGGTGGTATGACCATCGGTACATTGGCATTGCTTTTCATCGTTCCGGCTTTGTTCGTCACCTTCCAGTGGTTACAGGAACGTCTTCGTCCGGCTCAGTCCATGCCTACCAAAGACTGGCAGATTGAGGAGGAGATGGAAGTGAGTAAGAAAGAAAATAGAAGAACATCAATCAAAAGAAAAATGAAGAAACAAATCATCACTTTAGCTGTCGCAACCTTGCTGTTGAGTAGTTGCGGCATCTATACCAAATATGAACGTCCCGAAATCAAGACCGACGGACTTTACGGGCAGGATGTAGAGGTGGAAGACACCACCTCTATCGCCTCTCTCTCCTGGCGCGAGTTGTTTACCGACCCGCAACTACAATCTCTCATTGAGCATGCACTGCAAGGCAACACCGACTTGCAGTCCGCTCAGTGGCGCATCAAAGAAGCGGAAGCCACTCTGTCATCCGCCCGTCTGGCCTATCTGCCTTCTTTTATGTTGACTCCGCAGGGAGGTGTCAGTAGCTTTGATAAATCAAAAGGTTCCTGGACATATAGCGGTATAGCATCCGCCAGTTGGGAAATTGATATTTTCGGTAAACTGACCAATGCGAAACGCCGTGCGAAAGCTTTGTACCTTCAGAGCCTGGAGTACGAACAAGCTGTCACCACTTCGTTGATAGCCAATGTGGCAAATATGTATTATACCTTATTAATGCTCGATGCACAATACAACGTCTCTGCCGAAACTGCCGCCAAATGGCGTGAGAGCGTGAAGACAATGCGTGCCATGAAAGCAGCAGGTATGACGGATGAGGCGGGAGTAGCCCAGACCGAAGCAAACTGTTATATGGTAGAAGCTTCTTTGCTCGACCTTAAACAGCAAATCCGTGAAATCGAGAATTCGCTTTCTATTTTACTGGGTGATGTGCCTGACGCTATCGAACGTGGAAAGTTACAGGGACAAAGCTTCCCGGAAGAACTTACCGTTGGCGTTCCTTTGCAGTTGCTCTCCCGTCGTCCCGACGTGAAGAGTGCGGAACTTTCGTTGGCACAGGCCTTTTATAGTACCAATGCGGCTCGTTCGGCCTTTTATCCTTCCATTACTTTGGGAGGTACGGCAGGTTGGACAAACTCTGCCGGAAGCATGATTATCAATCCGGGCAAACTGTTACTCTCCGCAGTCGGTTCACTGACACAACCTTTATTTAATAGAGGATTGAACATGGCACAGTTGAAAATAGCCAAAGCCCAACAGGAAGAAGCTAAGCTTTCTTTCCAGCAGGCTCTGCTGAATGCAGGAAGTGAAGTGAACAATGCCCTTACCCAAGTGCAGGTGGCTCGTGGCAAAACGGAGTTGCGCGACGGACAGATCACTTCATTGGAAACCGCAGTCCGCAGCACGCAACTGTTAATGAAACATGGTAACTCCACCTATTTGGAAGTACTTACCGCCCAGCAATCGTTGCTCTCTGCCCAACTGACGCAGATAGCCGACCACTTCGATGAGATACAGGGAATTATCAATCTCTACCAGGCTTTAGGTGGTGGCAGGGAATAAAGAATAAATCAATACTCTCTCTTCTCTCGTTTCTTCATCCCCTTTTATCCTTCACGATGTGGAGTGGTGAGAGGGGATATTTTTAGTGATCACTCACCACTAATCACTTATTGCAGGTACTGGTCGATCTGCGCCACCGTTGCATCTTTCAACAATACTTTCTTGTCTTTATCCAGCAGATACAGGGTAGGTATTGCTTTCAGATCATACAGATTCTTTTCCTTTATGACGAGTTTTTTATCATACCCGTTTATCCATTCTTTTGGGAAATCCGGTAAGTGTCTTTCCCATTCTTCCTTATCTTCATCCGGATAAACAGCCAGTATCTTTAAGTTTCCTGCGGCAAACTCATTATTGATGGCGGGTGCCTGTTTCAAGGCTTCTATACCTTCTTCACAAGCATGGCATCCCGGATTGTTGATAAACAGCAGCGTATATTTTGCTTTCACTCCGTAGAGCGTACCGCCTTTCCCGGACAGCAATGTATAGGTGAAATCTTTTGCCGGCCTTCCGATGCGATTCTGTTCTGCCAGTTCCCTGCGTCCTTGCGGAAGTATTTTCTCCGTATCATTCAACACCTTGCTTTCCAGCATGGCATCCAGCACCGGAATGTAAAGTTCCTCATTCCGCATCGGAGAGTTCGGGTCATACAAATACTTTTCAGCTAAGTCTGTATAATAGAAGAGTACTACTTTCTTTTGATCTGCCATCTTATACATCTGCTTTATGGCAGCTATCGCAGTAGTGTCCGGAACTACCTTCATAATATCTATAAAGTCCACCCACGCTTGTTCCGTAACATCCGGAAGGTTGATATAAGTGGTGTCGGTAAAATCCATATTGTCCCAATAGTGGCGTACCAGATAGTCTGCACGCAATTGGGGGTATTCAGCATGGCTGGTATAATGGGAAGCGTGAATTTTTTCACGGTGTCTGCCTGAAGTGTTGTTCCCTTGTTGTCATTTGCTTTCCGGCTGCCGCATGAGGCACACAGAATCAGGAACAGGAAGAAAATGTTGAGATAAGTTTTCATAATTCAGCTACTTATATATTGAAAGACAAAGATAATGCAAATGTTTTAATTACCATTTGTTAAGTATCAACAAATTAATGAAACCTACCTTTGCACCGCTTTTTTAAAAACAATGAGATATGCAAAGGGATAATTTGGACTTCAAAAACATGAGTGTGAGTAAGTTGTTTACAAAACAACTTTTCCCCACGTTGCTGGGTATGGTATCATCCGCATTGTTCACTGTTGTCGACGGGATATTCGTAGGACGCGGAATAGGTAGTGATGCTATTGCCGCGGTGAATATTGCGGCGCCTATTTTTATGATAGCGGCCGGGTTGGGACTGATGTTCGGTATGGGTGGAGGAATTCTTGCTTCCATTAATCTGTCTCGTGGCAAATTGGTGGTCGCCAATATCAATGTTACGCAGTCAATCGTTATGCTGACGATTGTCAGTATCATTATGGGAATACTGTTTTGTTTGCTATCTGTTTCCTATTATTTTCATGGTGTTCAATGCTATGGTTCAGTCGGCACAACCCATTGTTAGCTACAATTATGGTTGCGGACAGTTATTGCGGTCCAATAAGGCGTTGCGTTTATGCATCATTTCTGCTGTTGTGTTCGCTTTGCTGATTAGCGGAGTGTTTGTCTGTTTCTCCGGCGATATCGTTTCCTTGTTCTTGCCGGATCGGACGAGCCATGCCTGGCAGTATGCGGTTGCCGGTCTGCCTCTGTTTGCTGTCGATTACATTTTCTTCGGGATCAATGTAATCACAATAGGATACTATACCAGTATTGAACGTATTAATCTGGCGATGAGGCTTACACTGCTGCGTGGTATCTTGCCGGTTTTGTTCTTCTTTATACTGCCTGCATGGTTCGGCGTGACGGGAATCTGGCTTGCGGTGGTGGCGGGAGATATTACTACAACAGTGGTTATCGTATTTTTGAATTTGAAAGATAAAAATAGCAAGAAAGGAACAAGTAATGTTGATGATCATTTTCGTGAGGTAACGAAAATGATAGAAATAGGGAAGAGGAGTGTATCAAAATAAAGATTAGAACACAAATTACACGAATTATACAAATAATGTTTTCTTATACTTTTGATAATCAGAGCTTATCTGATTTTAAATTTGCGTTATTTGTGTAATTTGCGTTCTTTTATTCAGTTTTGACACATTCCCTTCCGCTTACTGTCAGAGAGAGTTTATGCTTATTCTATATATGAAGAAAGTGCATCATTATAATCGACTTCTTTGGCCGGGAATACCCAAGTCCACTGATTGTTGTCCGAAGGTTGGATGGTTATAGCAAACTGTACATGGAAACTGCCTTCCGGATATGCCTTGCGCACGATCGGCTCTTTCCAGCGTTTGTAGTCGAACCAGTCGAAACCTTCGCCCCAGAGCTCTATCCTGCGATACAGTTTCACTTCTTGTAGCAGGTTATCTCCTGTTTTCGTACAGGTATAGGCGGGGTTGCGGCCTGAATCCTTATTCAGGGCAACCAGTAATTTTTGTGTTTCTGCATCCTTGCCGCCTATGTGGCAGTTGGCTTCGGCTTCAATCAGATACATCTCTGCCGAACGGAAATTATTCAATTGCCCTATACCCGGTTGGTCGGCACATAATATTTTGAACTGCATATAGGCAAAGATATAACTGGTGCTATAAATTTTGTCGGCATAATCTTTCATAGCCCGATCATACAGGGCACCTTTCGAAGCCCGTCCGGTAGATGTGGTATATGTTTCACCTTCTTTGGGCCCCAGAAACATGTTCTTACGTACATCGGTTTCAGGAATCTGATCGTACAGTTCTTTGCTGATGGAACATGCGTAAGTTCTGCAAATGCTGGCGCTGGAGTTGCTGCCCTGATAGGCAAAGAATGAATAATAGTGTAAATTCTGGTCCGTAGCATTGTAACTGCTCCATATCCATTCTTGGTTAGGGGTATTAAAACCGCCATCCACATATTCGGAGTTTGTCATCAACGGATAATTGGCACGTGCCAATACTGCATAGCGTGCAGCGGTTGCCCAGTCTTCACGAGTCAGGGCCGCACGGGCATAGGTGGCATAAGCCACATCCAGGTTCGGACTGTAATTGTCCCCGCTCGCGCGGTCCAGTTCCGATGCTGTGAAATTGGAGATAGCCTCATTCAAATCTTCATAAATCCGGCCGTAAACTTCTGCCAGTGTAGAAGTTGGCAGCTCACCCGTACTCAGGTCTATGCGCAGGGGAAGTCCGCGGCTGGAACCATTATTACTGTCGCACCAGCGATGACAATAGAGTTGGCTCAGCATCATATAGCTGTATGCTCTGAATGTTAGTGCCTGAGCTTTTATAAACTGCTTTTCTTCATTGCTACCGCTGGCATTGTCTATGTTTTCAATGATGGCATTGGCATTACCTATCAGCTTATAATAGTAGAACCAGGGGTAATAACAATAACTTGAAGTATTTCTTTCGTGATAAAGCGAATTGATGATGGAAGACCATCCGGTCAGGTTTGATTTCTGAAAATCGTTTCCCGGATAGTTGCCATACCACGTCTTGATAGTTCCTTCGCCATTGAATCCTTGTGAACTGAGATATTGGTTGACCATTAACCTGCAAATACCATTTATTGCGAGTTTGGCATTCTGAGTGGTTTCAAAGATAGTGGCCGTACCCGTAGATGATTGGGGTACAGTATCCAGATAGTTGCTGCCGCACGAGGCCAACAGAACTGTGAGTCCTAATGTGTATAATATCTTTTTCATAAGTGAGCGTTTTATTATTATAGTTTAATGTTGATACCAACGGAGAATACTCTCGGAGTTACCAGATAGTTGTATTGCGAACCGCCGAATGATTGCTGGGGATTCATGCCCTGGCGGGCTGTGAATGTCCATAAGTTCTCGCAGTTTGCGCTCACGCTTATTCCCTGCAGGTCCAGTCGTTTCACAAAGGAAGCCGGTAGCCGGTAGCTCAGTGTGAGGTTTTTAACTACTAAATAGTCCGAACTGACAAGCCATCTGGAAGAAGCGGAATTATTGTTCGCACTCATCGTGCTGTTTATCTGAGGAATACCATCTATCCAGATGCGGTCTGCCGAGTTTTCTGACATTCCATCGGGAGCCGCTTTCCAGGCATTCATAATGTCGGAGTGGAAGTTGCCGGGTGAAGTGCCTGTAGTCATTAACGAACGGTATACCCCATCATAGGTTTGACCTCCCAACGAGTAGGTGAACAAGGCGGAGAAAGTAAGTGATTTGTAAGATACCGTACCGGTAAAGCTGCCGTAGACTTTGGGTAGTGCCGAACCGTGGAATTCTTTCAGGGCGTAAGTCGTGTTGTTGGTATAATAAGTGCCGTTGATGGAAGTCAGGCTTTCATTGTCGCTGATGTCAGTACCTTCTGCATTTCCCAATTTGCTGCCATCGGGCAGTGTGATGAAATAGTCTTCCAGATTGAGTGTGTACAGGGAGTTACCGGTGAGTTGATCGACACCGACATAAGTCGGCAGGAAGAACTCATAACGGCTTTTACCTTCTACTATCTTGTAGTTTCCCGATATGATCCCATCCTTATTTTGTTCAGGCAGCTTCACAATCTTGTTCTTGACGAATGTGGCATTCGTTGCAAAGTTCACTTTCCATTTCTTATCTTTGTAGATATCGATGTCCGTATTGATTTCGAAACCTTTGTTGGAGATGGTTCCCAGATTCTTTGCAATGGTGGCCTGTGCGGATGTGGTGGAAGTGGCTCCTGCTGACAACGGCAGATAAACATCGAACAAAAGATCCTTGTTCCGTTTGTCAAAATACTCAAGACTAATGTTCCAGCGGTTGAACAAACGGCCTTCAAGTGCTATACCATAAGCCTCTCCGGTCTCCCACTTCAGATCGAGAGCTTCGTTCTGAGATAAATAATATGCCCCGATGTTTGCATTCTGGCTACCGGCATAAAGTCCCATGTAGCCATAATATCCGGTTCCGGCATCATTTCCCACTTGTCCGTAATTGGCGCGGAACTTCAAAGAGTTTATCCAGGTGAGAGATTGCATGAAGTCCTCTTCCGATATAATCCAGTTTGCACCGATGCTACCGAAGTTACCCCAGCGGTTCTGTTTGGAGAAGCGGGATGAACCGTCACGGCGGAACGAAACTTCCAGATTGTATTTCTCGGCGTAGTTGTAGCGGATACGTCCCAGGTAGCTTTCTGTACGATAGTCTGTCTCGTAGCCGGTCAGGCTGGTAATATCTGTGAAGTTCGATAGATTCGGCTTTCCGGCAAATGTCTCGGTCGTCTTGAATGCATACTCATAATCATAATTGTTGGAGTAGTTTTCGTGTGCTGCCAGTACATCTATGTAGTGTTTGCCATATACATGATTCCAGTTCAGTTGCTGCTGGAAGGTATAATTCTTATAGCGGTAAGTCACTCGCTTGGTACGTCCGTTGTTTCCTTTACCGTCACCGATAGTGGCATTGTCGTAAGAGGTCTGCTCGGAGTTTCGCACGTTGAGGTCGCCTTTCACTGTGAATGTGAAGTCGTTCAGGAACTTGACATCTGCAAAAGCGATAGCTTGCAGTGTGTTGCGTATGGTTTTGTCCGTACTCAATTCGTTTTCCCAGATTACATGACGGTCTACATATTGGTTACGGGTAGAGATCGTTACTCCCTCGTCATCTTTATAGTATCCCGGATCGTACTGTTTGTTGTTCAGGGCATCCAGGCGATAAGAACCATCGGCATTATGCAGATGCACGGGATAGATGGGGGCTATCTGACGACAATACATAAATGCATTGGTATATCCAGCGTCACTGTCCCCATTGGTTGCATGAGAATTTTGGTGCGTGCCGGATAGGTTAATGCCTGCCTTGAACCATTTTTTAGGGGTGAAGCTCATGGAGGTACGGGCTGAGATACGATTGAAATCCGAGTTTGTCACATAACCTTTCTCATCCAGATAGCCGATGGAAAAGTAATAGTTACTCTTTTCGTTGGCGGTATTTCCGCTAAAGGAATATTCCTGCCGGTATCCGTTGCGGATGGCATCCGAATACCAGTCAAGATCATCGGCATATCCCGGAAGGATTTGTGCATCCGAAACCAGATTACCATTCGCGTCGAACAAAGCATTGTCCGCCTTATTATATATATTAAGATATAGTTGTTCCGAAATCAGATTTTCCGACGCATACTTGGCCGCGGTGGCTGCATCATCACCTGCAGACATACGTGCATTCTTCAGGTTTTGCCAACTTGCTTCCATAAATTGGTTAGGCGAGGTACGTTTATACTCTTTGATACCGCGTGAATAGACTCCTTGGTTGATTTTTAGGTCGAAACTGATTTTGTTGGAAGTCCCTTTTCTTGTGCTGATCAGAATCACACCGTTTGATGCGCGGTTACCGTATAGTGCGGCTGAAGCTGCATCTTTCAGAACTGAAATGCTCTCTATATCGGCCGGGTTTATATCCGAAATATTTCCTCCGAAAGGAACACCGTCTACCACATAAAGCGGAGTGCTCGAACCGTTTACAGTTCCGATACCGCGAATGCGGATCGACGGATCACTGCCCGGTGCACCGTAAGTACTATTAATCTGTACGCCCGATGTCGTTCCTTCCAATGCTGAAGTTACGCTGGAGGTTGGTCGCATTTCAATCTGATCCTGATTGACGGATGAAATGGCTCCTGTCAGCGATGATTTTTTTGCTGTACCGTAGGCTACTGTTACAATCACTTCATCCAACATCTGAGAATCGTTTGACATGATGATCCTGAGTTGAGGCTTGATTGCAACTTCCTGCGTTTTCATGCCAACAAACGAGATAATTAAGGTTCTGGCATCATTGGGGACATTGGTGAGTGTAAACTCTCCGTTTACGTTGGTAATCACTCCTTGCGAGAATCCTTTCACCAGAATAGATGCACCAACCACTGGTTCATTGCCTTCTTCTGAAATCACGACTCCGGCTACTTTGGAGACTTGGGCCAATGTTGCACTTGTCCATAAAAACAGATAGGCCAGCATGATAAATAGTAGTTTCCTTTTCATAAGCTCTCTTTTTAAAATTAGTATTTTTATTTCTCGAGTTCTTGCAGTACTTAAATATGAATAATATCATTAGAGAGCTTCGAAGGGTATGAGTTGTATTATCACCTAATATAAATAAATCGTATATCAGAAGTAAATAAACATTTGCATTTTAACGTTTGATTTGTTTGTTTTTTAATATTTATTTATATCTTTGCGCTAATCATAACACTAAGTACTGCAAGAACTTAGCTGTTATTTATTTGTTGAATTTTGTGGGCTTGTTTGAATATAAATAGAGAAAAGTAAAGCCCCCTTCCACACGGCTGTATTCCCTTATTCATCGGGGTTTGCGTGTGGAAGGGGGCTTTTGCTCCTTATTTTACTTTTATCTTGTTACTATTTTGTCTTTACTTACTCCGTAGTATCCTGCCACGGGTACATATATCGGTTGCATTTGTCGTCCGATGTTTTCTATTTTTCCTTCTGCTTTCAGTCGTCTCAGGTGTTCCATTGCCTTTGATTTCATGAAACCACATATATGCTGGAAATCCAGGCGTGTCATCAGTTGATGTTCGGCAAAGTATTCCTTCAGTCGCATGTCTATCTCCACGTCCGATAGCTTGCTGGAGTGCCCGCTATGCTTGAAATTCTTCAGTTTAACATTGCCTATCTCGTTCTTCAACGCTTGGTCGGCGCGAAACTTGATGCCCTTCAGTTTCACTTTCTCATTTTTTCGTTTCGTTTCCATTGTGATTCCTTCCTCGCATTTCAGTGTAGGATGGAAGTATCCGATGCCGTCCAGATGTACTTGTCGTCCTTCCGCCAATTCTTCTCCCATTATATGCGATAGTGCATCGAGCACCGCCGACACATCCGTCTCTGTCAGCGAACTGCGTGCCTGTATTTTGTGGCGGATTTCGTCTGTTCCTACTTTTCCATTGAGGGTGATGCGTGCATGGATTGTTTTTGGGTCCGTTTGATCGTTAGGTACCGGATTCTCATACCATTCAAAAAGTATAGCCATTGTTTGTCGTTTTATAGGTAGATAATGGTGCAAATGTACCATTTATATATAGGAAGAGCAAATTTTAGATAAAGCATCTGGTAGTGTTGATAGTTGTTGGCAGATCTCTTGACAGATGTCGGTAAATATGTTGACGATAGAAAGCAAGATGGTTGACGGCTGTCAACACTACCAGATGCTTTATCTAAAACATGACAATACTATATGTATAATGTCAACAAACTATATGTATTTAGTTAGCGGCATTAATTTGTAACAAACCACTCAAAATACTTGCAAAAGGTATATCTGTGATGCTAACTTCGTGGCATCAATCACTAAACTAACAATTAAATTATGAAGACAAAATTTATGCAATTCATTGCTTCTCTTTGGGAAGGCTGGGGAGAAGTGAAGCAAGTAGTAGAAAATCAGCCAGAAACGACTCCTTTAGCAGCTAACCCTGCTGCGGAGCTTGTGAAGTCCTCGCCGGTCAGTCTGACGGATCGAGTAAACCGCTTCCTGCAATCCGCTTATGATTTCCGTTATAATCTGTTGACGGAAGAAACCGAATTCCGTCCGGCGGGTAAAGTGGGAGAGGGGTTCTCATCTGTTGGAAAGCGGGAACTGAATACCTTTTGCCTTGAGGCCCATGCACGGGGAATTGCATGTTGGGACAAGGATATCAGCCGTTATCTTTATTCCACTTGTGTTCCTGCTTATCATCCTTTCCTTCTTTATATAGATGAACTTCCTGCCTGGGATGGAGTGGATCGTCTTGAAGCGCTTGCCCGCCGTGTATCTTCCAATCCGTTGTGGATGAAGGATTTCCATATCTGGATATTGGCCCTCACTGCACAATGGCTGGGAATGACGGGAAAGCATGCCAACAGCGTGGCACCTATTCTTATCAGTGCGGAGCAAGGGTGTTTAAAGTCTACCTTTTGTAAAAGTCTGATGCCTGAAACTCTGGCTCGTTACTATTCAGATGAAGTGGAACTGACTTCAAAGGGAAATGTTACCCGTAAAATGTCGGAAATGGGATTGCTGAATCTTGATGAGTTTGATAAATATCCTGCTTCTAAAATGCCCTTATTGAAGAATCTGATGCAGATGGCGAACCTGAATCTTTGCAAAGCCTATCAAAGGAACTATCGCAACTTGCCACGTATTGCTTCTTTTATCGGTACGAGCAATCGTTTTGATTTGCTTTCCGACCCTACAGGGAGCCGCCGTTTTCTTTGTGTGGAAGTGAAAGGGAAGATAGATTGCTCGCATATCGAGCATAAACAAATCTATGCCCAGTTGAAACATGAACTTCTGGAAGGAGTCCGGTATTGGTTTACAGCGGAAGAAGAGTCTGAGTTGAAGGAATATAATAAGAAATTTCAGCGGCGCAGTATGATGGAGGAAATTCTTTATGCTTGTTTTCGCCCTGCCATGACTGAAGATAAGGATGAAATGGTACAACGCCTTTCTGCTGCTGATATTTTCAAAGTTCTGAAAAAGCAGAATCCGGCAGCTATGCGTGGAGTTAATCCGAATGCGTTTGCTCAACAGTTAGCTCCTTTAGGGTTTCCCCGCTCGCGGAGTCGTTACGGGAATTACTATTCGGTAGTTGCCTTGCCTGAAAATACCCTTCCACCCGCTAACCTTGATAAATAGGGCGTTTTACGAGTGTGGAGGGGTGAAAATGTTTATAATAAAGACATTTAAAAGAACAGTGAGTTAAGGAGTAGTTAGACAGATACTTAGCATTCTGGGGCATGTTTTTTTCTATTTGGCTCGAAACAAATAACCGTTTTTTGTTGTTGAATGTGAAAAAACAAGTATCTTTGTAACTGAACTAATTGACATGACGATATCTTAGTATATATCATGTCCTCTTTCGGTTAGGTTAAAATGTGGCAATTGAAATCTAACGACCGGATGAGCGTAGCCTGTATCAGTCATTGGTACGGGCTTACTCTCCTGCGTTAAGGGTGCGCCACATACCTAACCTTAAGGAATGAGTAGGGTCCCGTACCTCTAATATACATTAGCCGTATAGGGTTGATTTTAAACTTATAATCAAACACTATATGGCTAATTGGCTTTCTATGCAATCGACAGCCGAAAAATACGGCATACCTGAAGAACAAATCCGTGAATGGATTAGATTCGATTATGTGACGTACTCTTCTTTTTTTAAAAGAGATCCTTGTGATGACCCCAATCCGATGGTGGATACTGATGAACTTGATAAAGTTCTTGAATCGAATTCCATTCAGTCTTGTCCTGATGATGAAACCATTGAGCGAGTTCCTAAAGGCCATTTAGACTGGCTTTATCAGGAAAATGCCCGATTGGCAAAAATCAATGACGACTTGAGAGAAGAGATTTATTCGCATGTTCAGTGGGAGAAAGAGTTAAATGATGATTTTACTAAGATAACAGAGCTTGCAAACAAGGTTATATCCTTGCATCGCCAAATAATCATGGATTATGAAGGTCTATTAAACGCTAAAATGGGAATTAGGTCTTTTTACGTTATCTGTTTCTTTTTAAAAAGAATAAATACCTCACCTAACCAGTGGATTTCATTTTTTTTTTAATCCTTTTCATCTCTTGAATGAAGGTGTGTCAAAATAGGATTAGAACACAAATTACACAAATAATATTTTTTTTAGACTTCTGATAATCAGAGCTTATCTGATTGGTTATTTGCGTAATTTGTGTAATTTGCGTTCTTTTATTCAGTTTTGACACACTCTCATTCTTTTTTATAGTTCTCTCTTTCATTTATATCTCCTATAACAATGCTATCTTAATTCTTCTTCATCGTTGGAATTGTTCTCCCCCCGATAACGGAGGAATTGGAAGGGGTGGAGTGTCCTTTAAGGGGATATGGTAGGTAAAACAATGACTGAGTACCTTTTCTCTCTTTCTCGCGTGCACGTATATATAATGTATATCCTTCCGTGCCCGCCCACACCTTCTTTCAAAAATATGTTCTACAACATCCTTATCAATCAACGAGTTATAAATTAGTTTCAAAAAACTTGTGAAAAAATGATAGATATATTTGGATTGAATGGATATATGCGCTACTTTTGCACCCGCTTTCCAAGAGACGGAAAGCCTTGCAATTGACATTCTGACAGAAACGGCGTAAGAACTCTGACGTTTTTCTTTCCTTTTGCCTTAATTCCAACCAAGAATGCGGCGGTCGAAAAGAAATTTGAAAAAAACTTTCGAAAATATTTGGAGGTTATGTGATAAAGTTCTTACCTTTGCACCCGCTTTCTGAAAGGACTGCAATCGACGATTGACTTGCTGATTAAGAAACCGGTTTGCTAAGAACTCCTTTCTCTTCTTCTTTTACCTCCCTTTCGCAAAAGAGACGACGACGAGAAAAAAAAAAAAAAAAAACTTCCGAAATTATTTGGAGTATATGCTTAAAAGTTCTTACCTTTGCATCCGCTTTCTGAAAAGAAAATCAGTTTAAAAAAGAAGCGATCTTTGAAGAATTTACATAAACAATACAAGTAGTACAAGAGCAAGGTTACTGCATTAATTTGAAGTAATCTTGGGTATAAAAAAAAAAAAGAACCGTCAAGTAACTTATATATATAGGTAATTTGAAAACTTTTAATAGACCGAGCGTCCTGAACAGAGCAAGAACCGGTAGCAATACCGACTAACAATACTTTTACAATGAAGAGTTTGATCCTGGCTCAGGATGAACGCTAGCTACAGGCTTAACACATGCAAGTCGAGGGGCAGCATGACCTAGCAATAGGTTGATGGCGACCGGCGCACGGGTGAGTAACACGTATCCAACCTGCCGATTATTCCGGGATAGCCTTTCGAAAGAAAGATTAATACTGGATAGCATAACGAGAAGGCATCTTCTTGTTATTAAAGAATTTCGATAATCGATGGGGATGCGTTCCATTAGTTTGTTGGCGGGGTAACGGCCCACCAAGACATCGATGGATAGGGGTTCTGAGAGGAAGGTCCCCCACATTGGAACTGAGACACGGTCCAAACTCCTACGGGAGGCAGCAGTGAGGAATATTGGTCAATGGACGAGAGTCTGAACCAGCCAAGTAGCGTGAAGGATGACTGCCCTATGGGTTGTAAACTTCTTTTGTATGGGAATAAAGTGAGCCACGTGTGGCTTTTTGTATGTACCATACGAATAAGGATCGGCTAACTCCGTGCCAGCAGCCGCGGTAATACGGAGGATCCGAGCGTTATCCGGATTTATTGGGTTTAAAGGGAGCGTAGGCGGATTATTAAGTCAGTTGTGAAAGTTTGCGGCTCAACCGTAAAATTGCAGTTGATACTGGTAGTCTTGAGTGCAGCAGAGGTAGGCGGAATTCGTGGTGTAGCGGTGAAATGCTTAGATATCACGAAGAACTCCGATTGCGAAGGCAGCTTACTGGACTGTAACTGACGCTGATGCTCGAAAGTGTGGGTATCAAACAGGATTAGATACCCTGGTAGTCCACACAGTAAACGATGAATACTCGCTGTTTGCGATATACAGCAAGCGGCCAAGCGAAAGCATTAAGTATTCCACCTGGGGAGTACGCCGGCAACGGTGAAACTCAAAGGAATTGACGGGGGCCCGCACAAGCGGAGGAACATGTGGTTTAATTCGATGATACGCGAGGAACCTTACCCGGGCTTAAATTGCAACTGACGGATTTGGAAACAGATCTTCCTTCGGGCAGTTGTGAAGGTGCTGCATGGTTGTCGTCAGCTCGTGCCGTGAGGTGTCGGCTTAAGTGCCATAACGAGCGCAACCCTTATCTTTAGTTACTAACAGGTCATGCTGAGGACTCTAGAGAGACTGCCGTCGTAAGATGTGAGGAAGGTGGGGATGACGTCAAATCAGCACGGCCCTTACGTCCGGGGCTACACACGTGTTACAATGGGGGGTACAGAAGGCAGCTACACAGCGATGTGATGCTAATCCCAAAAGCCTCTCTCAGTTCGGATTGGAGTCTGCAACCCGACTCCATGAAGCTGGATTCGCTAGTAATCGCGCATCAGCCACGGCGCGGTGAATACGTTCCCGGGCCTTGTACACACCGCCCGTCAAGCCATGAAAGCCGGGGGTACCTGAAGTACGTAACCGCAAGGAGCGTCCTAGGGTAAAACTGGTAATTGGGGCTAAGTCGTAACAAGGTAGCCGTACCGGAAGGTGCGGCTGGAACACCTCCTTTCTGGAGCGACGCTCAGCATCTTATGAGGTGCAAGCCAAGTATTAGATTAATTAAAAGTTGGTTCTTTAAGTCATGCTACCATGAAAGAACCTCTTGGACTACGAGTAATTGTTTATTTAAACATATAAATGAGAAAGAAGAAGCCGAGCCGCAAGGCGAGGTTTGAACTCGACAGTCCTATAGCTCAGTTGGTTAGAGCGCTACACTGATAATGTAGAGGTCGGCAGTTCAACTCTGCCTGGGACTACGCAGTTGGCAATCTGTTGGTTGCTTACTTCGGGGGATTAGCTCAGCTGGCTAGAGCACCTGCTTTGCACGCAGGGGGTCAACGGTTCGAATCCGTTATTCTCCACTCTACCTTTTAGAGGTAAACGTTCTTTGACATGATGTACAAAAAAAGTAAAGTTATAACAAGCTGAAAGTATATATCGAGCCATACGGCTAGGTAAGACTAAAAGTAAGCAAGGGCGCATGGCGGATGCCTTGGCTCTCGGAGGCGATGAAGGACGTGATAAGCTGCGATAAGCCGCGGGTAGGTGCAAATGACCTTTGATCCGCGGATTTCCGAATGGGACAACCCAATATCTTGAAGAGGTATTATCCTACTAAGTAGGAGGCAAACGCAGGGAACTGAAACATCTTAGTACCTGTAGGAAGAGAAAATAAATAATGATTCCCCTAGTAGTGGCGAGCGAACGGGGAACAGCCCAAACCATATGTGTTACGGCATGTATGGGGTTGTAGGACCACGTCGTGGGACGACAGTTAGTGAGTAGAATGATCTGGAAAGTTCAGTCATAGACGGTGATAACCCGGTATACGAAGCTAACTTAACCCTAGTGGTATCCTGAGTAGCGCGGGACACGAGGAATCTTGCGTGAATCTGCCGGGACCATCCGGTAAGGCTAAATACTCCCGAGAGACCGATAGCGAACCAGTACTGTGAAGGAAAGGTGAAAAGCACTTCGAACAGAAGAGTGAAATAGTCCCTGAAACCATGCGCCTACAAGCGGTCGGAGCAGCTTTATGCTGTGACGGCGTGCCTTTTGCATAATGAACCTACGAGTTACTTTTTCCGGCAAGGTTAAGGATCTTGAGATCCGCAGCCGAAGCGAAAGCGAGTCTGAACAGGGCGGATAGTCGGAAGGAGTAGACGCGAAACCAAGTGATCTACCCTTGGCCAGGTTGAAGGACAGGTAACACTGTCTGGAGGACCGAACCGATAAGCGTTGAAAAGCTTCCGGATGAGCTGAGGGTGGGGGTGAAAGGCTAATCAAACTTGGAGATAGCTCGTACTCCCCGAAATGCATTTAGGTGCAGCCTTGATTTATACTAATATGAGGTAGAGCGACTGATAAGATGCGAGGGCTTCGCCGCCTATCAAGTCTTGACAAACTCCGAATGCGTATTAGTTCTATATCAGGAGTGAGGGCATGGGTGCTAAGGTCCATGTCCTAAAGGAGAACAATCCGGACCATCAGCTAAGGTCCCGAAATAACCACTAAGTTGATCTAACGAAGTCAGATTGCTAAGACAGCTAGGATGTTGGCTTGGAAGCAGCCATTCATTTAAAGAGTGCGTAACAGCTCACTAGTCGAGGAGTTTGGCGTGGATAATAATCGGGCATAAGTGGTTTACCGAAGCTATGGGATGTTTAATACATCGGTAGGGGGAGCATTCCACTCCGCGTCGAAGGTGAAGCGTGAGCTTTGCTGGAGCGTGTGGAAAAGCAAATGTAGGTATAAGTAACGATAAAGGGGGTGAGAAACCCCCTCGCCGAAAGACTAAGGTTTCCTGATCAACGCTAATCGGATCAGGGTTAGTCGGGTCCTAAGGCTCAGCCGAACGGTGAGGCCGATGGCAGAACAGGTTAATATTCCTGTACTACCTTAAAGAGTGACGTGGAGACGGAGGCGTGACAGTGCCGCGGACTGACGGAATAGTCCGTTGAAGGGTGTAGATGTTGATCGGGGTAGGCAAATCCGCTCCGAGAGTCGAACCTGATAGTATGGAGCGTTCTTCGGAACAATCCAATAGTGCATGTAAACATACTCCCAAGAAAATCCGCTAAACTTAATCTTTAAGGTACCCGTACCGCAAACGGACACACGTAGTCGGGTTGAATATACTAAGGCGCTTGAGTGATTCACGGTTAAGGAACTAGGCAAATTGACCCTGTAACTTCGGGATAAAGGGTCCCCACTGTAAGGTGGGGCGCAGAGAATCGGTCCAGGCAACTGTTTAACAAAAACACAGGGCTGTGCAAAATTGAAAGATGAAGTATACAGCCTGACACCTGCCCGGTGCTGGAAGGTTAAGAGGAGATGTCATCGCAAGAGAAGCATTGAATTGAAGCCCCAGTAAACGGCGGCCGTAACTATAACGGTCCTAAGGTAGCGAAATTCCTTGTCGGGTAAGTTCCGACCTGCACGAATGGTGTAATGATCTGGACACTGTCTCAACCGTGAGCTCAGTGAAATTGTAGTATCGGTGAAGATGCCGATTACCCGCGATGGGACGAAAAGACCCCGTGAACCTTTACTATAGCTTAACATTGAATTTGGGTAATTGATGTGTAGGATAGGCCGGAGGCTTTGAAGCAGGTACGCCAGTATTTGTGGAGCCGCTGTTGAAATACGGCCCTTTGGTTATTTGAGTTCTAACTCGTGATACGAGGACACTGTTTGGTGGGTAGTTTGACTGGGGTGGTCGCCTCCAAAAACGTAACGGAGGCTTCTAAAGGTGCCCTCACGACGATTGGTAACCGTCGGCAGAGTGTAATGGCATAAGGGCGCTTGACTGGGAGACTAACAAGTCGATCAGGTAGGAAACTAGAGCATAGTGATCCGGTGTTTCTGTATGGAAAGGACATCGCTCAAAGGATAAAAGGTACTCCGGGGATAACAGGCTGATCCCTCCCAAGAGCTCATATCGACGGAGGGGTTTGGCACCTCGATGTCGGCTCGTCACATCCTGGGGCTGGAGAAGGTCCCAAGGGTTGGGCTGTTCGCCCATTAAAGTGGCACGCGAGCTGGGTTCAGAACGTCGTGAGACAGTTCGGTCTCTATCTATCGTGGGCGTATGAAATTTGCGTGGCTCTGACACTAGTACGAGAGGACCGTGTTGGACCGACCTCTGGTTTACCAGTTGTGCCGCCAGGTGCATTGCTGGGTATCTAAGTCGGGATTGGATAAGTGCTGAAAGCATCTAAGTACGAAGCCAGCCACAAGATTAGATTTCTTAGGGTCGTCAAAGACGATGACGTTGATAGGATGCAGGTGTACAGGTGGTAACATCATAGCCGAGCATTACTAATTGCCCGTTCACTTTTGGTCCTTGCCTTGTATGGCGGATATATACGTTCAGTTTTCTGACTTTACTTTTTACATCGTGTCTGACTTATTCAGGTGACTATAGCATCAGGGTTCCACCTCTTCCCATTCCGAACAGAGAAGTTAAGCCTGATCACGCCGATGGTACTGCGTCAAGTGGGAGAGTAGGTAGTTGCCGTTTTTCAGGAAAGCCTCCATATCGAAAGATGTGGGGGCTTTTTGTATTTATACCCCCTACTGTTCTATTCAATTCTCCTCCTCCTGGAGGAAGAGTACCTGCAGGAAGAGGTGGTAGGTAAACAATATACTGCCTATTAATAATAAGAATAAGGAACCTTCTTCTCACCTACTCCCCTATCTTTTGTGTACTGATGGAAAGAATATTTAGTGCTGTTTTTACATTTTAATTGCATACTGTAATCGGTAACTTTGTCTCGTCAAAAATCGGAAAAGTAAAATCGACATGATTAGAAAAAAATAGCATTGTAATTTTGTAGTGCCAACTATTAATTACAATGCTATGACCGAGACTTCAAATTAAAGAAGTATCTAATGTGGAACAAAGTTAAAGAATTATTTTCATCCGGCCTAAACAAAAGCCAGATAGGTTTGTCTTTAGGCCTTCACCGTCAGACGGTGTCCAAGTATCTGTCTATGACAGAAGATGAGTTCATATCTAGCCAGAGCTATGACCGGCATTACGGGCATAAGCTTGACGCTTACGAGCCTTATGTAGTGGAGGAGCTTGTTAAATGGCCTTTTCTGTCCGCCCCTCAGATCCATGACAGGTTAAAGGAGAATTTTGTGGATCTTCCGGCAGTTACTCCCAAAACGGTTTTCAACTTCATCAACCGAATTCGTTTGACACATAATCTGCCCAAAGAGGTGGAAAAGAGTTACCGTCCCTATGAGAAGCAGCCTGAGACTCCTTATGGAGAATACGCCCAATGTGATTTCGGCGAGCGCTGGATGCGAACCTCTCAGGGGCAGTCTCTAAAAGTCTATTTCTTTGCGATGTCCCTGAGCCGGAGCAGGTACAAGTTCGTGTATTTTAGCCGGACACCGTTTACCACCGCACTTGCTGTCTATGCCCATGAACTGGCCTTTGAGCACTTCGGAGGTATACCCCGGAAAATCATTTATGATCAGGACAAGGTATTGCTAGTTAAGGAAAACCTTGGCGATCTGGTGCTTACCAGCAGCTTCCGTGCCCTGGTTCGGGAACATGGCTTCGAGCCCGTATTCTGCCATAAGTCCGATCCCCAAAGTAAGGGTAAGATAGAGAACGTGGTCAAATATGTGAAGTACAACTTCCTTCGCGGTCGTGAGTTTATCGACATCGACCTGCTGAACAAGGATGTCCTGAGCTGGCTGGAACGTACAGCCAACGGTACGGAACACCACGGCATACGTCGTGTCCCTTCCGATGAGTTCGAGAGGGAAAAAACATATCTCATGCCTTATAAAGGAGTCCCTACAGTACCTTGTGAAAAGCTCGTGCCACATCATGTGCGCAAGGACAACGTGATAAATTACAGGGGCAACTATTACACCGTTCCTACGGGAACTTACCGCGGCTATCAGACGCTTGTCTATCTGGAAGAAAAAGAAGGCAAACTGCACATCTATAGCCATGATACGGGCAAAACCCTTGCCAGTCACAAGATAAGCGGTGACAAGGGACGCCTGATCAGCAACACCTCGCACCGGCGTGACCGAGAAGCCTCACTGAACGACTATGAGGCTTCTGTGCGCAAGGAGCTTCCCCAGAGCGCAGTGGTTGACGAATACCTCTCACAACTGCGCGTACATAAGGCTCGCAACTATCGCGACAACCTCCAGTTCATAGCCCGCCGGCATGGGGCATACCCAATGCCACACTTACCCGATCTTTCACTCAATGCCTTGAGGCAGGCGTCTTTAACGGATGCCGTCTGATGGAGGTAGCCGAGTACCTTAGAGTCCATAATGGGGAGGCTCTTATCGAGGTGCGGACGGAAACGGAACCTTTACCCCAGGCAGACACCTCCGGCATGACCCTGAGAAAACAGATATATCAATCTTTAATACACTCTTCGTATGACAATCAACGAACAAATCAGAAGCTTGTGCTCACGCCTGCGGCTATACGCCCTTCCACGTCTGTTGGAATCCGAGGCTCATCTGGCACAGGAACAAGGAAAGACCCATGTAGAGTTCCTTCATGACCTGCTGGCCCGTGAGGTGCAAGAGAGGGACAGCAAAGACTTCCAACGACGTCTGAAAGCGGCGGCTCTGCCGGCAAGGCATGATCTCGACCTTTTTGACCACAACTACTCGCAAGGTATAACCGCCCCCAGACTACGCGATCTGCGCCGACTTGGATGGCTCGAGCAGAATTACAACCTGATACTTATGGGACCATCGGGTACAGGCAAGACCTTCATCGCCGCAGGCCTCGTATATGAGGCCGTAGGACAAGGATACAAAGCATATATGGTTACGATGGAGGATGTCATAAACACCATTAAGATGAAAAGCCTGATGCCTTCAGCCATGAGTGCCTATAACCGTCTGCTCAAAGCCGATCTGGTAGCCATCGACGACATCATGCTCTTCCCGGTGAAGAAAGAAGATGCTGCAGGATTTTTCAACCTAATCAACACGCTTCACGAGAAAGCATCGCTGATAATCACTACCAACAAGGCACCAACAGAGTGGGCAAAAACACTGGATGATGAAGTACTCGCTTCCGCTATACTTGACCGATTATTATATCACTGCGAGGTAATAAAACTCTCGGGACAAAGCTATCGGATGGGAAATCGAAAATCTATTTTTGAAACCGGAAAAGACTCATCTTTGGCTGGGGTACCCCCAGCCAAAGATGACCAGTATCCTAAGACAATCAATATTATAAACGGAGGGTCTCGAATATCATATGTCGATTTAACTTTACCGAAAAATGTCGATTTAAAATTTGCTTATTACATGATTAAAACTACTTAAAATCAAGAAATTATATCTTATCTTTGCTTTCGTATTTGGTGTTTTATTCGTATCTTTACTTTGTCTTAAAAGGTACTATAAATCCTTTATTTACTGAACATTATTTTTTTATTAAAAGAAAATTCGATTTTAGTAAAACAAAAAACAGTCATTAGCTGTTGTTACTAATAGAATTGAAAGCGACATGAGAACAACTGTAAAGACATTCTTGGTATTTGTGCTACTTATGGTGACCTATAGTCTCAGTAGCAGAGCCGTCAACTTTACGGGGATGGTTGATAAAGCAGCATCTACATGTGAGGTGAGTGCTTCTTCATCATCATTAAAGAATGCTTCTTCAGATAATGTCGCTAATAATACACGAAGCTTATTTACTAATTCCAAGTTTATGTGGACTACGGATGCAGAACTTGAAAACAAACCTATCTCTGAAAGATATTCTTTTAATCCCTATCGTTTTCGCAGAGCTGTTGAAACTGCATCTTTTATGAAGGGGATTCTGTTAATTTCATCTCACCATAACTTATTGGTACACGATCAATCTAAATTATACTATTCAGATAAAGATCCGCATTACACTTCTTTTAGTAGTGAATACTACATCTATACTTTGCGGCGGATTGTGATTTAAACTTCCTTTTATTAGTTTTTCCTTTTTCCCTTTACTCCTTTCCCTAAATATGGCTGAAAGTAGGTGACCTTTTACAACCCTATGTCTTGGGGTGGGTTATACGGGTGTTAGCGGCGTGTTCATGCTGTGAAGGGGAGAACTATATCCATGCGCATAATTTTTAAAAATCAATTTTAATACAAACCCATTTAAATTTTTCATCATGGAAACTATTCAAAAGAAATCTGCCTCTTTTAAAGGCATCAAATCAGCCGGTTGGGTAATCGTAATTTGCTTTATCGTTGCCGTGCTTATTTTTCACTTTGTGTTGGGAAATCCCTCTAACTTTATGAACAATGACCCGAACAATCATCCGCTGCCAGGGAACTTCCTCGGTACTATCTATAAAGGTGGATTCATCGTTCCGGTTATTCAAACTCTCTTGCTGACTGTTATCGCACTGAGTATTGAACGCTACATTGCAATTGGTGCTGCTTTCGGTAAAGGTTCATTGGCTAAATTCGTTGCTAACATTAAAGCTGCTCTGGCTGCTGGCGATATGAAGAAGGCTCAGGGACTTTGTGACAATCAACGTGGTTCTGTTGCTAATGTAGTAAATGCTACTCTGAAGAAGTATGCTGAAATGGAAAATGATACGACTCTTGCCAAAGACCAGAAGTTGCTTGCTATCCAGAAAGAGCTGGAAGAAGCTACTGCACTGGAATTGCCAATGATGGAGCAGAATTTACCTATTATCGGTACTATCACTACTCTGGGTACATTGATGGGATTGCTTGGTACAGTTATCGGTATGATCCGTTCGTTTGCCGCTTTGGCTGCCGGAGGTTCTGCTGACTCAATGGCATTGTCACAAGGTATTTCCGAGGCTTTGATTAATACTGCTTTCGGTATCTTAACCGGTGCATTGGCCGTTATCTCCTATAACTATTATACCAATAAGATTGATAAGTTAACTTACAGCCTTGACGAGGTTGGTTTCTCTATTGTGCAGACATTTGCAGCTACGCATAAATAGATCGGTCGAACCCTTTTAAAATACTACAATTATGGGTAGAGCGAAAAATAAAAAAGAAAAGTACGTTCATCGACATGACGGCGATGAGTGACGTAACTGTATTGCTGCTGACATTCTTCATGCTGACGTCTACGTTCGTGAAGAAAGAGCCGGTACAAGTTACCACTCCGGCTTCCGTATCCGAGATTAAGATCCCGGAAACGAATATCCTGCAGATATTGGTCGATCCGGACGGAAAAGTGTTTATGAGTCTGGACAAACAGTCTGACTTGCGCGAGGTGCTGGAAGCAATGGGGCAAGAATATGGGGTGACTTTCACTCCGGAGGAAACTAAGAAATTCTCACTGGCATCTACTTTCGGAGTGCCGATGAAGAGTATGAAGAAGTATCTCGATTTGCCGCAGGATCAGCAAGACGCTGTGTTAAAGAATGGGGGGATACCTACCGACAGTATCGATAATCAGTTTAAAGCTTGGGTACGTAATGCCCGTGCTACGAACAAAGATTTACGTATCGCCATCAAGGCGGATGCCAATACTCCTTATTCCGTAATCAAGAATGTGATGAACTCACTTCAGGACCTCAGAGAGAACCGGTATAACCTGATTACTTCTCTGAAGACTACTTCTGAAGACTAACAGAAAGGAAATATTATGGCTGAAATACAAGAAAGCGGCAATAAGAAAAAAGGCGGAAAAAATAAGCAAAAGAAAATGACCGTCAGGGTGGACTTTACACCGATGGTGGACATGAATATGTTGCTGATTACCTTCTTTATGCTTTGTACTTCACTGAGTAAACCTCAGACTATGGAGATAAGCATGCCGAGCAATGATAAGAACGTCACAGAAGAACAGCAGTCGAAAGTGAAGGCTTCACAGGCTATCACATTACTGTTGGGAGGTGACAATAAATTGTATTATTACGATGGAGAGCCCAACTATAAGGACTACAGTTCGCTGAAGGAAACAACCTATCAAGCGGACGGTCTGAGAGCAATGCTTTTGCAACGTAATAGAGCTGCTGTAAATGAAGTGAATAACTTGAAACAGCAGAAACTGGATCTTAAGATATCAGAGGAAGAATTTACGAAGAAACTGGGTGAAATTAAGAGCGGAAAGGATACTCCGACCGTAATTATCAAAGCCACAGATGATGCTTCGTACAAGAATCTGATTGATGCACTCGATGAAATGCAGATATGTAATATAGGTAAGTATGTGATTACGGATATCGCCGAAGCCGATGAGTTCCTGATAAAGAACTATGATAGCAAGGGAGAATTGTCGCAGAACATTGCCGAATAATGTGTAACACCTAAAAAAGTAAGAATATGGCTAAAGTAGATTTAAGTTCTTCGGAATGGTGTGACCTGATATTCAGTGGCAAGAATAAAGCCTATGGTGCTTATCAGTTAAGAGAGAAATCTCCGAAGCGTCATAACATTGCTGTGATACTGGTGATCGTCATCGCATTGGTAGGATTCAGTATCCCTACCTTGATTAAGATGGCTACGCCGAAACAGAAAGAAGTGATGACTGAGGTGACTACCTTATCTCAATTGGAAGAACCGGAAATTAAGCAGGAAGAAATGAAAAGAGTGGAGCCGGTTGCTCCCCCGCCTCCTGCACTGAAGAGTTCTATCAAATTTACGGCTCCCGTCATCAAGAAAGACGAGGAAGTGAGAGATGAGGATGAAATTAAGAGCCAGCATGAATTGGCGGAAACGAAGGTGACTATTTCTATCGCTGACGTGAAAGGTAATGACGAAGAGCATGGTAAGGATATTGCCGACCTGAAGCAAGTGGTAACACAGGCTGAACCGGAACCTGAAAAGGTTTTCGATATGGTAGAGCAAATGCCTCAGTTCCCCGGTGGTCAGACAGAGATGATGCAGTTCATCAGCAAGAACATGAAGTATCCGACTATCGCTCAGGAAAACGGAACACAAGGCCGTGTAACTTGCCAGTTTGTGGTGGGTGCCGACGGACGTGTACGTGATGTGAATGTATTGAGAGGTGTAGACCCTTATCTGGACAAAGAAGCTGTCCGCGTGATCATGTCTATGCCGAAGTGGATTCCCGGTAAGCAGAATGGTAAAGCAGTGTCGGTGAAGTATACAATACCAGTTGTGTTTAAGTTGCAATAATAATGTGTGTGTCATGAAAACGGTGAAACAACTTCAACTTTTAGGTTTGGCGGTGATACTGATTCTAGTGTCTGCCTGCCAAAGTAAGTCCAAGGACGGACTGACGGATACGTACACTTCCGGCGTGATAGCAATTGCTGCGGACGAAAGTTTCCAGCCTATCGTGCAGGAAGAGGTGGATGTATTTGAAGGTGTATTTCCTTTGGCAGGAATTGTGCCCCGTTATGTGACGGAAGTAGAAGCCGTCAATCTATTGCTCAAGGACAGTCTGCGGTTGGCAATCACCAGCCGCAGACTGACACCGGAGGAGATGAACTCTTTCAACAGCCGGAAGTTCTTCCCGCAGGAGATAAAGATTGCTACGGATGGGTTAGCGTTGATTACCAATAAAGATAATCCTGATACGCTAATTACCGTGAATGATATTCGCGACATCCTGACGGGAAAGACCACACAATGGAGAGAAATTTATCCGGCATCTCAGCTGAAAGATATTCGTCTGGTATTTGATAACAAGAATTCCAGTACCGTTCGTTTTGCTGTAGATTCTATTTGTAAGGGTGCTCCACTGTCAGACCAGATAAAGGCGTTGAAGACTAATAGAGAGGTCATTGACTTTGTGTCAAAGACTCCTGATGCTATCGGTATTATCGGCGTGAATTGGCTGAGCGACCGCAATGACAGTACTGGACTCTCCTTCAGCAAAGAAGTACGGGTGATGTCCGTCAGTGCTGCCGACAAGGCAACGCCGGAAAACAGTTTCAAACCCTATCAGGCATATTTGTTTTACGGTGATTATCCGTTGACACGCAGCATCTATGCCCTGTTGAACGATCCGCGAAGTGCACTTCCGTGGGGATTTGCTTCTTTCCTCGCATCCGACCGGGGACAGCGGATTATTTTAAAGTCGGGATTAGTACCCGCTACCCAACCGGTACGGGTGGTGAATATAAAAGATAAATAACTAAAATGAATGCTATTATGAAAACGATGTTAGTTCTTAGTATGGGAGCGTTGCTGTTGGCCGGCACACTTTCCGCACACACGCCTGTACCTGAATGGCAGGCTGGGGTAGATAAAATGAAAAGCCTGATTCAGACAAATCCTGCACAAGCTTCTGAAGAAGTAGGGGAATTGCTGAAAGGGAAAAACAAAAAGAATGTGGATCTTGTAACTTCCGTAGCCCATGTTTATCTGGATGCCGGGAAGCTTACCGAAGCTCAGGAATACCTGGCAATGGCGAAGAAAGCCAATAATAAAGATCCCAAGGTATCTGTGTTGGAGGGTGATATTGCTCTTGCACAAAAAAATATAGGGCAAGCTTGCCAGCTTTATGAGCAAGCCATTTATTTTGACCCGAATTGTAAGGAGGCTTATCTGAAGTATGCACAGGCTTATAAGTCTGCCAGTCCTGCACTGGCTATTGAGAAGTTGGAACAACTCAAAGCTGTAGATCCGAATTGTCTGGAAGCCGATAGGGAACTGGCGGAGGTATACTATTCCAGCAATCGTTTCGGCAAAGCTGCTGAAATGTATGCTAAGTTCATCGATACGCCTCTTGCTACGGAAGATGATATGCTGAAATATGCTTTTGCACTGTTCCTTAATCATGATTTTGAGAAGTCATTACAGGTTGCTCAGAAAGGCTTGCAGAAGAATGCCCGTCACGCTGCTTTCAACCGTCTTGTCATGTATAACAATACGGATCTGAAACGCTATGAAGATGCGGAGAAGGCTGCTCATGCTTTCTTTAATGCTTCGGACCGTGCTGATTATTCTTACTTGGATTACCGTTATTATGGTGCTCTGCTGAGTGCATTGAAGAAATACGATGAAGCTATTATAGAATATGGTAAAGCATTAGAGAAAGATGGTACGCAAGTAGACTTGTGGCGTGAAATCTCCGATGCCCATGAAATGAATAATAATTATGCAGAGGCTATTGCTGCGTACCGTAAATATTACGATGCATTAGCCAAAGACAAGAAGACTCCTGAAACATTATTCCAGTTAGGACGTCTTTATTACGGACAGGGCACGTCTTCGGACTCGCTCGCCGTGCAGCCTGCCGACCGTAAACTGGCATTGCAGTCTGCTGACTCTGTGTTCACCCTTGTTTCCGAACAAGCTCCCGACAGTTATCTGGGAGAAATGTGGCGTGCCCGGACCAATTCTGCCATGGACCCCGAAACTACTGACGGGCTGGCGAAACCTTATTACGAAAAGGTAATGGACATGCTGCTGAGTAAAAATGAACCGAAGTATAACTCTGCGTTGATAGAGTGCTACAGTTATCTGGGCTACTACTATCTGTTAAAGAGCGACTATCCTACTTCGAAAGAGTTTTGGAATAAAATTCTGGCTATAGACCCCACCAATGCTACTGCCAAAAAGGCGTTGGAAGGCATCAAATAGCAACAATTTTAGTTGTTTGTCGTGTCGGGAGGAGTGGAGAGTGATTCTTAGCTCCTCCTTTTTTATGTTTTTTTTCTGTAAACGCTTGGATTATTAAAAGATTATCTACCTTTGCGGTGTACTAATAAACTAATACACTAATATTGGAATTAACAAGGTGTCAGATACCAGTTGACAAGGCCTTCTTCTTGTATCTTATTTCCTTGCCACCTATAAAAACATATAAGTATGCTACAGGTAGAAAACATTTCGTTCAGTTATCGTCGGGGGAAAAAAGTCCTGCACGATTTTTCGCTCTCATTAGAGAGAGGTAGGGTATACGGGTTACTGGGAAAGAACGGTGCCGGCAAATCTACACTGCTTTATCTGATGAGCGGTTTGCTTACTCCTAAGAGTGGGAAAATAATGTACCATGATACCGATGTACGTCGTCGGTTGCCTATCACACTACAGGATATGTTCCTGGTTCCCGAAGAATTTGAATTACCTCCTATATCTTTAGTTAGCTACGTGGAGCTGAATAGTCAGTTCTATCCCCGTTTCAGTAAGGAGGATATGGTGAAATATTTGCATTACTTTGAAATGGAGCAGGATATTGATCTGGGAGCCTTGTCTATGGGGCAGAAGAAGAAAGTCTTTATGAGCTTTGCATTGGCTACCCACACCTCACTGTTGATTATGGATGAACCGACCAATGGTCTTGATATTCCGGGTAAGAGCCAGTTCCGTAAGTTTATTGCTTCGGGCATGTCGGACGATAGAACTATTATTATCTCTACCCATCAGGTGCGGGATATTGATAAGATACTGGATCATGTGGTGATCATGGATAATAGTCATGTGTTGCTTGACGCATCCACTGCCAACATCTGTAGTAAGTTTCTTTTCGTTGAAAGTGATGACCGCGAATTGACAGAAGCAGCAATTTACACGCTTCCTTCCATACAGGGTAATTTCCTGATGTTGCCGAATACGGATGATGAAGAGTCGGAGATCAATCTTGAATTGTTGTTCGGTGCTGCGCTTACGGACCCTGAGAAAATAAAAGGAATGTTTCCCCTAAACAGAATGAACAATGATACGCGATACCTTTTTAGTGCACCCCGTTTTGTGAACTTATGTCGCAAAGAAATGGTGGAGAGTTGGAAGGCAAATTTGCTCCGCTTCGTAATGATGTACGGTATAATGGCGATTGCTTTCGTATGGAACGGATATTTCCAGTATAATCATCTACAGGCAAATGGGAGAGTGAGCCAAGATCCTATCTGGAATTTCGAGTTAGGAGCTTTCGTCTGGGCACTTGTTATTATGGGGCTTTTGAGTGCTTCGTTTATAATGGAGCGCATGAAGACTAAAACGAGCCGGATAGCTATGTTGATGATTCCTGCCACAATGTTCGAAAAGTTTTTCTCACGTTGGCTGGTATTT
>VOFG01001315.1_pt1 | contig 54000 bp, 82 predicted proteins | sample 5384171 | NCBI WGS metagenome assembly VOFG01 (sample SAMN12384726, study PRJNA508395) | human gut metagenome | isolation source: healthy gut F | host: Homo sapiens
AGTTTGTCGCAGAGTTCCACGTTGTCCTCCGCCTTGTCGACTGCCGTATAAGCTGCACAGTTCACAATCACATCAATCTGATGAGCCGATACAAATTCCATTACCGCCTGTTCATCGCAGATATCCAACTCTGCCACATCGGTAAAGAAATACTCAAAATTCCGGTGCTCTGCTGCCAGCAGACGCATTTCATTGCCCAACTGTCCGTTGGCTCCTGTCACTAATATCTTTTTCATGTTCTGTGATGTTTTAATCCAGTTCCAAATCGCCTTCCTTATCCTTAATATAGTATCCGGCCAGCATCGCCAGCAAGTCACTGATGGCCTTCAGCGCCTTCATGGTTTCTTCGCTGATTTCCTTCTTCTGCAATTTCAGCATCAGCACCCCATACATGGCATCAAAGCAAGTCTCCAGTTCAGGCACGTCCTTGTCGCCACCCTTGGCACGCAGTTCCACAATAAAAGGAAGCACCTTGTAATACGCCGCACTGTAATAAGGGAATTTAGGCGAACGCAACAAACGCAGGTGTAAGTCAGTCAGCCAGACGATGATGTTCTTGTTAATCTGCACATGACCCTTTTCCAGCACCCCTTCCTGCTGCACCATGTTAATCAAGTCCTCATACCAGCGGGCCAGTTCCTTCTTCTGCTCGTCGGTAGCCGGATAAGGCTCGATGATATTCTTACGGATGCGCTCCATATCGCAGCCATTAGCACGAATCAAGTCCTCCACCTGCCACATATACAGCAGGTATTCGGCGATATTCTTTTTTTTAAGTTGTTGAGAAATATACATATCCTATCAAGAAAAAGATTTGCCGGCAATGGCCAGGACGATTCCCACCACCGCCGCTATCATGACCACGACACCAATGATGCGGTTGAGCACCCAGATGCCGCGCAAATTAAATCGTGAACGTACTTTATTGACAAAATAAGTAATGCTGAACCACCAGCCCAATGCTCCCAGGATAATGGCCAGATAACCCACTAACTGAAAACCGATGGGACTGCCCGGCATGACAAATGAGAAACGGGCAAACAGACCGATGAACAGGAAAATAATCAAGGGATTGGACAGGGTGACAAAAAAGGCCGTAACAAAATTGTGCAGGTAAGTTCCCCGCGTACCCGAAGACGGGCGAAGCGACTTCACCGGATTACTGCGGAAGGTATAGATACCAAAAGCCAGCAACATGATGCTGCCCACTACCTGAAGAAAAATATGATGCTTCAGGATGAGTTCGTCCATGAAACTCATTCCGTATCCCGTAATCAACGCATAGCAAATATCACTTAATGCCGCCCCGACTCCCGTCACGAAACCAAACCAGCGCCCTTTGTTCAACGTACGCTGAATACAGAGCACACCGACCGGTCCCAAAGGAGCAGACACGACAATGCCGATAATCAATCCCTTCAGCAACAAATCAAGTATAGTAACCTGTTCAATCCAATTCATACTGCAAAGATGCTACTTTTTTACGAAAGTACCTACATTTTTATACGATTATCATTAAGAGTATATCTGAAAAAACGACAAATTCAGAAGCCCTAAAGGAATAACAGGAAGACATTACTGCATTTTTTACGTCTCCCGGCACAAAACCATATGTCCCCCTACGGGGAAACTTACAGGCTCCGGCTGGAGAAACGTAAAGTTCACGTAAGGGAGACATACAACCAACAAGTCCGTTTTTCCCTCAATGAAGGGAGACTTTCGGTTTTCTATCACACAAAGAGTACGGCCAGAATACCCAGTCCGACTGCTACAATGGTAGAAATCAGTCCCGGCATCATGAAAGAATGGTTCAGTACGTATTTTCCGATGCGGGTGGTACCCGTGGTATCAAAATTGATGGCCGCCACCACCGTTGGATAATTCGGGATGAAAAAATACCCGTTGACCGCCGGAAAGAGGGCAATCAGTATATAGGGCGAAATGCCCAGTGCCATGCCCAAAGGAAGCAAGGCACGGATGGTTGCCGCCTGACTGAACAGCAGGATAGACATGACAAAAAGCGCAATACCGAAAAGCCACGGCATATCAGTTACCAAACCGAATATATTTTCTTTGATGACGGCAATGTTACCGGAGATAAAGGTATCGCCCATCCACGCAATACCGAAAATGGCCACTACCGCCTGCATACCGCATTGAAGACTGAACTTTTAGCAGCCTTCATCCCACTGGTGCCAGTCAGCAGCAGAATCAGTGCGGCTACCGACAGCATGAGCACTTCAATGATGTGTGCCATCTGCATCACCACTACCCCCTCAGAGGTTTGAAACGATGGACGAAGACTATCGATGGAGCCAAACAGCACGATGCCGACCGTGGCACCTAAAAACAGCAGTACAGATGTCAGCGCCTTTCCAAGATTGGCCACCTCAGCCGTACAATAATTGGCACCCGACAATTCACCCGACTTCAAGCGTGCCTGATATACAGGGTCATCTTTCAGTTCCTTGCCTACCCGCATGGAATAGAGTGCACCAACCAGCACGCCTACCAAGGTGCAGGGAATGGAAATCTTCAAAATATCAAACAAGGTAATGTCATATCCGGCCAGCATACTCAACAGGGCCACCGTAGCTGCAGAAATAGGGCTGGCAGTAATAGCCTGCTGGGAAGCAATGACGGCAATCCCCATCGGACGTTCCGGACGGATACCCGTTTCACGAGCCACTTCGGCAATAACCGGAAGTACGGAATAGGCCACATGCCCCGTTCCGGCAAAGAAGGTAAAGAGATAAGTCACCAGCGGACTCAACAGCGTGATGCGCTGAGGATGGCGACGCAAGATTTTCTCCGCCCATTTCACCATCAAATCCAATCCTCCGGCAGCCTGCATGCAACCGGCAGCTGCAATCACTGCCACAATCATCAGCATCACATCAATAGGAGGAGTGGTGGGTTCAAGACCAAAGATAAAGGTAAGTACGGCCAGCCCCAAGCCTCCAAAGACTCCCAGACCGATGCCGCCTACACGCGCTCCGACAATAATTGCCAGTAACACAAACAGTAATTGTAACCACATAAATAGAAAGAGTTTTTAGATTTAAGGTGCAAAGATAGGCATATTCTGTGATAACTTTTATTTTTCTTCGTAATTCCGAGGATTTTCTCTACCTTTGTACCACTTTTAAAGCGCATTGAATATTCATTATAACATACAAGTGCTATGATTCTATTTTTCAGAACACCCACAAACAGTGTGATTGCCACGGAATGCAATCAGGAACTGAATGCTGAAGACGTCAAGAAACTATGCTGGCTGTACAGCGATGCCACTGTGGAAAACGAAGACAACCTGAAAGGATGGTTCATCGGCCCACGCCGTGAAATGATTACTCCATGGAGTACAAATGCGGTTGAAATCACCCAGAACATGGGTCTCAACGGTATCCGTCGTATCGAGGAATACTTCCCGGTGAAAGATGAAAATGCCGACCACGACCCGATGTTGCAACGTATGTATCACGGACTGGATCAGGAAATTTTCACGGTAGACATCAAACCGCAGCCTATCATATACATCGAAAACCTGGAAGAATACAACGAAAAGGAAGGTTTGGCGCTGTCACGCGAAGAAATGGACTACCTGATGAAGGTGGAAAAGGATCTGGGCCGCAAACTGACTGACTCGGAAGTATTCGGTTTCGCACAGATTAACTCTGAACACTGCCGCCACAAAATTTTCGGTGGTACGTTCATCATCGACGGACAGGAAATGGAGTCTTCTCTGTTCCAGATGATCAAGAAAACTACACAGGAAAATCCTAACAAGATTATCTCGGCTTACAAAGACAACGTAGCTTTTGCCGAAGGTCCGGTGGTAGAACAATTCGCTCCGGCCGATCACTCTACTTCTGATTACTTCATTATTAAAGATATTAAGACCGTCATCTCACTGAAAGCGGAAACACACAACTTCCCGACTACCGTAGAACCGTTCAACGGTGCGTCTACCGGTACAGGCGGTGAAATCCGCGACCGTATGGGTGGTGGTAAAGGTTCATGGCCGATTGCCGGAACTGCCGTATACATGACTTCTTATCCGCGTACAGACGAAGGACGCGACTGGGAAGACATTCTGCCGGTGCGCAAATGGTTGTACCAGACTCCGGAACAGATTCTGATCAAGGCGTCAAATGGTGCTTCCGACTTTGGAAACAAGTTCGGCCAGCCGCTGATCTGTGGTTCGGTCCTGACTTTCGAACACGAAGAAAACAACGAAAAATATGCTTACGACAAGGTTATCATGCTTGCAGGTGGTGTGGGCTACGGCACACAACGCGACTGCTTAAAGGGCTCCCGAAGCAGGCAACAAGGTCGTAGTCATGGGTGGCGACAACTACCGCATCGGTCTGGGTGGTGGTTCCGTTTCATCCGTAGAAACAGGGCGTTACAGCAGCGGCATCGAGCTGAATGCCGTACAACGCGCCAATGCGGAGATGCAAAAACGCGCCTACAACGTAGTACGCGCACTTTGTGAAGAAGACACCAATCCGGTGGTCTCCATCCATGACCATGGTTCTGCCGGACACGTAAACTGCCTGTCCGAGCTGGTAGAAGAATGTGGCGGGCTGATTGACATGAGCAAACTGCCTATTGGTGACAAGACATTATCTGCCAAAGAAATCATAGCCAATGAAAGCCAGGAGCGTATGGGCCTACTGATTCAGGAAGAAGCTATCGAGCACGTACGCAAGGTTGCCGAACGCGAACGGGCTCCGATGTACGTAGTCGGTGAAACTACCGGCGACCACCGCTTCGCTTTCCAGCAGGCCGACGGTGTACGTCCGTTCGACCTTGCCGTAGAACAGATGTTCGGTTCTTCTCCGAAAACTTACATGGTGGACAAGACCGTAGAACGTCATTATGAAATGCCGAAATACGAACTGTCGCAACTGCATGAATATCTCACCAATGTGCTCCAACTGGAAGCCGTAGCCTGCAAAGACTGGTTGACAAACAAGGTAGACCGTTCCGTAACAGGCAAGATCGCCCGCCAACAATGTCAGGGTGAACTCCAGTTACCGTTGAGCGATTGTGGCGTCGTTGCATTGGACTATCGCGGCGAAAAAGGTATTGCAACTTCTTTGGGACATGCCCCTCAGGCGGCACTTGCCGACCCGGCAGCCGGTTCTATCCTCTCCGTCAGCGAAGCACTGACCAACTTGGTATGGGCTCCGCTTGCAGAAGGCTTGGACAGTGTATCTCTGTCCGCCAACTGGATGTGGCCTTGCCGCTCGCAGGAAGGTGAAGACGCACGTCTCTATAAGGCAGTCAAAGCATTGAGCGACTTCTGCTGCGCACTGCAAATCAATGTTCCCACCGGTAAGGACTCTCTGTCTATGACCCAGAAATATCCCGACGGAAGCAAAGTCATTGCTCCGGGTACGGTCATCGTATCTGCCGGCGGTGAAGTTTCCGACGTGAAGAAAGTGGTATCTCCCGTATTGTGAACAATGCAAAGACTACGCTTTACCACATTGACTTCAGCTTCGACAAGCTGAAACTGGGCGGTTCCGCCTTTGCACAATCGCTGGGTAAAGTAGGCGATGAAGTGCCTTGCGTACAAGATGCCGAATACTTCCGCGATGCTTTCCTCGCCGTACAGGAGTTGATCAACAAAGGACTGATCCTCGCCGGACATGACATTTCAGCCGGCGGTCTCATCACTACGCTGCTCGAAATGTGCTTCGCCAACGTAGAGGGCGGTATGGAAATCAACCTCGACAAGATGAAGGAACAAGACCTCATCAAGATATTATTCGCTGAAAATCCGGGTATCGTTATCCAAATCAGCAATAAGCACAAGGAAGAAGTCAAGAAGATTTTGGAAGATGCCGGCGTAGGTTACATCAAGATAGGTACACCGACCGACGAACGCCATATCCTCGTAAGCAAAGACGATGCCACTTACCAGTTCGGCGTAGATTATATGCGCGATGTCTGGTATTCGTCCTCTTACCTGCTCGACCGCAAGCAATCCATGAACGGATGTGCCAAGAAACGTTTTGAGAACTACAAGATGCAGCCATTGGATTTGGTATTCCGCCCTGAGTTCAAAGGTAAACTGTCACAATACAACCTTGACCCGAACCGTCGTACTCCGACCGGTATTCGTGCAGCCATCATACGCGAAAAAGGAACTAACGGTGAACGCGAAATGGCATATTCACTTTACCTTGCCGGCTTCGACGTGAAAGACGTCACCATGACCGACCTTATCAGCGGACGCGAAACATTGGAAGATGTGAACATGGTGGTTTATTGTGGTGGTTTCTCCAATTCCGACGTGCTGGGTTCCGCCAAGGGCTGGGCCGGCGCTTTCCTCTTCAACCCGAAAGCCAAAGAAGCACTCGACAAGTTCTATGCACGCGCCGTACCGATGAACCGCAGCGTTATGTTCGGCTCTCTGAGCGGCTCTAAACTGGGCATCTGGGTAGCTCACGGAGAAGGTAAGTTCTCATTGCCTTATCCGGAAGACCACTACAACGTAGTGCTGAAGTATTCATACGATGAATATCCAGGCAACCCGAACGGTTCAGACTACAGCGTAGCCGGTATCGCCAGCCAGGACGGCCGTCATCTGGCCATGATGCCTCACCTGGAACGTGCTTGCTTCCCATGGGAAAACGCATACTATCCGCTTGACCGCAAAGAAGAAGACCAGATCACTCCGTGGATGGAAGCCTTCGTTAATGCTCGTAAGTGGGTGGAAGCCAACCGTAGAAAATAATCCGGTACGACCGGAACACAATACAAAGTGGAGGTGCACCTCAAGCGCACCTCCACTTTTTTTATCTTTTCTTCCGCACAATGTCCGGGATTTCCTTCCCGACATCTGAATGGATTCCTTTATTCATTCCATAAAAAAACGGTACACAAATCTGACTGTTCAGATTTATGCACCGCCTGTATTCGGAGTCCCTTTACACGGGTTTTCGTATCATATTCCCGCTTCGTTCAACTCTTATTGGAAAAGTTCCTTCAATTTCTCAGCCAAAGCCTCACCTCGCAAATTTTCACCTACCATCACACCGTCTGCATTAATCAGATACATAGTCGGTACAAATTTCACCTTATAGAGTGCAGCGACTCCTGTCTCATCCAAAAAGTTCGGCCAGGGAAGCCCCTCTTCTTTCAAAGCTTTCTCCCAATCAGCCTTCTTTTGATCGATAGAAATACTTACAATCTCAAAACCTTTTTCGCTATATTGTGCATAGAGCTTTTCTTCAGGTTCGGAATCTCTTTCCGACACGGGTTGCACCAGGAAGCCCCAAAAATCAATCAATACATATTTTTTCCTTGTCGCAATGTGGAAAGGGCTACTTCCTTTCCTGATTTATCTTTAACCTTAAAATCTGGCACTACCGTACCTTCTTTACCTGCCGGATAAAGCTCTTCTTTTACCTTCTGCCCGTAATAAGACTGTTTGGCTGCTGGAGAAAGGGCTTCGTACCACGGTTTCATATCCTCACTCAAATAACTGGTAAATGAAATCATCATCAATGGCCCCCAGAATGAATCCTTGTTCGCCATGACTACCTGATGATACAGTGAATCTACCGTAGTAAAAAACACCTTATCGGCAGCTGCCCTGGCTTTACCATCCTCACTCTGCCGAAGTTCCTTAATTTTCGCCTGATCCTTTGATTTATAAGCAGCCATCATCAAAAGCTGTCAAAAGCAGCAAATTTACGGACATTAAAGGCATATAACGAATCCAGATACGTCCGCGCAGACAACAACGAATCGTAACGCGCACTCAGCGGAGAACCCTTTACCGACAAAGAAGACAGATTATAGGAAACTCCCCCGTCAGATTCCTTCTTGGCCACCAGCTTTCCCGTAACCTCCATCTGGGCATTTTCCAACATAAGATACGCGAACCATACGCATCTTTCACCAATAAATGAAAAAGCTCTTGGCTCTTCCATTTTTCCTGTAAACACAAACTGCCCGTTGACTACCGTCGTATCGGCAAAAGGCAGTTCACTGTCATGGCTTACCGGTACCAACTGCACATGCGTGCCGTCGGGCAAGCCTTCAATATTACCTTTCAACACATAGCCATCTACTTTCGGTTGACTGCCGCATGACAGCATCATCAAACCTAAAATGGCTAAACCAGAGATTTTCTTCATTTTCATAATAATGTTTATTTAGATACATTTTGTTCTATCGACCCGTTTCCAGGATTATTAAAGCTCCAGCTGGGAAAGGCATGGTCCATAAATGAGACGTTGGACTCAAACTATATTCCTTTCCCTCATAAGTTTTGATTAAAGTACTGGCATACGTACCTTCCAGATTAAAACGACGGGCGTCTGCAAAAGGGACAATAGAGAATATCAACTCATTATCTTTAGTACGACGAATCAGAGAAAGAGCCTCCTCCAGTGTAGCAGCTGTAGCCGGCTGATACTTATCAGGACGAATACGGGTTACCCGCACGGAATTCAGAGTATTCATAGATTCAGTATAATCATTGTTCTGAGCTAACCGGGCCTGGCATTCCGCTTTAATAAGATACGCTTCACAAGTTGTCAAACCACCATGGTTGAAGAAGCCAGACTCCAAAGCCTTATAATACGTATCATTATTGTCTACCTTCAATTTCCAGCGTGAAAGGAAACGGGCATCCCCCTCTTCAAAACGTTCAGGCTCTTTCTACCGGTATGTTGTATTCATAACTATCAAAGTTTGACTGTACTCCATAACGCAAGTAATAATTTTCCACGTAATCATATTGCATAGGGGTAACAATTTTGTCATAATTGTCCGGATCGTCAATTGCCGCCTGATGGTCCTCATAAAATGCATTCCAGTCAAAAAAGCTGATTATTCTGCTCCAATGCCAGGTTCGCATAGCGCAAAGCCTCGTCATAATTCTGCATCTGCAAGTACACACGAGCCAACAAAGCATAAGCAGCCTCCCAAATTCGGATGAATAGCCGTCATGGATTGTGCTGGAATTCCCATCTCAATGGCTTCTTTCGTATCCTGTATAATAAAATCATACATATCTTGAATAGAAACCTGCGTATAAGAGGCATCAATATCCGCACTGGTAATAAGAGGTACACTACGCTTCTCTGCTGCCGTAGCCTTGTCATACGTATCGGCATAATAATTAACCAGCACATCGTAACAAAGTGCACGTATCACTTTTGCATACGCCATCACTTCCTTTTCGCTCCGCATCTGTAGCTTCTGTAGCTGCAGGTGCATTTGCGATAATCAGATTACAACTGGAAATAGCTCCATAAAGTACATAATAAGTCCCCTCATCCGCATTATTCAGCATAATACGGTCAGCTGATTCATCCCACATATAATTAGCCTGGCTCAAAGCTCGGAGTATTTACCTTCGCATTTGTCAGATATACATCATTCAACAAATACAAGGCATTTTCTACAGGCGTTCTGCTGATGGTATACTGATTACGCAATAAAGCTTCAAAATCCGCCAAAGTCGTAGGTATCTTATTACCTTTCGGTGCAATATTCAGGTAATCATTACATGAGCCTGCATAAAAAGCATGCCAATGTAATACAGAAATATATAATTCTATTCATAAGTTTCATATTACAAAATCGAGGTTAAAAATTCAGATAAACGCCACATAGATAATTAGGTTTCGTATATCCACCAAGCAAATACTTGGCATTACTGCTCTTGGCTACCATAAATACATTTTCCATACCCAGCATGATACGTGCATTCTTCAAATATAGTTTATGACACACACTGGCAGGTATACGGTATGTCAATGACAAATTTCTTAGACGCCAGTTAGTAGCATCAATCACGTTAATGGACGAATTGGCATACATGCTTTGGTAGTTATAGTTGTACAATTCACTCTCAGATGAAATATAGCGCGGCACATCTGTGTAAGCCTCATCGCCCGGTTCACGCCAACGATTCTCTATGTCTTTGCTCACGACTCCCATACCTGAAGAGATAAAAGCCACATTGGTATTACGCATTTTGTGCCCTCCTTCAAACAAGAACTGAGCAGCCAGTTCCCAGTTCTTCCAGCGCAAATTCGTATTAATAGAACCATTGTAAACCGGTACGGTAGTTCCCCAATAAACTAAATCTTCAATCTCAGGAGGAGTCATATCGGTGTATAGATTTCCTTTGGCATCGTACACCTGAGGAGTTCCCGTTTCACTCAGTCCGCCCACTGGTATCCGTAAATCGCATTGTACGGATTTCCCACACGAGGATAAGCCGTCGGATAATCAATTACCAGATACGACACAGGAGGCTTCTACATTAATATAAGTTACCTTATTTTTATTGTAGCCCAGCACACCGCTGATATTCCAATTCCAGTCGTTATTCCGAATTACATCACCTGACAAGGTCAATTCAAATCCCTGATTCGTCATTTTCCCGTTATTAATGGAATAAGTGCTGTATCCCCATCCTTCTGTAGGAACGCCATTCGTATTGGCTAACAGATCAGAACCTCGCTTGTTGTAGTACTCAATAGAACCGTTCAGACGGTTACCTAATAAGGCAAAATCTACTCCCTACATTCAATGTAGTGGTCTTTTCCCAACGCAAGTTCGGATTTGGACGACTTGAAATAGTTCCCTGGATACCTCCTACCTGATTATTGTTACTGTAGTAAGCAATCATATAAGGAGCAGAGTTTTGGCAATATTACCTCCGATACCATAACTTGCACGCAATTTTAGCATATTCACCCACGATACATGGAAGAACTTCTCTTTATCTATATTCCATCCTGCTCCTACCGACCAAATAGGACGTTTCTGATATTTGGAACCCGTAGAAAACAGATTGGTTTTATCCCAGCGAATACTACCGCTTACCATATATATTTTCCATCGTATGTGCTTATAAGCTGCGTTACTATACACAGACACATAGCGGTTAATCAGTTCACGGATATAAGCAAAATTCTGCTGTCCGAATGATGCATATCCCCATTGTCCACGGAAATTACTCAACGCTCCCCGCATCAATCAAGCTATACGGAAGCGACTGAGGGTCATAATTATAAAGCGTACGATCATTATATTCCAGTTTATTTTCCCGTGTTTCAGTACCTAAAATCATAGTTACATCATGTACATCCGCAAATGTTTTATTGAAATCCAACTGCTGACGGAAATTATATGCATGTGTCGTATTGGAAGAAGTGAAAAAGATGTTTCCATACGGCAAGGCAAAAGTGGATGTTCCATCATTATTGGAAGTAGAGAATGTATTCACTTTATTACGTACTTCGTAAGAGTCCTTGCTTTTCAGTTGTTCTGTCTTATATTCCGCATATTCATACTGAAAAGAAGTTTCCTGTATACTTCAACCAGTCGGTAAATTTGAATGTCAAACGAGCAAATGTTCGATTGCTGAAATCACGGTTCTTAGTCTGGTTCATTTTTATTTCATCTAAAGGAGTAATATCCAGATTGTACAATCCGTTGTTATGCAGCAAATTCAAGTTGTACAAGCTATAACGTTCCTCTTCTGTATTGGTGTAATACGTACTGTCACCATTTACCAGCCCATTGTACGGCATATAAGTATATCCCGGTGAGAAAAGGTTAAATGACTGCATAGTACCTTTCCCATAGTTCAAATATGTACCCTACATCCAAGGTAAGCCAAGAAGTCATCTTCGTAGAATTCTGCAAATTGATGCCAATGGTTCTATTCTCTGAATACTTATCCTCCAGCCTGATTGTTACGATAGGAAACAGACGCATTAAAAGTGTTCTTTTCGGTACCTTTACCGATATTCAGATTATATTGCTGTGAAAAAGGATTACGCTTACCGTATTTTTCTATATCCCGATAATACCGATAACCTTGTGAAGCCAAATTCGTCAGATTACTCTCCATCTGATCACGAGAGATGTGTCCCGCATAATAATTCAAGATATTGCGTATGCCAAGTGAAGAATAAGACATATTATCCAGCACCGTCTGGGCATAGCTTTGTACATTATCCCCACTCAAATGCGGATTCTGTCGGGCCCATTCACGCTCCAGCTCTACCATAGTAGAAGACCCGGCCAGATATTTGTCTGCATACGTGTCGTACGGCTGTACTGTAAGAGTAGCTGAGAAAGAAACGTTCAGTTCATCTTTCTTAGCCCGTTTGGTAGTAATCACCACTACTCCATTCGCTGCACGTGCTCCATAAATAGAAGTAGCTGCAGCATCCTTTAAGACAGTGATGCTTTCTATATCTTCCATATTCAAATCGGGCACACTCTCAATCCAGTTTCCATAGCCGTCGTTCGTAGTCTTTTCCACAGGAAATCCGTCAATCACATACAACGGAGTAGTCAATCCATTCATGGACGTAACTCCACGAATCTTGCCATCACTGTATCCTGCCACACGTCCTTCGAGCATAGAACCCATATCGCTCAAACGCTGTGTTTCCAATTTCTTGGCATCTACTTTTGAAAATGCCCCTGTGGCACGCTCTTTTGAAATAGTCTGATAACCTGTCACTACTACCTCGTCGAGCAGTTCTGTAGAAGGTTGAAGAGCAATGTAATAATCATTAGTTGCCGTCAGCTTAATGCGTTGAGATGTATATCCCAAATAAGAAGCCTCAATTTCCTTCGTGCCATACGGAAGTGTCAAAGTGAAATGCCCTTTGTATATCCGTAATGACCGCTGCAATCGATCCTTTAGGGTCATCATTCACCTGTTTGACATGAGCTGCAGGAAGGGGTTCCTTGTTTTCATCTACTACAATGCCATGAATGGTACGGCTTCTCTGAGCATAAGCTGGAGAGACAGACAAGACCAGCATAGCACACAGTAGCAAAATTCCATTTTGAGCCGAATGTCGTGCAATACGTTTTTTTCCATACTTACATCTTTTAGAGGTTATAGACTTATGTCCTCAGACATTTTTACGATTCTCTCATTGCAAAAATGTAAAAAAAAGATATAACTTTAACAATAAAGACGCATCCAAATTCGACAATTGTTACATTAGGATAACATTTTGTTATAAAAAGGCAGTATCATGCATTCTTACGCATAGACATTACCTTATTACGGTATTGTTTGGGAGGAACCCCTACCGTGTTCTGGAATATTTTGTAAAACGTACTCATTGAATTAAACCCTACTTCTGCCGCTACAGCCTTAAGGGGAAGATCTGTTTCCGGATCACTCAATAAGCGAATAGCTTCATTAATTCGATAATTATTGATATATTGAGTAAAATTCTGTTGAGTTTGTTCATTGATGACTTGTGACAAATAAGTCCGGTTAGTACCTAATAAATCAGCCACCCGTTCCTTCGTCAAAAAATTCTCTTTATACACCGCATCTTCCTGCATAAGCTTTTCCAGACGCTGAAACAATGAATTCTTCTTCTCATTTGTCAGTGAAGAAGCAGCGTATTTTTCACTCATTGGAGACGATGCAGAAACACTCTCCTGTTGTGCTCGCAGTGAAGTAATGACTTCTCTTAACTGCTGTTCTTTTCGAATAGCTTCCTGATGCTGACAAACGATACGGGTATACAACTGATTTTGCCGTTTATAACGATACCACAAAGCAAACACTACCAGCAAAATAATGACCAAAGTACCCATTAAAGCCTGCTCCTTCTTTTCCTTTTGCAGCAAAGCCAGCCTTACCCTTTTTAATCTCATTTGCCTGATGCTCCGTATCATATTTAATACGAAGTTCACTCAAGACTTTTTCTTTATCAGTATTAAAAATACTATCAGTTTCCTGCTGAAGCTTACGTTGCCAGGTCAATGCCTCCACATATTGACCCATATTCTCATAACAAGCCGATAAAGTGGTTATCACTTTATTACGATGAATTTCACAATTTTCCTCCTTAGTAAACGATAAAGCCTGAAAGAGCAAATCTATAGCTTCCTTGTTTCTCCCTTCTTCCGCCAGGGCTTTGGCATATTCATTCAACAACAATACCTTATAGGAGGTCTGATTAATATCATTTAAAGACAATCCCTTTTTATAATATTCTACGGCCTGCTCCCGATTGCCTTTTGCAAACTCAATCATCCCATAAATAGCATATACATTTCCTTGATTATAATATTCATTCTGCTTCATTATAAATTCAGCTTCTTGTATATAAGGTAAAGCCTTATCATATTCATGAAGCAAATAATACATATAAGAAGCATTTAACGCTCCTATAAAAATAAGGTAAGCAGAATTTAATTGATGCCCTAACTCATAAATCTGTAAAGAATAAGTAAGTCCAGTAGGGTCATCTTTCAAATAATAGATACTGGAAATATTACCAAGCAAAATAGCTTCCAGTTCTTGATACTGACATCGATGCGTAGCTTCTATCCCTTCAAAAAAATAATGTAATGCTGAATAGTAATCCCTATGAATATTGCTGGCATAAAGTCCCATTCCATTATATATAGAACATAAAGCAGAATCATTCTTCTCACTTTCGGCCAATAGTTTAGCTTGCCCAAGATGATTTATTGCAGTACTATCTCCCAACATAATATATGCCTGCCCCAATCCAATATGTGCATAAAGAATACCAAACTTATAATCTTGCTTTTCATATCCTATCTTAAACAGTCTTTCCCCATATTCTATGGCTTTTATGATAATCGGCCTTATGCAAATAAAGAAAACATAATTCTTTCAAGGCTCTCATATCTTCAGGATTGCGCTTCAATATCTGTTCCTGCTGCTGAATGGCAGGAAGAATCGTTTCTTGTGCAGGAATCCGAACTTGTATTCCAATAATCAAAAAATAATTAGTATGTATTTTAGTTTCAAATTCATCCAGTTATTCTCTCTCCTAATATAACACTTTTATCACACAAAGACATATTTCAGTTCATTTTGACACCCTACAAATAATTATAAAATCTTTTGCAGTATTTATCTCTCTGTTTTATTCCATGCAAACTTACAGAAAATCTTTCTTTTTATACCCATATCAGCAGAAAAAATCAAGGCAAATACCCCAATGACTCTTTTTACACTTCCCTCTTGAGTTGGATATAAAAACATTTAAGGAACAGAAACAAACAACTTTACCATAAAGATTTTTATTGCAAAAGAGGAAGTATTCTTTCATCCCCTTTATTTATGTCAAAAAAGAATGCATTTATATTGGATTTTGTAAATATAAACCGTACTTTTTGCTTGCGTAGCTAAAAGAACATTCAAAAAACTTATAAAATAAGATAACCATGAAAGAAATAGACTGGTCGAATCTGTCTTTCGGATACATGCGGACAGATTACAATGTACGTTGCTACTATCGCGACGGGAAATGGGGAGAACTCGAACTCTGTTCAGAAGAAGCCTTGAACATTCACATGGCTGCCACTTGTCTGCACTACGGACAGGAGGCTTTCGAAGGACTGAAAGCCTATCGCGGAAAAGACGGTAAAATCCGTATCTTCCGCCCGGAAGCTAATGCAGAACGTCTGCAAAGCACTTGTCGGGGTATCCTGATGCCGGAGCTTCCGACCGAAAAATTCTGCGAAGCTGTGAAGAAAGTAGTAAAGGCCAACGAACGGTTCATTCCTCCATACGAAAGCGGTGCTTCTCTTTACATCCGTCCGCTGCTGATTGGTACAGGTGCACAAGTAGGTGTACATCCTGCCAGCGAATACATGTTTGTGATATTCGTCACTCCGGTAGGTCCGTACTTCAAAGGTGGATTTGCCACTAACCCATACGTAATTATCCGCCAGTACGACCGTGCAGCACCACTCGGAACCGGTACATTTAAAGTAGGTGGTAACTACGCTGCCAGCCTCCGCGCCAACAAAATGGCACACGATGCAGGATACGCCAGCGAATTCTATCTGGATGCAAAAGAAAAGAAATACATCGACGAATGTGGTGCAGCCAACTTCTTTGGTATCAAGAACAACACCTATGTCACTCCGCTGTCAACCTCTATCCTGCCCTCTATCACCAACCGCAGCTTGATGCAGCTGGCTGAAGACATGGGAATGAAAGTAGAACGTCGTCCGATTCCGGAAGAAGAACTGACTACCTTCGAAGAAGCAGGAGCTTGCGGTACAGCAGCCGTAATCAGTCCTATCGGCCGCATTGACGACCTGGAGAACCAGAAGTCATACGTCATTGCAAAAGATGGCAAACCAGGCCCTATCAGCGAAAAACTATATCACAAGCTGCGTGGCATCCAGTACGGTGACGAAGCTGATCCATACGGATGGGTAACTGTGTTAGATTAATGCTCCTTTTTTTATAAAACAGGGCTGTCTCACTTCACAAGGATATTGGTCACATCGTAGAATAATTTTTTAGATTTAAAACAACATGAAGAATAATATACTCGGATTTATAACCTACCTTTTGGCCACAATCCTATTTTCTCCATCGGTAGGTATCATCCTGCTAGCGATGAAAGAAAATGCAGACAGATGCCACTATTATAAAGGAAAATGGAATATGACCGATATAGCTATTGGAATAGCTGCGGTCTCTATCGGAATAGCAGTAAGATACTTTTTTGATTTTAAACTCTGCTTATAGACATAAATACATTCAAAGCTGAATAGAATGTAACCATTCTATTTTCCGCCTTGACACGCATGTTCCCTAAACCTACCTTTGCGCCGTAACCCTTAAACAACAATGATTATGGCAAAAGAAAAAGTAAACTACCAGGAGGTATATGACCTCTATCAGTTATGCAGTGAGACCAAGGATCTTCGTGAGTTCTGTGCGGATTATGGAGTAAATTACGACAAGTTCATGAACTGGCAGCGTCATCAGCTATGGAGCGAAAAGTTAGGCAAGACAGTTCAGGTTGAGCAACCCAAGGTTGCCAAAGTCCGGATAACCGGCAAGCCTTGCAACAGTCCAACCGTAAAGTTGGAGGTGAAACAACCTGAAGGTGAATCTCCGATTAAGTGGGTAAAACTGCAATTGACATCAGGTGCCACATTGTTCCTGAGAAACACCACAGTTCTTGATTTGAGTCTGTTGCTTAATAAAATGATAGGATGATATGCTTGGACTTAGCGCTAACCTGAACTATTACCTGTTCAACGGTAATGTGGATTTGCGGAAAGGAATCTTCCGCCTGTGTGAGAGTATAAGGGAAGAGATGTCACTTGACCCGAGCGATGCATCCAATGTATATATGTTCATGTCCAGGAACCGGAAGGTCGTTAAGATACTTCATTACGAACGCGGTTTTTATGTGCTTTACGAGAAACGTCCTGTCATGGGAAAGTTCAAGAAACCTGTGTTTGATGAAGTTTCCAAATGCTACCGGATACAATGGTCGGACATGGCCTATCTTACGGAAAGCATAGTAGTTGACAAGATGTACGTCAGTCCGAAAGATTAATATTAATACATTGATTATCAATAAAATAATATAAGAATAAACGATAAAAAGTTTGCGTAACTGCCTGATTTTTTCGTACCTTTATATCATGATTGATGAAAGGGCATACGAGTTACTTTGCTGCCAGCTGGGTCTGGCGAATGAGGAAAAGGCAGGGCTTCGCAAACAGGTAAACGAACTGATTGCGAGGCTTAAGGCTATTGAAGAATCAAACAAAGAGAACTCCAAGGCTATGGTTGATACAATCAATGACCTCAAAGAATCCCTCGAAAAGCAATCGAGTACGGTTGAACATTACAGGAAAGAGATGGAACTTATGAGAAAGCAGCTTGAGGCAAAAGACGAGGTGAACATGATGCTGGCAAATGAGATATCCAATCTCAGGCTTCAGCTTGAGGGCAGCAGGAAACACCGTTTCGGCCGTACCTCAGAGCAAAGAAGGCTGCTGAACAACCGTAACATTAACAAATCTGCAATGGAGAAGTCCGAGTACGACGGTTCTGGCAAGAAAGGTGATGATGATAATAAGACCGATGGTAACGGTACCGGCAGCAATACCTCTTCCGGTAACGTATCTGCACAGAACTGCAGGCCTTCAAGGAAAAAGGAAACTGCTCCCCGTGCAGCAAAGACCAGGCTGAAGGTGGATAAGGTAATTGTTCATGAAATAGAAGACTATTACCAACTCCCGGATGGTGCAAGGCTTATGAAGCGTAACGGAATGGCTGATGTGTGGGAATACAGGTTTATAGAACATGTGCGTGCTCATAACGTGGAGCATGTGTACAAGGTGGCAAGGGTAAAAGGCTTGCAGACGGAACTTTCACTAACACGATGGAGCATCCCTTGAAAAACCTTTGGAGGAATCTTTTCCCCTGATTTGCTTGCCCGTCTGCTTTGTCTGAAATATGACTTCAGTATGCCTGAGAACAGACAGATAAGACTGCTTGCAAGAGAAGGCATCCACATAAGCAATACCACGCTGAACGGCTATATCCATAACGGAATCTCAGGCTTAGGGAGTTTATGGAAGATGTCTTCAAGGAGTTTGTACAACAGGCAAAATACCTTATGGTTGATGAGACTACCGAACTTGTCGGAGTTGAAACACCGGAAGGCAAGGCTTACAGGAGAAAGTATTTATGGGCTTTTTTTGCAAAGCATGTCAGGTTGGTTTACTATCATTACAATAACGGCAGCAGAGCCTCTGATGTAGCAAAGACCTTCCTTGAACATTTTATGGGATCTGTATCTACAGACGGATATACGGTTTACAGGATGTTCGACGGAGAAGACTCAAAGGTGCTTCATATAGGATGCTGGACACACTGCAGGAGGCTGTGGGTCGATGCCTTGCCATCAGACAGAGCTGCGATGGATATAATAGACCCTATCGGTGATATGTTCAGAAATGAAGACTTGTTCCGCACAATGAAACTCAGCGGTGAGCAGATTAAGGAAAAAAGACTTAAGTCTTACGAGACCTATTCTTGAACGTATCCATCATAAGGTGGTCATGATGATGCAGGATACTAAACTCATGGCAAACGAACTGATGAGAAAGGCTGTGAACTATACGATAAACCAGTGGAAATCCCTGAAAAATATCCTCAAGGACGGTGCAGCGGAAATATCGAACAACCTCTGTGAGCAAAGGATGAAACCTGTAAAGCTGCTGCTCAAGAACTGTATGAACATAGGCAGTGAGGATGCAGCAGGAAACTCGGCATTCATCTTCTCTCTGATAGAAAGCTGTAAACTTAATGACATAGATCCTCAGGATTACCTGAAGCACTTGTTTGAATGTATTCTTCATGGTAAGGACTGCGACAAAAAAAAGCCCTTCTGCCATGTTTTTATCAATCGGAATGTTAAAACAAAAATATTTTCTTACGGACATTTTTATTTTATCGGCTGAAAAACAGCCGATAAAATTGTCGTGGCGGAAAATAGAATGGTTACGAATAGAATGTCTATTAATCAGCAGAGCTATCATTTAAGCACTGATATTTGCTGAAATATCTCATCAAATATCCTGTCTTCGAAAAGAAGATGAAAAGCATTGCTCGACCATTGAATTTCAATGGTCGAGCTTTATTTTTTGTAACCCATTTCCATGATGCCGAATAATAGGTCGAATAATAGATTAATGCTCTCCTTACATCAACTATCTCTTCTCGAACGAACGGCAAAAGCGCAATAACTCTCCATTCGCCCGATTATCGATTTCCGTCTCTCGTATCTCTTCAAATAAATTCAGGGTAGAAGAACACTCCCCACAAATATCAATACCTATGACCCGCTCTTGCCGAAATACAACGGCCAACAACTGCTCCAGTTCTGATAAAGTCAGTGAACCTTGATCCCAGTTGGTTATCGCAGAAGAAGGGTCCAGCACATCCTTGTCGATAGAAATATAGACAGGTTCATTCACATGCTCAGAGGCAAACGCTTTCCAACCTGCTTCCTGATCCAAAGAAGATTCACTATAAAAATGGATACGGTCGCCATATTCCTTTGGAACTTCCTGCAACAAACGGTCTGAAGCACCGGCTATAATTACCTTCTTACAATTCGCATTCGTATCAAGCACATCTTTTACCCAACTTCCACACGACAGGATATGCTCAAATAAAGGAGGCTGCATGTCAGGATGGTGGTCAAACACCAGCAAAGCAAATGGAGTAGTCAGCTTATCAGTCCAAAATTTCGTGACATAATGATAATTTCCTGAATCTATAAAATGAACTCCCTGCGGAGAATAATCCGCTATCATACGCTGTAAAGCAGAAGCTCCTTCTTCGTCACAATAGCATTCTGTTCCATTCAAATGCTGGCAGTCCAGCCACACAAACTGACGATTCCGAGCAAAGGGCTCATAATTGTACACGCCTGTAAAATTCATCACAACCACCGGTTTCAATTCCGGCTAAATACTGCTTGAGATTGATGATTCATATACTTTCCTCCCACTCTTCAAAATACGCCTTAAAAACGAAGAAAAAGAGACTGACACCGAAACTCTTTCCCATTGTCTATAGGCCATAAACAGAAAAAAAGCTGTAACCGAATAGTTACAGCTTTTTATCTCGGCACGGGAAGAGAGGCTCGAACTCTATGGAAACTTTCTTCCTCCTTCCCTATCTTGATATTCAAGCTGTTACGTTTTCGAATTATGTGATTATTTTATATTGTTTGTCCCAAATCTGTCCGACTTTCAGCGGAGTTAACTAGCTGATTCATTTGCTCTAAGAGTAGAATTCTTTTATCTTTCTCTTCAAGCAGACGTTCCAGCAATTCGATTTTTCTTTGTACTGCTGCTCATTATCTCCATGCTGATGGATAAGCCTTGAAAGGTTTCTCCCGTTCAAAGAACACGTCCATCGACACCCCGAAAAAATCCGCCACTTTCTCCAAACGTTTCACGGTGGGATTCCCGTTGACAATCTGAGCCAAAGAAGCATTGGCTTCAGTACCAAGGTATCTTAAAAGCTCCTTGTTTGTAACCTTCTTATCTAACAATAATTGTTTGATAACATTACCATTATACATTGTATTATCATTTTATCTCTTTCAAAAAAATATCTATAGATACATTGAAAAAATCAGCAATCTTCTCTAATGTATTGCAGTTAGGAACGTTTGTTCCTTTTATTATATTATCAAGAGTGGCTTTTTGTATATCAGCATAACGATAAACATCAAGCTTTCTTAACCTTCCTCTCTCGTATTAATTGTTCTATGATATATCCTTTGAACATACTTGCTTTAATTCTTATTTAATAGAATTTGTATTGTACGTTCCTTTTCAGACAACAATTCTTTAAGATGTTCAATTTCCCTTTGACACTCGTTCAATCTTATATCTCCTGAAACTAGATTTCCATTACCATTTACACTATGACCTATACTTGAATGAGGCATTTTCTCATTATCAAAGAAGTAATCTATTGATACTCGAAAAATAATGCTATCTTTTCTAATCTCTTTGAACCTATATCTGAGCCTTTTAAAACGTTTTCTAGAGTTTGCACAGATATACCAACCTTTTCACAGAAACCCTTCTTAGTCAATCTGTTGCTTTCTATTAATTCAACTATTCTTTGAGGTACAAGCATATATTATTTAATTTTTAGTCATTCTAAATATCAATAAATATTGAATATACAATAAACAATACTTTGATTATTATCAATAAATCTTTAAGTTTGCACTATAAAATTAATAATTAAATCAATAGCAAATAATATAATCATCTAAAAAGTAACAGAAATGGTAATATCTAACTATTATTTATCTCTATCGGGTAAAGTGAAAAGTAAGTTCATTCAAGATGTGATTGAATTGTGCGGAATATCCTACCCTTCTTTCTTCTACAAGATGAGAAACAATTCATGGACAAACTTGAACGCGAAGCGATAGAGAGGTTTATTCAAGAAAATGAGAAATCAAGTTGAGTTCTACAACACGCCATCAGGCTATGTAATGTGTGATGACGGCAACTATACGACTCGGCTATCAGAATCCAGCCGGGAAGTAGTGGATGAATTAGCGATACCATACGAGAGTGTTATTCCGATGCGTACCGCGCACTTGAACAATGCTATTCCAAGTCAAGCAAAAATTCCAGATACCAAAAATTCAGAATAGTGAATCGCTTCATACGATGTAATTGTGGAGAACTGGATACCCAAAAGATAGATTTTATCGACGGGAATATCAATATCGAGCAAGTACATTGTCCTCTGAGAGGTTCCGGTGACTGTCAGTATGAGAATGTGATATGCAATCCCAAACGTACATCAGCCCTTACCGTAAGACAGCTACAAATAGCAGCTGCACTAGCCGAAGGACTTACCCCACAGGAAGTATCAGACAGATTATATATCTCAATCCATACGGTACACAATACCATACAGGCAATTAAGGTAAAACTAAACCTCAAGAATACAAGTCAAATTATTACCTGGTATAACAATTTTGAATTATGATAGATACTTTATTAATAGCTATTGTAATGGTTACAGATACCACTACAATGAAAACAAGATTCCAATCTGCTTTTCGGGATGTCGATATGGTATTCAAAGTCAGAAAAATGGTATATGAAGAATCAAAAAAACAGAGTAAAATATACTGGTTCCCTATTAACGTTTTCGAGAAAAAGGAGGATTGATTATGGCATGTAATTGTTTTGAAGAAGCAAAGGAAAAAGTGAGGGAGCCCACAGGTAACCCCCATGCAATGATACGAGGTGTATTTACGCCTATTAACGGAAAGATACATTTACTTCCTTCTATAGAGGTTTTATATCGAAAGAAAAAAGAAGGATGGTACCTTTTGTAAAAGTCAAAGCAATATTGAATTAACTTACCAGTACTGCCCTTTTTGTGGGAAGAAAATTATAGAGGATGACTGATGAAAATATAGTAGTATGGAAAAAATAAGTTTTTTATGCGATAAAGAAATTACTGATATACTAAAGATGACAATCGAAAAAACGCATAATAAATGTGTATTACGTATCATAAAGATTGAGGAGCATGCTGAATATAAGGATATGTCGAAATTTACTGTTGAATATGCCGATCCTTGGCTTTTGATTGGCTTGGGAGAAGAAATAGCAATATCTCGTCTGGTAAAAAGAGGAATATTATGACAGACCGTACAAAAAATACAAATCCGGAAATATCGGCCGAGATAGCCGGTATCGGTTATCTCTCTCCAAGAGGAGAAGAACTGAAGGAAGTGGCCCAGATGGAACTTAGCTTTGTCAGGGAACATATTCAAGGCTACACAGAGAATGAACGGATATTTATTCTTGATGTGCTGAATGGGTACATAGCAGGAGTTTTATTAGAGAATGAACAACACGAATTAAAAGGATGAGTATGGGAAACATGAAATTACACAAAATGGAAGAATGGGAATCCGTCTTCCATACCAAACAAATTGAGCACGTCTATTACACTTCTGACATGCTGGTACGTAAGGTGACCGGTTACATTATAATATGCCGAAAATCGTTGAATAACGGTATCTCAAGAAATACACCCCGGCGAAAACGAGTCCGATGGGATGGCTATGGACGTTGTTACAACATCAACAACAATACCCGTCTGCGTGACCACGACATACACTTCTAATCTATCTTTTTATAAAGCCGGCAAATACCTGATATTTGCCGGTATCCAAAACACTCTAAAACATGATTTCCAACTCAGACATAGAAAAGATTCTTGACCGTGCCGACATAGTAGACGTAGTAGGACAATTCGTCCAGCTGCAACGGTCCGGAGTCAGATACAAGGCATGCTGTCCCTTCCATCAGGAAGACACCCCGTCCTTCATGGTAGACCAGGCACGCGGCTTATGGTACTGCTTCGGTGCTTGCAAAGAAGGTGGCAACGTCATTAAGTTTGTGGAGAAAATAAATAACATGAACTTTCCAGAGGCGTGTCACTGGCTGGCCGACAAATACGGCATCGATATAGAAGACAAGAAAGAAGAGAAAAATCCGGAAGAGCTAAAGGCAATTCGCAAACGTGCGTCCATGTTCGCAATAAATGAATTTGCGGCTCAATACTTTCTTGCGAACCTGCAAAAAACAGAAGCTGACGCTGCACGGGCCAAAATCAAACAGAGATGGGGTGAGCAATATCCTCAGGAGCAGGGTATCGGTTATGCACTTCCTTCCTGGTCCGCTTTTGCAGACACAGCCATCAAGGCCGGATACTCTGCCGACCTGATGGTAGAGTGCGGACTGATCCGGAAGCGCAAGGAGGGTGACGGACATTATGACTTCTATCGTGACCGTATCATGATACCCATCCGCGACCGGTTCCGGAACATCATCGGGTGGACTGCCCGCGACATGAGCGAAGTGGATGGTACCCCCAAATACCTCAACTCCTGTCAAAGCGATATATATGACAAGTCCGACAGCATATTTGGTATTGACAACGCCATCAGGCAGGCCGCCAAAGAAGAAAAGTTTTATTGCGTAGAAGGTGCCCCCGATGTAATGCGCCTGCAGTCCATCGGCGTAAACAACACCATTGCCTCACTGGGTGCTGCCTGGACAAAGAAACAGTTCTACCAGATTAAAAGGTATGCCACTTCCCTTTGCTTTCTTCCGGACGCGGACGCCATCAAACCAGGCGAACAATACGGTACCGGAATAGCAGCCGTCATCAAGTCCGGCCAACTGGCTATGGAGTGCGGTTTCTCCGTATCCGTAAAGGAGATTCCCTGTGGTGAAGGAAATACGAAAAATGATCCGGACTCTTACTGTACCAGCCCTACCAAGTTCAAAGACCTTGACGAAGTAGATTTCATCACCTGGTATGCCGGATATGCCTTCAAGGCTGACGGTACCACCGAAGACAAAAGTTCAGCCGTATCCAAAATTGCCCAGATGGTGGCCATGGTTGGCGATGAAGTCAAAGAACAAAATGTACCTGGAGCAGCTGAAGAAAATCTATAACCATAAGAATCTTTGGCTTACGGCCATCAACCGTGAAAAGAAAAAAATTTCCGAATCCAAGGCAGACAAGACACAGACCATCAACCGAGATTTGCTGGCCAAATATGGGTTCTTTGAGTCCAACAACTGTTATTACTCGACCAACGACGGGAAAGAATATCAGTGGTCAAACTTCGTGATGCAACCGATGTTTCACATCAAGGACTCTCTTAATCCCAAGCGATTGTACCGCATCAAGAACCAGAACCGCCAGGAAGAAATCGTAGAGATGAAACAGGAAGACCTGGTGTCGTTATCAAAGTTCAAACAGAAGGTCGAAGGACTGGGTAACTATATCTGGCTGGCTACCGAAAAAGAAATGACACGCCTGAAGATGTATCTTTATGAACAGACGGAAACCGCAGTGGAGATTACCCAGTTAGGGTGGCAGCGCAAAGGATTCTATGCGTTCGGCAATGGAGTATTTGACACCGAATGGCATCCGGTAGACGATTATGGCATCGTTCGCCTGGGCGATAAAGGAAACTACTACCTTCCGGCCTCCAGTCTGATTTACCGGGACGATGACAAGCTGTTCCAGTTCGAACGGCGATTTGTCCACCTGAACTACTCAGGCATCTCCATGAGAGACTACTTTTCCAAACTGGTAGGAGTTTTCGGAGATAATGCAAAAGTGGGTATCTGCTTCCTCCTGGCCACATTGTTCCGCGATGTGATTACCGGTTATACCAAGAGCTTCCCCATCCTGAACCTATTCGGACCGAAAGGTTCAGGAAAGTCAGAGCTCGGTCACAGCCTGATGTCCTTGTTCATTATCGACAACACACCTCCCAACATTCAGAATGCCACTATCCCGGCACTGGCCGAACTGGTAGCACAATGTTCAAACGCCCTAGTACATATTGATGAGTTTAAAAATAACATTGACATCGACAAACGCGAATACTTGAAAGGTTTATGGGATGGAGCCGGGCGCAGCCGTATCAACATGGACAGAGACAAGAAGCGTGAGATAACAGCCGTTGACTCAGGAGTCATCCTTTCCGGACAGGAGATGGCAACAGCTGATATAGCTCTCTTCAGTAGACTTATATTCCTGACGTTTTCCAAATCAGAATTTACCGATGCGGAAAAGAAACGATACAGCGAACTGGTAGACATTCGCAAACGAGGCCTGTCACACCTGACCCTTCAAATATTGCGTCATCGGGCCAAGATGGAGCAACAGTTCGTCAGCAACTTTCATTCCTGTTTGTCTGACATTATTGAAGGACTGGGGGCGGAGAAAGTGGAAGACCGAATCTTGCGTAACTGGATCATACCGCTGGCAGCCTTCAGAACGCTCGAAGGTGTACTTGACTTGCCGTTTTCATACCAGGATATTCGCAAGGTTACACTGGATGGCATAGTCCGCCAGAACGCAGAATGTAAAAGCAACAATGAACTGGCCAACTTTTGGAATGTGGTATCTTATCTGCAGCAGGATGGTGAGATATTTATCGAAGGTGACTACCGTATAGAATATGTCAATAAGTTCAAAAGCAACCTGATAAAGATCGAGCAGCAGTACCAGGAACCCAAGGCCATCCTGATGATGCGCAAGAACCGCATCTTCATGCTGTATAAAAAAGTTCGGCAAGCAGGTTGGCGATTCAATTCTTCCGGAAGGCTCGCTGGTGTACTACCTGGAGAACTCCAAGGAATACATGGGTAAAAAGAACTCAGTCCGGTTCAAAAACATACAGCGTGGTGTGGAAGTTCAGAAAATAGAAACGACTCCCACCGGAGGAATATCCTAAAAAGACCTCGACACCGGACATTGCCCTGTGTTTCGATTACAAGATGATTAAGGATACTTATAATATTAACCTCGAGGTAGAGGTGGAAGGTAATGAGACCACAAGTGATGATTTAGATTGAATATTTTAATATTAAAGAATTATGGAAACAAAAATTATTACAAGAGTAAACAATGTGGACATCGTTGCCACAAGTGATGAACAGTTAGTGCCTATCCGTCCGATATGCGATGCATTGGGTATTGACTACAAGGTTCAATGGCAAAAGCTGAAAGATGACGAAGATTTGAGTTCAACTATGGTGCTGAGCACCACGGTTGGAGCCGATAGAAAGGAGCGTGAAATGTGCTGCCTTCCTATCCGCTATATTTTCGGATGGCTCTTTACTATCAACCCCAAGAATGTGAAACCTGAAAGCTCAAGAGGCGGTTCGTGCTTACCGCCGCAGTTGTTACGATGCTCTTTACGCTCACTTCTTCGGATCGCAGAAACGCCAGATAGAACAGAATCAGATTGAGATTAGATTGCTTGAAGAACTTGCCGACCTGAACCAGCAACAGCAGCAGTTGAAGCAGACTATATCTGAGAAGCGTAGAAAACTGGATAAGTTGCGTGAAGAGAGATTAAAGAACGAACCGCAATTGTTTGATTGATATTGGTTATCAGTAACGGTTTTAGAGGTTTAAAAGGGCAATCGTTGTGAAACGCTTGCTCTTTTTTTATTTCTATTCTTTGCTATTTCAAAACAAATCACCATATTTGCAGTGCTCATTACAACGTAACTCTAAATGCAGGACGACAGGCTTGCATCATTTGCAGGCATTTTTATGTCCGCATACTTCGTAGTATCAAAATATTGGTATCCGTGTACCCCCGTGTATAGGCTTAATGGGCGTACAGCATTTGGAGTTGAATGTGATGAGCAACGGGACAGGCATGGATACCTTTTTTATTTATATGTTAAATTACAACTCTATTTCCAATGCAGCTATGCTCGGCTTCAACGGAACGTCAATCCACGAAACGGATATTCGCTCATTCAACAGCAATGCATTAAGAGTTTATAACCCGACTACAGGTGTTCGTCATCGCAAGGCAAGCACAACTTCTGAAATAAGGCAGAAGATTTGCCGTTATTTTCTTGACTCGTTTCCGGATATACGCCGTATCAAGATAGTAGATACTGGCCAATTGTTCTCGGCACGTGTCTGGTTCAAGTCCGGTAGGACATTTTGTGAGAAAGCATATTCAGTCAGTAATCTTTATGGATTATTAGATGAAAGGATTCGTAATGTATTGTACCAATAATAATATTGTAGAGAGATGCCTGTACGGTTTACCGTATGGGCATTTTTCGTATATGTCAAGACCAGTTTCTACCTTTTCCCACGGGATGAAAAAAGGCTTCTACACTTTCTACACCTTCTACAATGTTAATAATGAGATATTTATATATTCTACATACATTCTACAAACCTTCTACAAAATTCTACAAAATGCCGTTTTTGTTAAAACCTTCTACAAATTACTTCATTTTCTACATAATTTCTACAATTGTAGAAGCCTTATAAAATTATAAACTATTGATTACCAGTATATTTTATTTTCTGTAGAAAGTGTAGAAGGTGTAGAAGGCAAAAAAGTATGTCATATCTGGAAATATACTTTTTGCTTTTGGAGCAGATTAATGACAAATTTATTCATCTAAAAAGTAATATATATATTATATTTGTAATAGATAATCAATTCATTATGAGCCACATTGTGTTTTATATCAAACTGGAGCCCTATTTAAAGCAATGGCTTCACAATAGCCTGGGAAATCCGGTGGTATTTCCACCGCAGAGTAATGAGAATGCTGTCATCCGCCGGTTCCTCCGGAAAAGACCACCGGAAGTTCAGCCGGAAATGGCAGAAGACGAATTGACAGCCATCGTCATTCCCGACAGCAAAGCCAAACCGCCGCAATATTATAACTACCTGGGCAAAAAAAGCCAAGGCGCTGTAAAGGAGACCATCGAAGACCTGTTCCGGGCGAACCTCTGGAATGAGATGAGCGACCTGACTAAGCGCGATTGCGGCCTGAACAAGACCATCGCTGCCTGGTGTGAAATGCACGGCATCGATGACGAATATTCGGAGACTGTCAGACAGAAATACTACCGTATGAGGACCAGTTATAGCCGGAGAGGTATCTTTTTAGGTTCTTTAACCAGAAAACACTCGGATGAGTAGGCCGTTTTTGTACAAACCCAAACAACACCGAACACACTTAATCCAATAACGATAATCATGGTACATCTGATTCAGAACATTAGAAAAGTAGAATGCATCGAGGCCTATCACCTTCAGCATTCAGACATCATAGCCGACCGGGGAGTATGGCTGAATGTCTACCAGCAATTCAGCCCAATTTCAACCATCGGGCTGAGTTCAGTCGAGATTTCCGACAAAATCGAGAACAAACAACGCATTTTCACCACCAAACTCACCATGTTCCGGTCAAAGAAAAGCTGCTACCTGGTGCCAAAAAGGCTCTGCTTCAAGGTAACAACCGTCACCGGCTCCCAGTTCCTGATTGGTTCATCCGAAAAACCCTACCCCGTCATACAAAACGAAGAGACTTTTCCGTCCGAAGCCAGTGGACGGGCAGGTGTTACCGTCACAGTAACCCTGACCTCCCCTATTCCGATGCTTGCCATATTAGATTAGAGTCTTTTTATGCAATATATATAAGGTATAATATTGCGTAGACTAATTTTCGACAACATGGATTATAGTATTAGTATTGATTCACACATCGGTCCTTGGGGATATTCAAAGAACTATATCCGAAGCCAGATGTCAGGTTTGAAAAACAAGCCTGTCAATGTGCGTGTATCGTCCCTCGGTGGCTCGGTGGACGATGCGCTCGACATCCGGCAGCAGTTTCTTGATCACGGCAACGTGACTTGCTACCTGTATGGATACGTAGCCAGCGCGGCTACCATCCTGGCTACCGGTGCCAAGAAAACCTGCATGTCCAGATATGCATTCTATCTTATTCATAAGGTGTCAAACTGGGTGGATGCTTGGGGCAACTACAATGCCGACCAGATTCAGCAGCTTATCGACGACCTGAAGGCTAACAAGCTGGAGAATGACAAAATGGACTTGGTACTGGCCAACCTCTACGCCAACAAGTGCAAGAAAAAAGTGGATGACATTCTTCCAATCCTGAAAGAAGGACGCTGGCTTACTGCTCAGGAAGCACTTGAATACGGATTCATTGACGAAATCGTAGAAGACGGCTCAAAACTGAACTTCGACGATGCCATGAAGACCCGCTTCAACATGTTCCATCTTCCGGCATTGCCCGCGATGGAGGACAAGACCGAAAGTCCGGAAGCAGAAACCGCACCCAGTTGGTTCAACAATTTCGTGAACAAATTATTCAAGGGACACCAGCCGGATACTCCACAGGCACAAAATAAACCACTCAATCATTCAACAACACAAATGAAAAAGGATTATCAGAAAGTCAATTCCATCTTGAAAATCGAGGGTGTGGAAGTTGACAAGGATGGTAAGGTAACGCTTACCGAAGAACAGGTCAAGGCCCTCAATGACCGCATCACCAATCTGGAACAGGAATCTTCTGATAAAGACAATCAGATTTCAGAACTGAAGAAGCAGAATGAAAACCTGAAAAAAACCGATGGTGAAGACACCACTCACATTAATGGTGACGAAGGTGAGGATGATGACCTCACAAAGCTCAACACAGCACAAGAAATGTTCAACAACGTAAAAGAATTGTTATAATATGGCAGATACAAAAGGTTACATACAGATTACTGATGAACAGCTTGCCAAGTCGGCTGTCAAGTATAGAAAAAGAATTGCTTATGATGCCTGTTCTTGCCATGGCTTCAACTTTGCAGCACATGTCTCAGAGACCTGGTGTTATAGGGAAAGAGACTGTAGGTGAAGTTAATGGTGACATTGAACTCGGGCCGTATGATGAAGGGCGTGTTGATGAAAATGGTGTATCCATTGATCCGCGTACATTAGAGACTTTCTTAGGTAGCGTAGTGAAACAGTTTTCCCCGAACTCTGTATGGCAAACAGTTTATGGCAACTTGATTTCAAAGGGGGAAGCTTTAAAGAATGTCGACATCACCCGTCAGGTTCTTGCTTTCCTTTCTGCTAAACTCGGAGCTAATCTTAATGCTGTCTTATGGTCTGCTAAACGTAATGAGAGTGGAACAAAATCAAAAGACCTTTTTAATGGTTTTGATACCATCACAAAAACAGAAATGGACGCTTCCAAGATTTCTACAGACCTTAAAAACATGTTTACTATCGAGGCTATCAGCAAAAAGACAATGCTGTGGATGTTTTAAAGGAATTCTACCGTGCTGCCGACCCTGTGTTGCGAGAAACTCAAACTAAACTGTTTATTCCTCAGGGTGTTTATGACAACTATGTAGACGATTATCAGGCTACCGTTGGCCATGTTCCTTATAATACGTCATTTGAGAAGACGTTTCTCGAAAGTTCTAACAATAGATGTGAGCTGGTTCCTCTGGCTAACAAAGCCGGTTCCGCTTTCATTCACCTTACTACAAAAAGTAATATGCTTGTTGGTTACGGTAATGGTGCTGATAAGGAAACGATTCTGGTAGAAAAGCATCATCCATTCAAACTTGATTTTGTTGCTACCATGTTTTTTGGTGCTGAATTTGAAACAATTTCTAAAGAGCGTCTGCTGGTGGGTACCATCGACGGTACAACTCCAGTTCTCGCTGGCATAGGAGGGTAAATTATGGCAGTAGATTGTACAAGCAAAGGGATGTACGAATCCCTTTCCTGGTGTCCAGGTCAAACCTCGCAGCCAGGTATCAGACGTAAGGTTTTCTTCATTCGAAAAAAGCTGGATTGAAAAATGGCCGGTGCTTCCTGACATTGACGGAGCGGAGAGCATGGCAGCATTAGCCACATACGAAGGCGACTTTGTGCTGGCGGCAGACAAGAAATGGCAGTACCTGGAGGTATTGACCACCAAATCCAACATTACCTCTGATTCACAAGGTGAAAAGCCTTCCAAAACGATTCTTAACAAAGCCACATTGTTATATGCTGGTACAGACGAAGAAGCATCAGGATTTTGCCGACAGGCAAATAATGATGAGATGATTTATCTATGCCAGCAGCGTAACGGAAAGTTTCGTGTGATAGGTTCAGAAGCTTATGATCCTGATACAACAATCTCCCAGACCTCCGGCGAAGGAGAAACAGGTACAGCAGGAACCACCCTCACGGCACAGTGTACGGACATTTGCCCGTCACCGTTCTACACAGGTAAAATCGAAACAGAAGATGGCGACATCTCCGGAGCGGATGGTAGCGCAATCCTTCCGGGTGGATAATAATAGGAGACTACAGTTATGTACATAGATGAACAGTTAACCATAAACATGCAAGGCTGGCTCAATACGGAGCCGGCCAAGCGTGACTTGATGAAAGGTGCGGAAATGGTACTCAAAGGCTGACCCGTAACCGCATCCTTTATCAGAATATTTCCCACAATCCGCAGAAGTTTGCAAGCAAGATTGAATATGAGCTGAAGAAACATCTGGCCATCCGCCTGGACCGAAAGACGATTCAGGACGTAGTCAAGATGGACAAAGAGCTGGTTCCGGCCGTAGCTGAAACACTGGCCACCTTCCAACCTGAAATCAGTTCCGACGACGACACGCCGCAGGAGGCGACCATTGCCAAAGGCAAACGCGCGGATCATGATTCACTACCCGAAGAAATCCGTCAGCTGTGGGAAGACAACAAAGACATCTACTTCCGCCTGAAGCAGACTTTTGAAACTTTGAAAACCATGAAGGATGCTCTTCCATGCGACAGATACGAATACCTGAAGCAACTGGAAGAGCTGGATGCCAGATATCGGGATAACATGAACAAGTACGACCATTTCAATCCGGACACTCAGGGTGCCGGCGGTGCAGAAGGTGAATCACCTGAAGACCCTGCTGAAATGGCCAAAAAAGTCAGCGCAGCCCGCGGCTATCTGTCAGACAACAAGAAGAAACTGGCAGAGCTGAAGGAATCCGGAGACCAGGAGAAGTACGAGAAGCTGCTGGCCAAAGTACAGCAGAGATACGACTTCCTTATCTCCACCGGAAACAACGTAGGAGAAGACCAGGTGAATGCCTTACGTGAATTAGGGTTGAAAGCATGAAACATGTAAACCGATTGCTGAAGCCGTTATCCGATGTGCCGTTACAGGCGCACCTGGATAACCGGCTTCAGCTTTTTGATGTCCTCGAGTTCATCCTGTCACAGACCGGACCGGCTAAAGTCTACGTGTCCACCTTCTCTACTTCCGAGGAGTTCTTGCGCAGATTGTTCTCCCTCCGAAAACGGCAGCTGATTCTTCACTCTGTCCTGATGGCCGACCTGAAGGCAGCTAAGAAGACTGTAAATCTGTACACCTTTATGTCTTCCGTGTTCGATGATGTGTACCTCACGGAGAATCATTCCAAGGTACTGCTTATCGAGAACGACCGCTGGATGGTTACAGTCGTTACCAGCCAGAACCAGACGCGAGGAAACCGGACCGAATGTGCGATGATCACGACGCAGCCTAACATCTTCCTTACCTTACGAGACCAGTTTTCCGAAATTATTAATACCCGTAGCATACACCTCAATGGAATTCACTTCAGCACAGATTGACAGAATCAAAGAACTTGCCACGATGCTCACCCCGGTATCGGATATTGCAGTCCTGATGGACGTAGACGAACGCCGTTTGCGAGAAATCATTTCCGACAAGTCCCATCCGGCCAGCATAGCCTATCGCAAAGGGAAAGCCGAACGGGCATTGCAGATCCGGCAAAACGAGCTGGAGCTGGCCGAAGCCGGAAGCCCGCTGGCGGTGCAGCTTGTGGGTTCCTACATCCGTGACATGGATTCCGACGAAGACTTATAACTATGCCATTACCCGCAACGATTGATATTGCCAAAGAAAACCTCTTCGCCTCGGTCGACGAGATGCGAGAGCGTAACATTCCCGAAGTCATCCAGCAGCGTCTGCTCCGGCTTCGGGACATGTATAATTACTGGCTCCAGTACCCGCGCATACGGGAACAGGAAATAGTGCTCGAGCTTCAAAAGCGATACCAGATACAGAAGTCAGCTGCCTACGAAGACATCCGCATCATCAAATACCTGCTGGGTGATTTGAACAAGGCCACCAAGGACTACCATCGCTACCGCTTCATCCAGCGCAACGAAGAGAGTTACGAGATGGCCAAGCGCATGAAGGACGCCCGGGCAATGGCCGCCTGTGACAACTACTACGCCAAGTACATGCAGCTCGACAAGGAGGATGCCAAGGACTTAGGCTACGACAAGATTGTGGTGCAACCCTTCCAGCCGGACAGCGACCCGACGATTATCGGAATTAAACCGATACCGAACATCCGGCAGCGCATTGCGGATAAGATAAAGCAGTACATGAATGAGGATGTCCAGGACATCAGTTTGAGGATGCCGACTTCAACGAAGACGACATTTTCAACCCTAAAAAATCACAGGAGGCACCCGAACCATGAGAGAATACTTCCATGACACCCAGCAGCAGGTCCTATTCACCCCGGCAAAAGACATAGTGCTTTGTGCCGGACGTGGTTGGGGAAAGGTCCGATTCATGCCGCCATCAACCTGCGCAACATGCAGCGCATGCCAGGAAGCATCACAGGCTTTGTGGCGGCCAACTGTAAGCGTGCCCTCACCAATACCATCCCGTCCATGCTGATCCACTGGCAACGCTGGGGATTCAAGCGCGACGTACACTGGACTATCGGCAAGAAACCGCCGAAGTCCTGGGGATGGGGTGAACCCATCTTCCAGCCCGACAACTGGGAGAATGTCATTTCCTTCTACAACGGCTCGATAGGTTACATCATCAGCCAGGACCGTTCCGGAACATCCAACTCCTTTTCACTGGATTACCTGGACATCGATGAAGCAAAGTACATCGACTTCGAGCAGCTGAAGGACGAAACTCTTCCGGCAAACCGTGGTAACAAGCAATATTTCGGACATCACTACTTCCACCATGGCATGCTGATTACCTCCGATATGCCGGTCACAAAGAAAGGTTCCTGGTTCCTGGACTACGAAAAGAAATGCGACCCGGAACTGATTGAAGTCATCCAGGCGACAGTACATGAGATTTGGCGGACAAAGAAACGCATCCGCGACCTTCAGGCTAAATCAGAACCCGTTCCTTTGTACCTGAAGGACTATCTGCGCACCTTGAACCGTGACGTATGCCGGATGGGTTCTGTAGCAGTCCTGTACCGCGAGTTCTCCACGATTGAGAACATGCAGCTGCTGGGTGAAGCATTCATTAATCAGATGAAGCGTGACCTTCCCCCACTTACCTTTCAGACGGCCATCCTGTGCAAGCGTATCGGTATCAGCAAAGACGGCTTCTACTCCAGCATGACGGAAGGGCACAAATACAATGCGACTGACTTCAGCTACCTGGACAGCCTGGAATATCAGTTCGACAAAATCAAAGGAGCCTTCCTGCCTGATGGATGCAGACCTCGATAGGGATAAGCCCATCTGCATCGCCTTTGACTTTAATGCCAACATCAACTGGCTGGTAGCCGGTCAGCCGGACCGGAACCGGCTGAAGGTGATTAAATCTTTCTGGGTAAAATACGAACGTAAGGCTCGAGGCCCTGGTGGATGACTTCTGCAAGTATTACCGACACCAGCGACGCAAGGAAGTGATATTCTATTACGACAGTACGGCCTTAGGCTCAAACTATGCGGTCAATGACGAAGACTTTCATTACGTCATCGAGCGTGCTTTCCAGGACAGAGGTTGGGAGGTACGTTCTGTCTATATAGGTCCCCCGATGAAGCACATCGAGAAGTGGCTGCTCCTCAACCGTATGTTTGCCGGAAAGGCTAAGCTCATCCCCTTCTTCAACGAACAGAACAACGAAGACCTGCTTATCTCCGTGCAGACTGCAGGCGTGTACAACGGCGGCAAAGACAAGCGGGGTGAAAAGCTGGCAGAGACAGAAGAAGACCAGCTTCAGGCGAGAACGGACGGTTCGGATGCATTTGATACACTGTGCATCGGCTGTGAGCGTTTCCCAGATGACATTCGACATGTTTGTGACATCCTCTATGTAGTTTTCAATAAGCTAATTAGTTTTATTCTTAGGGTAAGCCCTGATGACCGTGCAAATGGTTGTCGGGGCTGTTTTTTTGTGCGCGAGTTGGCGTGTACCGTGCGTGTAGAAGGGTGTGCCGTTACATATTCCGATTTTTTCAAAGGTGCTAATTAGGTTTATGGCGTAGGGCGGTGGGGGGTCGGATTCCCGACGTCCGCATAAAATGCGGTGTTTAGTGGACGTATTCGTTTGATTGTGTGCCGTTTTCGTTTCGGATGGCCGGAAAATCCAAGCAAACGCCCCTGTTTTGGCCTGTTTTTTCGGGCTAATTTGCTGCCGCACAACCTGCTGGCGCCCGAAAAATCCTGAAAATTTCCCGGGTAACAAGGTAGAAAGACACTCGGTAGTCTTTCTGGGCTGGAAATAGCGTTCACGCAGCGACCCACCCGCCCCATTGCTTTCCCTACTGGCGGTATAGCTAAAGCTATGTATTGTTTGACTGCTCTTCTGTTCTTCTCTTCGGAATTTACATCGGTGTCCCCTCCCCCTGTCAGTTACGCCTTTTCATCACTGCAAAGGTAAATGTTGCCTGCCGTATGCCAAGTTCAGGCGCTGTTCACTGTAAAAATCTCCACCCTTTCAGGGTAGTATTCAAGGCCCGGCTTTACGGTGAAAACTTGTCTTTCACGGCTGGCAACACCTTTTGACGCAGTGTAAAAGGCGAAACAAACCGACAGCGAAAGGCGACGGAATAAAAAAAACCTCAGAGAAGGAAGAGCAGAAGAAAAGGCTCACTACCTCGGCTCGAGGTTCAAGAATAAAACTCCAAAAACTACCGATATGAAAACCTTTACCGAATCCATGCTAAACCAGTGCAGAAAGTACATGTTCAACTTCTTTGACTACCTGCCCACAAAATATCAAGCCAGCGCAAGAGATTGGCAGATGAGAAAATTTGTGTGGGCATTCAAAGACGGTAAATGTGCCGTTTCAGCAGCCCAACTTGTCGCAAAGAAAATCCGTGAGCAGTTTGGGGCGTCAGCGAGTGACATGGTGTTTGTCTGTATCCCAGCCAGCAGCCAGCGGAAAAATGAAATCCGATACAGAGAGTTTTCGGAAGAAGTGGCCAGACTATCGGGAGCGGTAAACGGATACAGCCATATCACGGTAGAGGGTGAACGGCTGGCAATCCACGAGAGCAAATCAGGGAAGCACGTAAACGACGTACAGGTAATCAACTTCGACAAGGAGTTTTTCAAAGGTAAAAAAGTGCTTGTCTTCGATGACGTGATAACACGTGGTTACTCCTACGCTCGTTTTGCCTGCCACCTTGAAAGTTTTGGCGCATCCGTTATCGGTGGAATGTTTTTAGCGAAAACCTTATTTGTCTAACAATTTAATAAACAACATCATGAAAGATTTATTCGAAATTTGCGGAGAATGCCGCCACTTGAGCGACGCAGAAGTAGTTTATCAGCTTACCAACAACAAGGAAACAAGCAATCAGGTAAACGCCATGTTGGCGAACGGCAGCAATGTGTCGATAGAAGACATTTGCAACCTGCTGACACCGGCACGCAGAGATATGGCACTGGCAGTCATTGAACTATACAAGCGAATCAAGGAACGGAAGAACAACTACAAGCGTATAACTTCCAGCGCAGACGTTTACGAAGTGATGCTTCCCTACATGGCAGACCAGAAAGTAGAGGAATGTTGGGTTATCTTCCTGAATCAGGCAGCCCGAATCATCCGCAAACAGCGTATCTCAGTCGGAGGGCTGGCGTCTACTCAGGTAGATGTAAGAGTGATTTTACATGAGGCACTTTCTTGCAACGCCACATCCATGATACTCTGCCACAATCACCCGTCAGGAAACATCCGCCCAAGTCAGGACGACGACCGCCTGACACACTCTTTACAGGAAGCGGGACGAATTATGAATATCAGGCTTCTTGACCACGTGATAGTGACAGATGGGAATCATTATAGCTACGGGGACGAAGGAAAGCTGTAGGGGCTGCAAATGGCCGTAGCAGCGTTTAGGGAGGTGGGTAGCGTCGCGGCCGCCCGCCGCCCGATTTTGCCTGCTGACACAAGCAAAATCGGGCGGCGGGGAAATAAAGGTATTTACTTTTTCTACGCCTAAAATCGGCGATAATAATAACTATTTTACTATTATTTTACCGTTTTCATTTGTAGATAATAGTAAAATTACTATCTTTGCACTGTTGAATTAAAACAGTGATCTATGAAGACAGTGAAAGTTTCAGCAATTCTCCAGAAATTGCAGGATGACGGATGGTATCTATCGAATCAAGAAGGTAGCCATCGTCAGTTCAAACATCCTGTCAAGAAAGGAAAAGTAACCGTCAACGGTCATCCTTCAGACGATGTTTGGGGATTTTTGCTAAAGAGTATTGAAAAGCAATCAGGGTTAAAATTTTAACCCTGAGCGCTTGCTCTAATAGATTTTTAATTCAACATAGGCGGTCTTAATAAGACCGCTTTATTTGAAAACTTAATACAATATTATATGGATAAAGTTGTTATCGAAACCGCACGTACTGAAAACGGATATAGTGGTGCATGTGAATTGCTCCCTGGGTGGATTGTAGCTACTACTGGTGATTTTGACAACTTTAAAAAAGAGGTTGTCGACAGCATCCGCTTTTTATGTAGATTGCGCCAAAAAGGACGGAGATGAATATCCTGCGGTCTTTGATGGAGAATATGAACTTGTGTACAAATTTGACGTGCAAAGCCTATTACTTTATTATCAGGGTATTTTCTCTTTTTCTGCTCTACAAACTATTACTGGAATAAACCAAAAGCAGCTTGCACATTATGCAGCAGGCAGAAGCAAGCCACGCCCTCAACAGGCTGAAAAAATAGCCAGAGGGTTACATAATCTAGCAAAAGATTTAATGTCGGTCACTGTTTAATTCAACACTTTGCTTTGACTGAGAGATAGAAGGAGCCTCTTTGTAGGCTCCTTTTTTATTGGATTTTTTGCCCTCCTCTAAACATTTTATTACATTTGGACTATTATTTTTATAACAAATTTAATAGGCCAAATGAAAACACAAGATTTCGTCGCAATAGACTTTGAAACCATGACACCGGAACTGACCAGTGCATGCGCCATAGGGCTTGTAAGAGTCCACAACGGGGTTATCAGCCAGAAGTTCTACTCACTTATCAAACCGATACCAGACTCCAGGGCTGAACGTAACACCCATGTACACGGCCTGACGGATGAGATGGTAGCTGATGCCCCCACCTTCTCCGAATTGTTCCCTTTACTAAAATCCTTCATCGAAGATCTTCCGATTGTATGCCACAACAGCTCCACAGACATCAACGTCTTCAGAAGCTGTATGGAATACTATGGCTTGACCGGCATTGACCTAAGCCACTACGTCGATACACTCGAACTGTACGGCAAAGGCCTGAAAGCATGCTGTGAAGAAAACGGCATCCAGCTTGTCAACCATCACGACGCACTGGCTGATGCGGAAGCCTGTGCAAAGCTTTACCTTTGCTACCAGGGACACCTGGCGAAAGACCTTGCACATTATGACCTGAAGGAAGTAATGGCAAATAAGGAAGCTCGCAAGTACGACCATGACACCCTGATGCCTTTGTCCGAAGAAGAGGTAGAAAATAAGGATACAATTTTCTTCCAAAAGAAAGTTGTGATTACAGGCATCTTTTGTGCCTACCCTGACCGTGATGAACTCGGTTCTATCCTAAAATCATTCGGCGCTGATATTGACCGCGGTATTTCTGGTAAAACAAACATTGTCATCGTCGGAGAAGGTGGGGGCCCGTCTAAACTCAAAAAGATTGAAGAACTCAATGCCAAAGGAAAGAACATCCGGCTCATTTACGAGAAAGAATTATGCGAAATTATGAACGAAATAACTAAACACTAAGAATATGGCAATCAAAAAAGAAAATGTAAACTTGACCTACGACGCTTTGTGGTTCAAGACCTTTATGGACAGTGGAGAATTGACATTCTACAATCGAGAAATCTTTATCTCGCCAGGAATGGCAGGAAGGCTGGACATCTTCATGCAGCTGCTGGGTAATGTGGGCGGATATGCCAGAACCACGAACTTCGACAAAGACCTTGACGTCGTAGTAGTATCAGATTACCTGATGAACAAATTCAAGAGCGGAGAGAAAGACGAGTTCTTCCAGATGCTCGAAGATCTGATCAACGGTAGCGCAACTCCTTACCGGAAACTGAAATTCACTACAGAATCTATCGTACTTGAATCATTAAACACCCGGGCAAGCGGGCAGCTTCGTCAGAACAAGAAGGACTTGAAAGATAAGAACACGACTCCGCAGATGATTGAAGCAATCAACCAGGGTATAGAAAGAGATGAACTGATGCTCGGCATGATTAAGAAATACAAAGAATCTACCAAGGAGCCACAACAGCAAAATTTATTTTGAGACATAAACAAGTATGATTGGATTTATATTTATCGCTTAATTGGGAAAAATCAGTACGAACTTTACAAATCATTAGCTTATGAAAATAAAATATCTCATTTTAATTACATGTAGTACCATTATTTCTTCTTGTAATAACGGGGAAATGGAGCGTAAAATTCAAAGTCTGACATCTGAAGTTACTCAACTCAGAGACTCTTTGAATAAGATAATGCCAGAACTTGAAGGATACAGAAATAGCCCAGAAAAATTGTGCTCAAACATTGATGAGTTATACAAAGCTGGAGATATTTATGAGCTCAAATCCATCAAAGATAAATTGGAAAAATATCATCCTGAATCCAAGGAATATACTATGGTGAAAGATTTAGTTTCCAAATACGAAAAAGAACAACAGGAAAAGGCAGATGCTGAAAAGAAAGAACGATTGCAAGCTGTAAACAAATTAAGAAAGAAATATGACGACATAAATCACATCACCTGGTATGAAAACCCATATTTCAGACATTATACAAACACTAATTATACATCAATATATATTGGCCAAGATGAGAGTAGTATTTGGTTAAGGTTGATGATGTCTTATGAAGGAGAAGATTGGATTTTCTTTGAATCCGCTTATCTTTCATATGATGGAAACACATTTAATATACCATTTGATAAATACAGAGATAAAAAGACTGAGAATGATACACGAGTATGGGAATGGATAGACGTTCGTGTGAATGACGATTTACTTGCATTCTTAAGAAAAATGGTCAATGGTAAAAGTGTAAAAATGCGTTTGAGCGGGAAATACACTAACACACGAAAACTTACTAATACAGAAATAAAAGCAATTAAAGATGTGTTATTAGCCTATGATGTGTTGAAAGCAGAAATGCGTAAAGAGGCAAAAGACGAATTAGTAAAATCCCTCAAAGGCGAATGATAATCTAAACTAACTTATCCCCAGTACTCCTTAGCCAGTACCGCAGTACTTCCCTGAAAGTACTCCAGTACTTCCATGGCAGTACTGAAGTACTCCTTAGGAAGTACTGAAAACATGACTGAAAGGCTCTATAAAAAGCGGAAACCATAAAAAAGTTTCCGCTTTTTCTTTTGTTATTCAAAATAAATCCTCATATTTGCAATGCTGTACATTTGAATCAGGCGAGATGGCTCGCCAAATAACTTTGCTGCGGGCATTTTTATGCCCAAGGCATAGCCTATTATATCTTATAGTTCCGTCCCGTGTGGAGTCTTAATGGACCCACGGCCTGATTCAGGTGTACAGCAGCGGGGAGCGGAACTTTTTTTGTTTCCTCTCCGTAATTTAACAAACATATTGTTTCATTTTAAACTGCTGTACAAAAATGAAAAATCAAATTGCCCTACCTGCAAACCAGGCAAAACAAAGCCGTATATCGTTATGGCTTAACCGTGAAAATGTATTGTTCTCCTCCATCATGGAAGAGAAAGTTTCCAACCGCCAGACTGTGCTCATTTCCCAGGCACTAGCTTCTTTCTGTATCCTAACCTGTTCTCTATTCACCCATTGGCTGGCCGCCATTGCCTGCCTCTGCTGGTTTGCCTGTTCCATCTTACTTTGCAAGAAAGGAGGTTTATAATGGATGACAATGTAGAAAAAGCGGTTTTCAGAGTACAGAAGACTTCTTATTACAATAAGAATGGGCTATTCATCGAAGAATTCCAGATATGTATGAATGGTTGTGATGGCATCATGTGCCAGAGAGAGGAGTTCGAAGATTTATACAAGATAATGGGTATTGCCCTTAATGACAGAAAGGAGGAGACAAATGGAAGAGGGAGTAGAATTTGAAGTTTTAGTTCTTCAGCAATATTGCGAACAATGGCTTCCAGCTAAGGAAGTTACAGATTATACAGTATTTAAGACATCGCAACAGATACAAGACGAGTTGAGTGAAATGGTCGATATAAGTATTAACGATATAACGTTCAACTTACTCAAAATAGGTTTTAAGATAGCAATTAATCCAGAAGGGAAACCGGCATGGATGATGCAGCGCAGATAGACTGCAAGTTTTTAGATGATTACATTTTTTCTACATTTATATCGAGGTGTGGCGTCGTGAGGATGCTGCACCTTTTGTCTTTTTACCCCTTTCCTGAGCCGGGTATCTTTGAGAAAAACAAAGATTTATGCTCACTATTCCACAAGATATACCCGATTTCGTCCTATCCTCACAGCTGGACAACTTCACAATCAGCGCAGACAAAAGGGTAACCTTTGTGTTGAAGCAAGCAAATACGGTCATTCTGCAAGAAACCTATACTCAAGACGCCAGCAACCAGATACACATTCTTGATTTGTTTTCACTCATGGAGCCTTACCTTATCGGTTCACCGATGCTTCAGTTCAGCTACGAGGTATCCGCTTCCAGTGAAACCACTATCAGCAAGACCTTCACGGTGCTGTTATGCCGTCCCATCATCCCCTGCAGTGGAGTAGATTTCGTGACGAACTATTTCCTGACGACCTTAGCCGGGCGTGACAAAATAACCTCCTTTGGCCGCACGGAAACCCTCTACCTTACTACCGGAAGTTTGTCTTCAGGCGGCACGACTATTCCCGTGACGGCAGAATGTGTCTTCGTCAACGACCAGAACCAGCTTCTCAAATCCACCCGTTCACTGGGCAATGTGGCCGACTACGGCATCCGTTCCGTAGACGTTTCCCCTTCCCGATTCACCCAGTCCGGCTACCGGCTGTTACGGTACACCATCCTGGCCGGCGCCCGGAAGCAGACTTTCCGCGTAGACCAGGACCAACCGGAATCCGTCGGCCTGAAGTTCCGTAACTCGTTCGGATGCGTCGAAACATTCTACTTTGTGGGCGGAGATACGGTAGAGCCGGAACTGACCCGGAGTGCAGCTTACTTCGCCGGGCAATACAAGAACTATTACGTAGACGAGCAGCGCAAACACACACTCAATACAGGTTACATCCCCGAAGGCATGTTCAACCTGGCCGACGATGTGGCAAGGGCTACCGAAGTCTGGCTGATGGATGAATCCGGAGACATTCCGATAACCATCACCGAAAGCAATACCAGCCGGAGCGATGAAGACGACGGACTGTTTGCTTTCACTGTTTCCTACATCTTCGCATCCCGGTACCAGCAGCGGCTCCGTCTGCTTCCGGACATTTTCGACGACTCATTCGATGACACATACAATTAAAGCCTATGAACGTAATACATATCAAAGACGCATTAAGGCTGCTCGAGTCCGGGCAGCCCTGCAACCTGAAGCTCTGGAAGCTCAGCACAGGTGACATTCTGGAATACAAAGGCGCGGTGTGCGTCGGCTCGCACTGGCGACAAGGACTCCATCGGGTTCGCCTCCCGGCATCCGGCTTAATTCGCTCCTTCCGCGACATATCCCTTTTCGAAATTAACAACATGACAATTTACCTTTAATATGGACAAGAAAAATCCTGCAATATGACGGCGACTTCATGCCTGGTGAGATATTCGACATCGAGGTTTCCAACGTGGCCACCGAAATGGCTTCCGTAGAAGACAGCAGCCTGGTATTCGATGAAGATGCAAATGTGAAGACTACGCATGTTCCCGGACGGAAAGGCATGGCGTATGTCAATTTCGGTGAAGACAACCAGCTTCCGTTTAATATCATCAAGATGATAGGCATCGACGAAGTGATGAGCCAGAACAAAGCTGTTCAACGTCATCACCTGTTACGGTGCCGGACTGAAGTACATGGACGTAGACACAAGACAGCCGACAACCCATCCCGAAATCAAACGCTGGCTGATTCATAACAGCCTGCCGCTATTCCAGCTCGAGCAGGCTACAGACATGAAGTATTTCTTTTTTTGCGTGTCGGTCATCATTCTTTCCAAGGACGGCAAAAGAATCAACCGGCTTATTCACAAAGAGGCCTGCTACTGCCGTTTCCAACAGGCCAAAAGGGGCAAAATCAATCACGTGATTTATGCCAATTTCCGCGAAAACGCCTCGCTCCATCCGGAAGACTACGAAGTCATCCGTCTGCTGGATCCACGCGACCGCTGGGCGACCTGATGGTGCTCATGGGGCGTGAACCTGGACGCGATGGCGAAACAAGAGTCCGTACTGATGACCGTAAATTCGCCATCCTCGTGCGCTTCCCCACACCCGGATTTCAGTATTACCCCATCCCCTACTACACCAGCATTTTCCGGGGCGACTGGTACGACATCAAGCGACTGATTGGGAAAGGCAAGAAAGCGAAGCTCCGCAACCATGCCAGCGTAAAGTACCAGGTCGAAGTACACAAGGACTACTGGAGTAACATTTGTGCGGAAGAGCATATTACCGACCGCTGAAGAAGATGGAGCGTATCAAAAAGGAAAAGGAAAACATCAAGAACTTTGTTTCCGGAATCGAAAACAGCGGCAAGGTTTGGATTACCGGATACTACATCGACCCGAATGGCCGTGAAGTCCGGATGGTACGCATCAATGTGGTAGAGACCGGCAAGGAAGGCGGCGACTGGAGCGAAGACATCCAGGAAGCCAGTAACATCACCTGCTACGGCGACAACATCCATCCCAACCTGGTAGGTGCCACACCGGGCAAGGGACAGAGTAACAACTCCGGCTCAGACAAGCGCGAGCTGTTCACGCTCAAGCAGGCACTGGAGATTCCTTTCCACGACCTGATGAACATCCCGCATAACATCGTCATCGAGTACAACGGATGGAGTGAGAAGGTGTATCCGGATGTGCCCATGGTATTGCTCACCACCCTTGACCAGAACACCGATGCCAAACAGAAAACAGCTTCAGACCTTGAAAACAAATCCTAAAACGAATCAATATGGCTATCACATTTTCACAAGAGATTTTCGAGAAGATTTGTTCCTCTGCCACCCATTCTACGGCAGAGGTGTATGATATGATTGCTCCTCACCTGGACGACACGCTTCAAAGCATCAACTGTGTGCTGCTGGGTGACATGGCAGACAAATTAGATACTGTTCCCGGACTCGAGCAAGCGGTCACAAAGCTGGTTTGTCTGCGTACCTATCAGGAGCAGATACCACAACTCGACCTGGTACTGACCCCCACCGGCTTCGGTGTGGTATCCAACCAGAATCTGGCCCCGGCTTCAGCCGACAGAGTGAAGAACCTGCTGCAGCAAGTCACCAACGCAGCCGAAGATACCTACGACCGATGCCTGGAGCTACTGGTCGGTACCAGCTGGGCAGATACGGCACAGGCCCGTATCAACATCCCGAACCTGATGTATACAGCCAAACAACTGAAGATGTACGTTGATTTTCCTTCAGCAGACGTACACCGTTCCAAGCTGCTCGAGTTCCGGACAAAGATGTACCAGGCAGAAGAAAAGATTCGACAGCACGTGTCGGCCGAGTTCTTCGACCACATCCTCGAACAGGCCCGGCACAATGCATTCACCAAAGAAGAGTCTGCCATGGCCGACTACATGTGCAAGTTCATCGGCTTCTGCATCGCAAAGAACTGGTCGGCAGCAAAGAGCATGCTGGAACGCATCGAGAACTACGCGGAATCCAAAGTAGAGGTATTCACCAGCTACAAGGACTCCGAGGCCTATAAAGTCAAACATTTCCAGACTTATCAGAATGAAAAAGATGATTCCACATACTTTTGGGGGTAGAATACTCGACTTCCGGTTCCCCACTTCCTGGCAGCAGCTCAACCAGAAGCAGCTTCGGTACGTATTCCTGGTCATCACCCTGTTTTCTCCGGTCAAGGCTAAGACTTACGCCTTCATGCGCTTCACCGGAATCAGTGTCCGGAAGCGAGTGAAAAGAGGATGGCTCTGCACCTTCCGCCTGAACTGGCGTAAGAAACTGAGGTTCATCCTTCAGGACTGGCAGGTGCGCAGTTTCCTCCGGCAGATTGATTTCATCTCCGAACCCAACGCTTATCCCGTCCGGCTGGACGAGATAGGTGGCCGTTATGCCATCGATGCGATGCTGCACGGCCTGAGCTTCGAAGATTACCTTTGTTGTGAAAACCACTACCAAGGCTACCTGTATTCGCAAGACGTTTCCCAGCTCAAAGCCCTGTATGGCTTCCTCTACAAGAAGAAGCCGGGTGTCAGAGGTTCACTGAAAGCCGCCTTTTCCCGCATCAAGGAATACGAACTGGTTTCCGTATTCCTCTGGTGGGGGCAGCATCAAACTGTACTTCGCCTCCCTTTTTTCCCATTTCTTTCAGCCGTTCCAACAGAGGACCGACGCTGATCAGCCGGAACTGCCCGACCTGATGGGCGCGATGAACGCCAGATCCGGGCACTGACCGGCGGTGACGTGACAAAAGAAAAGGAAGTCCTGCAGATGGACTGCTGGCGGGCCCTGACCGAGCTGGATGCCAAAGCACACGATATTCAAATTCTAAAATCAAAACAAAATGGACACAAGTAAATTCTTTGACGGCCACGCCTACTTTAAAGAAGGCGACCGAAAAGAACAAGCTGGCCAAAGCCAACTTATTCTTTCCATGTTCCTGCAGCGGTATCAATTCGCTCCAGGATGTGCTCGACAATTTCCGGAAACAATCTGCTTTCGTCTGCGTCGATGATACCAATGACGCAGCTACAGAGCAAATCGGAGGCGGCTGGTTCAAGAAGCGTACCTTCACGGTATTCCTTCTGATTCGTTACCGCTACGACGACATGACCGAGCGTGCGGCAAAGCTGGACATCTGCCGACAACTCTTTCGACAGTTCCATTCCCGCATGATCCGTGACAAATACATCTACGAAGACCTGGACTTATCCTTCCTGAATGTATCCCGCGTCTACAGCCGTGAACTGGGTGAATACTTTATTTCCGGATGTACCGGCTTGTATTTTATGGTCGAGCTGACCGAACCTACTGATTTATGTTATAAGGAGGACGAGTGGAATGGCTAATACAGACACAAACAGGCCGGCGGCTACCGATGAAGACTGCAGAAAATATCAGGAAGCCTGGGCAGAAATGATGGTGAATATCTGGCGTGAAAAGATTGAGAGGCTGCACGTCATTAATACCTACTCACTTCACCAGCAGATACGCGATAACGTCATATCTGCCACCGACTCGGTATCCACCATCCAGCACAAGTTCCTGGAGTACGGCATATACCAGGACATGGGTGTCGGCAACGGATATACCAAAGGTAACGGCGGAGACTTAGAGATATTAAACCCGGTTTATCGTGAGGAACACGGGTTAAATGTGCCTCGCAAGGTTGGTCCTAAGCCCGGTGGATACTATACATCCGGCAATCCGCGTAAACCTCGAGAATGGTTTTCCCGCCCCTACTTTGCATCCATCATGGTGCTGAAGGAACAGATGGCCTACATGTACGGCGAAGAGTTCTGCGGCTTGCTTGTCGATAAAATAGAGGAAGCAAACCACAAACGCAGCACTACTCTCAAATCACGTTTATACGGAACGCACAAACGTAAATAAAACTATGTCTTTTTGAAATCTAACTCGGTAAGTTTACTTCGTAAAAAACTCAGAATTATGGCAACAAAACATTCGAAGAATTAAAACAACTGGCCATCAGATCCGCGACGAAAAAACAAACAAACAGAACACAGCCACCCGTGTAGGCACGGCAATGCTGGAACACATAAACAAAGCTCGAGCAAGATTACTATGACAAAACAACAATCAACAACCGAACAAGTGAGTATAACGTATCAATAAATCATCCGACTTCCGGTATATCTAGTTCAAACAAATACGACCTCTCAAGTGCGATTGCGCAAGTTCCGGCAGAACTTAGGACGGACGGGCTGAAGGTTTCCTTCCTGAACTCAGCCGGGAAACCGGAAAGCTGGAAGTACCAGGGAGGTTCCTGGGCGGTAGCCAACTTCATCAAGGAAGCTGATGGAGGTAACAAGATTCTGACTTGGGTAACTGACGCAGCTACGACACGTAAGCAGGTACAAACGAGTGAAAGGAAATCGGGAATGATTATATCATACAAAAATCCCGATGGAGATTGGGTAAATGAACAGTATATTCATACAGATGTCAGCAACGCTCAATGGGCATTGGATATATGGTGGGTTAGATTGGCGAACGAGAAAGACTTATATCTTGCAGATTTATTATTAGAAAGCGTTATCGATTTTAATACATTACCGATACAGTTATATGATTGCTATTGGGCAAAAGATACAGGGGTTTTTACAAAAGGTATGACAGGATGGGTTGTTCTGAAGAAAATACCTTGTTTCGGGTTACAGCAAATAGAACTTAATGTAAATGCGATACGAGCAATATACTATGATGCGAATGATAAATATCTTTCACAGTGGACAGGAAATCCAACCAACAAATTTCCAATACCCGAAGGCACAGTATATGTAGGTATAAATATTGGTTCCAATATTTCAGACAAAACAAATATTATAATTAAGGGTACACGAAAGGATAATAAGGATGTAAATACTTTGTTTGAAGATGTATCGTCTCTTAATGACAAATTGGGAAAAGTCGATGACATTGAAAATACAGTGTTTGAAGAGTTCGGAATTTCGTTGGAAAAAGAAAAATTGGCTCATGCTTCTTGGCAAAGTTCTAATGGGGCATATAATGTCGAAAATGCTCAAGCGTCTCCTTATTGGGTTACTACCGAAAGAAAATTTTCTATACCTTCTTCAAAGGAAATACATCTTATTAATAGCGGTGACGTTAAGTTTTACAGAGTATTGTTTTATGACGAAAATGATGATTATTTAGGAATTGATAAATCGGTAACTAACACTAAAGATTTAACATCGTCCAATATACCTGATGAAGCATATTACTTTACATTTAATTTAAGTATTTCAGCATCTTCCAAAGAGGAAGCTATAGAAACAGTTAAAAATTATAGTATAAGTTTAAAAGCACAAGATGAGGATACATCACAAGAGATTATTTACAATGAAATAAATAACTTTTCAGTTGAAGTAAATGCTCATAACCCAATAAAAACTATACTGTCAGCACAAGAACAAACGCAGATAAAGGATGAATCTAATATGTATGAAGATTACTGTCAGCTTCTTTTACCGAAAGGACACAGCAATAAGAAAGCACCATTGAAAGTGGTAGTTTTCTTCCATGGAGGAGGAGAAGCAGTTACAGAAAATGCTGGATTTGAAAATTTCGCTCCTGCTGTACACTTCTTATATAGAGGATATGCAGTGCTGGCAACAAACGGATTGCCACATAAATTGGCATCTGAGAACGGATTGTCAGTTTCACGACCTGTAGGTAATTGGATGGCGGTTGAATCAGCAGGAAAGGCTCTTGATTACGCAATTAAGAACTTTAATATTGACAGGGATGGTGTATATGCTTACGGTTATAGTCAAGGAGGTATGACTGCACTTAATTTTGTTGATTTAGGTAATTTCAATGTTAAAGCTGTCACAGTAGATTCCCCAGCGGCTTCTATGAAGTATAGTCAATTAACAATTTCTGATGCTTTGGTTAATCTACAATATTTTTATGGATTCAATTCATTGGAAACATTCAGTTACGATAAAGTAAGTGGGCTTGACCCATATTCACGTAATTGTACAGAAATTGTAGATGCTTCGCAATATTCTGTCGGAAACCTTTTTTGCAGAAGGCGAACTGGATAAAATAAAAAGTCTAAGATTCTTCAAGTGCCCAATAAAATTTTTTATCGGTGAAGCAGATTCTACATGTAAAGGATTCGTGTCGCAAGTTATGGTAAAACAGGGTAAAAATGCTGGGCAGTTCTGTGATTGCAGTATCTATAAGGGGGTAGGACATTGTGTAGACAGATTAGCTACCACCTTGAAAACCATAAGCTATAATAACAGAAACTATGATATAACGCAGCCGATGGTGGACATGGCTATATGGTTTTCAAGGTTCGGTGGCTATACGGTTGTAGAATAATTCGGTATACCGAATTATTCTACTTCTACTACAACAGGAGCTTGTACAATATTGACATCTCCTTTCTTTTTCAATTTATTCCTACGGTTCGTTACAAAATTATATAGTGCCAATGTAGATTTATGATTCGTAGTCGCGCTTGCAGAAAGAGCATAATCTTCAGTATCTTCTGTACATAGAGAAGAACAATTATACAATGATAATATTACCTTTGAGTTATTAACATGTATGCTATCATTTTGAACCCCATAATCTGCACCTTTATTATCATAGCTACAACATCCGATTGCCGTAACAGACACATTATCGCTGTCGCTTGGTAATACCCATAGACCTGCTCTCTGCCCATCTCCATTCCGTCTGAATATGCAATTAATATAGACAGAATCACCTCCACATGGGGTTGCTCCGGAAATACCATTAAATTCACATAATGTATTTTTAACATGATATACACCCTTCCCATGTTCAGATATGCCATCCCCTTGACAATCGTGGAAATAACATTGCTCTATTGTTGCTTCAAATTCACCAGTGGATATATCATTAGTTATTGGACTAGTTGCTCCACCGTTAAGACCATCTTCTTGATTACCACCGCTCTCGCAGTTTTTCATTAAGAAATTTCTTAATCTGTTTTTCCCGAATTGAAATGCTGTACCTTGACTGGCTCCAAAAGCCTTTACTCCAATTAGTTTGTGATTGTCTCCTCCCATTATTGCTAATACACCATATCGTATTTCAATATTTTCCATAAATACGTTATTAGATGTAGTCGTAATAATGAATAGCTGTTCATTGCTGTGTTTGTAAGCATCATTAGATGCTTTGGCTTAAATATACGGGATTTTCTGATAGATTGCTGTCAGTAACAGCTCTAAATATAAGAGTGTTTCCGTCTATCATATAATATAATTTGCCATCTTCTTGTTCCGTTGTTACTTTTTGTATATCACTTGTTTTCCAGATTCTTGTCATTGGCAATCTGTGAGTTCTCTTCCCATATATCGGATGAACATATACATCTTCAATCTTAGTACTTTCATCAGGTATTCCGTCCTGATATATCCAAGTATCTCCATCATAATCTCTCCATCCGTACCCTTCCTGATTGACAGGTACTTGATACACGTCTTTAATACTCTGATAATTATCAGCAGACTTATAGGCATATCCACCATACAATTTTACATCACCAATTCCAATTATGGATATAGGCTTTTCAACTACCACTTTATCTTCAATATAATAAGTCCCTTCAGGTATATATAATGTACCATATTCTCTTGTATAATTGACGGCATCTTGTAGGGTGTATTCTTGTGGATTCCAATACCATTTATCTTTTCCATACAGTCCTTTTTAACTTTTCTCCCTTTACAATTTTAGATGCACTGTTGATAGGGTTTTCTGATAGGCATACTCCAGTTACATTAATACCTTCAATGAAATTATTACTTGTTGTAAGTTCAAAAGAGATATTTTTGACTTGTCAAATGTTGATAAATCAATCATTATGTATTTAACTGAATAGTTTTCTGTAACATATATAGTTTTATTTGTAGTTCCATCTGAAATTTTTACATTGTGAGAAAATTGATTTTTCTTAATTCCATCATAATACAGATATAAAATATCGCTTTCTATATTAGATAAGTCTTCAGGAGTTAGAATCCATTTGACTGAATTTGTGTTGAATATGTCATTACCATTCCTGTATGGTCTGAAATTCTTTCCATAGTAAGAGTTGGCATTTTCAATATATACGCTTGACAATAAATTAACTACTGTATTATAATTCTGTTCAACGGAAAAACTATTTCCATCAACTTTGCCTATTAATTGAATATAGTTAGTAGATTCTCTTTTGAAGCTATACATAGAAATGTACATACATTCCTTGTTTTCAACTACAAAATTAATGTCATAGCTTCCATCCTCTTTTTTAATACCTATGTCAGAAAAAGTATAATCTTCTATGACTGAAAAATCTTTATCACGTAATGCAAGAGCATAATTTGAAAGACCGAATGTGAATAAATTAGCTTTTATTCTATATACATTTTTACCATCTAAAATAACTGCCGAATCTTCATTTGCATTACCGCCTGTAACATAATTCCCGTCATTGTCTTTTAATTCAGGATAGTAGTTAATTACATATTCTAATTCATCCAGTTTTTTATCATTTGCAGAGGTATAATCTTCAAAGTTCTGTTGTAAGTTATCTATTGTTTCTTTTGCATTTAGTGCTTTCGATAAGGCTTCATAAGATGTTCCTGGCCCAACTCTATATATAGTTTTAGCATATAAAGTGTCTCCGTATGTATCTGAATTATAAGAACTAACCTTAAATGATTTAGCTTCAGGATATTCTGATAAATCTATATTATACTTGCATAATGTCTTTACTGAACCTATTTGTACACCGTCTGCAACATAAAAAGACTTAATTTCAGAACCTTCTTTATTCATTAACTTAACAGCCCATGATTCTGCCGCAAAAACATTAGTAACAACTTCTAAAAGATTGGCATCACCAAGTTCATTACTATTACTGTCTAGTCCTTCTAATTTTGGATAATCTTTAATACATAATCAGTTAATTCTGTAATTTGATTTTGATTTGGTATTTGCTCCCAGTTTGTATCCTTTGCCCATTCTGTATCTGTAAAAGAAGTACCAACGTACTGCTCATTAACCCAGTCTACACCGTCAGGGCTTGTATGAAATCTGCATTCCAGATTTGCGCTCATTTACCCGAACCTGCTTACGAGTTGTGGCTGCGTCAGTTACCCAAGTCAGAATCTTGTTACCTCCATCAGCTTCCTTGATGAAGTTGGCTACCGCCCAGGAACCTCCCTGGTACTTCCAGCTTTCCGGTTTTCCGGAACTATTCAGGAAGGAAACCTTCACTCCTTCCGCTCTAAGTTCTGCCGGAACTTGCGCAATTCCATAAAATCAAGGTATTATGTTGTTATTTAAGATGCGGTAGAATATAAGTAGAAATAAGGCTACTAGCTAGTTATTTCTACCCATATTCTACTTCACTATGTCTTTTACCCTACTCCATGACTTCATACTTTTGAGTAACAAACAATCAAAAGTATGACAAATTTATCCAATCTGTTTGAGTGGCTGAAGATTAGTAACCGCCCAAAACACCTCAAAGCAGGTATCATTATTTTTATCATCTGGATTGGCTCAGTCCTTCTTCTTACCACCATGACTATCCTACAAGCTGCATTGACCGGTGCAATATGCGTATTTGTAGCAATGTGTGCTGTAGAATATATTCAAAAAAGCATTGGTGGGAAATGGGACTGGCTGGACATTTTGCCGGAATACTCCTTCCTATAATTGTAGTTTTGATTATTTACCTAATATGGAGTTTTTAAATGATATCGTCAATACAATCAGTAGTATCCTTTCTTCAATCTTCCTCCCCGCTAATAGGAGTATTCATGTTTCACGACGCACGGCGTAGAAAAGAGGAAGCAACAGGCTCGAAAGGAAGAAGCAATTGCTCGTAAAGCCGAAACGGACAACATTACCAGTTATGCTGCAGAATGGAAAGAACTTTATGAAAAAAAAGAAGCTAAAGTACAAGAGCAGGACAAAAAGATAGACCAGCTTTATGCGGAAAAGAATGAAGACCGCCTACGAATTCGCGAGGCTCATGGAGAAAAAAATACAACATTGGAGTTAGAGAATCAAAAGCTGATTGTAAAACGGTGTGA
>VOFG01004337.1_pt1 | contig 53957 bp, 91 predicted proteins | sample 5384171 | NCBI WGS metagenome assembly VOFG01 (sample SAMN12384726, study PRJNA508395) | human gut metagenome | isolation source: healthy gut F | host: Homo sapiens
CTATGGAATCGCAACGCCTTCTTCCGGTACGAATTCTGTGGAGAGGGGAGCGATTAAGTTAGCTCTGACGGCACGCGTGTATCCGGGGCAAAGGCTTTCGGTATAGACGTTTCTCAATGGCAAGGTAAGATTGATTGGGCCAGCGTTAAAACTCTGTGTAGATTACGCTATTATTCGCTGTGGCTGGGCGATAACGAATCGTATCAAGATGACAAATACTTCATCCAGAATATTCGCGGTTGCCAAGAAAATGGGATTGCATTCGGCGTTTATATTTATTCGTATGCCTCACGATGCGTCTATGGCGCTGAAGCGAGGCCGATCATGTTCTGCGGCTTCTGAATGAGGCTGACTTAGTCCTTCTAGTGTAGGGTATCCGATTTTCTCACGATCTTGAGAATGAGGCCGGGACAGGCAAGCCATGCGGTGAAGCAAACGCGAAAAGATTTACATTAGTAATGCGACTTGGCTGATATGGCAACAGCGTTCTGCTCGAAAATCGAAGATGGATATGATGTTGGGGTCTACGCCAATACCAACTGGTGGAATAACTACCTTACCGATTCCGCATTTGATAATTGGGGGAAAATGGGTTGCCTAATATAACTATTTTTGCTCCTACCAAGGCCAAGCATGATATGTGGCAATGCATGAGCGATGGAAATATTCCTGGAATTTCAGGCAATGTTGACATTAATTTTGACTTTGCCGGACTTGAGATTTCGGAACAAACTAAAAGAATTGGGAGCGTATCTATGGTCAAAACCAGTTGATACAATGCAAGAAATATCAAAAGCGGGATGGATTCATCTGATTATGTGGTAATCGCTACCGATGATATTTGGGATGCTCTTATCTGCGTGTCTGTTGGTGGGCGTTTACGACTGCCTGATCTTTTGACTGGAAACGGAAGTCTTTCGTCCTGCCGCTTCGGAGATATCTCGCCTAGGGGCCAAGACGGCGTTTGTCTGCGGTATTCGGTTGCTATTTCCTCGTCGGTTGACGACCAAATCAAAAGCAGCTGGATGTGCTTCGTTATTAGGAGTTTATGGACAGGATCAGCAGGAACTCTCGCGCTGTGGCGAAACAAATTGCGGGTAGTGCCCTCTGACACCTGCATTATCGCTACCTCTACACATTCCAAGACGCCCTCTCGATTTCTCCCTTATGCATATAAGACTCATTCGCCAATCATCTTGTGCGATTCCGAACAATGTTTTATCGGATGAGTCTTTGAACGAAATATTTGAACTTGGCTTTATGAACGCGCGGTTATCGGGCGGCCCGGTTGCGGTAAGCTCAAAAGTTGAGGGGGCAGCTGACTTCTGGCGGCGTTGGTAACGTTATGCGCGTTTTTGGTCAAACCGAATATGAAACAAGTCTTGAGATTGCGAAATTTGGTTTGGACCACGGATGACGGCGAGTCATTCCGCTCCAGCGACGGGCATAACCTCTATGACGCGTTGGCCGGTTCTGCCCTGTGCGGCAAAGTGAACTCGGTTCTGCTTATTGCAAGCGATGCCAATCGAGTTTGTGTTACGGACTTTATTGCAAGTCATCGAGGTGATATAGAAAAAAGGCTTTGTGTTTGGTGGGCCAGTAGCGGTTTCTTGATTCTGTTTGGCGCAATTCTAATGAGGTCGTACTATCTGTTGTTTATCTGGGAGGGGAGGCCGACACGGTCTCCCCTCCCCAGACTTAGCGCCTCTTTATCATTTCCGTTATTTTCCTTGGAAGGAATGTGAGCGATTCTTCTATTCTAAAAGATTTGGAGTTCTATCATTTCTATCCGCCGCAGAAGATGATTGCGTTCTTCCTCAAGAGAAGAGTATTGTGGTTTATGTCGCGTGTGCTCTTTCTCCCTGATGATGGGTTCGGTAGGAACTCATGAGCTCTCTAGCCATCATGTATTGGATCTCGAAATCATCGGAGCTATGCGTGCTGTCTTTTTTGCGAGAATAGTTTTTTCCAAAAGAGCGTCGGGTCAGCATCGCTAAGTTTTCTTATAAATGCCGGCCACGCCTGCCTAAGTCTTGGGCTCGTTGTTTGTCGGTTAGGATTGATCCGAGCTCTTTTTGCGGCGCTAATATAATCGTCTTGAGGCACGCTTAATTACTCCATCGGATTGCGAGAGCGTAAGGTAGGGGGAGGTCGTAGATAAGGCAAGGGAGCCCAGATGCCTGGGCCTCGGCTAGAGCAAGCGACCATCCTTCTCGGCGCGAGGTAAGCAAAACGCATCGCACTTTTCGTACCAGGCAATCATTTCTGTTTTCTGGTTGCGGTCCGCAAATAATGATGTTTTCCTTGATGTTGTTGCGAGAGGCGAGTTCGAGAAAATACTCTTTATAGCTCGCGTCTACTGGGCCTATCATATACAGTTTTGCATCAGGAACGATTTTGACGAGTTCCTCATGATAGGAATCACCCTGTCGGGAGATTTATCGGAATGCATGCGCGCTGGCCAGATAATATTGTGCCCGTCAAGAAGTGGGAGCTCTGATTTGGGGCTGAGCGTTATGGGGTTGTTATCCTAATTACGTTTCTGTTAAAGCTGCTCCAGAAACGTTTATCCATTTCGCTAAGGCAAATAATTCCATCGGCAAGTCTGTAGGATAAAGGAATGTCAATATAGTCGGACGGCATATCGGCATCTAAAAAAAGAAAAGAGTAAAGGAACTCTGAATATAGAGATAGACGCGAATGCCGAGAAGTCTTGCGAGCAGTAAATCGAATGGCAAAGTTCGCGCTATCCAATGTGCGAAAACTAAGCAATCAATCTCATTGTTCTTCACTGCGGCTGCGATGCTCTCTGCTCTTTGTCGATAGTTTTCGGCATTAATGGATTGATAGTCGGTAATTTCAAAACAGGGAACGTCATCCTGCTTATGTTTAGCATCAGCTGGCATCACATCGACAAGGATATGCGAATTTATCCCCATCTTTTTCCAGGTTTTAGCATGATCTTCGTCACTCGCTCGCCGCCGCCGATTCCGAGTGTATGAAAATATATGGCAGCTGCATTAACCTCCTTCGTTGACACGGGTAAAAGTTCACTGTTCGCAAAATCTCAATGATTCGAGTGGGGTTGTTCCACCTCGGTTCGTGCAATTTCCGAGATAATTTCAATGGGTGTATGCTCGGAGAGTACATCAGATATGATCCTAATGCTTTCATCTCGGCTCGAGCGTTTCAGTATGGAGGCGAGACCATGCAGTTTATTCGAATTGGTTTCTGACATTTCTCAGCACGTCCTTTAGGTATACGGTGTCTGGCCTCTTGCTTTGTCGGATAACAGGCTATCGTGTTATGACTAGAGGGCAAACCATTCGCTTTTATTGTAATTGAAATACTACTGCCCAATGTAGACTTGCTCGCCGATTGGGGCAATGTTAAACGAAGAACGTATCGTTTTGCGGCGTCGTTCGCCCTCGAAGAGTTTAAATGCCTTTGAGGTTTTTGTTGAACAATATGGTCGCTCGATTGATGAGCTAAGGCATTGCTCATCTTGATAAACGCACATTCGTCCTTAGCGTTATTTACCCTAAGAAATGGGTTGTTTTATGCCGCTTTTAATGTCTCTTTCTAATATATAGTTTGTACCGTCGTTTAAGCTTGCTGTGTAGTGACATATCATAATGATTTATTTACTTAGAATTGTTTAAAGCAAATTCCGTATGTTTGTAGGATGGTTGATTAGAATGCGAAAGCTGCGTATTCGATGCAAGGGCCGTTGCCGGGGCAATGGGAAGCTGTATACATTGCTCGAGGTGCCAGTTGAAGATGGCGAGCAGGTTATCGCGGATTCTTTTTTTCGTGATGGAATTAGTTATCCAAATAGACTTATCAATTTGAATGGAAACGAATATGTTCTGGTTTTGCCCGATTTCAGAGAGGGCCAGGAAGTTCGTATCGCAACTATAGATGTTGAAGATGGGGCCCTTACGGGCGAGGCGCATATGGCTATTTCACCCGCTCGATATGCTTTAGCTTCGAAATATAACGGCGTTATTCGAAAATCGCTTTGTGATCGCATTCGAAATATTGATGAAGTGGGGGCTCATGGCGAAGTTCTCATTGCATGCGAAGGTTTGATTCCGACTGAGAACGGATACCTTCTGCGAGGAAGCATCTCGAATCGCTTCAAAGGCGAAGTTACTGATGTTATAGCGTATTCATTGACGGGGCAATCCTAAGTGACGATTGCGTTTTCTTGAATCGCTTTGGTGCGGCTTCTTCTAATGAACAGTCCGCAACTGACACACTATTTTCTATGCATATTCCTTTGACATCGATGGGGTATGTTTGGCCGCAAAAGACGCTTCTGGGCGAATCTGCGATTGTTTGTCTCAATGAAGCAGGACGTTTATGAGAAGCTAATTGAGGCGAGCGCAGTCGAATACATGAATGCGACCGATGATTGGCGTTACCAGAATTGGTTCGCAAGAAAACGGATATCATCATCCGGAATCGAAAAAAAAAAAGAAAAAGGAGCATTCTGCCACTCTGAGTGACGACGCTCCGCTTTTCAGTATAATTGTTCCTTTGTTTAAGACCCCGCTGGATTTTTTCCGCGACATGGCTGATTCCGTTGTATCGCAGACATATCCGAAATGGGAGCTGGTGCTAGTCAACGCGTCTCCTGAAGATAAGGAGCTTGATTCTGTCGTACGGGAATATGCCGAATTGGATTCGCGTATTACGGTTGTAAATATCCAAAGCAATTTAGGAATAACGGAAAATACGAATAAGGGCATCGAAGTGGCGCGCGGTGACTATATTTTGCTTTTTCGACCATGATGATGTTCTCGAGCCTGACATTCTCTTTGAGTACTATTTGAGAATCGAACGGTATGGCGAAGTCGATTTGTTGTATTGCGATGAGGATAAGTTATTCCCGGATGGGACATACGGAACTCCTGTTTTTAAACCCGACTTCAGCATTGATATGGTTCGCGACAACAACTATATCTGCCATTTGCTTACGGTGCGAAGAGCTGCCTATGAGTCCATCGAGCCTTCTTCTGCCGAACTCGATGGAGCGCAAGACCACGCTATGGTGCTTAAAAAATAAGTGAACTTGGGGGCATAATTTGCCATGTTCCAAAAGTTCTTTATCATTGGAGAATCAGTGAGAACTCAACTGCGGGAAACGCGGATAGCAAGCCCTATGCTACCACGGCGGGAATTAAAGCTGTTAGCGACCATTTGCGACGCGTTGGGCTGAATGCGCATGTGGAATGCGCCCACGGCCGGGCTTTTCGCTATAAAGTTGATTACTTACAAGATAAACCAGCAATGGTTTCTCTTAATAATTCCTGACAAGGGGCGATTATTCCGCGCAGAGAACGTGTTTTCGTTTGTTAGCAAGACTGACTATCCTGCCCTTGAACTAATCCTCGTCACGAACCCCTTGCTTCCGAGCAAGTCGAGTGGGATTTTGAAGCCATTGTGTCCAATGTGACATTTAAGGTGGTTCCAGCTTCAGGTGATTTCAATACCCAAAATGGTTGAATGAGGAGCGAGGAATGCGAAAGGGTCTTGTCTCATTTTTGCTCATGATGATATCGCGCCCTGTGGAAACGACTGGATAACTGTTGAGCGGGCTCGCTATGCGAAGTGATGTTGGCGCTGCTGAAACGATGACGTGCGATTTTGATGGAACGATTCAGCAGGCTGGACTATCATTTGTGCGCGATTCGATAGTGCCCTCTCCAAGGGTATTTCAAGCGATACGCCTGGGTATATTTTTTATCCCTTTCTCACGACGCGCAATGTTGCGGCGGTGAGTGGTGTTTGCCTTGCTACATCGCGTGATGCGTACAAAGCAATTGGCGGTTTTGACGAAGGCTTTGTTAGTTCGTATTCGATGTGGATTATTGTTTTGCTGCCGATTCATTGGGGTTGAATGTAGTTTATACGGCAGAGGCGATGCTCAATCATGGTCGTATTGCCGCCAATGCGCTTGAGGGGTCTTGTGATTACGAGAGGGCGCGTGTTTCCGATAAGGCTGTTCTTCTTAAAATGGTCATCGCGTATTGCGATCGGTGACAGATACTTCAATCCGGGGTTTTCTAGGGTCCCTCAAAAGGCAGCAAGATACCAATTGATCGTTAGGAACTTCAGGTTGATTATGTTGGCTATGCACGAATCGATTTAATGTCGGCTTTACGGCATCTTGATAATAGCTTATCCTCGTGTTCATCTAACTGCTCCGTGCCTTTCTATAAACGGTTTCATGATGGTTTGGGGCAAAAGCATGCCAACGTACCCCCCCTTACTTTTTGGCTCAGTTACGAATCGATTGTTCGAGTGTGATGAAAATAATTTTTTCGAATCTGCTTAAGGCGCTTCAGAATAAGACAAAGTCGCGTGATGTTGTCTTTCTGTTATCGATAGGGTTTCTTCTAATTGGGGCTGATATTATTATTGTGTATCTCATGCACGTAAAGCTATTGCAATTTTGCTTGTTGGGGTATGTATAGCATGTGTCTGTTATCTCGCAATTGACGCAATGAAAGTCAATTGCAGAATATCTCTGCTGCTGTTTGCAAGGCATTCCCCCATTCTTTTGTTTGCGTTGGGGTCATTTTGTTGCCTGTTCTTTCCTGCGGGATCTGTACCTGACGAACCTGTTCATTTTTACAATTCTTATTCGTACTATAAGACTATTTTTCAAATGATTTTAGCGAAATACGTGCCGAGGATGCTCCGCTATTCAATTCGGATGGCCTGATTTCGACAACGATTGCTGAGTCCCGTTGGGGATATGTTGAGGATCATTTTCTTGACAAATCGGAAGCTGGTATGGTGCCGGTCTCCGACTTGATGTTGACCGACTCGGATTGTGCCAGCTAATATCATAGCTGATTTACCGCAGCAGAAATTGGCTTCTGCTTTAGGTATTGGTTTGGGCATCGCTTTAAATCTCAACCATGTTTGCGTTTTTTATTTAGGGCGATTATTTAATCATGGCCATCGCTGTGCTTTTTGGTGGTTCTTGCCAAAAGTGAATTACTCCTATTTGCAAAAATGCCATGATGGTTGTTGCTTTGTTTCCGATGACATTGCACTTATTTGGCTCCTATAGTTATGACGCTCTGACAATTGGATTATCTTTTTTGATGACCGCTTTAGTCGCTAAGCTTTTTTGGGAAGAAGAAAGAGATAGGCGTTCGATTTTTGTTCAATTTCTAGTGGTTCTATTCTTGCTGGCCCCTTCAAAAGTTGTCTATGCGTGTATAGGTTTTGTTGCATTATTTGCTCCTGTGTTCGCGTTTTTGCCTCACGTAAGCAGTGCATTATGTTTAAAATGCTGGTTATTATCGTTGTGGCCATTCCGATTCTTACTGTTAAGTTTGGGTTCATTCACTGTTGAGTGTTGCTTTGGCGAACTCGACTCTAGGGGCGATGAGGTTGGGGTTTTCTGGTCACTTTCTGATATCCCATCCAATCCGCTTAGAGTTTTCTCGTATTGTGGAGCACTGTTGAAGTCAACGGTGCTTTGTGGCTTCAATATTCAGGGAATAGTCTTGGGTGGTTCCAAGTCAATACAAGTTTTCCTAGTTTTGTGCCCCTGTGATGTTGGCGGCCTTTGCATCTCATGCGTGCGCGATAAGGATGATTCCATCATGCCGTCGGCATCTTTTAGGATTGTTGGAGCCATCGCGGTTGGAGTTGCATCGTTCGGGGTTGTTTTGTCAATGTGGCTAGGATGGACCTTTGTTACCGAAACTGTTATTCAGGGTGTACAGGGGGCGCTATTTCTTACCTTTGATGCCCCTTTGTTGCAGGGTAATCCGTTCAAGGTACTTGAAGTACGATAAAAGCTTGGGTCTCCCCTTGGTTTTCTTTTTATGTTATCTATTGACATGGTTTGTTTTGAATACATTTCAGCAGTTGTGAACGGATAGCGGTTTTGTGTCGTGACTTCGGATATGGGACTCAATGGATTTGTTTGGCCATGACGACGCTTCCGGCTCAGGCCTATGAGATTGGGCTCCTTGCTGCTATTTGGGCGCGTCGTTTCTCATTCTCAAGAAGTAGCCATACTGGTGACTGGCTGATTTGCGCAAAACTATTGACGGTACCCGAGCTCCCGGCAGCATTCCGAGATTGGTCTTCCCGTTGAGATTACGTAGTCGGCAGTCTCGCGCCCGAGCCCGTCGGTGAGCTTGGCGGATGGACTCTTGGCGCGGCATCGTCCTTTTTCGACGTCATCGTTCCGAATTATGCGTGCATTCCTAGGATTCCTTGGAGACTTCTCCAGAACGGCCTACGTCAGCATTTCTGGTGCCCTTTTTTTGCATGCGGCAAGCAGCAATTGAGCCGATTTATCCCAGGTGTAGTTTTCTCGAACGCGTTTAGCGGCATTTGCGCCCATGAGACGCGACTGGCCGCGGCTTATTGCGGCTTTTTCGAGCGCGTTTGCGATATCTTCAGTTTCCATGGATGGCAGAATGATGCCATATTCGCTTGTGGGCGCGATTTCTTGCATTCCGCCGATATCGGTCGCTATTGCTGCCGTGCTGCATGCTGCCGCCTCAAGCAATACGGTGGAAAAACCTTCTGAGCGAGATGGCAAGCAGAAAAATCCGCCTGTAGTAGCAAAGCGGCAAGATCGCTTTTGTCTAGCATACCTGGTGTTAATACGGCTGGGCAGTGCAGCTTTTCGACATCGTGCAAGAGCGGTCCATCGCCGGCCATAATGGTAAAAAAAGATCGTAGCCTTGCTCACTTGCGATTTTGGTCGCTTTTTGCAAGCTGCAAGACGCCTTTTTTCGGGCACGAACCGACCAGCGCTTACGATTAATATTGCGTCATTGGGGATATTGAACTCTGATCTAAAGTCGCGAGTGCTCGCTCCTTCTGCATAATCATCGGCATTAATGGAGTTCGGTATTTCACCATGCGAGCGTATTGAGAAATGAGAGCCATTCGCTTGCTTTTTTTGAAACTGCGTAGCAGTTGGGGGAATAGCGTTTCGCAAGCGCGGTCATGACATGCTCGACAATATGCAGAGGGAAATCGAGCACTTTATTGCCCAACGTGAGATGTGCCGACCCATGTTCTATAAGGATAGGTCGTATACCCTTTTCGTTTTGCGAATCGCAGTCCCAAGATGCTAAGAGGGTAAAATCTGGTATTGACTACGACATGGTCAATAGGCTGCTTCTTAATTCGGCCCCAAAGACGTTTGCTTTCTCGATGGTTTTTGGGAAAGGAAACCTGCCGCCAAATAAGGAGTTGCAAGGAAGTCGGACGATCAACGTTGCCAGCGGTTTCTTCGAATGTTGGAGCATTGTTTGTGTTTGAAGTGACGACAATTACCTTGCATCCCGTGTCAACAAGCGCTTGCGCAATGCCTTTGTATAGGTTTCTACGCCGCCAACATGCGGATCATAGAGCGCAGAGAAAATGCAAATACAAGGTTCATGCGGAGTATTGTCGGCAGCATGGGGCTTTAAAGCAACGTGAGGCATGACTCTCCTTGTACTCATCTGCGCATCTTTTGCGATTCGTATTCGCAAGATTATACCCATATCATGGCGTTCTGGTCATGATATGAAAAGGGCGATAATAAAAACCATTAGATAAAAAAATGCTGTCGACCGGAGAGTAACTGAGCAGTGGGAAATGCAATTGGGAATAGGCGCGTAATCGCTGTTGTTCCTGCGTATAACGAGCGGGATAATATAGTATCTACTATCGAAGATTTGCAAAACCAACGCGCCAGGCGTTGATTACGTTATTGTCAACGATGGATCCAAGGACGATACCCCTCGATATTTGTCGAGAGCATGGTTATAACGTGGTTGATTTGCCGGTGAATTTGGGCCTGGCGGGCGCGTTTCAGACGGGCATGCGTTACGCGCATGAGCATGATTATGATTATGCTATTCAATTTGATGCCGACGGACAACATTCTGCTGCGTATATTGAAGAGATGGTCAAGGTTGCGGAAAACAAAGGCGCCAATATTGTTATTGGCAGTCGTTTCGCCACGCAGAAGAAGCCGTTTTCCGCCCGTATGGCGGGCAGTGCGCTTATCAGTGCTATGATTCTGCTTACCACTCGCAAACGTATTCAAGATCCTACATCTGGTATGCGCCTGTTCGATAAAACGATGATTCCTCTGTTTGCGCGAGAAATGGACTTTGGCCCCGAGCCTGATACGATCTCGCTTTTGATGCGCTGGGGCTATAAAGCGGAGGAAACACAAGTTGAAATGCGCGAGCGCATTGCGGGCGAAAAGCTACCTGAATTTCACGAAATCCGTTACGTATATGCTGCGTATGAGCATTTCAATTTTGCTTGTGCAGTGGTTTAGAGGAAGAAGTGAGTCTACTGTTTTCCGCTACACTGCTATTTGGCGCCTTGCTGACGTTTTGGCTGATTCTGCGTAAAATTCGCAAGGCCGAGGTTACCATTGCTGACTCCACGTTTTGGTTCTTATTTGCGCTCAGCTTGGTGCTTATGGGCGTGTTCCGTGAGATTCCGTTTTTCTTTGCGAATGTGTTTGACATCGAGAGCCCAGCGAATTTTGTGTTTGTGTATGTGATAGCCGTGCTGGTGTTGCGGGAGTTTTACGCTACGGTTGAGATATCCCAGTTGCGAGCAAAGGTGCGCAGCCTTGTACAAGCCGAGGCGCTTTCTAATGCTCGTAACTGCAAGGAGGCTGCTGACGGTCCGATGGATCCAAAGGAGAGCTAGAGCGTAATGGAGCGTTTGACCGTTGACGATATGAAGTCCATTGAACTTGAAATCATGGATGAGATTGATTGCGTTTGCTGCCCACGGTGTGCAGTATTATTTAGGTTATGGTAGTCTTTTTGGCGCCATTCGCCATGGTGGTTTATCCGTGGGATGACGATATGGATATCGTCATGATGCGCGACCAATACGAGCTGCTCATGGAGCATTTCAACGAATGGCGCACGACCGAGCGCTTCAAACTTGTGTCGTATCGCGACAAATCATCTATTTATCAATTCGCGAAAAATAGTGGATACTACCACGGTCGTCTACGAGACTTTTGTGGGGAAAAAAAGGCATCAACAGGGGTATGGGTGGATATCTTCCCCTGGAACATTACAGCGATAAATCATTTTCTGCTGAAAAAGCATCGAAGAGTTGGTTTGGTGCGTAGCTTTGCGGTGACGGATCCGACAACTGGTTCGAACGTGCTTATTAAATTGATAAAACACATGGTATGTCCTTTGTGAAAAACAAGGATGTATTTGAACTTGCTCGAAAACTGGATTCTATTGCGGTGCGAATTAACGACGAGAATACTCAAGCTCATTATGTCTTGACGTGCTTGATGGCTCAAAACCAACGCAGGCCACCCAATAGCTTCCTTCGAGCCTATTCGTATGAAGTTTGAGAATCGTATATATTCGGCCCCCTCTGGATACGAAGACATTTTAACCCTCCAATACGGCGATTGGCGCACTCCGCCTGCCGAGAGCGCTCGTCTCGTTCATGTGATGGAAGCGTATCGCCTATGAGCGATGCATACTCGTCGCAAGGCGTATCTTATGATGGGGTGGCGCCCCGAAGCAGCTTTCTGTAAAAAGCGAATATGCTCTGGAACTCGGTAGGCTCAATGACTTACTTGGCTTGCCAGTGGTTTTGTGACGATTGTTGTTGTTCGTTTATCGTCGGGCTTCGATGATGCTGGGCTGCTTTCACTGGCCATGTCTGTTGTTGGCATTTTCAGTAACGTTGTTAATTTCAAAATGGGTACGTACCAGATTTCCGACATCAAACGAGAAAACTCACTGGGCGAATACATGGGCTTCAGATGCGTAACGCTCGTGGCGGCGTTTGTTGACATGCATGGTATATGCGCTGTTCACATGTGCAACATATGCTCTGGTGACAATCGCCTTGTTTTACGCGTTTAAGGCCATTGGCCTGCTCATCGACATTCTGCATGGTGAAGATCAGGTCAATCGCCGCATGGATTACATTGGAAAGTCGTTCATGCTGCAGGAGTTTCAACATTTGTGGCGTTTGTCATTGTGTATGGCGTAACGTGCAATCTTAATATCGCGATTGTCGCAATGTTTGTCGCTGCGCTTTTGGTGCTCGTGCTGTTCGACATTCCGCATTGCCAACGTTTTACTCGCGTAACGGTGGGCCTCTCGGCGAAAAAAGGCGCTTTTTTTCCTTCGCACATCGTTGCCTGCGGTTGTCGCATCGGTCGCGGCGAGTGCCATCTTTGCCATCCCCAAGCAATATTTAGCTATGGTTTCAGGGGGATGCTGCATTGGGTATCTATGCATCCGTCGCCGCGCCTGCGTTGGTTATTCAAATGGGAGCGCAGTATTTGTATGGTCCCCTTTTGGATATCTTTCCGCGTTTGTTTTTCGATGGTGACAAAAAGGTTTCTTGACCTTGCTCGGCAAAACGGTGGTGGGAATTGTCGCTGCGACTGTTGCGTGCGCCATTGTGTTGGAACTCGTTGGCGAATGGGCTCTTTGCTTATTATTCGGTGAAGATATTGTCCGTATGTGTACCTATTGCAGCCAATTATTGCCTCAACGGCAGCGACGGCATTCTTGTGGTTCTTTGGCGATTTGCTTATAACGTTGAGGCGTTTTTGGGCGAATTTTCGCTGGTAGTGTGACGGCTTTTTTGGCGGTTATTCCGTTGACTTTTGTATGCGTGAATATATGGGACATGAATGGCGTGAGTTTTGCTGGTGCTGGAGCATGCGTGTTGGGCGTTTTGGTGCTGTTGCTTTTTTTTTGATTCAAGCGGTTCGTCGTGGTCCTGATTGCCGCATGCGAAGGGCGTCGGCAATTCAGACGCATGACAACGGTGATGCATCGATGGCGAATTCTTCCGAGGAGCGCGTATGATACGTGTTTTGCAAGTAATCGGCGTGATGGATCGTGGCGGCGCCGAAACAATGATCATGAATCTATATCGCGCCATTGATCGCACGAAGATTCAGTTCGACTTTCGTGCATGAACGGCGCGAGGGCGATTACGATGCCGAGATTCGAGAACTCGGTGGCCGTTTTTTCGATTGCCACGTTTCGTGGGGTTAAATGAGCATTCGTATCGAATGGAGTGCCGGACTTTATTTGCGGCTCATCCCGAGTGGTCTATTGTTCATGGACATATTGGAAGCTGTGCGCCCATATATCTATCGGAGGCAAAACGCGCTGGCAAATATACGATTGCGCATAGCCATGCTCAGAATTACGAAACCGGACTGGCTGGTCTCGCATTTCGAGTTGCGTCGTATCCTTCTAGGTTCATTGCCGATTATTTTATTGGCTGTTCACGTGAGGCGGGCATAGATCGCTTCGGAAAACGTATTGTTGAAGGAGATACCTTTTCCGTTCTGCCTAATGGGATAAACGCAAGCCATTACGCATGCGGCCAAAGCGAGCACGATGCCGCAAAAGCGAAAATGGGGTTTGCAGGGAAGACCAGTTGTTTGTCACGTGGGACGATTGACTCCTGTAAAGAATCATGAATTTTTTGTTCGATGTGTTTGAGCGAATTAAGCAGAAGTGGCCAAATGCGGTGTTGGTGTTGGCGGGCCGAGGGGGTTTGAGGAACCGCTTAAACAGTCGGTCGTTTCTCGCGGCATTGGTGCTTCGGTAAGATTTTTGGGCGTCGTGGACGATGTTGCCGAGGTGTTGCGCGCTTCCGATCTTTTCGTATTTCCTTCTGTGAGAGAAGGCTTGCCATTGGCAGTTGTGGAGGCGCAGGCTTCTGGTTTGCCAACGGTAATGTCGACGGGCGTTCCTGAAAGTGCTCTTATGGGAACCCGTATCCAAAGCGATTCCTTTGGAAAAAGGGGGCTGAGGAATGGGGCGTGTGTGCGTGCGTTATTTGAATGAAGCACTGGGCAGCGAGCGTCACGATGGCGTCGAGCTTGTTCGGCTGCATGGATTCGATATTGAACAGACTTCGAAATGGCTCCGAGGCTTTCTATTGTTGCGCCTCAAAGTAGGCTCAAGCGATAATGATGGACGGAAAGAAGTGCAATGCAATACAACCAAGATGTGTTACGGCGTTTGCAGTTGACGGAACTTGAGATACTCAAAGACATCGATCGCGTTTGCCGAGCCCATGGCATTACCTACTGGCTCGACTCCGGTACAGTGCTTGGCGCGATGCGACACGGTGGGTTCATTCCCTGGGATGATGACATTGATGTCGGAATGCCGCGAGGCGATTACGAACGCTTTCTTAAGGTTGCGCCCGAGACATTGGGTGCGCGCTATTGTTCTGTCCACTCCGCACACGAATCCCCATCAGTCGGCTCTGTTTGCGAAGGTCATGCTGAAAGGTACGCGTTTCGCGACCGCGGAAACGCAGGAAGCTGGGTTTGATCAAAGGGATTTTCGTCGATGTGTTTCCGTATGATTCGGTCTGCCCTAACCCTCGCGATGCTAAGCGCCAGCGGAGGCGCTGTGTGATGTGGCAGAGCATTTCGTATCTTTTATCACTCTAAACATATTGTTGTTCCCCATGGTGGTGTGTTGGGTGCGTTGGAACGTATTGCCTGCCGCATGGCCCATATCGCCGTGAGGGTATTGTTTACGCCGGAACGCATTGCTCATGGCTTTGATTCGGCGGCCACTATGGCAAACAACGATAAGATGGCGAATGAGATGATGGCCCCTTCGTATGCGGCAATAGGTCCTTACGCGCGTCGTCTTTTGATTCCCTCGGTGGAAATCAATTTCGAAGGTTGCAGTTTTTTGCACCCGCGGATATTGAGGGATATCTGTGTACACAGTATGGCGACACATGGAATCAATTGCCGTCCGAAGAGCAGAGACGCAATCATGCGCCAAAAGTACTCGAATTCGGTAGTCCAGCTAATTCCAAGAGCAAGTTATTCTTCTGGAGCACTAAATGGAAACCACTAAAAAACGACTCGACTCGGTTGACGTTGCGAAATTCGTTCTAAGCATAATGATCGTAACGATTCATTTGAGCCCATTTCCGTCTTTGGACCCATATATCATGCCTATGCTTCGAGTGGCAGTCCCGCTTTTTTTCTGATATCTGCTTTTTTCTTTTTCGGCAAATATCACGCAGAGATAACCATTGAGGGAAAGATCGGACGCTTGAAAGGTATGTTAAGAGAAACCTTCAACTCTATTTTTTCTGGCTGATCGTTCTTTTACTTCCGACTCTCTCATATCGGAAATGGTTTGATGCGGGATTGCTCATGGGGATATTCCATGCAATGAGGGATTTTGTTTTCGGAAGTACCTTCATTGCCTCTTTTGGTACATAATGGCAAGTATTATTGCAACTGTTGCGATTGCGGTTGCCAGTCGATATCTCGGTAATAAATGCCTTGTTGCCCTGTTTTGGTAACATATTGTGCATGCTGTCTGCTGAGCAACTACGGCAATGCTCCTTTCGTCGCTTCCCACTACGACGCCTTGTATTTTGCTTTTCAAGAAGGTTACAACTCATTTTGGGTTGCGTTATTCTGGGTTGTAGCTGGCAAGATTCTCGCCGAAAATAAGCAAAAGGTGCTTCAGCTTGGCAAAGGCTATCTATGGGCGACATTTTTGTAGGAGTTGTGATTATTTATCTTGAGCAGATTACTGTGCTCAGGGGGAGGATGGGCTGTTGCCGACGATTGCTACTTTGGCCTTGCAATTGTTCTGCGTTCCTTTTCTCTTGATCATAAGAGCGAACGTATCTTGCAAGATGGCGTCTTTTTACGGAATGCAAGTATAGTAACGTATTGCTTGCACGCTACTTTGAACTGGCTTCTTGTCCATTTCACTTTTGCTTCCGCTTGGCATCCTTTTACTATTTTCGCAATCGTGCTTGCACTTTCGTGGTTTTTGACGGCTGCGATCATGCGCCTTGAAAAGTGCAGCAGGCTATCTTGGCTGAGGTATTCGCACTGAGATTCCTTCCATCCTCGAAAAGAGTTCAATTTAGGATTTTATATTGCCATTATTGAACATTGATTTTACAATTCATGCGTGAGCATGAGAGGAATATCAATGTCATTAACTGAGTGTCAATTCGAAATATTGCGTAAGCTCAATGGCGCCCGATTGAGCCAGCGGGCTTTGTCTGCGGCGATTGGCGTCCATTGGCGCCGTGAATGCTGGGTGCCAAGAGCTTGAAAAAGAAGGCCTCATTTCCGATGGGGCTATTACCGACGAAGGTGTTGCCGCTCTCGAGCCCTACAGGGTGCAAAATGCCGTGATTCTCGCGGCCGGTCTCTCCAGCAGGCTTGCCCCTATTACGTACGATCGCCCAAAGGGCATGCTCTACGTGCGTGGAGAGGTGCTCGTTGAACGGCAAATCCGCCAGCTTCGGGCTGCCGGCGTGCAAGAGATATATCTCGTCGTGGGTTACAAGAAGGAAGAATTCTTCTATTTGGAAGAAGAATTCGGCGTAAAACTCATAACCAGCCCCGATTATATGGAGCGGAACAATCATTCGTTCTATATGGGCGGCGCGCAACGTATTGAGCAATTCATACGTATGTTCTTCGGATAATTACTTTACGCAAAACCCCTTTAGTGAATATGAGTTTTCGGCATATGCCGCGGCAAGTGCCGCCGAATGCGCGCCAGGCGAGTATTTCCTTGAGACGAGGGGGCTCGAAGCAGCGTATCGTTGGCGCTCATCTCGACGGGAAGCATGGCTATGCCATGATGGGGCATACCTATTGGGATGCGGAGTTCTCCAATTCCTTTATTGATATCCTGCAGTCGGAATGGATGCGCCCCGGAACGGCGGATAAGCTGTGGGACGAGATTTTTTACGCCCACACCGACCAACTGCAAATGCGCATGCGAGTGTATCCGGCTGGCGTGATTCATGAATTGATTCGCTCGACCAGGTGAGCGATTTCGATCCTGAGTTTATCCAGAACGTCGGGTCCGAGGTCTTGGACAATATTTGTGGCACGCTTGGCTGCAAGAGGGAAGATGTCAAGCATATTTCCCCCGATTAAACAGGGCCTTACGAACCTCTCGTTCTATTTCGAATGCCGGGGCGAAGGTTACGTGTATCGTCATCCCGGTGCCGGTACGAATGAAATTATCAATCGTCCCGCTGAGGCGTTCGCGTGCGAGATGGCGCGAAAGCTCGGGCTCGACGACACGTTCGTCGCGGAAGACCCAGAAGCAGGATGGAAGGTGTCGAAATTTGTTCCCGATTGCACGGGCTTTGACTATTCCGATGCTTCTCAAGTTGAACGAGCACTTAGCATGGCTCGGCGTTTGCATGAAAGTGGCGCCGAATCTCCTTGGAAATTCGACTTCTTCAAGGAATCGCTGAAGATTGTTCATCTTCTTCGCGAGGAAGGCTGGGCGTTTCCCGCCGGTTTCGAAAAGCTGCAAGCGAATATTGAGCTGCTCGTTGCGCCGATGCGTGCCGGCTCGGGTGCCGATGTTTTATGCCATAACGACTTCTATGGCCCCAACTTGCTTGTGCATGGCGACGATATGTGGCTCATCGATTGGGAATACGCCGCCATGGGCGACTATGGATGCGATTTCGGCAATTTCGTCGCGCAGAGCGATTATTTCGACGTGCAAGGCGCATTCGACATCATGCCTTTATACTTCGGTAGGAAGCCTACTTCGGAAGAAGAATTCCATCTTATTGCCTGCACGGCAATCGTCGGGTGGTATTGGTATGTGTGGGCTATGCTTATGAATGCAAGGGCGCCCCGGCGGGCGAATGGCTCTATGTGTGGTACAAAGCCGCGAAGGATTTCTCGGCGGAAGCGCTTTCTATGCTTGGCGATAAATCGTTCGCGCGCAATCTGTCGCACGACGAGTTCCGCATTCTCGCGGCTTCGGCGGCTCGAAAAGATGGACGTTCGTACGATTACGGCGCTGTCTCGCGCGAGCAATTAACGCTGGAAGCATTAAAGGCGAACGGATTTATGGACGAAGAAGGGGTTACCGCGCGTGGCATCGCGGCCCTTGAGCCGTATCGAGTGAAGCGGGCCGTGCTCCTTGCGGCCGGCTTCGAAGCCGCCTTTACCTGTAACGGTGAACACGCCGAAGCCGCTTGCGCGTGTTCATGGCGTTCGCATTATCGATAGGCTTATCGATGCGTTGCTTGATGCGGGTATTTCGGAAATCTACATCGTTCGTGGCTACCTTGCAGAGGAATTCGATCAACTGCTGCATAAATACCCTGATGTCGAATTTATTGACAATCCCCTTTATTCAACCACGAACAATATTAGCTCGGCGGTGGCGGCGTGCTCTCACTTCAGCAACGCCTACGTGTTCGAGAGCGATTTGCTTTTGACGAATCCTGGTCTTGTTGCACCGTATCAATATCGATCGAATTACTTGGGTATTAAAGTTGACTCGACCGACGATTGGCGCTTTGTTGCGGATGAGTCTGGAAAGATTTCCGACCTTGCGAAAGGCGATTCCAACCGTGTTGGCAAATGGTCGGTTTGTCATATTGGTCGCCTGACGATGGCGCGGCACTTGCGCGCGATATTCCTTCGGTGTTCGATACAGAAGATGGCAAACAGATTTTCTGGGATGACGTAGCGATTCTGCGCAAACCTGACAACTACGAAATCTACGTTCGGCCTTGCATGCAAGAGGACATCGTTGAGATAGACGATTTCGAGGATCTTCAAAAAGGTCGACTCCTCGTATATCGTGAAAAAAGAAAGCGCACTAGGAGGTTTTCGTGGCGCGTAATGAAACTGCCCAAACGCAAGAGTATTTCGAAAGGCGCTCGCTTAAAAAGGCGCGGCGGGTTGGCCTTTGCTCATGGGCCTTGGCGTTGCGTATGTGATTTCCGGGGACTTCTCCGGCTGGAACTACGGCATCGCGTATGGCGGATGGCTCGGCCTCGCTATCGCATTCGTTCTTATGGGTTGCATGTATGTTTGCACCGTGCTCGGTGAAGCCGAGATGTCGTCGGCCTTGCCTACGGCTGGTGCGGGGTTTGCTTTTTTCGCGCTGTGCGATGGGGCGTTTCGGGGGGGTTTCTTACGGGCATGGCAATTACCGTGGAATACGTATGCGCCTGCGGCGATTTCGACGTTTATCGCTAACTATTTCCTTCAGCTGGGAATTATCCCGGAAGATTTCCCGTTCCTTCTTTTGGTGGGCATTATCTTTATCGTGTTCATAGGGATTCACGTTTTTGGCGTTGGCGAAGCTTTGAAGCTCATGCTTGTTATTACGGTCGTTGGCGCTATTGCACTCGCCGCCTTTTGCGTTTGGCGCGGCCCCGCATTTCGATGCGGCTGCGCTGTTCGATATCGCTCCAGATGAAGGTGCTACGACCGCTCTTCCTTTCGGTGTTAGCGGGCTTCTTGCCGCATTGCCGTTTGGCATCTGGTTCTTTCTTGGCGTCGAAGGCGTTGCTCTTGCTGCGGAAGAGGCGAAAGACCCAAGGCGCGACATCCCGAAGGCCATTATCGGGTCGATGGCCGTGCTTATTGGAACTGGGCTTATCGTGCTTGTTCTTGCCGCGGGCGTAACGGGGTCGGAATTCATGGGCACCTCAAGCGCTCCGCTTGTGGACGCGTTGAACATTGCCAATTTGCCTGGTCTGGCACTTTTTTTGTGAATGTGGCGGGGCTTTTTGGGCTTGTTGCGTCCTTCTTCTCGCTCATTTATGCGGGCTCCCGCGAAATTTTCGCTTTGTCTCGGGCGGGTATCTTCCGACCTTCCTTTCGCTTACGGGTTCGAGGAAGACGCCCTGGGTGGCGTTGCTGGTGCAGGGCGTGATAGGTTTTTGCCCTTTCGTCGTCGTCAGCAAGACGGAGATGTCCTGCTCAATATGGCGGTATTGGGCGCATGCTTGAGCTATGTGCTCATGAATTTGTCGCATGTCATCTTGCGTTTGCGTCAACCGAATATGAAACGAGGCTGGAAAACTCCTGGCGGCGCTCTTACGACGGGGGTAGGTCTCGTACTGTCGGCGATTGCCGTAGTATCGACCTTTTTCGTGGATGCCATCGCGTCGATGGGAATCGTATGCGTTCTTGCGGTCGGGTGTGTGTACTTCTTCGCTTATGCGAGAAAACGCCTTATATCCAACGCGCCCGAAGAGAGCTATACAAGCTTGAGGGCGCGGGGCAGGAATTGCGATAGCCATTTCTTGAATTATTAATGCGTGCTTGCTTCGGCGGCGCTGTGAGGGGGGATCGATGAGGGTTTACGAGGGAACGATTCTAACGGTTGATGCTCAAGATAGCGTGGCCCGCTACCTAGTGGAAGATGGCGGCCGTATTGTCCACGTTGGCGATACGCTGCCCGAAGAGTATTCTTCCGCTCCACGTGAGCAATTAGAGAATCGTGCTTTGTGCCCTGCGTTTGTCGATACTCATGAGCATTTGGCGTCGTTTGCGACATTCAATGCTGGTTTGAATGCGATGCATGCGCGTTCAAACCAACAAATCAAGGAAATGGTTGCCGATTTTGCCGAAAAAGTGTACGTCGAAGATTCTGGTCGCTTTGGCGCTTCTCCGTATTCGGTAGTCGAAGGGCGCTTGCTTTCTCGCCGAACTCGATGAGGCGTGTTTGAAAGCCTGTTTTCATGGTGAAGTACGACGGCATGCATGCGTCGTGAACAGTGCCCTTCTCGCTTGTCGATGACAAAGTAAAGAATTTGCGTGGCTACCATCCCGAAAAACCGGCGAAATGAACCAAGAGGCGTTTTTTGCAAGCGATTTTATTACGGAAGCCTGTCAACCTCCGGAGTTGATCGGAAATATTCAAGCGGGCATGGACTATTTGGCGAGCCGCGGTATTGGCATGGTGCATACGGTGAGCGGAGTCGGTTTTTACGGGGAATCTGGATATAAGCCTTGAGAAATGGGTAGGAGTGCTCAATCTGGCTTTCAGGTGCGTGTTTTCCCTCAATCGATGAACGTGAAGGTGGCGACGAGCCGAAAGCTGCCGCGCATAGGCGGATGCTTTGCTTGCGCGCTTGATGGATGTTTCGGGAAGCCGATGCTGCTTTGGTTGAGCCATATTGCGATGGCGAAAGGGGAACGGCGTGCTGTATTACAGCGATGAGGCTGTAACAGACTTCGCAAAAAGCCGAATCGTGCCGGACTGCAGGTTGAGATGCATGCAATTGGAGATGCGGCTTTCAACCAGGCTGTGCATGCTTTGAAGGCTGCGCTTGACGACTTCCCTCGTGAAAAATCATCGGCATGGCATCATTCATGCGTGCCTTCCTACGGAAGAGGGGTTTGCAGATTTGCGCAGAATACGGAATTCAGTTGCCAATGCAAACAAGCTTTATCGATTGGCCGCAGGAGCCTCGATTCGTATCTTCGCTCGATTTCGGTGATAAACGCGCGGCGTGGCTGAATCCCTTGAGAACCATGTGGGACAAAGGGATTGTTATGTCGGCAGGTTCCGATGCACCTTGTACCGACCCCGATCCCATTCTATGGATGCAGCGTGCGTGCAACCACGACAACCCTGAGCAGAGTCTTACCATAAAAGAGGCCCTGCGTATGTGCACGTATAATGGTGCATGGACAACGTTCGACGAAGACGAGCGTGGCTCGCTTGAGGTCGGCAAGGTGGCCGATAAGTGTTCTCTCAAGAAACCTCTAAGCGCCGTCGTCAGACTTGAACGAAGTAAAGGTCGAGGGACTTATTCTTGGCGGGAGGGCCTACGAAAAACAGCGTCAGAGCGTTCCTGCGGCTGTGTTGCGAGGGATGCTGAGCGAGGCAAAGATTTGAGCTATGCATTGTGTGCTAAGGAACGCAATGCAAAAATGGGATTCCTGTTCGGGCGGTGTGACACTCTCTGATAAACTCGGTATTGCGGCTTCCGCCCTTTCCTTTGAATCTGTTACGTCGCAATTTCAGTTTTCTAAGGCGGAGGCCGTTTCTACCAGAGAGCCCCGTCGCTCCGTATCTTGCTTTGCCGTGTGCTGCACTGCGGTGCCGACGACGTTTAGTGAATAAAACGAGTGGCATAGGCATTCTGCGCCAAGAGCTTTTTCTAGACTAGATTCTGGTACATTGGGGAAAATGCGAAGCCTGGTTTTCAGTCTTATGAGTGCAAAATAGAAAGCTGAGCTAGTTGAAACATGTAGCGTCTCAAAACGCTTCAAAAAGTTATGACACCATTGCATGTGGAAATATCAGTTGATTCGCCAAATTGCTATTATGGTGCAAACGATTTATTGTTTCAGAAACGGGGCATATATGAAGGGCATTATTCTCGCCGGCGGTTCGGGCACTCGTCTGTATCCGCTATTACGGTTACGAGCAAGCAGTTGCTGCCCGTGTATGATAAACCAATGATTTACTACCCCATGTCGGTGCTTATGATGGCTGGCATTCGCGACATTCTGTTATCTCCACGCCGCACGACCTGCCCAACTTTCGAGCGCCTTCTCGGCGACGGTTCCCAGTTTTGGCATTGTTGTCTTACGCCGAACAGCCTTCGCCTGATGGTCTTGCTCAGGCGTTCATTATCGGCGAGGAGTTTATTGCCGGCGAACCTTGTGCGCTTGTGCTTGGCGACAACATCTTCTATGGCAATGGCCTGGGCTGTCATCTTCGCTCTGCCGTTGAGGCCGCTGAGCAGGGCAACGGCGCAACCGTATTTGGCTATCACGTCGACGACCCCGAGCGCTTCGGCGTGGTCGAGTTCGATAAAGACTACAATGCCATCTCTATCGAAGAGAAGCCTGAGCACCCGAAGTCTTCCCATGCCGTTACTGGTCTGTATTTCTACGATTCGCGCGTGCGAGCTTGCCAAGAAGGTGAAGCCTGCCGCTCGCGGCGAGCTTGAGATTACCGATCTGAACCGCATGTATCTGGAAGACGGCACCCTTTCAGTTGTTACGCTTGGTCGTGGTTATGCATGGCTCGACACGGGCACCATGGAGTCTCTACGAGGGCTGGCGAGTTCGCGTGCTGTCGAGCGCAGTCAAGACCTCCCCGTGCGTTCCTGAGGAAATCGCTTGGGAAAACGGCTGATTGATACCGACAAACTGCTCGAGTGCGCGAAGCTCTATGGCAATCGGTGTACGGCCAGCACCTTAAGCGCGTTGCCGAGGGTGAATTTGTGAATCGTCGCGACCACTAATCGTTGTTACTGTTGGCGCTTAAACCCAGCGTTGCTTTTTGCGGGCGCTGGGCTTTTTCTGCTTCAGGAGGCACGTGTGACCGAATTGACGTTTGCCGAAATACCTTCTGAGCGCGATGGCTCTCTTTGAAGAGCTCAAAACGCTCTCCTTCCAGAGCAACCTGGGCATTTCTGTTAAAGAAGAATCTGCATTACTTGATCAAAGTCAATTGCTTGAGGAGTTAGATGAGGTGCGGCGCTGGTACTTAATGCAACCGCAGCTTTCTGATTTACCGATTGATTATCGTATTAAGAGCCAACAATCAATTGAGTTGAAGTTTTCATGATATTACCCCGATCATCAGGTGAGGAAGGTTTTCAACGATATTTTAGGTTTTCGGTCGCTCGTTGATTCGTATAAACCGTTGTTGGATTCTTCGCTTTCCGATTCAATTCGAATTGCCGATATGAGCCTGGGAAAAGCCCATGATGACGGCTATCGTGGCGTGCATGTGTATTATCAACGGTCCGGATTTTGCTATCCTATCGAGATTCAATACAATACTTTCTACGATAGGCAGTTCAATAATTGGCTCCATAAATATACATACAAGCGCGTTTTGACGCGGGTTGGGGCTCGATTGAGGTTGCTCTATGAGCGTGGCAAAATACGCAACGAAGAACAGTTCGTAAGGAGTATACGCGATGTGCTATCTGGTTGCTAAATGGTTTGATGGCGTTGGCAGCGTGTGCATGCGCGCGAGCCAGGGGAAGGGTCTGTTGAAACCATGGATCGCTTTGTTCAGCCAATTCGGTCATGACAAGCCCAACTTGTTGCCGTCAGTCGCCCTCTGCCTATGGAGAATACGCTCCATATAGCTTTGTGAATAATGAGACCGAAATGGCAGAAGAGATTGCTGCGAAATATATCGCGTAGATTATGCGATGCTGAATAAAGTGAGGAATAACGTGGAAATTCGAGCCCAAGAACATCATCGTTACCGGCGGCTGCGGCTTCATCGGCAGCAATTTTCGTGCACCATGTGGTGCGCGAGCATCCCGAGGTGCACGTGACCGTGCTCGACAAGCTCACCTACGCGGGCAACCGCGAGAACATCGCGGGCCTTCCCGCCGACCGCGTCGAGCTGGTGGGCGACATCTGCGACGCCGAGCTTTTGGAGCGCATCGTCCCCGGCCACGACGCCATCGTGCACTACGCCGCAGAGTCCCACAACGACAACTCCATCGCCGACCCCGAGCCGTTCCCTGCGCACCAACGTCGAGGGCACGTTCCGGGCCTGCTCGAGGCGGCTCATGAGCACGGCATCCGCTACCACCACTTCCTCGACCGACGAGGTCATACGGCGATTCGGCCCCTCGACGACCCGGCGAAGTTCACCGAGAGCACCCCGTACAAGCCCAGCTCCTCGTACAGCTCCACCAAGGCCGCGAGCGACATGCTCTGTGCGCGCCTGACCCGCACCGCGCAGCCTGCGCACCACGATCCGAACTGCTCGAACAACTACGGCCCCCCTACAGCACGTGGAGAAGTTCATCCCGCGCCAGATCACCAACATCATCGACGGCGTGCGCCCCAAGCTCTACGGCAAGGGCGAGAACGTGCGCGACTGATCCACACCGAGGACCACCGAGCGCCGTGTGGACCATCCTCACGAAGGGCCGCATGGGAGAGACCTACCTCATCGGGGCCGACGGCGAGAAGAACAACATCACGGTGCCTGCGCATGATCCTTTCGAGATGATGGGCAAGAATGCCGACGACTTCGACTGGGTCAAGGGACCGCCCGGCCACGACCGCCGCTACGCCATCGACTCCACGAAGCTGCAGACCGAGTCGGCTGGCGCCCGACGCACAACAATCAACTTCGAGGAAGGCCTGAAGCAGACCATCGATTGGTACCCGGCCAACGAGGCCTGGTGGCGCCCCCCGCGAAGGCCGCGACCGAGGCCAAGTACAAGGCGCAGGGCCAGTAGGAAGGGGAAGCCAGATGTCTCGAATTCGAGAAGGAGCTCAGGCGGAGCGCACGAACATCCCTGGATGCTCGTGTTGACCTGCCGGTGCACGGCGATTCCCGCGGCTGGTTCAAGGAGAACTGGCAGCGCGCTGCAATTAGGCAGGGCCCGCCCGACTTGGGCCCCGCAGAACAACATCAGCTTCAACGCCGAGCGCGGCGTGACGCGCGGCATCCACGCCGAGCCGTGGACAAGTACATCTCGGTGGCAACGGGATCGGTTTGGGGCGTGGGTCGACCTTCGCCCGGGCGAGCTTCGGCGAGGTCTACACGTGCGTCATCGACCCGTCCAAGGCCATCTACGTGCCCCGAGGCGTGGGCAACTCCCTTCCAGGCCCCGAGGACGGCACGGCACACGTACCTGGTGAACGCCCACTGGTCGGCGGAGCTCAAGAAGACCTACACCTTCGTCAACCTCGCCGACCCCGAGCTGGGCATCGAATGGCCCATCCCGCTTTCCGAGTGCGAGCTCTCCGAGGCCGACAAGGCCCATCCCATGCTCAAGGACGCGCTGCCCATGGCCCCGCGCCGCACGCTCGTGACCGGCGCCAACGGCCAGCTCTGGCCGCGCGGTGAAGGCTCTGGCCGAGGAGCGCGGGGTCGTCGGCCTTCGACTTTGGCGACCGCGGGCGAGTTCGACTTCTCGGACCCTGACGACTACGCCAAAATCGATTGGACCCTGTACGGCGCCGTGATCAACTGCGGCGCGTACACCGCCGTCGACGCCGCCGAGACCCCCGAGGGCCGCGCGGGCCGCCTGGGCGGCCAACGCCCAAGGCCCGGCCCTGCTGGCCAAGGTGTGCGCCGAGCACGGGATCGCGCTTGTGCACATCTCCAGCGACTACGTGTTCGACGGCACGCGCGAGGAGCACGGCGAGGACGAGTCGTTCAGCCCGCTGGGCGTCTACGGCCAGACCAAGGCCGCCGGCGACATCGCTGTGGCGAATTGCCCCCAAGCACTACATCGTGCGCTCCAGCTGGGTCATCGGCGACGGCAAGAACTTCGTGCGCACCATGGCGGCGCTCTCCGACCGCTGCGCCGACCCCGACGATGCGCTTGACCAGGTGACGGTGGTTGACGACCAGCTCGGCCGCCTCACCTTCACCCTCGATATGGCGGAGGGCATCTTCTGGCTTCTGGGCTACCGCGAGGGCGACAAGGAGCCGAGCAGCCCGTGCGAGCCGGGACCTACAACCTGACCGGTTCCGGCCGCGTGGCGTCCTGGGCCGACATCGCTTCGAAGGTGTTCGAGCTGCGCAACGGCAACGCCGACGCCGTAAAAACCCGTGAGCACGGCCGAATACTACGCGAGCGCCAGCGCCCGATTTCGCCCAGGCCAGAGCATTCGGCGCTTACGCTGTCGAAGCTTGAGGATGCTGGTTTTGCGCCTGCCAACTGGGAAGATAGCCTTTGGCCTACGTAAAATCAATCTAAAGGTAGTTTTGTTATTGCATCAAGGCTTGTTTGTTCATAATGATGGTCTGTACGACCCTCTGCATTGAAGCGCGTTTCAACAAGGCGGCACACTCGTGTGCTGCCTTTATTTTGACCCGTATCGAGCGCGGATATCATCTGTGTTGTGAAAAGGCTAATATGGCAAAAAGCGATTAGCAAATTGGGATTTGCTGCGAACTCTTGCGATGCTTTTTGTCGTGATGGTTCATTCTTCTCAATATCTTGGCCCTGTTCATGGGATTGAGACCCCAGGCCTTTTATTTCTGAGTTTGCTCTAATATGTGACCCGATTTTCTTCGTACTGTCGGGATATTTTGCATTCCGTCCCCTTAAGACGACGTATGCAAAATATCTTCTGAACAAGGTCGTTACTATTATTTTACCGCTGGTCGTCTATTCGGTTGTGCTATATGCGTATGGATGCGTTTGGGCACGGTTACCCTCGGTTTTCCTCAGTATTTCAATTGGTTTTACAGTATCCTGTTTGGCGGTTGGTGGTTTGTTCCAGCGCTGATTCCTTTTCTTTGTGCTGGCTCCATTTTTTTGTTTACAATGTTCGAAGCGCTCAGCGATTTTCAGTGCAAATTGCTCATGAAAGTTGTTGCGCTGTTTACACTGTGGGGCGCTCTCTGCACAGTTCTCCAATGGATCTCGGCGCTTACGGGAATCGGGGAGTCTCAACACCCTTCCTGGACTGCTTTCTGGATTTGTGCCAACTAATCCGATTCCTGGCGGGTACTTGGCATGTATTTCTGTCTTGGATACTTTATTCGCAGGATGCCGAGTTTATATTCGGTTGAGTTTTTTGAAGCGTATTGCAACGCTGGGCATTGTCGGCTGGCTTTTTGGCGCCGTCGCAGCTCTTGCTGGATATGTGCGTAGTGATCCAAGTTATCTATGGCTTTTTTGCTTCGATCGGAATTTTCCTTGTTTTTGATAAGATTCAGATTACTGGTGAATGCGCTTCAAAGATTATCAATTGGACGGCAAAACGCTCGTATTCAATCTATTTGCTCCAATACACGACAATCGCAATTGTGTATGGCATCTTTAACCAATTTGGAATACTGGACGGAACGGCAAATATGGCGTTTTGGATTCGAGTTCCACTACAGGCAATCGCCGTTTCGCTATCATGGCTTTTTGCCTTGGGCGGTGCCAGCATTGTTGACAGCTTTATTTTGGAGCCTATACAGAACTTTTGTAAAATGAAGCTTAAGCGTTAAATATAATTTGCAGGGTTTTGTCCAAAACTAAAAGTCTATTCGCAATGAAAACTCGCGTTTACGGCCATAACTCGCGGACAGCTGGTCGGTTTGTCTGTTACTTGCGTTCTGCATCTTGTCGTTAGATATCGTCGAAACCGTCGACTGGCATGACGCGTTCGAGGGCTGGTGATAGAGTGTTCGAGTCTGGCTTTGGGAATGAGGAAGAATAATAAACGGGGGCAAGGATGGCAGTTTTCTCTCGCGGTGCTATTTATTACTATCGTTCTGTATCTCCCCGGGTTTCTTATCGCAAGGTTTTTCTACCGAGATAACATGGTGGCGATAGCCGTCGCCCCCTGCCATCCTTGCGCTGTATGCAATTCTTGGTATTTTTTTTTAATTGCATTGGATTAGGTGCTAAGTGGTGGATGCTCGTCATCGCGGCGACCGTTATTTCTGCCGTTATTTATCATTTTCGAAATGCGGTGGCTGGTCCCAAACGGATGTCAATTGCGAGTGGGATTGATTGGAGAACAGTTGTTCCTTTACGTGGTATTTGGCGTTGTTATCACCGGCTTCTTTTTGTGGGGTCGCTAAACGGTTTTTCGTCTTTTGCCCAGTTGTTTGATAATGCCTCGCACCTTAACGGTATTAAGGCGATGGCTGATGGCGGCAATTATTCGATACTGTCTTTCGGCTCTTTCACCTTTGGAAGATTCGAGAAGCGGCATAAGTCCATCTGGTGAGCTGGCGCATTTTTATCCTGCGGCATGGCATCTTGTTACGGCGCTTGCTTGCGCGGCGCTTGGTATCTCGGCCGTCCTTGCCGAAAAAATGCCTCAATTGTTGTCATGGTCGGACTCGTATTTCCCTCTCGATGTGGCTTTGTTGACCAAAGTGTTCGATGGAAATCGGTAGGCTAATTGTTTGCGGCTCCGTTTGCACTTTGGCTTTTCGGCTTTCCCGTGGTATTTCCTTTTGTTTTTGGTCCCCTGTATTCCAATTTGGCGGCATTCGTCGTTGATTCCTGCGGGAGTCTTCGTTACGATTTTTTTATTGAGTCGTGCTGTTCTGGCAGTATTCGCGTAAGGGATTTGCTGGTCGTTTTGGTTATGGGTGTAGTTTCGCCCGCTGCAACCAAATGCCGTTTTTTCCGTTGCGGTTTTTTCGGTGCCAATTTGTGCTGGAAACGATGGTTAAATTGCTGGCCGAAAGAGGCGTGTCGGCAAAGAAAAGGAAAAGCATTGCGGCAGCGGCAATTGGGGTGGTGCTAATAGCATGGGTGCTTTTAGGGATGGCGCCACCGTTCTCTTCGATGGTGGCTCATCCTTTGGCCTGCTACGGCAGAAGAGGGACGGGCGTTTTTCGATGTAGCAACGTTGGCCATGATGAGTGGTGTGCCCTCAGTGGGTACTTGGCATGCCTGTTCTTTCCGGGGCGATTTGGGCTTTTGTGAAAAAAGCGAAATAGAACTCTGATTGTAAGTTATGGCATTTGTGCGGTCATGTTTTTCATTTGTGTAGTATCGATGGAACCCTGCGCTCACTGATTGATGGCTTTTTGGTACAACGATGCTTATCGGATCGCCGCATTGGTCGCTTTGGCTGGAATCCCACTTGCATCGATGGGCCTTTTGCGCTATATGCGATTTGGTGGATGGGCTGTTGCGCGCTTGTGTGAGAAAGGTCCCGATAAACGTATCGTTTTGCTGCTGCCATGGGATTGGCTTTATGCTGCTCTATTTTCCAAGGGGAATTATTGGCCATGAGTTTGGTTGGTATACGCCTTCGAGGATGGAGGGGAGGCTCTGTTGGTTGAGCTCTTTTCGGATACTAGAGATACGCAATTGACGAAGAGGAATTTGTTTGTCGAGCGATGGAGCTTTATTGATGATGACGGCAAAGGGATAGCGAATATTCCATACGACGGAAGCGTTCGCGTATGGCGCGAATGGCGCTAAGACGGTTTATCGTAGCTATTTTAGCTACGGCGGAAGCGACGAAAAGTCGGAAAGCGTTTTGTTGAGGACCTCTTTGTCGGATATCGCTCATAACGACGACGTAAAGGAGGCCGTCCGGTTAATGAACGTTGGGTATGTTCTGAAATTGGACAATGGGGGCCTTGGGGGCAGAGGAATCGACTCTTGACGACGACCAGGCAGTATATGCCGAAAGCGAATTCCAGGGAATTGATTCGATAAACGATGACACCCCTGGATTTGACCTCGTACTTTCCGAGGGCGATATGAGATTCTATCGCATTGTCTTCTAGCGTGTTTTTGGTCGTTGTTTGATACGACCTGTATGGACTTTGAGACCGCATGGACCCCAATGACTCTACAAAAACCTCTCGACGCACTGTTTAAACCCCGCGGGTTGCGACGAAGAATTGCACGAACGCGAGCTTTTGCCGAAAGGCCGCTGAACAGCTTGGAGCATTCATGCTTTGACACGTGTTCGGCGGCCTTTTTACGGCGGCTTTGCGGGGTAGGCGGAGGAGTTGCCAAAATGTTTCGGCAAGAAGGTTATCGAGGCATTCTATATAATTCGCCTGCTGCTCGACTGGCAAACGCGAGATGTCGAACAGCGTGAAGTCGAGAATCCATTCGACCATGCGTCCCGAGCAAAGGTTGACGAGTCTTGTTTTCCCGCCAATTGGCCAAGATGTGCTCAATGGCGGCCAAATGCTGGTCGAGTTTGGCTTTGGTGGCGTTTGCGCTGTTGAGGCCGTGGGTAATTGATTCACCATTCATTCGATAGTTGTACAGTTTTGCCGACGAAAGCACGGTTTTGCGTGCGTGCGGGTATGCCTCGAACAGAAACGCGGTGTCTTCAGCGAGTTTGATATCGGTTGCGAAGCGCACGTGATGCGCGTCGAGAAACGCACGGCGAGCTGCGATGCGCGCGATATAAGGCCGTGCATGCTTCGAGAAAAGCACGTCGGGGGTGAACCCTGCAATTATCTCGTCGCAGGGCGAGAGCAGGTCGCGCACGTGTTTGGGCGCAGCGCTTTCCGGAACGCATGTCGCCCCTGAAAGCCATGATGTCGATTTCGTCATCGCGAAACGCGTCGCGTACGGTTTCGCAGGCATTTGGTTCATACCAATCGTCGCAATCGAGGAACATCACAATTTCACCTCGCGCGGCATCGAGCGCGGTATTGCGTGCGGCCGACGGCCCCGCATTCTCCTGCGTGTATACGCGAATGCGGGCATCTTCCTCCGCGAAGCGTTGCAGCTTTCGAGAGACCCGTCGTGCGAGCCGTCATTGACGCACACGGCCTCCCAATCGCCAAACGTTTGCGCCTCCAGCGATTCAATGCATTTGTCCAATGTGCCTTCTGCGTTGAACACGGGAATGACGATGCTTATGGCGGGGCGATCGCTCGTCTGGGGATACTTCTGCCTGCATATTCGGTTCCTTGGCTTAGAGTTCGTGGTTCATGCGCGCGCGGGCATACGCGAAAAGCGTCGACGGCCCGCCGTGCTTCAAGGGTAGTGCATGGCGCGCCCAACGGCTCCCGCATCGGCGTACGTTGCGTTCTCACGCTCGAATTTTTCGGGCGATTCCAGAATGAGTTTCAGGTTCACGCGTTTCCAAGGCTGGAAGTCGGAAAGCGCCACCTGGCCGGCATCGAGCGCCGCCTGGAATTCCTTCTGCATGCACTGCAGGAAATCGAGCCCTGAATTCTGGCGCAAGGCGCACGTAGTTCCACATGTACGAGTCGTATTTCGCGGTTTGCTCAACGGGGAACAGCAGTCGCGCGCGGTCGCCTTCGTCAAGCTCCGAAAGCCAGCGCTCGATTTCTGCATATTCCTCGCACACGTAGAATACCTCGCCGCGGTTATTCACCGAGGACGATTCGTTGTCTTGACGGTAGTTGATAATGGCGTCCGGCACGAATGCGGCCTTTTTCGCCGCCGCGAATGCTTTGAAGGCAAAGGATGTGTCTTGGTACGACGCGCCCGGCGTTTCGAGAAATCGGATGCCGTTTTGTGCGAGGAACTCGCGGTTGTACAGCCCCGACCAAATCGAGGGCTTCTGGTGGAAGATGCGCGGCTCATCGATGACGTCGACCAGCCTGCCGCACTCTTCCTTTTAAAACCAACGGGAACGGCTCAATTTTTTTTCGTTGGGCGCCGACCAGTAGAAGTTGAAGTTGCCCTTCGCAACGTTCGCGCCGTGTTTCTTGGCGGCATTGTAGAGCACTTCGAGACCATTCGACAGCATGGTGTCGTCCGATTCCAGGATGCCGATGAACTCGCCCGTCGCTGCGTCAAGGCCGCGATTCATCGGACGCGCCGTAGCCGCTGTTTTGCTTGTGGATTACCTTAACGCGCGGGTCCTTCTTGGCGTATTCGTCGAGCATTGCGCCTGATGCGTCGGTCGAGCCGTCGTCGATGCAAATGATTTCGATATTGAAAGCGTTTGCGCAAGCGCCGAATCGAGGCATTCGGCGAGGTATTTTTCTACGTTGTAGACGGGAATGAGCAGCGACACAATAGGCTGCGAATTGCGGTTCTGGCATTCCTGTAATCCTTTTTCGAAATGAGCGCCTGATGCCTTCACTATAGCATGCGGCCAGAGTTGGCCGTTCGCGTGCGAAATGATATTCGAAAACCCGAAGCTCGGGGCGAGGGCGCTCTGGGCGAGTGGGGCGTTCTGCGTTGGTACGGCTGCGCGGGTTTCATCTCTGACTGCAATCGGCGTTTGTCTCCTGCCGAGGGCCGCTTTGCCTGATTCTCTGATGTGACGAGCACTGAGAGCGCGTCGGGTCGCTAAGGCGTGTTTCCTTTGTCACTTGCGTTTTGCGCACCTTGCGCCTTCGCTGTGGCGCCATTTCGCGTGCTTTGCACGCGAAAAGAACCCGCGCATCTAGGGGGTAGGGGCGATGCGCGGAGCGTGCTTGTGCGGCTGGGCCGCGTGCGTCTTTCAAGCCTTTGGCTCCCGAAGAAGAGAAAGACGTAAGGAAGAACCGCAGGCCGAGCTATAGGGACAGGACGCTTGACTGGGTTCAATTATTCTCAATGAGGAATAATTACAGGAACTATTATACTCATCAAAGGATGATATTCCAGTGTTTTTTCGGCAACAATTTCCAAACGCTCGAAATTGTTCTCGCGCGCCCCGCTGGGGGGCTATACTTTGCTGGCGCACTAATCGAACCGCGAGTCGGACGCATGTTGAAACCTCGCGAATGCGCAGGCCAGAAGCCGAATTATGAAGCTGTCGAACACGCAATGCCATCGTGTGTTTGGCAAAGGAGACTCACGAACAACGCAGCAGGGTAAAACCCGTACGTTTGGGGCCACAGGCTCGTGCGTGGTTGCTGTTTTGCGCGGGGTAGTTCGCCCTTGGCCGCATGGTCGGTATGGCATAAGCGGTTGTTCTGCGTGGCTGGTTTCGCATGGAGGAATTGGTTTGCGTGGAATGGCGGGCGCCTAGGGCTCAACCCGGCCTGCCTGGCCAGCTTTGCCTGGCGTGCCATGCGTTTCGCCCATTGTCAATATGCGTCCGACTCGTTTTTTCGCGTTCGTCTCGCGCATGCACGAGTTTTCGTGCACGACCTTATCCACTTTCATCGAAAGGAACGCGATGTCTGAACCTGTTTTCACCTTCCGCTTGGGCTACGCCCGACGACGCTGAGGTTTTGCAGGCCATTTATGCGCCGTACGTCGAAACCACGGTGACGTTCCGAGTACGTCGCTCCCACCGTGGAGGAGTTCCGCCAGCGCATTATCGATCGCGTGAGCGTGTACCCCACATCGTGTGCGAGGAAGACGGCGTGCCTGTTGGCTACGCCTATGCGAGTCGCCTGTACGAGCGCGCGGCGTATGCTTGGGCCGTTGAGCTGTCGGTGTACTTCGCGCCGAACCACCGCGGCCGCGGCATGGGTCGCAAGATTTACGACAAGATGCTTTCTCGCTGCTGAAGCTGCAGGGGCATTCGTACGTGCATGGCAAGGTCACCTTCCCGAACCCTGCGAGCGACAAGCTGCACAATGCTATGGGCTTCAAACTTATGGCCACGCTCGAGAACGTCGGCTTCAAGAACGGCGAATGGCGTTCCATCAACCATTGGGAAAAGCAGATTGGCGACTTCTCGTGCGCGCCGGAGCCTATTACCCCCATCACCGAGCTCGATCCGGCAAAGGTGCAAGAGATTCTAAACGCGTAAGCGGTTTGCCGCGAGTGTGATTTCGCTGTGGGCGCGCGATTCGCTAGCGCCCGGGTCGCATAGAGTTGTAACAAGCGAACTGGCCTCGCATTATGCGGGGCCAGTTTTGCGGTTCCTGGATGCTAATGTGCCAAATGCTCGCAGCGTTTAGCACAACGTCTTTAGGGGGGCATCTTGCGCGGCCATCAACGCCGGCGGGTTGCTCCAATGCGTTAAGCGCTGCGAGCATTTGGCACATTCGAGCATTTAGCACATTGGGTGTGTGTTGCGACCACGCGCTGCATCGCCGCGCTTAAAGCGCGCATCGCTGTACCAGTCCGAAACCTGTTAAACGCTGCGAGCATTTAACAGGTAGCAGGTTTTTGGACGCGGAGCCTACTGCATCAGGTTTTCGACGGCCCAGCGTACGGCGGCGCCTCGGCGCGCTTCTGGCGAAGCAGGCACGCGTGGCCCGTTTCCAAGAACTCGCGCTTCAGCTCAATTTCGCTGCCGGGCTTCAAGCGGGAAAGCGCTGCGAACTCGTCGTCTTCGGTCGTCCGAGACCTTTACGCATGAACGCCAAATCGAGCGCGATGTCTTCCTCAAGCGCCTTACGCGCTTCGGCTTCGAGACGCTCTTCGACCTCGGCCGGCTTCACGCCGCGCTCGATGCGATACTCGCGATAGGTTTGTCCTTTGCTCGCGAGCTCTGCCGCGGAATTCCTCGCGGCGTTCCTTCATCGCTTCGTCGAGCAGGGCCTGGGGCATGGTGCCGTGCAGGCGCTGGCGAAGCGCGCGGCGCGCGGCTTCTTCAGGGGTCTCGTCTTCGCCAACTGCGATGGGCGATTCCAAATCAAGTTCCATGTCGGGCACGGGAAGGCGCGCGTCGTGAACGAGATGGCCTGATCTTCGTCCCACTCGTCAGGCACCACGAATTGCGGCGTGAGCAGAAACGTCACGCCCAGCGTGTCGAAGGCCTGGTGCGCGGCGTTCGCCATAACGATGCCGGCCACGGCTTGCGCTTTCTCGCGGCGGGTGAACATGGCGTCGACCTTTTCGCGCACATGCTCATCGTCGGTTTTCAGCAGGCGCGCCATGCGAATCCAGGCGCGCGCGCGCGAGCACAGCGGTTTCTTCGGCGGAAAGCGACACCACGCACTCGATGGGCGAGCGGTTTTCGTCTATCACTTTGATATCCATGAGGGCTCCTATCTTTTTTAGTTGTTGCATTTGGGAGCCGAATATCGAATGCTTTCAGATGCAATGCAGACTCTGGCGGGCAGGGATGCCGACATGACGGCTGAGGCGACGGGTGCGACCTCGCAAAGGAGAGTGGCATCCTGCCCCCCGTTCGGGAAAGGCCGCGAATTAGCTGGATGAGGGGCGACGCGCCACCTCGGATCTCTTTTGGGAGGTTGCGGTCCCGGGCGCTCGGGCAGGCCCCGCCGCATCGCAGAAGGGAGCCGGGAATGATCTACGCGGGTGTGGACATCGCCAAGACGGACCACGTCATAGGGGCGGTCGACGAGCGCGGGGCGGAGATGTGCCCGCCGATGCCGTTCAAGAACACCGAGGCCGGGCTCGAGAGGGCCGTCGCGTGGCTCGGGGCCTTGCGGGGTCGCCGTCCGACGTCGTCGTGGGCATGGAAGCCACCGGCCACTACTGGATGGCGTGCTACTCGTTCCTCGTCGCCCGAGGCTACTCGGTCGCCGTGATAAACCCCATGCAGGTCAAGGCGGTGCGCAAGCTCAAGGGGCTCGACAAGGTCAAGAACGACCGCGTCGACGCCGGGCTCATAACCGAGGCGCTGCGCATAGGGCAGTACGACGAGACCAGGCTCGCCACCGACGAGATGGCGTCGCTGAGGTCGCTGTCGCGCTACCTGCAGTCGCTGCGCGGCATGGTGGCGGGAGCTCAAGACCCAGTGCATATGCCTGATGGACGCCCACTTCCCCGAGTACGCCGGGATATTCTCGGACATGTTCGGGGCCGGCAGCCGCGCGGTGCTGTCCAAGTCCCCGCTGCCCTTCGAGCTGGCGCGCAGGCGCGCCGACTCGCTCGCCCGCGACGTCGCCGAGGCGTCCAGGCGCGGCGGAAAGTCGGCCGGCTACGCCGCGAAGATCAAGGCCGCGGCCGGGTCGTCGATCGGCGTGAGGCTCGGCCAGGAGGCGGCCTCGTTCCAGGTCAAGTCCCCTGATAAGGCAGATCGAGTTCGCGGATTCCGAGTGCGCCGGGGTCGAGGCGAGGCTGAGGTCCCTGCTCGACGAGGTCGAGCCGCTCGTGCTGACGATACCCGGGTGTCCTACGTCACGGGCGCCCAGATAGTTCCGAGATAGGCGACGTGTCGCGCTTCCGCAACGCGCCCGCCCTGGTGAGCTACGCCGGGCTGAACTCGTCGGTGAGCCAGTCCGGGCAGTTCGACAGCGGCGGCGGCCCCATAACCAAGCACGGCTCGCCGTACCTTCGCCGCGCTTTGTGGCTGGCGGCCAACCGCGCCAGGCAGTACGACCCGGGGCTGCGCGCCTTCTACGACAGGAAGCGCGCCGAGGGCAAGCCCCACCGCGTGGCCGTCACGGCCGTGGCGAGGAAGCTGTGCCACATCGCGTTCGCGGTGATGCGCGACCAGGTCCCGTACGACCGGGGAGGGAATAGGGCAATCCAGCAAAGGGCATCGGAGCCGGCCCCGCCGCCTGCTTCGCCATGCCCGGAAAGCGTTCGATATTCGGTTCTCAAGCTGCAACGTTCGGACAATTAACTGTTCTCGAAAACCTACGGTTTAGCCCTTGACTTCATATAGCTGGTCTCCTTTGGGGCGGAGCGCGCGCGGGCGCCACTCTCGGTATTTCGACAAAATGTATCCCAGCACCGGGCCGCGGACTGCCTGAACGAGCGCTGCGAACTGCAACCATTCGGTTGACACGCATAAAGACATCGCCAGTTTTTGATGAACGGAGCGAACTCGCTTGACCTGCGCCGCGAATTCGGCCGTTTTGCTCTATGCGTATATAAGGAAAAGCGCGAGTCGGTGCTCGCACCGCTGTACGGCAGCGGGCTTCTTTTAGGGCGGCGTTCCTTTCCGCACGCAATGCGTTGTTTTCCCCAGATGCGGGCTTTTGCCCCTTTGTTAACGGTGTTGTAACGCAGTACAGTTTCAAAAATGCATAAATATGCTAAAACCTGCATAGAAAGCCGCAAAATGAACGAACCCGTGCATACATTCCGCCTTTGCTACGCCTGACGATGCCGAGACTTTGCTGAAAATCTACGAGCCTTATATTGCCACCACGGTCACCAACGAGACCCAGGTGCCCGCGCTTGGCGAATTCCGCCAGCGCATTCTCGAGCGCGATGGGGCGTATCCTTACATCGTGTGCGAGGAAGATGGGCGTCCGGTGGGTTATGCCTATGGCAGCCGTCTGTTCAGCCGCGCGGCGTATGCGTGGTCGGCGGAACTTTCGGTGTATTTTTTTCGACCGACCATCGCGGGCGCGGGCTCGGCCGTGCGATTTACGGCAAGCTGTTCGACCTGCTCGCGCTGCAGGGGTGTGCGCACGGTTGTGGGCAAAGTCGTGTGCCCGAACGAGAAAAGCGACCATCTGCACGAAAAATGGGTTTTTGAGCTGGTAGGCACGCTGCGCGCGGCAAGCTGGAAGCTGGGAGCGTGGCACGACGTGCACCTGTGGGAGAAGCATATCGGCGACGTTGAGGCCGAGCCCGCGCCTCTGCTGCGCCTGTCCGAGGTCGACCCTGAAAAGGTGCGCGCGATCCTCGAGGCGTAAGGGGGTGGGGTCCATATGTATAGAGGCATAGACGTATGTACGTATAGAAGCATCGAATTATAGATGTATATACGTATTGGATTATAGAATCATTGAATTATATATATTGAAGCATTGGCGTGTCGATGTCTCGGGCGCCGATGTCTCGGACAGTGTACCCAGCGATTCGTGGCGCAGTGTTTGGGTCGAGCGTCTCTGTGCTCCTTCGATTTTCTCGTGTCAAAAACGCGATGATTAGGTCGCTTTGCAAGGGCTTGGATCTAAAAGTTCTAACCATGAGGTAAGGTTTGAAATATGTGCTTAACTGATGATTATGGCTCTGAACCGGCCTTTTGCGCTCAGGCGAGGCTGATCGCAAAATAATGACGCGCGTTGCCTCTTTTGAGGCGTCGAGCATGCCTAATCGTGGCGTTTTTGACGTGCGCTTTTTAAACGACGCAATGCGGCCTAACCGTCGCGATTTCTGCCACAATCCGAAGTATGCGACAATTCCAAATGCGGGGCTGGCGAGGCGAGTGTGTTTTGCGACGGAAAGGCTTGCTACGACGGCCGAATGTAAGGAGGCATGCATTATGAAGCTGAATCGAACGCTGCGCGATTGCGTGTATGGCATGGCAGTGGGCGACGCTTTGGGCGTGCCTTTCGAGTTCAAGCCGCGTGGAAGCTTTGAGTGCGTTGACATGGTGGGCGGCGGCAGCCACAACCAACTCGCTGGTACGTGGAGCGATGACACGAGCATGGCGCTCGCGCTGTGCGACAGCTATCGCGAGCTGGGACGTGTCGATTGCGATGACATTCTGCGACGGTTCCGCGCATGGATCAACGATGGGGCGTACGGCGGACGGCGTGGCCTTCGACTACGGCAATGCCACGCGCAAAGGCGCTGGCGACGGGCCGCGGCGGCACGGGCGGAGTGGGACAAAGGGCAACGGGTCGCTCATGCGCTGCTTGCCCATGGCTTTCATGGACTGCACGAGTGCCGAGGTGCGCGCAGTGAGCGCCATCACGCACGCGACCGATGCCTGCCTGGATGCGTGCGAAAATGATTCGTTACGCCGCGCGTTTGATGCGCGAGGGGCACGCCTGCAGGTGAGTCGGCCGGCGAGCCTGGTGGGGAGCAGCGGCTATGTGGGACACCTATAACGCCGCGATTTGGTGCTTGGAGCATACGGAAAGCTATAAGGAATGCGTGCTCGCTGCGGTGAATTTGGGCGACGATACCGATACCACCGCATGCGTCGCTGGCGGTTTGGCGGGTATCCTGTATGGTCGTGAGGCGATTCCGTCTGAGTGGCTTGCGACCCTGCGCGGCAAAGATGTGATTGAGGCGTGCTTGTTCGAATAGCGGCGCGGCGGCGTGGTGTGGGATTCCTTTTTGCCGAGCGTATACTCGCTTACCGTCTTGTTGCCCCATTGATGCCTTTCGGGTCTAATTGACAACGGCTTCGCGATACGGCGCATTGCTTTTGAGCGGAATAGACAATCGCTCTGGATAATTACTCGAGGAAGGAAGCCTTGTGCTGGATTTCTTGTTTTTGTTGCTCTTCCTTTACCTCGCTTTCATTGCAGTTGTTGGTTCCATAGCGCTTTATGGGGAAAGCGATTGAAAAGATCTCCGAGAAGAACCAGGCGCGCGCCGTAAAGATTCACGGTTTCGTGATGAAGGCACTGAAGTTCGCGTTTGTCGTTGTTGTCTTCTTAGGCATTGCCACGGGGTGGCTTTTGGCTATCGTGCTTATCTAGATGGAGTGGCGGTTTGGTGGCGTAAGCCCTTCCTCGTGGCGCAGGCTACTGAACTTTTTGCCCATAATCGATTCAACTGTACAGTTGCTTGGAACACATGCGTAGATTGAATCGGGTATAGTGGGTTCAGAAGGGCAAAGGTCGCGAGGAAAAATAATACCTGAACAGGTATTCTAACGATATGTTGAAGAGGGGTCAAAACACGGTACGGGTTCAAGGCCAGCTCATTCAGGACATTGGGGTAGCCATTTGCGCTAAGGGTTGCATTAATTGCTAGGGGTGCCGTGATGAAGATGAAGAGGATCGTGAACATTCGGTTGGCAGGCCGTGTTCATGCTTCAGGTGGGATAATCTCACTGACTCTGCAGTCTCGTGCGCTGTGGGCTAAAACGGGCGGCGGTGAAAGAATGCAATCTGTGGTCCTCGCTGTATGTTCACATGCTTGATTCTATGTATGTAGCTCGTAAGCTGTGGGGCGAATGGCTTTCGGGTTCTGTTAAATCCGATATTTCAAGTTTTATAGGGGCGAAAGCGCGGCAGAAGCGCTGGTAAGTTGGCTTGCGTGCATTCATGATATCGGCAAGGCTACCCCAGCATTCCAGTATAAGGTTTTGGAGCGAGCGGAATTTGTTGGAGAAATGGGCTTGCGATTGCCGAGCGCCCGCATGATGAACCATCCGCCATCCCATGCAACTATGGGAGAACTCATTCTCGAAGAATGGCTTGATAGTCGCGGCTGGGCTTCCTCGCGGATGTTCGGGAGCATCATCGGGGCGCATCATGGTGCATCTCCCACGGAAGAGACGATTAGGGATACGAAAATCGCATCGGACAATTTCCCCATTGAAAACTTGGGAGACCAAGAATGGGAATCTATTCAAAACGAGCTTCTTACGTGGGCTTTCGAAATATCTGGGGCAAATGAGTTGGAAAAAATCTATTCCAAGTGTCCGCGCCGCCGCAGTCAACCCAAGTACTTATTTCTGCGCTTGTCATAATGTCCGACTGGATTGCCTCGAATTCGGACTTCTTCCCCTTATTCCTTGCGTTAAAAACTACGCCGACTTTTCTGTGCGAGCTGAAACGGCGTGGTCTTCTTTGGGTTTGCCGTCGGCGTGGCATGCTGAGGACATCAATCTGGACAAGCGGGAGTTCTTTCGCAGGCGCTTTAACGGGCTTCCTGAAAATGCGGAATTGAGGCAAGCTCAGTCGGAGGCCCTTTGTGCAGCTCTCGGCATGGATGGCTCAGGACTGTTAATTATTGAGGCGCCTATGGGAAATGGGAAAACAGAGGCATCTCTGCTTTGCGCGGAGGTTTTGGCCGCCAAGAGTGGCGCTGGTGGGTTGCGTATCTTCTTCCGACGATGGCAACGTCAATGCGATGTTTGCCCGCGTTGAGGAGTGGCTCAAGGCTGTTCCAGATTCGGGGAAGATCCGTGCAAACGATGCAGCTTTGCACAGCAAGGCGGCGCTGAACCCCGATTATTCGAAACTACAGACGTGGGGAAGCACATGGATGGGGGATGGGACCGAGTTTTGTGCTGAGGAGAACCTTATTGCTCATCAATGGTTCTCGGGCAAGAAACGTGGCCTCTTGTCGTCGTTCGTTGTCGGAACCGTGGATCAGCTGCTTATGGCGGCGCTCAAGATGCGGCATGTGCAGCTTCGGCATTTAGGCCTTGCCGGAAAAGTCGTTGTTGTCGACGAGGTGCATGCTTACGACGCCTATATGAATACATATCTCGATCGGGTTCTCGCGTGGCTTGGGGCGTATGGCGTTCCGACGATTTTTTGCTCTCTGCGACGCTTCCGAGTGCACGCCGTAACGAGCTTATCCATGCCTATCGTGGACGAGATGCAAAATCGGCAACGCGGCGTTCCAGAAGACGCGATATTCGAAGCTCCTCGTGAAAAAACAGGACGTTCTGCGTATCCCCTTATTACCGCAATATCTTATGAGGGGGCATTGAATGATGGGATGTACCGGACATGCGTGGACCCCTCGATTGGAACGGACGTGGTCGTTCGTGGAATCGACGATGACGATGCCACCCTTTGTTGCCCTGTTGGATGAATTGCTTTCGGGCGGAGGTTGCGCCTGCGTATTAGGAATACGGTTGCTCGCGCGCAGGGTACGTATGGGGAGTTGAAACGAGCGTTTGGGGATTCGTGCGTAAAAGCTCGTGCACTCTCGATTCATCGCAACTGACCGTATGGCGAATGATGCGGAATTGTTGCGACTGCTTGGTCCCGATTCTAGCGGTCGCCCGGACAAACTTGTTGTTGTGGGCACGCAGGTTATAGAACAGTCTCTTTGATATCGATTTCGGTGTCATGGTTACCGATATTGCTCCTGTGGACTTGATGCTTCAGAGAATGGGACGCCTACATCGGCATCGGCGTGGCGAGGGCCAATCGCGCCGTCCCGAAAAGCTAAGGTCGGCGTATTGCTACGTTGCTGGTGTTGAAAACTGGGATGAGGTGCCCCCTAAAGTCGCGAAAGGAATTGAGAACGTTTACCCTCGCGCCTTGTTGTTGAGAAGCTTGCTAGCGCTTTTGGGCGAAGGGCGATGGCTGCGAAGCGGTAACAATCAATTTGCCTCACGATATTGCGGGGCTTGTCGAGCTGGTGTACTCCCGGGCGACATGCAGGGGGCCTGCTTCCTGACGATTGCCGAAAAAACTGGGAAGATGCATTGCGTGCGGCTGACGAGGGGCTTCAGGCGGAGCGCAATGAAGCGCAGATGCGTGCCAATGCGTGGCTTTTAGCGAAGCCGAAAAAAGAATAGGAACGCCAGTCTGGTTGGTTGGCTAAGGGATCCTATTCCGCTATGGACGAAGTCAAAGGGCGCGCTGCTGTCCGAGATTCAGGCGAGTCGATAGAGGTAGTCGTTGTTCTGAAAGGCAATAGCGGCTTTGGGCTTCTGCCATGGGTCGTTGACGAAAAGGGCAACCGTCCTTTGGGGGCGCGTTGGGCGATGGAAGCTGCGCACCCGATGACGAAGTTGCCCGCTTGGCGGCAACTTGTACGGTGAGTCTGCCTCCAAAGATGTCTATGAGCTGGAACTATACGTATGTCGTAGAAGCTCTTGAGTCGCAGAACCCGGTGCCTGGATGGCAGGAGTCAAGGTGGCTGAGAGGGCAGCTGGTGATGGCGTTTGATTCTTCATTAAGCGCTTCGATTGAGGCGGGGCCCGCATTTATCAGCTGCGTTATTCGCGCGAAGCGGGACTTGAGCTGGTTGAATCGAATGGGAAAGGGAAGATGCGCAATGAACGAGAATGTGAGTTTCAATCTCATTGATGAGCCCTGGATTCTGGTGCGCGATACGGAAGGCGAAATGCGCGAAGTATCTCTGATGGAGCTTTTTGAACAAGCGCCTCGCATCAGACGTCTTGCCAATGATTTGCCGACTCAAGATTTTGCGATACTGCGTGTTCTGCTGGCTATTTTGCAGAGGTCGATTTCACCGACCTTAGATGACGATGACGACCCGCGGAGGTTTGGGGCCGTCTCTGGGCGGCGCCCGAGCTTCCCTATTGCCGCTATACGTGAGTATCTTGACAAGTGGCACGGCAGATTTGACCTCTTTGACGAAGAGAAGCCCTTTATGCAGGTCGCTGGATTGCGGACGGAAAGAAACGAGATATCAAGCATTACGAAAATAATCGCTGACATTCCCGACGGAGATGCCCTCTTCTCGCTTCGGGTAGGTAAGGGAGCAGAATCTCTTACTTATTCCGAAGCCGCCCGATGGCTTGTTCATGTTCAGGCGTTCGACACCTCGGGAATTAAGAGCGGGACAGTTGGGGATCCTCGCGTCAAAGGAGGAAAAAGCTATCCAATCGGAACAGGCTGGTCGGGAAATTTGGGAGGATTATATTTCGAGGGCGCAACGCTGTCCGAAACAATCTTGCTGAATTTCATTGTTCGCGGTACTGAAGATGACGAGTTGTTTTTCGGAAGGGGATCTTCCTTCTTGGGAAAGGACTGCGGAGGACGGCAATTCCAGCGGGCGTTGTCCGACAGGCAGAGCAGATCTTTATACGTGGCAATCTCGAAGGGCCCGTCTGGCTTTCGAAGACGACAAGGTCGTTGGTGTGGTTCTAACGAACGGTGATAAGCTGGATTCGAAGAACATGCAGCAGTATGAGCCGATGACTGCCTGGAGACGAAGCCAGGCCCAGGAGAAGAAGCTTAAGGCGCCGCTCGTTTACCTCCTCGTACACATCAATCCGATAGAGCGCTTTGGCGTGGATTGACTCCCTTTTTGATAGGGGTTCTTGGCAAGAAGGCTCTTCTGCCTTGAGGGCAGACTTAAACAATTGGCTGTCATATCTTGTTGGCAACGATGGCGGATGTCGGCTTGATCGGAAAAACCTGCTTAAGATTCACGCTGTCGGGCTTGAATACGGTACTCAGAATTCGGTAGTTACCAACCTCGTTAGCGATGGACTTGAATTGAGCGCCTTTATGCTCTCGGAGGAAGGCGAATCATTGGTGAATCTTGCAAAGGAATGTGCTGCTTCGACTTCTGATGCGATTTTTGTTCTGGGCGATCTTGCAGCTAACTTGTGTATAGCTTCTGGAGGCAGCGGTGCTGACGAGATTAACGGAGCGAGGCAAAGGTCAAGAACCCAAGCCTTCTTTGAAATTGATTCGCCTTTCCGTCTGTGGTTTGCGGGACTTGGCGAGCGCAGTGATGTTGAAATCGAAAGGGACCGGTGGAGACGGTTGGCATACTCAATTATAAGGAGAAATGCTGCAGAACTTCTGAATGATGCTGGCCCAAGTTCGGCCGTCGGATCCCTCGCTAGGGTTGGCCCGAGCGGAAAAAACACATGGATGACCGCATCGCGTGCCGAAGCGATATTCAATGCTGCCTTGAGGAAAATACTACCTGCAGAAGAGGATGATAAAGCCAAGAAAGGGGTGTGCTGATGTCGGAGGAAGAAGCGATAGATCCGAAGAATAGCGTTGCGAAGTTTGTGCATGCACGCGTCAACTCTATTCAAAACGATTATCTCTCTGTGACTAATAAGTCGCGAGGCGCCAGGAAGCTTGCGACCTTGCGTCATGCATCGACGATGCCTATTGGCTCCAATATGGATGCGTGGCCGCTTGAGTTCGAGGGCCTTCCTCTCGAGCTCGTTGGGAAGGGGCCGGATCCATCGCCGGGTGAAAACGCGGTTCATGCCGCCTTGACGCTCTATGCGTTGCACCAACAGGGGCAATCGCGACCCATGCATGCGAACGGCAGGGGCTTTGGCGGTGCTGTAAGGCAGCTTGTCCTGCAAGAGAAGGAGCGCTATTCGAATTTAGAGGTAGGGGAAATGCCGAGACGATTCAGGGCGTTCATTACCGCCGAATCGATGGAGGAAACCCTTCATTATGCAAGGCAGATCGTGCAGCAACTGCGAGGAGCGGCGATTTCGCTCGACTACGCTAAGTTTGCAGCTCAGCTCTACGATTTGCAAAACCCCTATAGAGCAAACAAGATTCGTCTTGCATGGGGTCGCGAATACGCTTCTGCCAATGTATTTGGGTCCGATGAATCGAATTAACAAGTGTCTATGATGACGATAAGAAAGGAAAGAGCAATGGCTAATTCTTTGTTCATTGACGTTCATATTCTGCAGACTGTTCCGCCGAGCAATATTAATCGTGACGATACGGGAAGTCCGAAGTCTGCTCGTTTTGGCGGAGTGAAGCGTGCGAGGGTTTCAAGTCAGGCCTGGAAAAAGGCGACGCGGGATCTTTTCCCCCGACATGCTTAATGAGGACGAAATTGGCCAACGAACGAAATACGCCGTGGATATGATTGCGGAATGCATTGATAATCTGCTTCCGAATGTCGATCGCGAACAGGTACGGGATGCTGCCGAAAAAGTTCTTTCGGCAACGGGGGTCAAGGTGACTGATGGTGCTACGGGGTATCTGCTTTTTGTTGCCCCAGGACAGGCTCGAGCCCTTGCGGAATTGGCAGTCGAATCGATTGGGGCGGGGAGGCCGTTAACAAGAAGGCCGCAAAGGGAGATTTTTGATATCAAGAAGAACCCCCTGCTGAATGCTGTCGATGTTGCGATGTTCGGGCGAATGGTTGCGGACGCTCCAGACTTGAATGTGGATGCATCTGTCCAGGTTGCACATGCAATCGGTATTGGGAAAATGGAGCCAGAGTTTGACTACTTTACGGCGCTAGATGACCGATCCCCCGAAGACAATGCGGGCGCTGCGATGATTGAGACAACGGAATTTACCTCGTCGACCATGTATCGATATGCGAATATCGATGTCTTGCATTGTGCGAAAACTTAGGGTCTGCACAGGTCGCTTGTCGTGGTGTGGAGGCGTTTCTACGCTCCTTCATACTATCCATGCCTACGGGCAAGCAAAATTCCTTTGCAAATCGTACTTTGCCCGCCGTTATCGTAATTCAGCTCAGGAATACGCAACCGGTGAGCTTGGTGAGTGCTTTCGAGAAGCCCGTTGAAGCATGCGGAGGCAAAAGCCAGGTCGAGATTGGCTGCGAGCGTTTGGGGATCAGGCGAAAGCAATTGATGATGCGTTTGGCACATTTCCCCAGAAGACTCTTGTAATCGTTGCGTCGCCAGATGCTAAAGCGCTTCCCGACTTGATGTCGGGTGCCGTTGCGATGCAATTTGGGGGATGCAATCAATGAAGTCGCTCTTGCTTGCTCGGATTTTCTTGCAGAAAACGGCTATCAGATTGAAGGGAGGACTAACCATGACGGTCCTGCTGCTTAAGTTGGCGGGTCCGCTGCAATCGTGGGGTTCGGAAAGCAGGTTTACCGAGCGGGGAACTCGGCACGAACCCACCAAAAGTGGCGCTATTGGCCTATTTGCTGCCGCCCTTGGGCGAAGGAGGACGGACTCCGTCGACGATCTCGCATCGCTGGAGTTTGGCGTGCGCATTGATCAGCCTGGCTCATTTGAAGGGGATTTTCAGACCGAGCATAGAGGGTATGGGATAAGGATCGAGCTCGCTGGATAGTTGATGTATCGAAAAGCCTTCCTCTCACACGCAGGCATTATCTCGCCGATGCGGTGTTTGTTGCTGCTTTCGAGGGCGATAGTGAGCTTTTTGTATGCGTGCGCGCAGGCGCTTGACTCGCCGGTATTTCCGTTGTTTCTTGGCAGGCGGTCTTGCCCGCCTGCGTGTAGGGTATTGCTGGGGATTTTGGAAGATGAAACCTTGCTTGGTGCCCTGAAAAACATCCTTGGGAAGCGTCTCGGCGGTACCAGGCAAGTTGGAAACAACGCGATAAAGAATTCGTGGATTTGGAGGTGCTTTTACGACGGCTGCTCGTCAACTGTCGGCGAGGGCTACGACGTCGTGCAGCGCGATGTTCCCGTGAGCTTCTCTCAGGAGCATCGTAGGTATTCCTTCCGTACGGTTTCCCATGCGACGGTGTCTGTTCGGAATCCGGAATATGTGGGGCAGTTTACTGACCATGACCCTGGCTGGCTTTGGGAAAAGAGGCGTGATCGATGTATTTCACACAGTTTCCTATTAACATGACACGGAGGAATCGCGCAAATTGCTTGCATCTCCCTATCTGATGCATGCTGCGGTCGCCGGCAGCTTTCCGTCAAATTCCGTTCCCGACGCGACTGAAAATGGTCGTGTTTTGTGGCGTGTTGACAGAATGAATGACGGGGGCACTCGCCTTTACATGGTGAGCCCGAGCAAGCCGAGTTTGGTTGGGCTTGACGAGCAAATGGGCTGGCCGATTGTGAGCCCCAATGGGGGAACGCGTGACTACGATGCGTTCTTGTCGCGGATTGAAGTGGGGCAGACGTATTCTTTTCGCCTTGTGGCGAACCCCGTGGTAAGTAGAAGTACTCGTGGGGGTGCGACCGATATAGCAAATCAAAGAGGTGGCTCCAAAAAGAATTGGGCATCTTACCGTTTTGCAGCAAGAGGCATGGCTTATCGGCAAGCAAGCGTATGAGTCCGTCGACTCGGAGGTGCCTCGGCTTTTTGCCAGCGAAGAAAGCTCTCGCGCCCAACGAAATGGTTTTGAGGTGCTCGTCGATGAATCAGGCGCGTCGAGAGTGGTTGTGAGCAATTCTGGCAAGGCTGTCTTCTCCAAAGGCGCCCAGGGAAAGAGGATGACACTTGTGCGGGCTCAGTACGATGGCGTACTTCGCGTAACTGATGCAAATGCTTTGCGTCATGCCCTCACATGTGGTATTGGGCACGGAAAGGCATTCGGGTGCGGTCTTCTCACCCTCGCTCCTTTAAGCAGGTAAATGGCATGGGCGAAGTTCCTGGTATAGCAAAGCCTGATTTGCATGCGCTGCCTACAATAAAGGGCGGATAACGTTCCTTTATGTTGAACGATGTCTTGTGAGCAGACAAGATGGCGCTGTGACCATAACGGATTCGCGCGGAACGGCGTACGTTCCCGCGGCTTCGCTCGAGGTTCTTATGCTTGGGCCTGGAACCAATATTTCCCATCGTGCGGTGGAACTGATTGGGGATTCTGGAGCGACTATCGTTTGGGTGGGCGAACATGGCGTTCGCTATTATGCGCACGGCAGACCGCTCACCCATTCGTCTAGGCTTGTTGTTGCGCAGGCGGAACTCGTTTCGAATGTGCGCAAGCGATTGGCTGTCGCGCGGACGATGTATGGCATGCGATTTCCTGGCGAAGACGTTTCGAGCTACACAATGCAGCAATTAAGGGGACGCGAGGGTGCGAGAATTCGTACTCTATATCGACGCTTATCAAAGGAATACGATGTTCCGTGGAAGGGCAGGGAGTACAACCCTGATGATTTTCTCGACGCGAGTCCCGTCAACCAGGCGCTTTCCGCCGCGCACGTATGTCTTTACGGCGCCGTGCAGCGTGATCGTCGCATTGGGTTGCTCGCCTGCTTTGGGATTTGTTCATGAAGGTCATGAGCGTTCGTTTGTCTACGATATCGCCGACTTATACAAGGCGGAAATGACCATTCCGATAGCCTTTGAAGTTGCCGCCGAATCCCCAGACGATATTGGGGCTGAAACTCGTCGTCGTACGCGGGATGCCTTTCTCGACAGGAGGCTTATGGAGAAATGTGCTCGTGATATTAGGAGGCTTCTTCTGGGCGATTTCGATTTGGAGGAAGAACCGGGAATTGACACGATGTTCTCTGGGACGATAAGAACTCCGCTGTGGATTTTGGGTTTCCTATGGCAAGGAAAACGATATCCAGCTTGAAGCCGTGGGGAAAATAATGGGACGCTTGTTAAGGATTAGCCTTGGTTGTCGTTGTATTAGAAAAATGCCCTCTTGCCTTGCGCGGCGACTTAACAAAGTGGTTGCAAGAGATTAGCCTGGGTGTTTACGTGGGCAGGGTTGGCGCTCGCGTGAGAGACGAGCTGTGGAAGCGTATCTGCGAAGAATGCAAGGGTGGCCGCGCCACATGGTCTTTCCTGCTCGCAATGAGCAGCATTTTGACTATCGAGTTCATAATACTACATGGGAGCCTATTGATTTCGATGGCATTAAGTTAATGATGCGCCCGTCCCCATCGCGTGCGAAGGCCTTGGGCGAAAAAAGAGGATCGGTTGGAGCTACGCGGCGTCGCGATCGAAAGCGAGACAGCGAAAGGGGTCTACGGAATCGGCTGAGCCGGATAGATACGTCGTGCTCGATGTTGAAACTACTGGTCTAAATCCAGATAAAGACGAAATAATCGAGATTGCTGCCATCAAGGTGGTTCGGGGCGCTGAGTTGGATAGATTTCATGTGCTTGTTCGTCCGGAAAAACGCGTTGGCGACAAAGTAGTTGAGCTAACTGGAATAACCAATGATTTGCTTGAGTCGCAGGGGTTGACCTCGAACTTGCCATAAAAAATTCATCTCTATATAGGGGACAATATTGTGATCGCGCATAATGCCCCATTCGATTTTTGGTTTTGTGCAGGCTTCGTGTGAAGAATGCGACCTGGACGATTTTGACAATGAATGCATAGATACCCTTGCTTTTGGCTAGAAAAAGATGCCAGATGCGCCCAACTATCGCCTGAAGACCTTGCTTGATCTGTTGAACCTTGACAACAAGAATCCTCATCGTGCCGAATCGGATTGTGAAGCAACGTTTCAATTATTTCGCAAACTCATTAAAAAGTAGTCGTAATTCAGTCGCTATGGTATTTTGAACTGGGATTTTTAAGAGTGTTCCCCGCACGCGGGGATGATCCCGTTAAGCTTCGTCGTGTTGCTGGCGAACTCTAGTGTTCCCCACACGCGGGGATGATCCCACCATCGATATCTACAGTCGAACGGCAGCCGGTGTTCCCCGCACACGCGGGGATGATCCCTTCTTCATAACTTTTAGCTTTGTCATGTCGCCGTGTTCCCCGCACACGCGAGATGATCCCATAAGGCGAATGTGCAAATTGAACTATGCGGCGTGTTCCCCGCACACGCGGGATGATCCCGGCTTTGAACTGCCGTCCCGAATGCCCATTCGGTGTTCCCCGCACACGCGGGGATGATCCCAAAACCGCAGGTGGCGTAATGGTTGACGCTCCGTGTTCCCCGCACACGCGGGATGATCCCGGACATGGCGGCAATTCTGCCCAGTATCTCGTGTGTTCCCCCGCACACGCAGGGATGATCCTTGAATCTCGCCGTTCGACTGAAAAATACACATAGTGTTCCCCGCACACGCGGGGATGATCCCGATCATCCACTACTGCAATGATAGGTATATTAGTGTTCCCGCACACGGGGGATGATCCCCACAGTGATTCAGTAAACGGGATGGCTGGAGAGTGTTCCCCACACGCGGGGATGATCCCATACGCCGCATAAGTCACATTGGCGAGCCTGGTGTTCCCCCACACGCGGGGATGATCCCAGAATCGACCGCCTGCAAGCCGGGCGATGGTACCTCGTGTTCCCCGCACGCGGGGGATGATCCTGCGGATGGTTCTTCATGTGTTCATCGGGGATGATGATTCACGCTGTGTTCCCCGCACACGCGGGATGATCCTCTGGCAGCGATTACGATTCTCCTGCACTTCGTGTTCCCTGCACACGCGGGATGATCCTCGAGCGGCAGAACCAGGAGCGCATCGACCGCAGTGTTCCCCGCACACGCGGGATGATCCCGACGGCGAACGGAAGGCTCGCCATGCTTCGGCGTGTTCCCCGCACACGCGGGGATGATCCCGTCAAGGTCTACACCGCGAGCACCGAGGCGAGTGTTCTTCGCACACGCGGGGATGATCCCCACGCAGGCTACTGGGACACCGTATGCGACGAATGTTCCCCGCACACGCGGGATGATCCCCCCTGCCCGTCAAGGGCGAAGATGTAACCTACAATGTTCCCCGCACGCGCGGGGATGATCCCTGGTGTGAACATGGTGCGCAACGAGCTGCAATGTTCCCGCACACGCGGGATGATCTCAAACGGGTTCAAACCAGGCGCGGCAAGGTGACGTATTCCCCGCACACGCAGGGATGATCCCCCCTTGGGTACACGGCGAAAATGCCGATAGCTTCAAAAAGACCTGCTTGACGGGCTTAAACGCAATAAAGCATTCGCGCACGCCGAAGATACGATGCGGCGATGTCTCGACGAGCGTTATCGTGGAATTAGGGATAACAAAGCGAGCGGAAGTTGTCACCGCTTGGGTGATTGAGGCAGGCGAAAAGAACCCACGCCTTGTTACCGCTTATCCAAGAAAGGCGAAGGGCGGAAGATGATTGCGGAATATTCGAAGGTGCTAATCAAATCCACGAATCGTGTCGGCACCGTTGTCGAGTTCGACGACAGGAAGATGGACGCGATTCACCTTATCGAGCTTACCGACACGGAGGCGGATGACAGGATGGTGGGCGGATGCAGGCGACTTGGAAGAGTTGCCGCCTGACGAGTTTCCTGCAATTGACGAATCATGATGGGTAATTCCTAAAACGAGCTATACGGCCCGTTCCGCTATGGAGAGGCTTTTATTGCCGAAAGAGGTTCGCGATGCCGCTCAAGCCGCCGTCCATCGAGGCAGACGAGTTCAAGTCCGCGAAGCGGACGAGGTCGCGCGGCCGCGACTTCCGCGAATCGACGCGCCGACGCTCGAAGTGCTCGTGGAGTGGTACAGCGTCGTGCGCCAGTGCATCGAGGACAGGCAGGACGCGAGCGGCCAGGTCGCCTACGCCAACGAGATGGGCGACATACGCCAGCTCCCGCAGATATCGACCATGAAGACGGCGAGCGCCGAGATACGCGCGCTCAACAAGCAGCTGGGCATATATGCAACGGACACGAGGAGGCACAGCGTGACGGGTGCCGAGTGTTCCCGCACGCGGGATGATCCCTTTGGCGAGGCACCGCGCGGCCGCTCGACGAGTGCATGTTCCACACGCAGGGATGATCCGCGTTCACGAGGAAGAGGGTGTAATTCTATGGCAGTATCTTTCCGCGAAGCACTGAAAATCGCTCAGAATAAATAACCCGTATCGGATAAACCATTACGAAGAGTATGAGAAATACTTCGTGTTTGATTTTGACGATGGAACGGAATATGTTGGCGGAGATCGCAGCCCGATCGTGATTCGCAAGTCCGATTCAGCTGCGTTGAATTACGCCGATTTTTTCAATCTCGACGCTGACGCCGAAGATGTCGGCGACGCTGTGTCGAAGGCTACATTTAGAAAAAGTGTTCCCGCACACGCGGGGATGATCCCGGCCACCAAATTCCCGGGGCTGAAATCCCGCGATGTTCCCGCACGCGCGGGATGATCCCTGGCCATTGGCGTCGGTCACGAGCACGTGGCGATGTTCCCCGCACACGCGGGGATGATCCCAGCTGCCGCCAATAGTCGTAAGTGCGGTATTGGTGTTCCCCGCACAAGCGGGGATGATCCTGCAGGTCTCGAAGCCCGTCGGCATCGCGGGCGTGCTCCCCCACACGCGGGGGATGATCCCATCTTGGCATTCGCCAGTCAGTTATTCGAATCTAATGCTGATACCGCCAGAGTCGTCCATCGACCATTTAGCGAAGCAGAACGCGTCGTCGAGCTCGTCAGGGATGTCGTCAACCGATTCGCGCCAAATAGCGTCAAAGCGCTCTGCGTCAGATTCGTCAACGAGCCATCCAGAGAGATCGCCGCCGTCGAGCTCATCGGTCATGAGCGGGTTGTTCTCTTCCGTCCAGAGAAAGAACACCTTTCCGATCTTATTTGCAGCATCCTGACGATTTCCTGAAGAATCGCATGAATTTGGGTCGGACGTTGCCTTGTACTTAATTCCAAGAACATCTGACCGCATTTCTGTAGCGCTTATTGTCTCCTGACCGCCCCTTCATGACTGGGTGACAAAATATCCTTCCGCGTCAACTATCACTACATCAACGCCGTTTTGATAGAAAGAGCACGGGTTAACCTCGTCTCTTCACTCTCACCGAAAGAAACTAAGCTCGCCTCGTCAATAAAGTTCCCCTGCACATGCGGGATGATTCCTAACGCGCTCTGCCTGTTCCACCACGTTCCGATGCGATAGAATGCAATTTCTTGATGGCTCGCTCCGGCTCGGTCTGGTGTTGGAACCATCTTTTTATTTGGCTGATAGTCTCTATCGGGCCATTTTTGAGGATTAGAACTGCTTGAGGAAAATCAAGGGGACCGTTGTTCGAAAGGTAAACCATGGATTCCCAATCTGCCGCTTTGTGCTTCCTGCTATGCCGAGCGCGGCGACGCCGATTGCGTGTTCTGCGCGCATGCGGAGACGATCCCGAAATACTCCAGGCTTCCTCGTGGCATGATACGCCGCCCGAATCGGACGTAGCGCGGACGTGGAATACTTCCCGAAAGTCCAGGGCTGCGTTTCAATTTGAAGTCCGCGACTCAGGCTCATTGTGGCGGAGTGTCACAAGATAAAAACGCCGAAGCGGGATCTTCTGACCGAATGATATAGGCGTTTGTTCGATGCCTATGGCAGCCTCACGTCGTTCTCATTTCCCAGTCGATGCTGCTCTCCCATGCTTCTTCCACGTCGTGGCGGGTTTCTGCGCTCTCTTCATCGATAGCAGCAAGAACCTCGTCTGAATGTCTGAAAGACGGTCGGGCCTATCATCGACACCGAACGAGCCATAGTCTAGAGTTTTTTCCCATTTGCTACTGATTCCCGTATTCTCGCACGATTCCAGCGTAGCCTTTGTACCCTTGTCCTGTTCTACCGCGCCTGTCCGCGCGGGATGATTCAGGGCTAAGTGACTGTTGGCCTGAAAAAAAGATGATGAGCTCCAGGTTAGCTGCCCAATACGCCCAGGGCACCTCGGGCCTATTGTATGCGCTTGGTTTGCTTTTGAGGAAGAGCCTCGGTCTTCAAACCGAAACGAGGTTTGATCCCTGGGCTGGTGCTGTTGGAGGCGATAGAACGGTAGGGCGAGGTTGCTCGCATTGGGCGTTTCGCAAATGTAAAATGTTGTGCTTCATTTGGGGCGATTTCTGCCGATTTAAGTGTGCGGGTGTCTGGCTTCCCCTTTTTCCGTTTCCGAATGTCATAACAATACCTTG